>Ga0155339_178_pt2 | contig 13973 bp, 13 predicted proteins | sample RifCSPhighO2_02_FD_106307 | JGI IMG/M metagenome (GOLD analysis project Ga0155339, IMG submission 106307) | Omnitrophica WOR_2 bacterium RIFCSPHIGHO2_02_FULL_48_11 | reverse complement strand
CTCAATCACCCTATCCCGACGCTCAAAGTCGGCTCTTTAGGCACCCACAATGCGCTTGGTTTGGCTAAGGCCAAAAAAGCGCGGTTTTTGTTGGCCTCCACGTCAGAAATTTACGGTGACCCGCTGGTCCACCCGCAAAAAGAAACGTACTGGGGGAATGTCAATTCCGTCGGCCCCCGCGGCTGTTATGACGAAGCCAAACGTTTTGCAGAAGCGATCACGATGGCTTATCACCGTTTTCATAAAATGGACACAAAGATCGTGCGGATTTTTAATACTTACGGCCCGCGGATGCGGATCCAGGACGGGCGGGTCGTGCCCAATTTTATTTATCAAATGCTGCATGGCCAGCCGCTCACGGTTTATGGAACAGGCAAGCAGACGCGGTCGTTTTGTTATTATTCCGACTTGGTGGAGGGCATCGTGCGTTTGTTATTTTCCAATCTTAATACGCCGGTCAATATCGGGAACCCACGGGAGTTCACGATCTTAGAATTTGCAAAATTGGTGATCAAGTTATCCGGGACCAAGAGCAAGATCGTCTATAAGCCTTTGCCGCAGGATGACCCCAAACAGCGCCGGCCGGATATCACGCTTGCCAAGAAATATCTCAAGTGGTCCCCCAAAATTAAATTAGAGGACGGATTAAAGGAAACCATCCAATGGTTCGAGGTCGTCCCTCAATAAGGCGAGCCTCGTCATTTTCCTCTATGAGGAAATGCTAGAAAAACGACGGGAAAATTCTGATGAGCAAACCTGCTGTGGCTGCGGAAACGATCAGTAAAGAAGACATTATCAGCTTTGAAAAGGAAATCGCGGATATCTTTGCGACCGGAGCGATTCGTGCCCCCGTGCATCTGCGCGCCGGACGGGAAGACCAGCTGATCCGTATTTTTCGCGAAAACGAGATCGGACCGGACGATTATGTCTTCGGCTATTGGGATTCGCATGAATTGGCGCTCCTAAAGGGCGTGCCGCGGGAAGTTTTAAAACAGGCGATCGTCGAAGGGAAAAGCATTTCACTCTGCTTCCCGGAACACAAAGTGCTCTGCTCCGGGATCGTCGGGAGTTTGATGGGCGTGGGGGTGGGGACAGCCTGGGCGCTTAAGAATCAGCACAAAAAAGGCAAAGCTTATGTTTTCTGCGGGGATATGTCGGCGGAGACGGGGATTTTCCATGAGGCGGTCAAATATGCGGTCAATTTTGATCTGCCGGTTATTTTTATTGTGTGCGACAACGGTGTCAGTGTCATGACCAACACTCGCGAGGTGTGGGGCTGTCAGGAACCGTGGTTTAAGAATACCAAATACGCGCGAAAAATCATTTATTTTACTTATCAGAATAGTTACCCGCATTCAGGGCTGGGGAAACTGATCAAATTCTAAATATGAAATACTTCGACGAACTTAAACGGACCATGGAATGGATCGCCCAGCAGCCGAAGACCATTTTCGTCGGGCAGACGGTGGCGGGCCCCGGAACATTTATGTTCCAAACCCTGCGCGATGTCTCCAAAGACAAAACGCTGGAGATGCCGATCAACGAAAGCTTTCAGATGCAATTTACGATCGGCATGGCCCTGGCCGGATATATTCCGATCTCCGTTTATCCGCGGCAGAACTTTTTACTTTTAGCGACGGGCGATATGTGCAACATGCTGGATAAGATCCCGGCGATCAGTTCCAATACACTGCTTCCCAAAATTTTAATTCGGGTGGCGACCGGGCCGGACGCGCCGGTGCATCCGGGGCATCAGCACGTCGGCAATTATGCCGAGGCCTTTCGGAAATTGTTCCATTGGATCGAAGTGGTGGAATTGAACGATCCGGAAGAGATCTTCCCGGCCTACAAGCACGCCCTGGAACGCAAGGATAACAAGGCAACGCTGCTCATTGAACATGGGAATTTTTATAATTTGAAATGATTAGGTCACCAAGTCACAGCGTCACCATGTCACCAGTAGTTAAAAAGTTTTTACTAGTGACTTTGTGACCTGGTGACTTTATAACCTTACAAGATAGCCTTAATGAACAAATCTTCTAAAATTTTAATCGTCGGACACGCGGATGTTATTGAAAAATCACTCACTCAATATTTTCGTGGCAATGGTTTTTCGAATATTTTTTCGAGTTCGGAGATCGCGTTAAATCCGACGATCCAAAATTCGGTTTATGAGTTCTTTCAAAAGCAGCGCCCGGAATATGTTTTCTTAGGATCGACCCGTTCCGGCGGGATCGAGGCGAACCAGCAATATTCGGCGGAATTCCTGTATCATAATTCGGAAAGCCAGAATAATGTTATTCACGCGGCCTATAAATTTGAGGCCAAAAAGCTTTTATATTTTGCCGCTTCCTGCGTGTATCCTAAAGAAACACCGCAGCCGATCAAAGAGGAATATTTATTGAGCGGCCCGCTGGAAGCGACGAGCCAGCCGTATTCGGTCGCTAAGATTTCCGGGATCCATTTGTGCCAGGCGTACCGTAAACAATATGGTTTCAATGCCGTGGCGGTCGTGCCGGCGACGATTTACGGACCGGACAGCGATACGGATTTGGGAAAAGCGCATGTCATGGGCGCGCTTATCGCGAAATTTCATAACGCTCTCCTGCGTAATGAAAAGGAAGTGGTTGTCTGGGGAAGCGGTCAGGCGCGGCGGGAATTTTTGTTCGCTGAGGATTTTGTGCAAGCGTGCCTTTTTTTGATGGAGCATTATGCTGAGGCGCAGATGTTGAACGTCGGGTACGGCGCGGATGTGTCGATCGCGGAATTGGCGGAGATGATCAAGAAAGTCATGGGTTTTAAAGGCGGTATCACCTTTGACAGAACAAAACCCGACGGTGCGATGGCGAAATTATTGGATAGTTCGCGGATAACACGGTTGGGGTGGAAGCCAAAGGTGAAGTTGGAAGAAGGAATTGGAAAAACGTATGAATGGTATAAGAAAATAAGTCAAAAATAAAAACTCAAAAGTAAAAGGTGAGGTGTCGCTTCGCGACCCAACAATTTTGACTTTTGAGCTTTGAGTCTTAAGTTGAGAAAGGATTTTTATGAAAATTTTAGTCACCGGCGCGGCCGGATATATCGGTGCGGTATTAACGCCGACGCTGTTGAAGGCCGGACATAAGGTCGTGGCTCTGGATAATTTTATGTATAACCAGGTATCGCTGTTGGATTGCTGTCATGATGAAAATTTGACCATTGTGCGCGGCGATACCCGGGACAAAGCACTGCTGCAGCGGCTCATGAAGGATACGGATGCGATCTTTCCTCTGGCCTGTTTGACCGGCGCTCCTTTGTGCGCGCAGGATCCAGTCGGCGCCCAGACGATCCTTTTTGACGCTATCCAGATGATTTTGGATCTGCGCAGCAAAAGCCAGATGGTGATCTTTCCGACCACGAACAGTGGTTATGGCGTAGGAGAGAAGGGAAAATTTTGCACGGAAGAAACACCTCTGCGCCCGATTTCGCTGTACGGCAAATTGAAGGTCCAGGCGGAAGAGGCGATCTTGGGGACAGGGAACAGTATCACTTTGCGCCTGGCGACCGCTTTTGGGGTGAGCCCGCGGATGCGGCTGGATCTTTTGGTCAATGATTTTACGTATCGTGCGGTGTACGATAAGTTTATTGTCCTTTTTGAGGCGCATTTTAAGCGCAATTATATTCATGTGCGGGATATTTCCAAGGCCTTTGTCCACAGCCTCAATAATTTTGACAAGATGAAGAACGAACCCTATAATGTAGGCCTAAGTGACGCCAATTTAAGCAAGTTAGAGCTCTGTCAGGAGATCAAAAAGTACGTTCCGGATTTTTATTTTGTCGAAGCCACGATCGGCGAAGACCCGGACAAACGGGATTATATCGTCAGCAATGCCAAAATTGAAAAGACCGGTTTCAAACCCGACGTGTCTCTTCCCAAAGGGATTCAAGAATTGATCAAAGGGTATAAAGTTGTTAAACGAAATCAGTATGCCAATATTTAAAAGGTCACAAAGTCACCAAGACACCAGGTCACCCGTAGTTTTTGCTGGTGACGTGGTGACATTGTGACGGGTGACATTAGATTATGAAATCACTCGATATTTTATTCATCCATCCCAACGCCGCCAAGAAAATCTACCAGGATTTGAGCAAGGATTTTTCCGCGATCGAACCCCCCATCTGGGCGGGGATGCTGGCCTCGCACTGCCTGAGGCATGGTTTTGGCGCGGAAATTTTAGATTGCGAAGCTTTACACCTCGACGAAGAACAATCTGCCAAGCAGATCGGCGAATATAATCCGTCGGTGGCCTGTTTTGTCGTTTATGGGCAGCAGCCGTCGGCCAGTTCGCAAAATATGGACGGTGCCGTGGCGGTCGCGGAATTGGTCAAGGCGCAGTACCCACAGATCAATATTCTTTTTGTGGGAGGGCATATCAGCGCGCTTTCACGCGAGGTCCTGGAGCGGCATCCGTGTATTGATATGGTCTGCCAGAACGAAGGCGTCTATACCATTTCCAATCTTTTGCGGACAAATTTGAAAGACAAATTAGGACAAGTGAACGGTTTGGGATGGCGGGACAACGGCCGTATCGTGCTGAATCCGCCGTCGCCGATCGTCGATAAAAAAGATCTTCCGGCGGAAATGCCGGGTATTGCCTGGGATAAATTGCCCATGAAGAATTACAGTACCGCCCTCTGGCATGCGCTGCCGAACAATTCCGAACGCCAGCCGTTCGCCGCGCTTTATACGAGTCTGGGCTGTCCCATGAAATGTTCTTTTTGCATGATCAATATCATCAATCGTCAGGAGAATGAATATTCCGACGGCAGCGCGGTCTTCCGCTATTGGGATCCGGAATTTATTATCAAGGAATTCGATTATTTCGCCAAAAGGGGCATTAAAAATATCAAGATCGCCGACGAACTTTTTGTGCTCAATGCCAATCATTTCATGAGGCTGTGCGAGTTGATCATTGCGCGCGGTTACAAATTCAATATCTGGTGTTATTCCCGGATCGACACCGTGAAGGAAAATTATCTGGAGACGTTGAAGAAAGCCGGCGTGAATTATCTGGCGCTGGGGATCGAAAGCGGCAACACCAAGGTGCGCAAAGACGTCACCAAAGGCCGCTTTGAAGATGTGGATATCCGCGATGTCGTCAAGAAGATCCGTAACCACGGCATCAATGTTGCGGCGAATTATATCTTTGGCCTGCCGGAAGATAACATAGAGACGATGCAGACGACATTGGATCTGGCCATGGAGATGAACACCGAGATGGCCAATTTTTATTCAGCGATGGCCTATCCGGGCAGCCCGCTGCATGGCATCGCCAGGAAGGAAGGTTGGAAACTGCCGGAAACTTATGCCGGATTTTCGCAGCATTCCTATTATACCCAGCCGCTTCCGACCAAATATTTGTCCGCCGATCAGGTGTTGGCGTTCCGCGATGACGCCTGGATGAAATACCATACCAATCCGCGTTTTTTAAATCTTTTAAAAGAAAAATTCGGCCAGACGGCCGTTGATGAGACCCTCAAGTCGACCAAGATCAAACTCCGTAGAAAAATTCTCGAAGAGAAAGCTGTAACCAAATGATCATCAGTCGAACCCCTTTCCGTATCTCTTTTTTCGGCGGCGGGACAGATTATCCCGGCTGGTTTCAGGGCCAAGGCCATAAAGGCGCGGTTCTGGCGACGACGATCGACAAGTATTGTTATATTTCCTGCCGGTATCTGCCCCCGTTTTTTGAACATCGTTCGCGCATCATTTATTCCAAAATGGAGCATGTGCATAACATCGATGAGATCAACCATCCGGCGGTGCGCGAAGTCCTGCGGTTTATGAAGGTCGAAGAGGGGATTGAGATCCACCACGACGGCGATTTGCCGGCGCGCACCGGGCTGGGTTCCAGTTCGTCGTTCACCGTCGGGCTGTTACACAGTTTGTATGCGATGAAAGGCATTATGCCGACCAAAGAGCGCCTCGCTAAGGAAGCGATCCATATCGAGCAGGACATGTGCAAAGAAAATGTCGGCTGCCAGGACCAGATGCTGGCGTCGTTCGGCGGGTTTAACTACATCGAATTCGGCGGCAGTCAGCATTTGAGCGTGCGGAAGTTAACGATTCCCGAGGAGAAATTAAGATTTTTGCAGCAGCATATGATGCTGTACTTCACCGGATTCTCGCGCACCGCCTCGGAAGTGGCGGCCCAGCAGGTTCAAAACATCCCCAGCAAAACCAAAGAGCTGCAGATCATGCATGACATGGTCTCGGAAGCGCTCAGCATCCTCAATACCGACCGGATCATGGATTTTGGAAAGTTACTCAATGATAGCTGGAAATTGAAACGCAGCCTCTCCGGAAAGATTTCGACCCCGCACATCGACGAGATTTATGAAACGGCCATTGCGGCGGGTGCTATCGGCGGAAAACTTTTGGGCGCGGGCGGCGGCGGATTTGCCCTGATTTTTGCCGCTCCCGAAGTGCAGCCCAAGATCAAAGAAAAATTGAGCAAGCTCTTGCTGGTCCCGTTTAAATTTGAATCCCTGGGCAGTCAGATCATTTTTTATCAACCGAACAGCGGGCGGGTTGATTAGGTAAAATTAGATTATCAGAGTATCAGAATATTAGATGGAGATTGCAGAGATCAGATTTCTCAATGGGTCTCTGGTCATCTGAGGTTCTGAATTCTCCCTCTGATTGATCTGCTATTCTGATACTCCATTGAACATTTCACTCAATAAAATTGATATTGCGATTCTTTGCGGCGGGCTGGGGAAACGGCTGCGTCCGGTGATCGGTGAATCGCAGAAGGTCATGGCCGAGGTCAATGACGAGCCGTTCTTGAACATTCTTTTGAAAAATATCGTACGCCAGGGCGGCCGGCGGGTGATCCTTTTGACCGGGTACAAAGCCGAGCTGGTCGAAGAATATTATCGCAAAAATGATTTTGGTTTAAAGATCGAGTTGTCGCGAGAAAAAGAGCCTTTGGGAACGGGCGGCGCGCTTAAGAACGCGCAGTCTTTGATCAAGAGCGATCCTTTTATGATGATGAACGGCGATTCGTTCTGTCCGATGGATTACGCGAAGCTGCTGGAATTTTATAATAAGAAGCAGGCCCGGGCGGTCATCGCGATCAAAAAGCTGAAAGAGAGCCAGGATTTTGGCGTCATTTCTATTAATGCCCAGAACGAGATCACCAGTTTTCAGGAAAAGGTGCAAAAGCAGGAAGCTTATACCAATGCCGGAGTATACGGTTTTAGCCAGGAGATATTTTCTCTTATGCCGGCTCAGCCGAAATTCTCGATAGAACAAAATTTTTTTCCAAAGCTGGTCGGAAAAAAAATCTTTGGGTTTAAAGTGCAAAAGGGTTTTATCGATGTGGGGATCCCGGAACGTTACCGGCAGGCGCAAAAAATTTTAAGAAATAAATAGGGAAAAATATGCCGCAAAAACAGCTTACGATCGAAGCTAAGACAAAATTTAAAGTCCCGTTCGGGACCGTTTCCATCACGCCGGAAGCCCGGGTGTTGATCGATCAGGCTTTTGAAACCAAAATGGTCACTCGCGGCAAGTGCGTGCAGGAGTTCGAAGAAAAGTTCGCTAAACTTTTCGGAACAAAATATGCCGTGGCGGTCAGCAGCGGCACAGACGCGGACGCGCTGGCCTGCGCGGTGCTTTATGATTACGGCGCCAAGCGCGGGGATGAGATCATCGTACCGGCTTTGACCTTTGTGGCGACGGGGAACGCGGTCCTGCAGGCGGGATTCATGCCGGTCTTTGTCGATGTTAAACGCGAAACGCTGAACATCGATCCGGATAAAATTGAAGCCGCTATCACGCCGCGCACGCGGGCGATCATGCCGGTACACCTGATGGGAAAACCTGCCGAGATGGATAAGATCATGGCGATCGCTAAAAAACATAAGCTTTATGTCATCGAAGATGCGGCTGAGGCGCACGGTGCGGAATATAAAGGAAAACTCATCGGAACGATCGGCCACATGGCCGCGTTCAGTCTCTATGCGGCGCATATCGTGACAACGATCGAAGGCGGGATTGTGATCACCGATGATAAAGCGATGGCCGAGGCCCTGCAGTCGCTGCGCAATCACGGGATCGTCGGAAAATTTGAATTCCGGCGGATCGGTTTCTCGGCGAAGATGAACGAGATCGAGGCAGCGGTCGGCATCGGCAATATTAAGATTTTTAAGCAGATCCTGGATAAGCGTCGGCGTAACCTGCTGTATCTCATCGACAAATTTAAGAAGTTTGACAAATATTTGATCACCATCCAGGAAGAGGCAGGCGAAAAGATCGGCCCGCATGCGTTTTCGATCATCGTGCGGGAGAGGACAGGTTTTACTAAGGATGAATTTGTGGCTTTTATTGAGAGCCAGGGAGTTGATTCCCGCAATCTTTTTTATTCGATCCCTACCCAATGCTCCAGCTACGCTTTCCTCGGGAAAAAGCTGGGTGATTTTCCGGAGGCGGAATATTGCAGCGATTACGGTACGCATATCGGCGTGCATCAGGACTTAGAGTTGGACCAGCTGGACCATGTCGTCAGCGTCGTTGAGAAATTTTTAAAAAATAAAGGATTGAAATAACAAAGGAGCGGCCATGATAAAAATACGGGAAATCGAAAAAAACATAGCCAGCTTGCCACCTAAAAAACTTGCTGAATTCCGACGTTGGTATGAGCGGTTCGACGCGGCGCGCTGGGATAAACAATTTGAAAATGATGTCATCACCGGGAAGCTGGATCGCGTAGCAGAAAAAGCGATGGAGGCTTATAAAAAGGGAAAAAGCAAAGAATTATGAAACACTTTGCCAGCCCTTCGTTTTGGAAGCTTTACCGTAAACTCCCCAAGCCCACCAAGCAACTCGCTGACAAAACTTTTGGCTTACTCAAAAGAAATCCCGATCACCCATCCCTGCATTTCAAGCGAGTCCGAAAATATTCATCGGTGAGAGTGGGTATCAAATATCGCGCCTTGGCTGTTGTGGTTCTGGATCGGAACACATGCGGAGTATGACAAGTTAATAAAGTAAGAAGGGGCAGGCTTAGTTAAGTTCTTGGAGAATATGTATGAATAAAATTGATATCATTATAATAGTCATTGGCTCTATTACAATATCATTTTGGGCGTATTGTAATATATTTTATCAGCGTAGCTTGTTGAGATATCCGTTGCGGGTACCTAATTTTTTTAATATTTCAATGGTTGTTTGTGTTGATTAACTCAATTTGGATCGGAGGGTGGTTGATCGGAAGTTTATTTTTTGGGGCGATTCTTCTAGGGGGGCGGAATATTGATGACAAATTTTACTACAAACCAAATATATAGATTGCTTAACATATCACCAGATATTTCTTTGGCATTTTTTGGAGTATTTTTTTGGTTATTTATTTTTATGACAGCAGTAAAAATTTTTGTTTAAAGTAAGGTGTTGAGCACCTATTCAAAGGCATCTAACGTAATTCATAAATTTTAAACTCAAGTTTTCAGTGAACCTTACGTCTGACAAATGAACAACTCCGTTTATATCCTCGGGATCTCCGCCTTTTATCATGACAGCGCGGCTTGCCTGGTCAAGGACGGCGAGATCATCGCTGCCGCCCAAGAAGAGCGCTTCACCCGTAAAAAACACGATTTCAATTTTCCCACTCACGCTATTCAGTATTGTCTGAAGGAGGCCGGGATCACGACGAAGGACCTTGGTTATGTCGGTTTTTACGACAAGCCGTTCTTGAAATTTGAAAGGATCCTTTTAACGTATCTGACCTATGCGCCACTGGGCCTGAGGTCGTTCTTGAAAGCCATGCCGCTTTGGCTGAAAGAAAAACTGTATCTCAAAGATTTTATCAGCACGGAACTGGGCTTTAAGCGGGAAATTATTTTTACCGAACATCATGAATCGCACGCAGCCTCGGCGTTCTATCCGTCGCCTTTTCGCGAAGCGGCAATTCTTACGATGGACGGTGTGGGGGAATGGGCGACGTCGAGTTATGGGGTCGGTGAGGGAAATAAGCTTGATCTACTCGCGGAAATTAAATTTCCGCATTCGTTGGGCCTGCTTTATTCCGCTTTTACGTATTACACGGGTTTCCGCGTTAATTCGGGGGAGTATAAGTTGATGGGGCTGGCGCCGTACGGTGAGCCTAAATATACGGATTTGATCAAACGGGAATTGATCGATATCAAAGCGGACGGTTCGTTTAAGCTCAATATGAAATATTTCAATTATTGCGCGGGACTGACGATGACCAACGGCCGTTTCCATAAACTTTTTGGCGCGCCGCCGCGTAAGCCGGAGTCACCGTTGACGCAAAATTATATGGACGTGGCCCGCTCCATTCAGGAGGTCACGGAAGAAGTGATGTTGAAAATGGCGGATCATGTGCATGCCGTTACCGGAAAAGAAAATTTATGCTTGGCCGGTGGGGTGGCCCTGAATTGTGTCGGCAACGGACGGATCCTGCGCGAAAGTAAATTTAAAAAAGTTTGGATCCAGCCGGCAGCCGGTGATGCCGGCGGGGCGTTGGGTGCCGCGCTTTTTATCTGGTACCGCTATTTGGATAATGCCAGAAGAGCCGATGATGTCCGCGATGCCCAAAAAGGTTCGTATCTGGGGCCGGATTATCCGGATGAAGCGATCGAGCAGCTGGCGCGGGAGCGCAAAGCGCCTTTTGAAAAATTGTCGGCGGCAGAGCTGCCGCGGCGGGTGGCCCAGCTGATCCGCGATCAAAAGGTGATCGGACTTTTTCAGGGCCGTATGGAATTCGGCCCGCGGGCCTTGGGGGCGCGCAGCATTATCGGTGATGCCCGCTCGAGCGAGATGCAGTCTGTGATGAATCTTAAAACAAAATTCCGTGAATCGTTCCGGCCGTTTGCCCCCAGTGTCCTGGAGGAGAAGGCCAAAGAATATTTTGATTTTGCCGCAGAGAGCCCGTACATGCTGCTGGTGGCGCAGGTGTGCGAAAATCAGATCGATCCGGAGTCGCGAAAATCCGCGGCCGCAGGCATTGAGCGGTTGAAGATCAAGCGCTCGACGATCCCGGCGGTGACGCATGTCGATTATTCGGCACGCCTGCAGACCGTGGCGCAGAAGACCAGTCCGGTCTTTCATGACATTATGAGATCGTTTTATGATCTGACCGGTTGTCCCGTGGTCATTAATACCTCATTCAATATCCGGGGAGAGCCGATCGTCTGCACACCGGAAGACGCCTACCGCTGTTTTATGTGCACGAACATGGATTATCTGGTCATGGGGCGGTATATCTTTGCCAAAGAAAAACAGCCGGATAAGGATAAATATAAAAGAGACGACATTTCCGTCGAGTTGGATTAAGATGAAAATTCAAACGAAACAGTTGAAGGTCTTTGGTTACGGGCTGGCGGTCATCCTGGCTTTTTTTGCCTGGCGGTTCTGGGCCCAAGAGAAAAATCTGTCCTGGGTGCCGATCTTGGGCGCGGCTTCGCTGCTCTTTGCCTGTGTCACGACATTCCGTTTGGAGGCGCTGATCCCTTTTTATACCCGTTGGATGAAGGTGGCGCAGTTCATCGGCAGTATCGTCACGGTCCTTATCTTATCGATCATTTTTTATTTTGTTTTTGGGATAGTGGGGATTATGTTAAGATTGTTGCGAAAAGATTTATTGGATCAAACTATGGATCGTCGAACGGTCTCGTATTGGCACAAGCGGCCGCAGACAGAATTCCAAAAAGACCGCTACCGCAAACAATTTTAGGCAGGCGGCAGGGAGAATAACAATGTCAAAATTATCTTTATTGAAAGAATTCTGGGAATTCTTGAGGGTCCGTAAAATGTACTGGCTGGCGCCGATCATTTTTATTCTGCTCGCTTTAAGCCTGCTGATCGTTTTTGCCCAGAGTTCGGCGGTGGCACCGTTTATTTATACTTTGTTTTAAGAGAGATTCGTTGAACGGTGATGGTAACGAGGCCCGTATCGGCTTTGGGTCACGTACGACGTTGCCGTAAGTCGAAACGGGCTTCTTAACCCTGTCCCCAATACGATGTGTTTATTATGAAAATCGCTATTAACTGCCGCTGTTTTTCCAAAAAGCAGTATACCGGCATCGGCCGCTATGCGTATCACTTGATCCATTCTTTGAGTGAAATCGATCAGGCGAACCAATATTCCCTTTATGTCCCGCGCCGGCCGTTCGATTTTAAGCGGCGGGATCCGGTCGTGAAGGCGCGGAATTTTCATCTTGAGGTCGACCACTTCAACCGCGGACTCAATCGGACGCTTCACCCCGTCGATGTGTATCACACGCCGTGCATCGGGGACGTCGCGATCGATAACGCCAAGGTCGTGGTGACGATCCACGACCTTATTTATAAAGCCTATCCGCAGGGGCATACTCCGGCCACGATCGACCTGACGGATCAATTGGTCAAAGCGATCATTCAGAAGGCGGATCGGATCATTTGTTCTTCGCAGAATACGATCAACGATCTTAATCGCTTTTTCCGGGTTGACCCGGCCAAGGTGCGGCTGGTGTATTTAGGCGTTGATCAAAATATTTTTTATCCGGTTCCGGCGGAAGAAATTCCGCAGGCCAGAGAGGTGATCCGTTCCAAAGGGATCGTGCTGCCATACATTTTTTTTGTCGGGACGATCGAGCCGCGCAAGAATTTGATCAATTTGCTGAAAGCCTTGGCGATCCTGCGGGAACAAAAAAAATTTGACGGGCCGCTGGTGATCTCCGGGATGAAGGGATGGCTGAACGAAGATCTGGCCGGGGTGATCGAACGGCTGGACTTGAAGAAGCGGGTTGTGTTCTTAGGATTTCTTACGGACACGGAGCTGCGTTATTTTTATAGCCAGGCCGAAGTTTTTGCCTTTCCTTCGCTTTACGAAGGGTTCGGGTTGCCGATCGTTGAGGCCTTCAGCTGCGGGACGCCGGTTGTGACTTCGAATGTTTCCTCGTGCGCTGAGCTGGCCCACGAGGCGGCGTTAGCCGTGGACCCTACCAGCCCGCAGGCGATCGCCGATGCCATTGCCAAAATTATCGCGAGCCCGCAATTGAGGAAAGAGCTGATTCAAAAAGGTTTAGAGAGAGCAAAAATTTTTTCTTTTCGTAAAACCGCCCAAGAAACTTTAAAAATTTATCAGGAATTCAGCCAATAAGGACAGGGCCATGAGTAGAAATAAAAATTTATATGCCGTGATCTTGGTGGGAGGGTCCGGAACGCGTTTTTGGCCTTTGAGCCGCCGGGCGGAACCAAAACAATTTTTGAAAATTTACGGCGAACGTTCACTCTTTCAGCAAACACTGCAGCGTATCCGTGCCAAGGTTGACGATAAGAATATTTTTATCGTTACAAATCGATCTTACAATAAAAAAGTTTTAGAACAAATGCGCGGCCTGCGTGTCCCGCGATCCAATATCCTCTTGGAACCGCAAGGGAAGAATACGGCGCCGGCCATCGGTTGGGCCGCGGCGAGCATTCACCGCAAGAATTCTAACGCCGTGATGGCGGTCTTTCCATCGGATCATCTGATCCTGAATCAAAAAGTTTTTGTGCGGTGTCTTCAAGAAGCGGTGCGTCTGGCTGAGCGGGGACATCTGGTGACCTTCGGGATCGTGCCGACGCGTCTGGAAACAGGGTACGGGTATTTTAAGACCGCGGCCGTTGCCGAGGCCGGAAAGTCATTTTTACGGGTGATTAAATTTATCGAGAAACCTTCCCGGGAACGGGCGGAAAAATTGCTCCAGGAAGGAAATTATTTTTGGAACAGCGGCATGTTCGTCTGGAAAACGTCGGTGATCCTGAATGAGTTCAAAAGATACCAGCCGGTCATTTATCAGCTTTTGTACGGCAAAGGAGCGGCGGCGATCGTGAGAATTTGGTCAAAACTACCGGCGATCTCGATCGATTACGGGATCTTGGAAAAATCGCACAAAGTCGCAGCGGTGGCGGCGCGGAACCTGCAGTGGTCGGACGTGGGGAG
>Ga0155339_186_pt3 | contig 14347 bp, 17 predicted proteins | sample RifCSPhighO2_02_FD_106307 | JGI IMG/M metagenome (GOLD analysis project Ga0155339, IMG submission 106307) | Omnitrophica WOR_2 bacterium RIFCSPHIGHO2_02_FULL_48_11 | reverse complement strand
AACACCGATCCTGCCGCTCAAGAGATCCGCGCCCAGGCCGAGGCACTGCCGGAGCGGGTCCAGTCTTTGATCAAAGCATTGCAAGTTCATCAGGCGATCGAGGAAGTTATCATCCTGGTGCGTGCGGTGAATAAATATGTCGAGGCCCAAGCCCCTTGGAAAGTCGCAAAGACGGATTTGAAGGCGGCCGGAAATATTTTGTATACTGCGACGGAAGCGTTAAGGATCAGTGCGGTTTTATTGTCTGCCGTCATGCCGGAGCGGGTGGGGGTTGTTTTGGGTGTCTTGGGTGCGGCGGGTTCTTCAGAAAAGTGGGGCGAACTTAAAGGCGGGACACAATTAAAGTCGCATGAGGCATTATTCCCGCGGATCGAAACGAAATGAAGGTCACAAAATCACAATGTCACCAGGTCACAAGTTGTTATAAGCTTTAACGTGTGACGTTGTGACTCTGTGACCTTGCGACAAGATAGGATTTTTATATGGCTATCGAAACCATCAAATGGGTCAACGGCTGCGCTCGGATCATCGATCAGCGCAAGCTGCCGACGGAATTCAAATACATTTTTTGCCGCGATGAAAAAATGATGTGGCACGCGATCAAGACCCTGGCGGTGCGCGGGGCGCCGGCGATCGGGGTCGCGGCCGCTTTTGGCGTGCTCTTGGGTTTAAAGAAATTCAAAGGCAGCGATAAATATAAATTCTATAAGTTCTTTTACAAGCTGTGCGATTATATCGGCTCGTCCCGTCCGACCGCGGTCAACCTGTTCAATATGCTGGACCGGATGAAGGAGGTCGCCGAGAAAAACCGGGACCGTTCGATCGCCGATATCAAGGAACTCCTCCATAAAGAAGCGATCGCCATTTATAACGAAGACCGCAAGGTCTGCCGCCGGATGGGAGATTTTGGTGCGCAGCTTATTCAGCAGAATAAAAGTTATATGACGGTTTGTAACGCCGGGGCGCTTGCCACCGTCGATTACGGGACCGCGCTGGGGGTTTTTTACAGCGCCAAAAAACAAGGGAAGAAATTCAAAGTGTTCTCCTGCGAGACCCGTCCGTTATTGCAGGGGGCGAGACTCACGACATGGGAACTTTTGAAAGAAAAAATCAATACCACCTTGATCTGTGACAACATGGCCGCGACCGTGATGCGGCAGGGCAAGGTAAAAGCGATCTTTACCGGCGCCGACCGTATCGCGTCGAATGGCGACACGGCGAACAAGATCGGCACCTACAGTCTCGCGGTTTTGGCGAAGCACCACGGGATCCCGCTGTATATCGTGGCCCCGCGCTCGACGTTTGATCTGAAGATCAAATCCGGCAGGCAAATTCCGATCGAGGAGCGCTCGGCTGATGAGGTGACGCATTTTCGTAATGTGCAGACCGCTCCGCAAGACGTGAAAGTTTACAATCCCGCCTTTGATGTGACTGATCATTCTTTGATCACCGCCATTGTTACGGAATATGGTATTATCCGTCCGCCGTTCGAGAAGAATATTAAAAAAACATTCAGGAGGCGAATATCAGAAAATCAGATTATCAGATAGAGATTATCAGAATATCAGAGCCCAGAGGTTAATCTGATATTCTGTTCTCTGAATTTTTATTCTGATGCCCTGATGTTCTGATTTCTTATTTTATGAAGAAACTATCCGCTATCGGGGAATTCGGGTTGATCGGATTATTGCGCAAGCAGTTTTCGGGATCCCGGCGCCGGGGGAGACCGGAAGTCATCAAAGGCATTGGCGATGACACCGCTGTCCTGCCGTTTCACAAAGATAAGTATTTGCTTTTCACGACGGACATGATTGTCGAGGGCGTGCATTTTACCAAAAAAAGTCCGCCGGAGGCGATCGGCCGCAAGGCTATGGCGTGCAATTTGAGCGATATCGCGGCGATGGGTGGGGTGCCGACGTACGCGGTTGTTTCTCTGGGGACTCCGGCACGGGTCAAGGTCAAATTCATTCAAGAAATTTATGCGGGAATGGAACACCTTGGTAAAAAATATAGGGTCACGATCGTCGGCGGAGATACGGTCCGCAGCGACAAGCTGATCATTAATATCGCGCTTTTGGGAGAAGTGAAGCGCAAGGCATTGACCACGCGCGCTGGAGCAAAGCGAGGCGATTGGATCTTTGTGACCGGGCCTTTGGGGAATTCTTTAAAGAGCGGACGGCATTTGTCTTTCACCCCGCGCTTGAAAGAAGCGCAATATCTGGTGCAAAATTTTAAACCGACGGCGATGCTGGATATCTCCGACGGATTGGCGGCGGATGTGGGCCATATTTTGGAAGAAAGCCGGGTGGGGGCGGTTTTGTATGAGCCCAAGATCCCGTGTCATCGGGGTGCTGCGCTCAATAATGCCTTGTACGACGGCGAAGATTTCGAATTGCTCTTTACCGTTCCGCCCGCGTCAGGCAAGAAACTGCTCGCCGACAAACGTTTTTATTTTATCGGCGAGATCGTGGACAGGAAAAACGGACTCACCCTGGTCGACCGCAGATGGAAATCCCGGCGCTTACCTTTTAAAGGATTCACCCACTTCTAGAGGAGGTCTTGATGAAAAAGCCCGCAAAATCCGCCAATTACGACAACCTTTTACGGCGGGTCAGGGCCGTCCTCATCGAAGGCCAGCGCCGCATCGAAGCGGAGCGTGTTAAGACTTATTGGGAAATCGGACGGATCATTTACACGCACATTTTAAAATACAAGGACCGTGCCGAGTACGGGACAGAAGTTCTCAAACGTCTTTCTAAAGATTTAAATGTCGTGGAACGTCCAACTGTAGGCGGTGAACCTGAATTACTGGTTGATCTGGGCTTTGGCATGTTCCGCAAGATCTCGCCTCAACCCCGCTTGAGTAAAGGAGATTTTGTCGGCGAAAATTTCAAGAAGATCAAAGCCACCGCCAAAGACCTTTACACTTACCAGGCAGTTGTCGAAAAAGTCATCGATGGCGATACAATGAAGGTGCGGATGGATTTAGGATACGATGATTCCTGCCGGCAGGTATTGCGCCTGCGTGGGATCGACTGTCCCGAAATGGACACACGCGAAGGTCAAGCGGCCAAAGCGTTCGTCCAATCTTACATCAAAGAAGCGCAAATGATCATTGTGCGCAGCTCAAGGTCGGATAAGTATGATCGGTATCTGGCGGATATTTTTGTTCCACGGGAAGGGGAAGAGGAGATATTTTTAAATAATCTTCTGCTTGAAAAGAGGTATGCCCTGAGATGGGAGTAAAAAATAAGTCTTGACTATTCCGCAGCAATAGTATATTATTAGTACTAAATTAGTAGTTAATTGCATTAAATTATCATAACATATTGAAAACAAAAGATTAATGTATGATTACCAATAATGAAAAATTATTGAATAGTTTAACTTTTGAGAACTACTACTCAAAAGAGGATATCGGTTATCGCCTTCCTAACGATATTTCCCTAGAAACTTTCTGGCAAGAAATGTTGCAATTCCGAAAGCAAAAAGCTGAATCTCTTCCTTTTGTAGATCAAAATAAAGTTTCTTTTTGGTATTTATCGACTCCCGCATTACAAAAAAAGATTTATGAAATTGATTCTTCGGGTAAAGATTCTTTTTACCATATGGTAAAAAAGGAAATTGAATCTGAATTAATTAAAGACTCTCTCATGGAAGAGGCCTTATATTCCAGCGTGATTGAAGGAGCCTTCTCGACATATAAAAGATTAAAAGAGTTGGTCGATGAAAAAATAGCCCCCGTAGATATCAATGATCAGATGGTTCTTAATAATTATCATGCGATGCAGTTTATTTTGAAGGAAAAGCACCAGAATTTAACCATGGATTTTATTCTTAAGCTTCATCATATTGTGACTGAAAAAACCTTGGGGCCCGATGAAGCTTACGCTGGTCGGTTTCGTGATGATTGGGTATATATTAAGGATAAAAGGGATCGAGTCATTTATACGCCGCCTCCGGCAGATCAAGTGACCGCAGCCATGGAACAGTTGATTGCTTGGGTCAATGAGCATAATGAATCCACGTTTATCCACCCTATTATCAAAGCCTCCATTATCCATTTCCATTTAGTCTATATTCATCCTTTCTTCGATGGGAATGGGAGAACGGCACGGGCGTTATTTTATTATTATTTGATTAAGAATGGATATGAGTTTTTTAAGTATTTTTCGATTTCAGTGGTCGTACAAAAAACAAAAGCGCAATATTATCGTGCCATGAAGGATGTCGAAGGTTGCGGTGCTGACTTAACTTATTTTCTCTTGTATATGACGCAGACCATTAACGATTCTATCGGCTTGGTGACTGATCGGATTGTAAAGCATTACAAAAAGGATTTTATTTTTGATAAATTGAAGGAAAAGGGTCAGCTTCTCCATCCTCGGCAGGAGAAGTTCCTTAAGAAATTTTTAATCAGTGATAAGGGGCTGATTACGATTAAAGACTACCAAAAGGCCAATGGTGTGGTCTATGAAACCGCCCGGAGAGATTTAGAAGATCTCGCTTCTCGGAATATTTTATTAAAGACAAAAGAGCGTCGTAAATTTGTCTATCAACCGAATTATGAGTTTTAGATTAGTAGTTGATAATATTATAAAATGTTATATTACAATATGTTACAGCAAAACTACTAATGAGTTAGCAGGTGGGCCCAATGTTTGAACAAGCCTTTAAGAATATCGATGACATCCTCCGTAAAGACGCGGGGGCGGCGACCGAGCTTGATTATGTTGAGCAGACGTCCTGAAATTTTATTAATCTTTAAGAGAGCGCTATTATGGTAAAGCAGAAACCAAAAAAACGGCATCATTATATACCCGTCTTTTATTTGAATGGTTTTACGAATAAAAATGGATGTCTCTATGTATATGATAAAGACAGCAATCCAGTCTTTGAATCATCCTCCCAAGGCATAGCATACGAGAATCATTATTTTTCGTTTATGACGCCACACGGCGAAAGAGATTCGGAGACCGTAGAAAATACTGTCATGTTATGGGAGGGAGAATTTGCAAGAATAGTAAAAAAAATTCATGACCATGAGGATTTGACGGATGATGATTATATAGTTTTCTCTTTTTTCGTTGCATCTATGATGGTAAGAGTTCCCAATATGAGGGATAACATACGGAAAGCGACCGGTGAGACGATAAAACACATGAATGTCTTTATGTCGTCCCACAAAGAGAATTTTGAACGAATGATAAAGAGGTATGAGTGCAACACAGGAAAGCAAATTGGCATGGATGTTGAAGAACTGCGTCAATGGATGAATAATCCGGATAATTATGATATGACTGTTGATAAGGAATATGCTACTGGGATGGCCTTATGTTTGTTTGAAGATTTTGCGAAGGTGTTTTTTCAGATGAAATGGGCTTTTTTGAAGGCAACGGCCGATTACAAATATGTGACAGGAGACAATCCATTGCGATATATTGACCCGACACATAATCCGCGCTCATTTTACGGGGTAGGACTTGCCAATAAGAATATAGAAGTATCCTTACCATTATCCAAAGAGATTTGTGCTTTCGGCTCATGGAAATATAGAGAAGGTCATATACAGGCCAGTAATCAGCATGTAAAGCACTTGAATAGGATGACTGTTAGCGCATCGGTAAAATTTATATTTGCAGATAATAAATCAGAGGTTATTGATCAATTTGTAAAAAAGCATAAGGGAAGCCACCCGGTCATGGTCGTTGGGTAGAGTAATTAGTGGCAAGCATTTATGAAATCCTTCCAATATCTATCGCAAGGTGAAAAAGAGACCCTGCGCCTGGGCGCTGAGTTCACGCCCTTGAAAGCCTTATGAACTTTGAATGTATCAACGTCGATAGTTGGCATAGACTTAAAGACCTTCCCAAGGGTTCCCGCGAGAAGCAGTGGGTTTTAAGACCCAGGCGCTTGAACCTTTCTAAGAAATTTGAGACCCCGGTAGAATTTTATTTGTTCAAGGAATCCCACAAAAGATATCCCGCTGAATTTTGGGCTGAGATCACGGCATCGGAGGTAGGTAAGATTCTTGGAGTTTCAACCCCCGAAACTCAGTGCGCGCACATGGATGATAAATATGCTGCGTTGGTTAAATTTTTTTTGAAGATCGAATGGAATGAGAAAAAGCAGAGATATCAACAGATCGAGACGTTTTTAGAAGGGGGAGATATTGTCGTAGGTATCGACCCAACTTTTGACAGAAAAGAAGGAGAAAAGCATAATATTTTTATTGTGGAGAGAATATTTTCGAGCATTGATCAAAATGATTTGTTTAGAGAATTTTTGAGGATTTTAATATTCGACACCATTATCGGCAACACGGATCGTCATCAGGATAATTGGGGTTTTATCCGCAACAATAAGACCAGTCAAGTGCATCTGGCCCCGGCTTTTGACAATAGTACCAGTTTGGGCAGTGAGTTAATTGAGGAAAAGTTAGCTGGTTATTTGGCTCAAAATGAGATAAAATTGATACAATACATTAAAAAAGGCAAAGCTCACATCAGATGGTCGGAAGATGGGGCCGATCTTGTCCGCATCAATCACTTTGAACTGCTTAAAAACATTGCTCAGAAGAAAGAATTTGTTATCGATGACATCCGTGCGATGACGCGTTTTACCGATCAGCAAATCAAAGATATTTTAGATGACTTGGCGAAGATAAAAATTGCTAATTCTAAATATATTTTAAGTGAGATACGAAGAAAATTAATACTTAGAATCATTTGTCTTCGACGGGATTTGTTAAAGAAAGAATTTAAAATTATATGATTAAGTTAGAAGGACGAGCAATTTATTTATCCTGGCAGTCGACGGATCACGGCAAGCGGTATATTGTCGCTGAACTTATTGAAAAGTCGAATGGACAGTATTGCTTTCGCTATATTCCCGGAAAAGATCTGGATGAGGCCAAGAAGGTGGGATTTGATGGTTATCCTGCGTTTCCTAATCTAGATGAGGAATATACGCTTAATGCTATTGATCCATTTGTGATGCGCTTACCAGCCAGGTCAAGGATGGATTTTAGCGAGTTGTTGAATTATTGGGAAATTCAGAATTCTAATATCAGCGATTTTGATTTGCTGGCCATTACCGGCGGCAGGCTGCGTACGGATAATTTCGAATTCATTGACCCTCATGCGGTGAAGCGGCCGAATCAATTCTTGACGGAATTAGCTGGTTTTGTTTATCATGCCGAAGATCAAGAGTTGAGGAATATTCCTGCGGGTTCTCAGATGCAGCTTGAACGGGATATAGGAAATCGTCATGATCCTTATGCGGTTAAGGTCTTGTATAAGGGGAAGCAAATTGGGTATATCAAGAGGGTTCATTCTCAGACTGTCGCGGAAGAATTGGATAAGGGAAAGAAGGTTAAGGCTGAGATTAAGAATTTTGATGTCAATGGTGTTGTTAATTCTATTTTATTGAAAATTACGATCGCTGAATAAGGTTTAAAGAACCCGCTAGGCTTTTAGTTGTTTAATGTGCCTGGCGGGTTTTTATCTGAAAAATTTTTACAGTTGAATACTACTGATGAAATCCTTCGAATATTTATCGCAAAGTGAAAAAGAAACGCTGCGTCTGGGCGCTGAACTGGCCCCGTATCTGCGCTGGGGCAGCATTGTTTGCTTGTTCGGCGATCTAGGCAGCGGCAAGACGACGTTCACCAAAGGCATTGCCCAGGGCCTGAAGATCAATCAAAAAAAAGTGAACAGCCCGACCTTTGTCCTCCTGAATATTTATGCCGGGAAAAAGCCGCTGTATCATTTTGATCTCTACCGCATGGAAGAAACGGGCGAAATATTAAATATCGGATATGAGGAATTTTTATACGGCGACGGTGTCGCGGTCGTCGAATGGGCGGATAAGCTGGGGGACCTTATGCCCAAAGAATATATGAGCGTGACCTTCGTCCACCAAGACAACAATAACCGGCTGATCCAATTTGAACCGCGGGGGAAGCATTACGTTGGGATGCTTAAAAAAATGTCCCAGTCCCGCGGCGGAATGAAAAGTAAGATTAAATAACCAATAACCAAGAAACAATAACCAAGGAAAGTCCAAGAAACAATAACCAAGTTCCAAAAATATTTGGTTATTGGTGTTTGGTGATTGGTCATTGTTTGGTTCTTGTATCTTGGTTATTGTTTCTTGAAATTATATTATGAAAATACTTTCCTTAGATACTTCCACCAACAATTTTAGTCTTTGCGTAGCCGACGGGGAAAAGGTCTTGGCAAAGAAAGACATTGTCCTGAATAAAATTCTTTCCGATTCGATCGTCCCGACGATCGACAAGGTCTTGACGAAGGCGAAGGTTCCTTTGTCGGAGCTGGACGGTTTTGCCGTCGGGCTTGGTCCGGGGTCGTTCACCAGTTTACGGGTCGGTTTATCAACGGTGAAGGCCTTGGCCTTTGCCGGCGGCAAACCCGTGGTGGGGATCCCCAGTTTGGATGTGATCGCTCAAGGAGTGCCGGCGCAAAAGAATCAAGATATCTGTGTGGTGTGTGATGCCCGGCGCAGTTTGGTTTATGCCGCTTTTTACCGCAAGCAAGGCCAGCGCCTGACCCGCCGGGGAAAATATTTGCTTGCCGGCATTGAAGCGGTCTTAAGCCAAGTGACGGAACCGACGCTCGTGGTAGGGAATGGTATTGCCTTATTCCGTGAGGCGATCAAGAAGGCCAAGGGAACTGAGATCACTTTGGCCGAGGAAAAGTTCTGGTATCCCCGGGCGGTGAATTTATCGCAATTAGCCTATTCGAAATTCTCTAAAAAAGAGTATAATGACATCGATTCACTGGTGCCGCTGTATCTTTATTCAAAGGATTGTCAGGTTGTCCGATGAGCGCTAAAGCCAAAAAAAATATTTATCCTCTCACCTGGGCCGAGATCGACCTTGCGGCCATCAAAAGTAATTTTGCCGGTGTTCACCGGCTTGCCCTCAAGACGCACCGGGCCCGCGGACAAACACTGGTCGGTGTTTTAGCGGTTATCAAAGCCGATGCCTATGGCCACGGGATGCCGCAGGTCGCATCGCTTTTGGATCGCAGCGGCGTTGCTTTCTTCGGCGTTTCGGACGTGCGGGAGGGGATGGCCTTACGCCGTCTGGGTATCAAAAAGCCTATTCTGTTATTTGAAAGCACGTTGCCGGTTCTTGCCAAACAGATCGTGGATTTTCATCTGACACCGACGGTCTGCACGAATGAATTTGCTAAATCCCTGAATGATTATGCCCGCACCAAAGGGGCCAAGGTTGATATTCACGTCAAAGTGGATACCGGCATGGGCCGCTTGGGCATTTGGCATCAAGAGGCGCTGGCCTTCATCGATGGTTTGTTGAATTTTCCTTACCTGTCCATTAAGGGAATTTATACGCATTTTCCGTCCGCTGACACGGATAAGTCTTTCACCAAAAAACAGATCAAGCAGTTGAGCGATCTTATCAAAACTTTGGACCGCCGCGGACTGGTCGTGCCTTATGTCCACGCGGCCAACAGCATGGGGCTGGCGGATTATCCGGCCAAGGTTTTAAACTTGGCCCGGGCGGGGCTCATGCTCTACGGTCTATATCCAAGCCAGAAAATACAAAAGAAGATCAAACTGCGTCCGGCGATGACGGTCAAATCCCGGATTATTTTTTTGAAAAAGATCTCCCGGGGCCGCAGCATCAGCTACGGCCGCACGTTTATCGCCAGGAAAAATATGACCGTGGCAACGTTGCCGATCGGTTATAACGACGGGTACGGGCGCTGTTTTTCGAATAAGGCCGCGGTCCTTGTCCAGGGCAAGCGCTGCCGGGTGCTGGGTCGGGTCACGATGGATCAAATCATGATTGATGTCACAAAAGTGAAAACGGTGAAACTGGGCGATATCGCCGTCATTCTGGGGCGGCAAGGGCAACAAGAAATTTCGGCGGAGGAATTGAGCCGCCTGGCCAATACCATCAACTATGAGATCGTCTGCAACTTAGGCAATCGTCTCTCGCGGGTATATGTCTCTTAAACGACCAAGGCCGCAAGCAAAGCAGGCGAGCCTCGGCATTTCCTCAAAAAAGGGAAATGAAGGAAAATGACGGGAGCTGTTATGAAAAATTTTTTCTGTCCCCTCTCCAGTTTTTTAGTTAAACTCGTTAGCTGTTTGATCATTGTCTTCGTTATCCTTTTAGAAATTTATTTCAACATTTATCCTTCCTCGCAAGGTCTGACTTGGAGGTTCTTGAGCGTTTATTGTGGCCGGATCCTCTGGGCCTTAAGCATTTTCGTTCCGTTGGCTATCCTGGGTATTTTTGGAGAAGGAGTGGTCAAGGTTTTTCAAATGATCCGGCGAAAGGAAGAGCATTCCATCTACGAGGTTGTGGATGCTGTCAATAAGATGCTTATTCCTTGCGTTATGCTGGCGGTTACCCCTTTTGTTTTGTGGATGTTAGGCTTTGATAATCCGCAGGCGCATCTGCACTATATTTTTTTTATGATCATTGCGGTCGGGATCATTAACTTTAAAACGATCGGCCGCACGACTTTTTTGTTGGTTTCTACGTACCTTATCGCAACGAACGGGTACGACTGGCTGATGGGATTTCAATATTTTGGACAGTCGGATGCCGTGACCCTCGTCGTCTTGATCCTACTTAATGGGTATCTTTTTACCCCTTCAGTTTCCCGATTGTTCAAGAATTTAACTTAAAATTTTGTCCTGATGAGATAAAACGCCAGGCCGCTGAAGAGGGCCGGCGCCAGCCATGCGGATAAGATCGGGGGGAAAAGTCCGCCTTTGCCGAGCGCCAAGCCGACGGCGTTGAGGACATAATACGAGAAACCGATCACGATCGCGATCCCCAGCGAGGTGAACGTCACGGCCTTACGCCGGCCGGTCATAAGGGCAAAGGGAAGTCCTACCAGAATGATGGTGAAGTTGGCCACCGGAAAGGCGATTTTTTGATGCAGGTCGACCTTAAAATTGTTGAGCGCTTTCGCGGCCCCGCTGTGCGAAAATTTTCGGATATAGTCCCCCAGTTGTTTGATATTCATCGACGCCACGTCGATCCGCTGCCGTAGAAAATCCTGTGGATTTTCTTTGATGTCCATCAATTTTTCTTCATGAACTTTTACTTTTAGCGGCGCTTGAAGATCGGCATTGTTAAATTCGGTCACTTGGCATTTATAGAATTTCCAGATGATGCCGGTCCATTCCCCCCGGAGGGCGACGATTTTTTCTTGAATATTTTGGTCATTGTCATAGCCGAGAATCGTGATCCCTCCAAGCTCATAGGTGTTGGGATCAAAAGAGTCGATAAAGAACAAACGGTTTTTTAATCCATAGAAGGTCAGGTTCTTGATCTTGGCTTTATTTTTTTGTTTACTTTCCAGGCTGGACATGTTCTCGGCCCTGATCTGGTTCGATACGGAAGCCGACTGGGGGATGATCCGCTCATTCACCCAAAAGACAACGGCCGAAAGCATGAGGCTGAAACAAATGGCCGGCCGGCAGATCTTCCAGAAATTGAGCCCGCTGGTACGCAGGACAATGATCTCGTTGGTATGATTGAGATGGCTGTAGGTAAAGAGGGTCGCGATCAGACAGGCGATTGGAGAAGTCTGCCCCAGGATCATCGGGAAAAAATAAGCGTAATACTGCAGTAAAATTTCAAAAGGGACTTTGCGTTCAATAAAATCCTGCAGGTTGCTGGCGATGTCGATGAGGATGTAGAGAAAAGAAAAGATGAGAATATTCGCGATGAATATTTGGACGATCGATTTTAAAATGTAGCGGTCGAGGATACGCATAGCTTAGAAAGTAACAATAACCAATTTCCAAACACCAAACAAATTACAATATTCAATGGTTGATTTATAAAATTTTTGAATGGGTGTCATTTGTTTTTGGTTATTGTTCATTGCTTGGTGTTTGTATCTTGTATCTTGAATTCTTTTCATGACGTGCAAAGTTTATAATTGAGAATTGCCGCGAACCCGCCGGCTAAGACATTGGGGACCCACATGATAAAACCGGGCGAGGCTAAACCTTGAACGCTCAGGGCCTCACAGCCCAGGGACAACAGATAATAAACCGCGGCGCAGATCACGGCCAGGACGAGGTTGGCGGACTTTTCCCGCCGGTGAGTGATGACCGCGATGGGAAGTCCCAGCATGATAAAGAAAAGTGCGGAGAATGACCAGGCGATCTTGCGTTGATATTCCGTGTCCAACTGCGCGGTCGTGACCCGGAGTGCTTGCAAACCTTTTTTCGCTTCTTCCAATTCCTTAAAGGTCATGCTCTTGGGTTTTTTCTCCACTTCTTTATACCCCTGCGAAAGGTCCAGCGTCATAAAATAATTTTTAAAATTCAATTTATAAAAGCTGTTCGGGTCTTTGAGGTTCGGCTCATCCGAGGTGCCGTTCATTAATTTTAATTTGACTTGATCCTTGCCCGGGATCGGGGTGAACTCGCCGTGCCGGGCGATGATCGTGCGGGTCGCTTTTCCTTCGGGCTGCGGCTGATAGATCGTGACATTGTACATCTTATTGCCGTCGATTTTATGAATGAAGAGGATCTGATCTTTGAAAGAATGAATGAAAAGGCCGGCCTCCAAGAGCGCGGTGGGGTTGCGCACCCCGAGGTTTTTGAGCATTTTTCGCTGTTCATGATGCGCATAAGGAATGATCTGGGCGTTTAGGACAATCGAAAGCAGGCTGATGATAAGGCCGATGAGAAAAAAAGGAATGACCAGCCGCCGCAAGTGCACGCCGTTAGCGCGGATCGCCAAAATTTCATTATCTGCCGACAAGCGGCTGAAGGCTAAGATCACGCTGACCAGGCAGGCAATCGGGAGGGTATAGCCTAAAAGCACCGGAACATAGAGGAGAAAAACTTTTCCGATGAGGATCAGGCTGACCCCTTTGTTGATGACGAGGTTGGCGAGCTGCACAAGGTTCCCCAGGAGAAAGACGCAGGTGAGGACCCCTAACGCCAGAAAAAAGGGGAGAATGCACTCCGCCAAAATGTAATTGCGTAAAATTTTCATAGGACCTCGTTGTCCGAATCCGCAATAGCCACGGTCAAAACATCCACGCGCTGGGCCCCGGCGGTTTTGAGGACGCGGGCCACCTCGGATAAAGTCGCGCCGGTGGTCAATAAATCGTCGACGACAAGAACCCGTTTGTTCTGGAATTTGTGAGAGTGTTTTATTTTAAATGCCCCTTGGATGTTTGTCCAGCGGTCTTTCTGGCTTAAACGGGCTTGGAATTGGGTCGGCCTGGTACGGATAAGATTGCCTTCGCTCCAGGGAAGCTGAAATGTTTCGGCGACCGTTTGGCCCAAGATCTCGCTTTGGTTGTAGCCCCGTTCCCGCAACCGTGTGGGATGCAGCGGGACCGGCGTGACGACATCGTATTCCTGCAAGTTTTTTGTGTAGGTGTCGGCAAAAGAACAGATGGCCTGGCTGAAAGGCCGGCGCAAGGCCAACTTATTCCCATATTTGAAGAGATGGATCAATTTGCGCATGGTCGGATTATAAAGGCAGGCGCCGATAGCAGAATCAAAGTGCGGCTGATGGTTTGTGCACTGCATACATAATTTTTTTTCAGGATCTTCCAAATGACGGGAGCATTTCGGGCAAAAAGGCGGAGGATTGGGTTCGATATGTGTGGCGCAGGCAGGGCAAAGCACCATGTTTTTATCCCCGCCGGAAAGGTATTTTTTGCAGAGGATGCACAAAGAAGGAAAAACCAGATCGCATACACCGTTCCAAAATGTCTTTAACACGGAGGCTATGGTAACATTTCTCCCCGGGGCTGTCAACGAAGAGGCTCGCGGGGGGAAGATTCTTGGGAAATTGAGACCGTTGAAGAAAGCAACGGTCTCATGAGAGTGTTGAAAATTTTTTAATACTCTCAAATTCAGGTTGAAGACAAGCGGTAATCCACGTATAATACCTTTCAGTTTATAAATTCCTTATTGACCTTTGTACAACTAAAGAAAATAAGGAAGTCAATATTAGGTCTTTTCTTCGAGATGACAAAGGTTTAATATTGGACTTCCATATTGCAATTGGTAGGGAAAAGACCAATAAGTGAGGGAAAACAATGAAAAAGAATTCGTTCCAAAATGTGTGGGTACGGGGTGTTGGGACCGCGTTTTTTGGGGTTATGCTGCTCTGTCATTCGGCCGCGGCGCAGAGCTTTCTTTTCAATATCGAACCCCTCGATAAAGCCGGGATCACCAAACTCAGCGATGACCAATTGCTCGACACTTATATTGACGTCTTGGTCGAGGTCGAGGGCTTAAAAACATTTTATTCCAAAGGCGGCCTTATCCCGAAGGAATATACGAAGTACAAGGAAATCAT
>Ga0155339_184_pt2 | contig 14378 bp, 21 predicted proteins | sample RifCSPhighO2_02_FD_106307 | JGI IMG/M metagenome (GOLD analysis project Ga0155339, IMG submission 106307) | Omnitrophica WOR_2 bacterium RIFCSPHIGHO2_02_FULL_48_11 | reverse complement strand
GCATAGATGGTTCATTTTAAAATTGCATTAACCAATTGTCGGTTTACTTTACGGCGGCTTTTTCTTCGATGTACTTAATGGCATCGCCCACTGATGTCATTTTTTCGGCATCTTCATCAGGGATTTCGACATTAAATTCTTCTTCAAGAGCCATGATTAACTCAACGGTGTCCAGTGAATCAGCTCCCAAGTCATCAATGAATGATGCTTGCGGGGTTACTTCTTCAGCTTTGACACCCAGTTGCTCTGCAATGATTGATTTTACTTTATCTGCGACTGCCATTGGATAGCCTCCTTTTTTTCTTCCAACTCAAATATTATATGGCCATACCGCCATCAACAACAATTGTTTGGCCGGTGATATAGTTTGCTTCTTTTGAAGCGAGGAACAAACATGCGCCTGCGACATCTTTTCCCGTTCCCAAGCGGCCTAAGGGAATGGATTTGAGAATCTGCGCGCGGGTTTCTTCCTTTAACTGCGCGGTCATATCGGTCATGATATAACCGGGAGCGATTGCGTTCACCGTGATGCCGCGGGAAGCAATCTCACGCGCGATAGATTTGGTGAAACCAATGATGCCCGCTTTACTGGCGGCATAATTGGCTTGACCGGCGTTTCCAGTGATTCCAATGATCGAGGCAATGTTGATGATCCTACCCTTTTTCGCCTTCAGCATTGCCTTGGTAATAACTTTGGTGCAATTAAAAACCCCTCGAAGATTCACCTGAATGACATCATCCCATTCACTTTCACTCATCCGGAGGAGTAAATTATCTTTTGTAATGCCTGCGTTGTTAACTAATATATCAATGCGATTATATTTGTCAAGAATTTTGTTAACGGTTTTCTGAACACTTCCAAAATTTGTGACATCGCAGCCAAAACCCTCAGCCCGGCAACCTTGGGCGGTAAGCTCGGCACTGGCTTTTTGAGCGATTTCATCATTGCGGCCGGTTATGACCACCACGGCCCCCTCACGGGCGAAGGCCTGCGCAATTTCTCTCCCTATCCCGCGGGTGGAACCGGTGACCAAAACGATTTCATCTTTAAAATTCATTCTTTCATAACCTCTTAAATCCAAACGTATAATAACAATAGAAAGTATTTTTGCAAGTTAAAAAAATAAAAAGCGTCCCGTACTGCGGAACGCTTTTTATTTTGAACTGTTTATGGAATTTTATCGTTTACAACAATTCGATTTCAACGTTGATGAGCCCTTGCCTCGTAGGAGACAATTCCCTAAAAGCACGTTCGGTAAGATCGATGATTCTTCCTTGGTTCACAAGACGCTTATGCGGTCCCCGGTCGTTGACCCGAACGATAATCGATTCACCTGTATCTTTATTCGTCACACGCACCTTCTGATTGAAGCGGACTTTCCACATGGCACAGGTCAGCGCGGTGTCATCAAAGACTTCGCGATTCGCCGTGTGCCGGTTGATTCCGGGGGAATGCCGTGAATACCAAGAAGCTTTGCCTAAACGGATTTGACGCTTGCTTGGCACAGGTTCAGCCTTTTCTGCTTTGGACAGCTGACTGGCCAGCATAAGCATCGCGAATACTGTTGTTAAGGCAACTTTCTTTGTTTTATGTCTCATGTTAAACCACCTCCGAAGTGCAAAAAGGATAACATATCTTTTTTGCAAAGGCAAACTTTTTGATAAGAGTGGCATTCTGCAACATATTGTAAATAAATGACTTACATTCTATCAATGGCTGAATAGAAGATTTTTAAGAGAAATAAAACCGGTTGAATGTAAAAAACAGGCTGATAATAAACGACTGAAAATATCAATTCAAATCGATATCATCGTACTTACGCTGCGCGCCGCGCGGGAAAGAAGTCAAGGAGACGATCTCGCCATTTTGCAGCATCGTTTCGATCTTTTTTCGCAAGAAGTATTTCATGAAGGAGCGGGTCACGGGAAAAAGCAGAATCAGGCCAAAGGTGTCGCTGATAAATCCGGGCGTCAGCAGGAGCAGCCCGCCGAACAAGATCAAAACACCGTCATACATTTCCTCGGTAGGCAATATTCCCTGCTGCAGATTCGCCTGGACTTTACGCAGGACCAGAAATCCCTGGAACCGTGCCAGCCAGGCTCCGATGACACTGATCCCGACCGTCAGAAGAATGGTATTTAAAACGCCCAGCTGCGTTCCCACCTTGATGAGAACCGCCAACTCGAGGACCGGAACGACCGTAAATAATAAGAGGAGCAGTAAAAACATTAATGTGGCAGATCAGGGATAAGTTCCAAAACAGATTGTTTTAAGAAATCGCGTTCATAAAAATCCGGATCGATCACTTTGTTGTTCCATACCAATATGTCGAGATCGATGGTGCGGGGGCCGAATCTTTTAACCTGCAAGTCCCGTCCCAGGCTCTTTTCAATATCTTTTAACTCGGCGCGTAAAGCATCATAATCCAAATTTGTGGCAAGCAGGACAGCGCCGTTGATAAAATCCGGCTGTGATTCGGGGCCCAAAGGTTTTGTTTTGACAAAAATCGACTCGGCCAGCACTTTAAAATTTTGCGCAAGGATAGTGCGTGCTTTCTCTATATTAGCATGGGGCTGAATGTTGGAGCCTAAACCGATGATGACTGTATTCATGGCCTTTGAGCCGTGAGGGTTACCGAAACAGATTCCGCAAAACGCAAGGCTTGCGGCTTGTCAATGCGCACCGTGGCCGCTTCCACCCCGCGTGTTTTTAAGACGATATCTAAAATTTTTGCCGTCAGTTTTTCTAGAAGGTAATATTTGGAAGACTCGACATGTTTGATGATGGCCTTGGTCAATGTCTTGTAATCGACCGTATCTTTGAGCTTGTCGGAGCGGCTGGCCGGCTCGGCATTGTAGTCAATGGCGATATTGATGAGGATATCCTGCTCCTTTTTGCGTTCCCAATTATTGGTGCCGATGATCGCGCGTAAATGCAGGTCGGTGATATGAATAGTAGCCATCAATGTCTCCTAAATTAAGTGCTCTCCCCCATCGACAAAAATGATCTGTCCGGTGAGGTAGGTATTTTTGACTAAAAACTCCACTGTTTGAGTAATATTCTCCAGGTCGCCTTTACGTTTGAGTGGAATATTTTTTATTAGGCGCTTGCGCTGTTCCCCCGCGGTCTGTTTGGGCGGCAGGATAAATCCAGGGGCAATCCCGTTCACCCGGATATCCGGTGCCAAGGCCACGGCAGACAATTTGGTTAATTCCGCCAGGGCTTTTTTAGAGAATAAATACTCAAAGTGGTCGGTTCGGTTGTCAACGATATGCGTGTCCAACAAGTTAATGATCTGTCCTGGTTTTTTCAGCTTGGCAAATTCGGCGGTGAGGATATACGGTGTCTGGACATGCAGAGCAAAATTACGTTCCAAATTCTCCGGGTTGTAATTGTTCAGGGTGGATTTTTCAAAAATTGAAGCGCTGTTCACGATAAGATTGAGATCGCGGAATTTTTTGTAAACACGCGGGATGAGTTCTTGGGCTGTCTGTGGGTCAAAAAGGTCTCCTTGAAAAATCTCGCAGCGGCCCTTCCGGGCGCGGATCGTTTTGGCCAGATTCAAGGCCTCTGTCTGTGAATGGTTGTAATGGATGGCAACGGTGTACCCTAGTCCGGCCAGTTTCAAGGCAATGCTGCGCCCGAGCCGCTGTCCGGCCCCGGTGATAAGGGCTGTGCCTTGTTGCTTAGAAGAAGCCATGAATTTTACGGGTTATTTGATGAGGCTTAAGAATTCACTACGGGTTGAAATTTCACGGCGGAACGCGCCCAGCATGCAGGATGTTTTCATGACGGAGTTCTGTTTTTCTACCCCGCGCATCATCATGCACAAATGCTGCGCCTCGATGACCACCCCGACGCCTTTGGCGTCCGTGTATTTTAAAATTGTTTCGGCAATTTGTTTGGTCAGATTTTCTTGGACCTGCAGGCGGCGGGCAAAGACATCGACAATGCGCGCCAGTTTAGAGAGGCCTAAGATTTTTTTGTTAGGCAGGTACCCAACGTGGCATTTGCCGAAAAACGGCAAAAGGTGATGTTCGCAAAGCGAATACAACTCGATGTCTTTGACAATGATCATCTCATCATTGTCAGATTCGAAAACCGCATTGTTGATGATCTTGTCGAGATTGTCCTTGTAGCCTTTGGTGAGATACTCAAAGGCCCGGGCCGCGCGTTTGGGAGTATCCCGCAGGCCTTCCCGATCGGTGTCTTCCCCGATGTATTTGAGCAGATTTTTGTAATAATCTTCCATGAATTTCCTTTTTTACATTTTTAGAGACAGTCGAATATAGCACACAGGATATCTGCTGTCAATTGACATGGACTATGCTATAATATCGCTTAATTTTTAATCCAGAAATAAAGGAATTCGGTTATGAAAATTGTCACGGACTATCACATGCATACCCTCCTGTGCGGGCATGCGGTCGGTCAGCCTAAAGAATACGCGGAACACGCCCTGAAGCTCGGTTTGGAAGAGATCGGTTTTTCGGACCACGCCCCCCTGGTTTCGCATGAAGACCCCAAGATCACCATGAATTTGAAGCAGCTTCCGCAGTATTACAAGATGATCGAGGAAGTCCAGGCCAAATTTAAAGGGCAATTGAGCATTAAAATGGCACTGGAAGCGGATTTTATCCCCGGTTTTGAAAAAGAAACCAAGAAGATCCTCGCGGATTACCCTTATGATTATGTGATCGGCTCGATTCATTTTATAAAAAATTGGGGATTTGATGATCCGGACACGCGCGATACCTGGGACCAGATCGATGTCAACCGTGTGTACCATGATTATTATGAACTTTTGCGGCAAAGCGCCCAGTGCGGTTTATTTGATATCATGGGGCATGTGGATCTGGTTAAAAAATTCGGCCATCGTCCGACCGAGGATATGACCGATGAAATCACGCAAACCGCCAAGGTTTTTAAGGAATCCGGTGTCGCGGTTGAGATCAATACGGCGGGATTGCGCAAAACCTGTAAGGAAATGTACCCGGCGCTGGCTTGCTTAAAAATTTACCGCAAGGCAGGCGTCCCTCTCACCTTTGGCTCCGATGCCCATGATCCCAAACATGTCGGAGCGGATTTCAACAAGGCTTACGAGCTCGCCAAAGAAGCGGGATACAAAGAATATTTGATGTTCAAAAAACGGAAAATTGAACGGGTCATTAAGCTATAAGCCCTAAGCTGTAAGCTTAAAGCTTATAGCTTATAGCTTACAGCAAGAAGGAACTTCGTGTATGATTAAAATTCTCGGGATAGATCACGTGGCGGTTAACGTGCGCGATATCGACAAAGCAGTGGCATTTTATACCAAGGTCATCGGCCTTAAGATCACGGACCGCGAACCTTCCAAGCCCGGCATTGAATATTTCCTCGACTGCGGCCCTTCCCTGATCGGCATCATTCAGGCGAAGGATTTGAGCAAGGTCCATGCCTTCGAAAACGAAGGTCTGGGCGCGAATCATTTTTCTTTTCGCATTCACGCCGCTGATTTTGATCCGATGATCAAACGCCTGGAAGCCAACAACGTCAAGATCGAATTCGCCAAGAAACGCGACAAATCCTGGTCATTGTACTTTTATGATCTGGATGAAAATAAATTAGAAATAACGGCCTGGCCGCGGGAAGACGGCCTGCCAACGGATAAGCTTAAAAAAGAAATTTACGATCCAAAGACAAAGAATTGGAAAAGTTATTAGGAGATATTATGACATGCCCGCACGCCGGTGATCCGGCCCCGGATTTTGATCTGCCCGCCAGTAACGGCAAAAATATTTCGCTCAAAGAATTTAGGGGCAAGAAAAATGTCGTGCTTTATTTTTATCCCAAGGACGATACGTCCGGCTGCACGGTCGAGGCGTGCGGGTTCCGCGATTTCAATAAACCCATTGAGAAGACGGGCACCGTTGTTTTGGGCGTGAGCCCTGATGATCTGAGATCGCACGATAAATTTATCAAAAAGTTTAATCTTCCCTTCTTACTTTTAAGCGATACCGATAAAAAAAGGTGCACCGCTTACGGGGTTTGGGTCGAGAAAAGCATGTACGGCCGCAAATATATGGGCGTGGCGCGCACGACATTTATTATCGGCAAGGACGGCAAGATCGCCCACATTTTTGAAAAAGTCAAACCGCAGGACCACGAAAAAGAAGTTCTGGAAGTTTTAAAGAATTTGAATTGAAGGTCAGGCAGTTTTGGATTTTTTCCGCCGCGGTATTTCTTCTAAAATAATTTCGCGTGCCACCAGCGCACAAAAAATCATTCCCAGCAAAATCACCCACCAAAATTTCGCGAACCAATACCAGAACGGGCCGAGGGGGAGATCCGGTTGGATCTGCGCAAAGCCATCGGCGTGAGTGATTTTAAGATGGTCCATGTCCCAGTGGTTCAGGGTGTGGATAGCCCAGGCAAAAACCGTCAGTTTCTCCCCGGGGACTATCTGGTCAATTTCCACCAAGTCCTCTGATTTAAAATAGGAAACGAGACCATTCTCGCGATCAAGCGCGTAGTACAACATGCACGGCACATGAAATTTGACGGCGTTGGCCGCTTTTTTTCCGGTATTGCGCAGATCGAATTTCCAATACGCCCCGATCCCCCGTAGAAAATAGATCTCGGATTTCGGTTGGAGAGTATCATATAAATTCTGAGGCAGGCGAAATTCACCGTAGGTGGCAACGGCGGTCAGCCGGGCGGATGGGATATTGTAATTTTTCCAGAGCTGAGCAGCCGTATATAAAATACAGCCGGCTAAAACCAGGATAATAATTTTAGGATTAGTTCGATTCACGAAGATTATCGCCGCATCAAATTCTTTTGCGTTTCCATCATGCGCTGTTGTTGCGCCTTCTGCTGTTCCATGAACATTCTGTTCCGTTCTTGGGCGTCGCGGGCATTGCGTATGGCTTGTTTTTGCCGTTCATTGGCATCATTGACGCGGTCTCGCATATCACGGGCCCTTTGTTGAGCATCGGATTGTCGGCTGCGCTGCATACTGAAGGCTTCGCGGATTTTTTGCATGGCGCTTTGCGATCTTTCCGGGCTGGTCACGGTTTGGGTCCGTACAGAACTTATGGTATTAACGGGACGGATATTTTGGGAACGCTGGGATACTTCTCTTGCCTTGGCGCGGGCATCGGCTGTTTTCTGTTTTGCGTCGATCTGCCGCTGGCGCAGGCTGTCCATATTATCGCGGATCCTTTGTAGCAGTGTTTTTTGCTGCTGCGGGTCCGCTGCCACGGGCTGTGCCAGCACAAGCGTCGTAAAGACGGTAAGCTGTAAAAAAATTAAAACTAACAATTGGGGCAGGCGTCTATGCATAGGAAAAGTATACTGCATGATAAAAATAATACCAAATTTTTTTCAGTTAAATTTTGTCCGGATGTATTTTTCCAGTATTTCCATAAATTCTTCTTTGATCTGCTCCCCTTTTAAGATTTTATACTCTTTCCCATCCACATAAACCGGGGCGATGGGTTTTTCGGAGGCGCCGGGCAGCGAAATGCCGATGTCCGCATGGCGGCTTTCCCCGGGGCCGTTCACCACGCAGCCCATCACGGCGATCTTTAATTTTTCGATGCCAGGAAATTCTTTTTTCCAAAGTGGCATTTTACGTTCAATATGCTGATTAATGTCCTGGGCGAGGATTTGAAAATAATTACTGCTCGTGCGGCCACACCCCGGGCAGCTTGTTACGCTGGGTTTAAAGTACCGTAGACCCAGCGACTGCAGGATATTTTTGCAGACCTCGACCTCGCGTTTGCGCGGCACACCCGGCTGCGGCGTTAAAGAGACACGGATGGTGTCCCCGATGCCTTGCTGCAAGAGGATCGATAAGGCCGCCGCACTGGAAGCGATCCCCTGGACATCGCCGCCGGCCTCGGTAAGGCCCAGATGTAGGGCGTAATCGCATTTTTTTGCCAGGCGAGAATAGACCGCCACCATATCCTGCAGAATCGACATTTTGACACTGAGAATAATTTTATTTTTGGGAAGGCCCAGTTTTTCCGCTAACTCGGCGCTCGTTAAAGTACTTTGCAGCATGGCCGCATAGGTCACTTCTTTGAAATCTTTAGGGCTTTTAAGCTTGGCATTTTTATCCATGAGATCAGTGAGCATTTCCTGGTCGAGGGAACCCCAGTTAACGCCGATGCGTACCGCCTTATTATTTTCGATGGCGATCTTAACGATGGCGGAAAAATTTTCATCATGCCGGTCGCCTTTGCCGACATTGCCCGGATTAATGCGGTATTTGTCGATCACTTTGGCGCAGTCTTTGTGTTTGTTTAATAACGTGTGGCCGTTGAAATGGAAATCACCGATGATCGGTGTCATGTACCCTTTATCCCTCAGGCGTTGGATCGTTTCGGGAACAGCCAGGGCCGCGGCATCGTCGTTGATCGTCCAGCGGACCAGCTCAGAGCCGGCTTCGATCAGCTCAACGGTTTGAGCGAACGTCTTCTCAACATCGGCCGTGGGCGTGTCGGTCATGGACTGGACCACAACCGGATAGCCGCTTCCTAAAGAGACCGAACCGATCTTGACGGTGGGAGTTTTGCGGCGTTTTATTAATTCCATAAATTATGCCCCTTTCGGGACGCTTGGGTTTTGCGTTTTGATTTTTGAGTTTTAGCTTTTTCCATGTTATAATTTAACCCAATTATAGGAGAGAAGCGAGGAGAATTCAATGGAGATTTATTTAGCGAGAACACAGGGGTTTTGTGCCGGAGTGGCCAGTGCCGTGGATATTGTTGAAATGGCTTTGGAAAAATACGGCGCGCCCCTATATGTCTATCATGAAATCGTTCATAACACCTATGTGGTGAACGATTTTCGTAAGCGCGGCGTGGTTTTTGTTGAGGATATCGAGACCATTCCGGACGGCGAGCGGATCATTTTTAGCGCCCACGGGATCCCCCCGGAGGTCATCAATAAAGCCAAGGCAAAAAATTTAAAATTTGTCGATGCTACCTGCCCGCTCGTCACCAAGGTCCATAATGAAGCGGTAAAATTTTCTCAGCGCGAATATGAAACGGTGCTGATCGGCCACAAAGGCCATCAGGAATTGATCGGCACCTCCGGTTATGTGGATCCCAAGGTGTTGCATATCATTGAGAAGGAACAGGATGTCGATGCCCTCACGATCGATCCTGGCCAAGAGGTGGCGTACTTAACACAAACCACGCTTTCGGTTGACGAGACCAAGGGGATCATCGAAAAACTTAAAAACAAATTCCCCCGCCTGGTGGCCCCTCCCCGTTCGGATATTTGTTATGCGACACAGAACCGTCAGGACGCGGTCAAAGAATTGGCCCGCATGTGCGATATTATCATCATCTGCGGTTCGCCCAACAGTTCCAACAGCAATCGTCTGCGTGAAACCGGCGAGAACGAAGGTGTCTCCAGCTATATCATTGACCGTGCCGACGAATTGGATATAAAGATTTTAGCGGGACATAAAAAGATCGGCATCAGTTCCGGTGCCTCTGTGCCGCGCTTGATCGTCGATGAGCTCATCAATAAAATCAAAGCGGAATATCCCAAGACGATCGTGCATACGTTCGACAATCCGGAAAAGAATATTGTTTTTAAATTGCCCAATTTAAAAGTTTTAGAATAACTTTTTAATGTAATTAATTTATTTTAAGGAAAATCATGGCCACCCCAAAGCACATTAGAATTGCTAGACAACATAAGAGGAATTTGGGGTAGTCATGATTTCACCTAAATGTAATTAATTTATTTTAAGGAAAATCATGGCCAAGGTCATCATTGATAATGTTGAATATGAAATTCCTGACGGGACCCTCATGGCACCGGTCTGCGAAAAAGCCGGCATTCCCTTCAGCTGTAATTCCGGCGTTTGCGGAACGTGCCAGATCGAAGTCCAGGAAGGCGCGGACAATCTCGGCGAGCTGAACCAGGAAGAAGAGGATTTGGGAATGGACCGCAATAACCGTTTGGGCTGTCAATGCATTGTCAAATCCGGCACCGTCAAGGTGACCTACTGATGTTCCAACTCACCCCCCATCCTCTGGAGACGATCAATCTGAAAGAAAATTTAGTCAGCGAATCTGCCGGCGGCTTTTGTTCCTTTGAAGGCTGGGTCCGCAACCAAAGTGCCGACCGCGAGGTTTTATTCTTGGAGTACGAGGCCTTCGATAAATTGTGCGAGTCGCAGGCCCAGGAAATATTTTGCGAAGCCTATGCGAAGTTTGATATCCTGCAGGCCAAGGGTTTTCATCGCGTCGGAAAATTAAAGCTCGGCGAAATGGCTGTATGGGTCGGCGTCACCGCGGTCCACCGGGACGCGGCGTTTAAGGCCTGCCGGTATATTATTGACGAGATCAAGCAGCGCCTGCCTATTTGGAAAAAAGAATTCTACGCCAATGGCGACTCAGGCTGGGTGAACTGCGGCCGTCTGCCGCCGGCTAACAGCGACGCCAATCAGGTAAAAATTTAGGAGAATCATGGCCAAGAAAAAGAATTTATATCATTGGTCTTCACAAGAGATCGCCAAAGGCTGCGAGATTATCGAGTGCAAAGAGTATGATCCCTACAAACATTTTCGGCGTGATCCGTCGGGGTTTTACCTTTTGATCCGTCCGAATTTCAACACGTACCGGATCGAGATCGCGGTTTGCAATAAAGCGCATAATATCGTTAAAATTTTCAACGGCCGAAAAGCGCAGGACCTTTACGTTGGGATTCTGGATTATGAAAAGAAACATCATTGCGAATGGTTTAAGGATAAAACACATATCGCTTATCTGGGGAAAGAATTAAAAAAAGTGGAAATTGCCCTCGCTACCGGCAGCAATGCCTATTTTCAGGAATAAATGAAGCGTAACGGACAGAAGATCAATTTGATTGATAAACGCGGCGACCTGGGGACGACCTCCCTTTTTTCCGGCGAGCGGATCTCGAAAAGTTCCCTCCGGCCTGAGGCGCTGGGCGATCTGGATGAATTGGGCAGCATTTTGGGCCTGGCGCGGTATCACGCCAAGAAACTGCGCATCAAAAAAGAACTGTTGGATTTGCAGCGTGAATTGTTTATTGTGGGATCTGAGTTGGCCATAAGTCCTGCTGCGCCGGTACATTTGCCCCAGTGCATGGATCAAAGCCGGTTAGCTCAGTTTGAGGCGAAGGTGGAAAGTTTAAATAAAGCCGCTCCTATCCCAGAAGGATTTGTGATCTCCGGCAGATCCCTTTCTGCTGCCTACCTGCACCAGGCGCGCACCGTTGCCCGGCGCTGCGAGCGTAAAGTTGTGCGGCTTTTTGAGGCCAAAGAAATTTCGAACACTTGCCTGCTCGCTTTTTTAAACCGATTATCGGTTTATTTATTTCTCATGGCGCAATACGAAGACTCAAAGCCTGATGTGGTGAAAACCTGATGGACTCAACTCTCGCCCAAAAATTTCATGACCAAATTGTTTCCGGGGCGCGCTTGTGCGATTATACGACTTTTCGTTTGGGCGGCGCTTGCCGCGGCTTGATCGCCTGCCAGATTCCGGAACAGTTGGAATTAGCGGTCAAATCTTTAGCTGACGCGCGGCTGCCTTTTATTTTGATCGGCGGCGGCTCCAATTTGGTTGTCTCGGATCAAGGCGTGGATTGTTATGTCCTGCGTTACGTGACCGATAAACCGCTTTTGGAACGCGAAGGCAATGATATCATCGTTTCCGGAAGTACCAGCCTGGATGCGCTGGCCTTATTTTCCATCGAACAAGGTTTGGCCGGGCTGGAATACACATCGGGAATTCCCGGGACGGTCGGCGGCGCGGTTGTCGGAAACGCCGGGGCCTTTGGTAAACAGGTCGGCGACGTACTTAAATCGGTTACGCTGATCTCGAAAACCGGAACTCGCAGTAAAGTCGGCCCCGAGGCATTGGGATTTACCTATCGCCATTCAAATTTAAAGGAACGCGACGAGATCGTGGTCGCGGCGCGGTTTGCTTTGCAGCCGGGAGAACGCGAAAAATTCTTGGAAGAACGCGCCAAAATTCTCGCGATCCGTCATGAGAAACATCCTGACCTCGCCACCCATCCCTGCGCCGGAAGTTTTTTTAGAAATGTTGAGCCCACCTCAAAAGCTGAAAAGCGCCAGGCGGCCGGCTGGTTCTTGGAACAAGCGGGCGGCAAGGATCTTAAGATCGGCGGCGCGCTCATTTTTGAAAAACATGCGAACATTATCGTCAAAGGTCCGCAGTGCACGGCCGACGATGTTTATCAGTTATCCTGCAAGATGCAGCAGATCGTGAAAGAAAAATTTCATTTTGATTTGGTGCGGGAAGTGCGTTTTGTGGGAAAGATCAACAGCCTGCCTAAAAATCCTTCGGAAATGTTCTGGTAAAAAAGATTTAGCCCGTCGTGTTCCACTTTAACTTGAAATCACAAATTGTGATTTCAAGATTTCAAATTCTTTACTGTTCAGGGGTGTCTGGTCTTTTGGGCTATTTTTGGGATCTTCCCTTAATATCCTTTAAAATGACGTCGGCCCCGACTTCATCGGATCCTTCTTGGTTGACCTTGACCTCGATCGCGGAAGACGAATTTGTATTAGGCTTGATCTCAACCCAAGCCTCTTGCTGATCAACACGCTTGCCGGTCACGCGAGATTTATCGCTTGCTGTTTCAATATTTTGAATGTCAAAACCATAGGTATTCAAAGCGTCCTTCGTATCTTGGACGGCCTGGGTCATTGAAGCGTTCACATTACCCCGCTGCACGGTCTTTAGAGATGTCGCACAACCGTAGAGCGTGCCAAGGAACACCAGAAGACTTAGCGTTAGGTACTGAAGTGGAATTTGTAATATTTTTATTTTAATTTTCCTTTCTCTATCCCCCAATTTGAAACATTTCGACTTTATGCGAATTTTTGTGTGAAGTTAGAAACGAGGAACGTTCTTCAGAGTAGCGGTCTTCTCGCTTTTTCCAGACAGTAACAATAATATTTTGCAGTTCATCATCCGAGGCCCCATTGCGCAGCGGTGTGCGCAGATCCGTTCCGGTTCCGGCAAAAAGGCAGGTGAAAATCTTTCCGTCCGTCGAGATCCGGGCCCGGCTGCAGCTGGCACAGAACGGCTGCGTGACCGAAGAGACAAACCCTACCTCTCCTTTGCCGTCGGCAAACGTGTAACGTTCCGCCACTTCCCCGTCGTAATGCGGTGCCAATTCCTTGAGCGGATATTTCCGTGAGATCATCTGCAGGATTTCGGCTGACGGAACCACGGACGTCATGTCCCAGTGGTTGCAGTTGCCGACGTCCATGTACTCGATGAAACGGATCACATGCGGTGTGCCGCGGAAATAATCGACCATGCCCAGCAAGGTGTGATCGTTGACGCCTTTCTGGACGACGGTATTGATCTTCACGGAATCAAAGCCCGCTTTTTCGGCGGCCTGGATCGCGGCTAAAATGTGTTTCACTTCCCCTCGTCCTCCGTTCATCTGCGCGAAGATCTTTTCATCCAGGGTGTCGAGGCTGACGGTCAAACGGTGCAGGCCGGCAGCGTGTAATTTCTGCGCCTGCTCGGCGAGTAAAAGCCCGTTGGTCGTTAATGCGATATCGTCAATACCCGGAATTTCATTCAAGGAACGGATGAGCTGATCCAGGTTCGGCCGCAACAACGGTTCCCCGCCGGTCAAACGGACTTTACTGACCCCCAAGCTTACGAAAATTTTGGTTAAGCGGATGATCTCGGCGAAACTGAGCCAGTCGGTTCTTTTGAGAAAGGTGTAATTTTTGGAATATTCTTCTTCCGGCATGCAATACCGGCAGCGGAAGTTGCAGCGGTCAATGACCGAAATACGCAGGTCGTGGATGGGACGATTGAGTTGGTCGAAAATCATATCGTTGCGAGGCCACGGTTACGCGGCCCGTATCGTCTTAGGGTTACGTCTTTCGTAACCGAACTACGGCACGGGCTTCGTAGCCTTAACCCAAGTTTATTCCGTCGTTATTGCTTTCTTATTTTCCAATGCTCCATTTAAAGTATGCCAACCCAAGCTGGCACATTTGACGCGGGCCGGATAATGCCAGATCCCGGAGAACACCGCCAACTTTCCCAAGATATTCGGGTCCTTGTCGGGGTTCAAACTTCCTTTGATGAGACTGTGAAATTGTTCAAAAAGGATCTTGGCTTCGGGAACCGTTTTGCCCTTGAGGCTTTGCGTCATCATTGACGCCGATGCCTTGGAGATGGCGCAGCCGTCACCGACAAAAGAAATGTCATCGATGACCTTGGCCTCGTTGAGATGAACATAGACCTTGAGGTGATCCCCGCAGAGCGGATTGTACCCTTCGGCAAAATAGGTCGCGTTAGGCATTTCTTTAAAATTGCGCGGCTTTTTGTTATGCTCCAGGATGACCTGC
>Ga0155339_114_pt1 | contig 14814 bp, 18 predicted proteins | sample RifCSPhighO2_02_FD_106307 | JGI IMG/M metagenome (GOLD analysis project Ga0155339, IMG submission 106307) | Omnitrophica WOR_2 bacterium RIFCSPHIGHO2_02_FULL_48_11 | reverse complement strand
TAAACGCACCGGATGCAAATGCAAAAATACATTGTTTAAAACAACCATCATCCGCTGCCGGCGGTTCCGCGGAACCCCAGTACGGAAAATAGCCCGTCCGACCTGCGTTTCGTAAAAACGGTCCAGTAAACTTTTTTTATCTTTTTGTTCGTCCGCCATGCCTTTTCTCCTATACGACCAAATATGATTCGGGGTCGTTCCATTCCCCTTTTTCTTGTTGAAATTTCTTAGTTTTATCGATGATGATTTGGCCGTCGTCAGCTAAGTAAATCTTAAAACGTTCCAACGGTCGCGGGGCCGGTCCTTCAAAATTGATCCCTGTTTTGTAAAACCCGCTGCCGTGACAAGGACATTTAAATTTGCTTTCCGGTCCCAGCCAATTGGGAGTACACCCCAAGTGCGTGCAGACGGTCGAGAGAACATAAATCTTTTCATTATCCCGGGCCACCCAGACACCGTATTTATCTTTCCAACGCTCTGAGACTTCTCCAATAGGATATTCATCCGGAAACCCGGCGCGGAAACTTTGTTTAGGTTCAAAAAGGACATTGGGGAACATAAAACGCAAAAACATGGCACCATAACCGCCGATCGCCGCAATAAAAGCCACCCAGCCGACCGTTAACCATTTAATGAAAGCACGGCGATCCATGGATTCTAAATCGGGGGCCGCTGCTTCGGAACCAGCGGGCTTGGCCGCATCGGCAATCGTACGATTGATCGGCTCTGCCACAATGGCCTGTGAAGCTTTCACTTGTTCCGGGGTCACAACGGGTTTCGGCGGCGCAACCGGAGCGGGCTTAGGAGCCGGCGCTGGAACTGCCGGAGGATTATTAGGATCAGGTTGCGAATTTTCTAAATTCATAGTATCTATTTCTTGTTTATTTTCTTATTCACGTAATCCATGGCGGCGGCACGGACTTTCATGTTCTGGTCCGCCTGTGCTAATTCCTTGATCTCTGCATCCAGCTCAGCCGCCTCTAAAAAAGCCGAACCTTCAATGGCTGCCAAAAGGATCTGGTTCTGTTCCTGTGGATCAACTTCAGCAAAACTCGACAAATATTTCCGATTCAAGAGCTTCGCCAGAATTTCTTTGCCGCTGGCGTCTTTCATATGCGCTAACGATAAAGATGCACCCCATTTTACATTGGGTTCAGAATCATTTAAAGCCTTTTTTAGAATTTCTTTAGAGCTATAATCGCCTATCACTCCTAAAGATACAACAACACCCGAGCGTATCCGAGGATTAGCGTGATTACTGTATTTGCTGAGGACCTGAACCGCGGCTTTATCTCGCAGCATCCCCAAGGCATAGATGATCGCGTAAAGATTTTCTTCTTTTTCACTCTCGATATCCTGGGTCAAAGGGGTTAAAAATTCTGATTTTCCGGTCCGTCCCATCGCCAAAGCCAGATATTGCCGGACGCGGGAATCATCATGCTCCGAATGTTTAAAAGCAGAGATCATTTCGGAAACAAAACGTTCGTCTTTGGGGATTAATTCGGGATTGGCCAGGATCTTGGAAAGTTCAAAAGCCGCCTGCCAGCGCTTGGTCGCTCCCCCCACTTTAACATCATTTAAAAAATCATAAACGGTCTGCTGTTCGCTCGTTAAAAGATGCACGGCGGTGAATAACAGAACGCAAAAGACCGCGATGAGGAAAGGAATGACAAAAAAAGAATGGATGATAACGCTGAAAAATGATTTCTCTTTTTCTTCTTGCGGTTCGGTATTCTCGGTGTGAGCCATGGGAATCTTTAAAAACTATTTCTTTAATTCGGAAAGGGCCCGCTCATACGTTTCGCAGGCAGTGGCATGATCGACAAGGGCAAGGACACTGTGATCAAAAGCAACTTCAACGACGCCGGAATCAATAACAAAAAAATGTTCACGGGTCTGATCTTTCACCCTGATAACCCCGGACTTGACCGCCGCTATCATCGGAGAATGATTGGCCAACACGCCAAATGATCCTAAAATGCCCGGCGCGATTAAAGATTCGGCTTTATTTTCAAAAAATTTTCCGCCGGGACTAACAATGGACAGATCAAATACGTTCACCTTTTCTCCCCCATTACAACGTCTTGGCTTTTTCTAAAACTTCATCGATGCTGCCCACCATATAAAACGCCTGCTCGGGGATGGCATCATGTTTCCCTTCCAGGATTTCTTTAAAGGACCGGATCGTATCCGCCAATTGGACATAACGTCCTTCTTTCCCGGTGAATTGCTGGGCGACATTGAATGGTTGCGATAAAAATTTCTGAATTCTCCGGGCGCGATCAACCGTCCGCCGGTCTTCGTCCGACAATTCATCCATACCCAGGATCGCGATGATATCCTGCAACTCTTTATATTTCTGCAAGGTCTCTTTGACACCGCGGGCAATTGTGTAATGTTCTTCTCCGACAATTTCCGGGGCTAAGATCGTCGAGGAAGAGGACAATGGATCAACCGCCGGATAAATCCCCAACTCGGCAATGGGACGGGATAACTCGGTGGTCGCGTCCAAATGGGAAAACGTCGTCGCCGGTGCGGGATCCGTGTAGTCATCCGCCGGAACGTAAATCGCCTGAATGGAGGTGATCGAACCGGTTTTGGTCGAGGTGATCCTCTCCTGAAGTTCCCCCATGTCTGTTCCTAACGTCGGTTGATATCCGACGGCCGATGGGATGCGCCCTAAAAGCGCGGAAACTTCCGATCCGGCCTGCGTAAATCGGAAAATATTATCAATGAATAAAAGAACGTCCTGATGCATTTCATCGCGGAAATATTCGGCAACGGTCAACGCCGAAAGCGCAACGCGGGCCCGGGCCCCCGGCGGCTCGTTCATCTGTCCATAAATGAGCGATGTTTTGTCGATAACGCCGGCCTCACGCATTTCGCGATAAAGCGCGGTTCCCTCGCGGGTCCGTTCTCCGACCCCGGCAAAAACAGAATAACCGCCGTGTTCTTTGGCGATATTATTAATCAACTCTTGAATGATGACGGTTTTTCCGACGCCAGCTCCGCCGAAAAGACCGATCTTGCCGCCTTTTCGATACGGCGCTAAAAGATCGATGACCTTGATTCCCGTTACCAAAATCGTATCCGATGTGTTTTGTTCCGCAAAGGTTGGAGCTTTGCGATGGATCGGCATTCGTTTCTTTGTTACAATAGGCCCCACCTCATCGATCGGGTCGCCCAAAAGATTCATAACGCGGCCCAGGGTCTCTTCCCCGACAGGCATGCTCATTCCTTCGTTGGTGCTCATGACCGCAACTCCGCGCGTCAACCCCTCGCTGCTGTCCATGGCAATCGCACGAACGACATTATCCCCCAGATGCTGTGCGACCTCGAGAGTCAGGTTCCATTCCTGGTCATTGATAGACGGATTAGTGGTTTTAAGCGCCGTATAGATCGGCGGCAAATTTCCCTCGGAAAAAGAAACGTCGATGACCGCACCTAAAACCTGCGTAATTTTTCCATGGCTTATTTTTTTATTTTCGTGAGAATGCTTCATCATAGTTAAACTCCCTTTTATTTCAATGCTTCTGCGCCCGAAACAATTTCGATTAATTCTTTGGTGATCGAAGCTTGCCGGGCGCGATTACGCAAGAGCGTGTATTTTTCAATGAGATCCATCGCGTTTTGAAACGCCTTGTCCATCGCCGTCATCCGCGCCCCATGCTCACCCGCGGAATTCTCCAACAAGGCATAATAAATCTTAAAATATAAAAATTTTGGAATGAGGAACTGCAGTAATTCCGGCGCATCCGGCTCAAAAAGATAATTGGAGGGATGCTGCGTTTGCGTCGGCGACAAGCTTATGGATTCGATCGGCAAGATCTTTTCAAATGTCGCGGTTTGAGAAAGCGCGTTGTTAAAATGATTATAGGCCAGATACACTTCATCGTAAGCGCCGGCCACAAAAGACTGACTTAATTCCTCGCCGATCATCTTGGCATTCTTGAAATCCGGTTTGGCCGTGACATTCTCATAATATTTGTTGCGGTTGCCCCGGTTTTTGTAAAACATGGACCCTCGCTTGCCGCAAAAACTCAAATCAATTTTTTCGACCGAGGTATTCTTTTCGCGCATCCACACGGCGACTTTTTTGCATAAATTGTTATTAAACCCGCCGCAGAGCCCTTTGTCCGATGTGATAAGCAGAACAAGGATTTTTTTGACCGAAGGCCTGGCGACCAATAAAGGATGCAGAGTGCTGTCAACCGAGGCGCTCAACCGCGCGATCAATTCCGTGAGTTCCCAGGCGTAGAGCTTAGCGCTTGTCTGCGCATGCTGGGCCTGACGAAGTTTACTCGCCGAAACCAATTTCATGGTTTTCGTGATCTTGGAAATATTCTTTAAGCTGGTGATCTTTGTTTTATATTCTTTTAAGGTAGGCATTTTTGAGTTGTCAGCTCTTAGCTTTCAGCTTTCAGTAAAAGATTTTAACTGATGGCTGAAGACTGAAAGCTGAAAGCTATTTAAATGTTCTTTTAAAATCCGTCAGTATTTTCTTCAATTCTTCTTTGAGCGGATCGGTCATCGCCTTCTCTTTATTAAACAGCTTCACCGTGTCCGCGTACGTAGAATCGAGCGCTTCATATAATTTTTTCTCAAAATCTTTCACACTTTTTACCGGGATATCGTCCAGATAACCGTTGACCCCGGCAAAAATAAAAATGACCTGTTTGGCCACGGACAATGGTTCCCGGACACCCTGCTTAATGACTTCCATCAAACGCTGACCGCGGTCGAGTTGTTTGCGGGTGGCCACGTCCAAATCCGTGGCAAATTGCGAAAACGTCGCCAATTCGCGGTATTGCGCCAGATCCAAGCGTAAAGTTCCGGCCGTCTGTTTCATGGCCTTGATCTGTGCATCGCCACCGACGCGGGAAACAGAAATCCCCGGATTGATCGCCGGACGCTGACCGGCGTTGAACAGATCGCCTTCCAAAAATATTTGTCCGTCAGTAATGGAAATAACGTTGGTCGGGATGTACGCCGAAACATCGCTCGCCTGTGTTTCGATGATCGGCAACGCGGTCAAGCTGCCCCCGCCTTTTTTGGCGCTCAATTTTGCGGCCCGTTCCAAAAGACGGCTGTGCAGATAAAAAATATCTCCCGGATACGCTTCCCGTCCCGGCGGACGACGCAGTAAAAGCGACATCTGACGATAGGCCTGCGCTTGTTTGGTCAAATCATCATAAATGATCAAGGCATGACGGCCGCTGTCGCGATAATATTCCGCCATGGCAGTTCCGGAATAAGGCGCCAGAAATTGCATGGGCGCCGGATCCGAAGCGGTCGCGGCAATGATCGTGGTGTATTCCATCGCGCCGAATTTTTTTAAAGTTTCGTACACTTGAACGACCGTCGAGCGTTTTTGACCGATCGCGACATAAAAACAATAAACACCTTCCCCCCGCTGATTAATGATCGTGTCGATGGCGAGTGTTGTTTTTCCGGTCTTGCGATCACCGATGATAAGTTCACGCTGACCGCGTCCGATCGGCGTTAACGCGTCAATGACTTTAATGCCGGTCTGCAGAGGTTCTTTAACGTCCTGACGTTCGATGATCCCCGGGGCCTTCACTTCGATCTGCCGGGATTCCGTCGAACGGATCGGCGCATTACCGTCAATTGCCACACCTAACGCGTCCACGATGCGTCCCACCAGGCCTTCCCCGACCGGGACCGACGTGATTGTTTTGGTGCGCTTGACCGTGTCGCCTTCTTTCACATGAGTATCTTCGCCGAAGACCGCCACACCCACGTTGTCTTCTTCCAAATTCATCGCCATGCCGCGGATGCCGCTTTCAAATTCCACCAACTCTCCGGCCATGACCTGCGACAGCCCGTGAACCCGCGCGATCCCGTCGCTGATGCTCACCACGGTTCCGACCTCATAGGTTTCCGACTTCGTTTCGTAATCGGCTAATTGTTTTTTTAAAATACTAGTTATTTCTGCTGGTTTTAAATCCATGGTTCTTCCCTTTCTAGTACCTTGTTACCTTAATTTTAGATATATTAATCATCAGAGGAACAAGGTACTGTACTGTGTTCTTCTAAACATAACTTAGGTAACACAGTACTAGACCATCAAAACATTTCGCCTGAAATTTTCAAGCTGAGTTTTAACACTACAATCATAAATCACGTCTTGCACTTGGACTTTAAAGCCGCCCAACAAACCCTTATCGATCGCCTGCTGCGGCTCGATGTCTTTAGCGTAAATTTTCTTGAATTTCTCGGAAATAGATTTTACCTGAGATTCTTCCATGGCGCAGACGCTGGTGATCTTGATCTTAAGGATCCCTTCTGCCTGCAAGTACAGTTTTTCAAAAAACGAACAGATCCGTTCCAACCGGCTCAACCTTTTATGCTCAGATAAAAATAAAAGAAAAGACAGAGTTGAAGCGTGGACCTTCCCATGGAACAAAGCCTTTAATATCTCATGCTGACGAAGGACGGGGATGATCGGATTATTGATGAACTGTTTAAATTCCGGAGATTGTTCCAACAATGCCTTGAGCTGATTAACGTCATTTTGAGTCTTGGCGAGAACTTTTGTTTCTTGGGCCAATTCAAAAAACGCTCTGGCATAGCTATGGGCAACTTTATGACTTTTGGTAATCATCGGTACGGAAATTTTTTATGAGTTTATCCATTAATCTTTGATGTTTGGCATCGTCAAATTCTTCTTCCAGAATCTTTTGCGTTAAACCAACCGCGATATTAACGCTTTCTTCCCGCAACGCCATGCGCGCCTTCTCTATATTAGCCTGCAGTTCATGTTGCGCGTTATTAATAACGATCTGCGCTTCATCCCGAGCTTTATGTTCGATGGCTTTGGCGGCTTCCACCGCAGCCTTGCGGGAACGCTCCACGATCTCGCGGGCGTGGTTGTCCGCTGCGGCAACCACGCTGGCCCGGGTTTGATTAATTTTGGCCAGTTCTTCTCCGGCCTTACGGGCATCGTCCAGCGCTTTGCGGATCTTCTCTTCGCGGGCGTCCAAACCGTCCAGGATCGGCTTCCAGGCGAATTTTTTTAAAATCGCCAGCAAAGCAAAGAAGGTTATCCAGGTCAAGAGAGCAACCGTCGCATCCGGAGTTAAAAAGCCAGCTTTATTATGCGACTGCGGCGGCTCAGCTACGCCAATCTCATTTGTCAAATGTTGTTCGGCCATAGAGGTCCCGGTCTATTTTAAGAAGAAGCCTAATAAACAAATAACTAAACCCAAGAACGCAACCCCTTCAATAAAGGCAGCGCCCAGGATCATCAACTTCTGAAGGTCCTTGACGGCTTCCGGCTGACGAGCCACGCCATCCAAGGCCGAAGCGGTGAGCCGACCGATCCCAATGCCCGCCCCCAGAGTGACGAGTCCTGCCCCAACACCTGCGAACAATCCTAATGGTATTCCTTCCATATTTTTGTCCTTTCCTTATTTCTGTTGAACAACTTTAATTTTATTGACCCTGATTATAGTGATACATCCTCAAACTGTAAAGGCGAATAAATTTTTTTCCAATAATTTAAAATTTAATGCTCCGGATGATACATTTGTCCGATAAAAATGGCCGACAAAAAAGTAAAAACATACGCTTGAATGAAAACCACCAGAACCTCCAAAAGATAAATAAATAACGCCAAAAACATCATGGGCAAGGCCACATATCCCAACAAAATAATCAGCCCCAACAAGGCCGCGATCGTTACGTGGCCGGACAACATGTTGGCAAAAAGCCGGATCGTCAGCGCGAACGTTTTAATAAAAAGCCCCAAAATTTCGATCGGGACGATCAAGAAAAGGACCGGCAGCGGAATCCCGGATGGCACAAACGATTTGAAAAATCCTGCCACCCCATGCCGGTAGATCGAACCAAAAACCATAAAACAAAACGTAATAATAGCCAAGGCCCCGGTGACGCTGATGTTGGAAGTGGCGGTCGAAAATAACGGGATCAGCCCCATGAGATTGAGGCATAAAATAAAAAAGAAAAACGTGCAAAACAACGGGGTCATGCGACGGCCGTCCTCTTCCCCCAGATTAACTATACAAATTTCGTCGCGGATATAAACCACGACCGCCTCCAACATGTTGGTGATCCCTTTGGGAACGGCTTGATCCTTCCGGTAAAGCACACAAAAAAGCAGGATTAAGAAAACAAAAGCGATGAGCAGCATAAGGCTATGCAAACTTAAAGGCTGCAACAGATGGACCGGGGGCAGAAAAGGCAGATGCCATTCTTGAGAATTCTGCATGTGGTGCAAGATATGTTCCTGAAAATCAAAACCCATAAAATTTATTTACCTGTAGGCGGTATTTTGGGGAAAAAGATCATATTCAAATTAGAGATATAATATAAAAAGAAAATAAAATTGGCAACAGCAAAAGTAAGAATAAAGGAAATTTTGTTAATTCCCGATTTTGCGAGAACCAGGACAATAAAAATGATTAAAATAAGAAATTTAACAAAATTCCCTCCTAAAAATATCTTAAAGAATTGAAAATTTTCCTTCTTAAGACTGATCCGCTGAATGCAATCGCTGGCCAAAACGTTTAGCAAAGCGGCTGTCCAGCCCAACACTGTCTCGGTCAACACCGTCCCTTGAAAAAAGGCATAAGCCGCTGCCCAACTTACCGCAAAAGATACACCGGCGCTGAGCACGAATAAAAATAAGCGAGGGAAATTATTCACATTTATCATCTTTGTTAGCTTTCATCGATTTTTTTGATCGATTTCCAAACCTCATAAACACAATAAACCAACCCCAACACAATGCCGCCGATGACACCCCAGGGACGCCTTCCCCATTTTTCATCGGCTAAATAGCCCAAGAAGGCGAACGTGAGCATCGCGACACCCATGACCCAACCTAACGAAGGGTCGGCGAAATATTTCTTTTTCTTATCGTTCGGTTTCAATTATGATTTGCTGAACCTTAAAAAACAAAAAACAAAGAAAATCAGCGTGATCGCAAGCAGCATCCCCGAAGGCATAAATTTTTGAGTTTTTAATAGCCGCATCAAAAAAGTACCGGTCAAAAACCCGCTCACCAACGTCAGGTAGAAAAACCCGTTACGTGCGTGAGCCCCCGTCAAGTACAGACCTAAAAAAACCAGCCCCCCGGACACCAATCCCATAATCATGGAGACTTTGCTCCCGGCCTTAGCTCCAAAATACGCACCCATCAATAAAAACAGGCCATACGCTGTAATGATCATTTTGTCCATCATCTCTTCCTCCCGTCATTTTTCCATTTCCTTTCTTAGAAGGAAATGCCGAGGCTCGTCATTAAATTGTTTTAATGACGGCCTTAGTTATACCCGCACATTGATTTCTTGATATAAAACCTCTTTAGCATCCATCTTGCCTGCCCCGGGAGCGCTGCGCAAAGCATTTTCTACCGTATCACCCAAGGCACGGATGAAATCCGGATGACATTCTAGCGCTTTAGTCATGCGGTAATCTTCGATGCCTGAGTCAACGGCCACTTTTCGATACTCCATGTCGATCTCACAGGTTGTTTCGATGTGATCCCCGACAAAAGAAACCGGGATCACTAAAATCTTTTTAATGCCGCGTTTAGCCAGAGCCGTGATAATGGTTTCGGTATTGGGCTCCAGCCACTGGATCGGCCCTACCGCACTCTGAAACGCGATCACCCACGAGTGACTGCGCTTAAGACGCGTCACAATCGCTCCCACGGTTTGGGCGATTTCAAACGCGTACGGGTCTCCTTCATCTAAAAAATATTTCGGCAGCCCATGCGCTGAAAATATCAAATAGAAATCGTTTAAAGATTCACCTGCTTTTAAACTTTCCTGAATACGGCCAACAAACCCCTGCACGTACCCTTCATGCAGATGATAGGACGGCGCATCCAAAAACTGCAGCTCAGGATAAATCCTTTGAGCCGCTTCCTTAAGATAATACAGATTAGAGCCCGTGGTGGCGCTGGAATAATGCGGATACAAACTTAGCGGCAGAATATATTTCTTGCCTGCCTGCTTGATCTCGCGAATGGTATCTTCGGGAAATGGCGGAGTGTAGTTGAAGGAATACGTCACGTCAAAATTCCGGCCCCGTTTTTTTAATTCCTGCTTAACGGCAGCGACTTGGTTCTCAACGGATTGGTAAATAGGGCTTCCGCCGCCGATCAATTGATAGCGCTCCTGAGAGGCCTTGCCGCGAAATGTGACCAGGGCCCAGGCAAAAAACGGCTGCAAGATGCTGGATAAGGGAAAGCGGATCAAGCGGCGATCGTTAAAAAGCTTGGCCTGGAAGGCTAAAACATCATCATTGGTTTTAGGCCCTCCCATATTCAGGAGAGTCACCATCACATCGCTGTCTTTAATGCCGGCCGGGGCCTTACGAAAAATAAGCGCGTGCGGAATATGTTCTTTCCTTTTAGACATTTTGACGGGCAATCCTGTAATAATTTTAAAAAGAAAAACCTAAGCAGACGAAGATAAAGTTTTTGCGGGCGAATTAGCGACCGGCGGCATTTCTTTGATTTTATTTATCTTTTGATAGTATTCCCTGAGTTTATTTTCAATGATTTCTTCAACTTTGCCGATGGCCGCCTGGCGGATCCGCATCGTTTCTGCAACGACTTTTTCCAAATCGTCGATGTGCGACAGGCTCACATTATCCAAAGTCGCCACCTGCGGGTCAATGTTGCGCGGCATGGAAATATCGATAAAGATCAACCGGCGCTCCTGACGGTGCGCCAAAACTTTGGCGACCAATTCCCGATCGAGAATATAGTGCGGAGCTCCGACCGAACATATACAGATATCGACTTCCGCCAAAATTTCTTTGATCTCCGAGAACGCCGAAGGAATGCAGGAATATTTTTCCGACAAATTTTGGGCTTTTTCTTGCGTGCGGTTCATTAAATAAATCTTCTTAACACCCTTGCTGTTGATTTGGCCGACCGCCAATTCACTCATCTTCCCCGCACCGATAATCAGAACGGATTTGTCTTCCAATGTTCCCAAGGTCTTTTCGGCGTGGACCATGGCCGCCCAGCTGACCGAAGATCCGCCGTAACTGATATCGGTTTCGCTCTGCGCCTTTTTTCCGGCGCGTATGGCGATATTCGACAAAATATTGAAATCTTTACCGAACATCGTCTTTTCTTGGGCCTTCTCAAAAGCACTTTTGATCTGGCCTAAGATCTGTTTTTCTCCGATGACCAGCGAATCCAGCCCTGAGGTCACGCGCAAAAGATGCCGCACGGTTTCTTGTTCATTTAAAATATAAAAATATTTATGAAAATCTTTTGTGAAGTTCAACCTTTTAACGCTGCAGATCAGCCGGATGATGAAGTCAAAGAACATTTCCGTGCTGAGGCCGTTGACATAAACTTCGGTGCGATTGCAGGTGGAGATGGTGAAGGCTTCTACCACGGAAGGGTTGGACCTCAATTCGGAAAGCAACAAGTCTTGTTCCAAGGAGCTTAAAAAGAATTTTTCCCGGATATCAATGGGAGCGGTCTTATGATTAAGGCCTACGACAATGAGATTCATAAAAAGAGTGGTTCGGGTCTCGTCAGTTAAAGTTCTAAGTTGCAAGCACTATAGCATTAAATATTTAAAAATTCCAGAAATTTGGGGCAAATTTAATCCTTATATGGGTCAAACGTATCTTCCCCTGTCCTAAAGGACTGCCCTGTGGGGTTTTTCGCCAATTAAAACTTGTGCGGTGACTTCTCAATCCTTATACGGGTCAACCGTATCTTCCCCTGCCATCGCAACACCGAGCGGGGTTAAGGTATGCAAGATATTAATGGTTCCTTTATGACAATCCAAGACTTGCGGCAGGCGCTTGTAGCAATGCGGCGACTCATCGGTCCCAGCCCCGCGCAGCTCAACCCCTTTTGTGCGGACCCAATCCATCATCATCTGCCGCGTCACCTGTCCGCCCTGCCGGCCGCCCCGCCAACGTTTGCGCCCGGCTGCCGCGGTCCGCGACATCACCCGTCCGGCGCCATGCACCGTGGAATACATGGATTTTTCGCTTTCCTTGGATTCAACACCCTCAATGATCACGGAAATGTCTCCCATGCTTCCCCCCACAAAACCTTTTTGGCCCGGGAAAGCCGGTGTCGCGCCTTTTCTAACAACCCACATTTTCTCGCCATTATGTTCCTCAAACCAGGCAAAATTGTGATGGTTGTGAACTTCCTCTAAAATATTCGCCTGTAAAATTCTTGCCACCCGGGAACATACCCAGTCCCGCCCCGCATACGCATACCGTCCGGCCAATTTCATCGCCGCGATATATTCCTGCCCCAGGTTGCTTTTGGCATCCAGCAAAACCGGCTCGACATACATGCCGTCTTTCCCGCCGCCCGCCTGAATGAAATGTGTGGCGATACGATGGCCAAACCCGCGCGAACCAAAGTGCACGCCGATCCAAACCCGGTTTTCTTCATCCGCAAAAATATCGATGTAATGGTTGCCGCTGCCCACTGTTCCCAGCTGCTCAGCCGCCAGTTTTTTCTGTTTACGGACAAAATCAATATCCCACGCCGGGTCATTGTCAAACAACGGGTGATCGACACGCTCATTATTTTCCATGCCGATACCAAAAGAGATCGTAGAAAAAATATCGCTCATGATCTTCTTAATATTTTTCTTCACATCATCCAGCGAAACATCCAAACGCACGGCTTTGTTGCCGCAGGCAATATCAAAACCCACGCCCGAAGGGCTCACCTTATCACGGTACGCCACAACGCCGCCGATAGGAACGGCATAGCCGGGATGATGGTCTGCCATAAGGGCACAGCGGTCCGCTTTTTGGGAGCAAACCTTGATCTGTTCCATCGCGCCTTCGATCGGCTCTCCCCAGACGGGAATATTATTTATAATTTTGTAAGGCATATTGAAATCACAAGGACACAGAGTCACAAAGTCACAAGTCGTTACAAGTTTTTACGTGTGTCGTGTGACCTTGTGACGTGTGACCTGTTTTACCCTCCTGCCACCGGCGGAATAAAAGCAACAGAATCGCCGGATTTGACTTCGGTGTTCCAGGCGGCGAATTCGTTGTTAATCGCCACCTTGATCAAAGCGATGGGCAATTGAAAATGATATTTTGCCTTCAATTCTTCAAAAAGCTGCACGGCCGTGTGCACGGAGGTTTCAAGCGTCTCCTGATTTAAGCCCCGCTGTTCCCGCAGGATGGCATAATATTGGATATGGATTATTTTTTTACCCATTTTTTCAATTCTTCCGGCGTGTTGATATTCTCCAAACTTTGCGGATCCGCCTGTTCTACCAATTCCGTATCTGACTTGATCATAATTTTACGCGGGCAATGGATATTTTCTTTCAAAAACTGCAAAATGTTCTGATAATCCTGCGGCTCATAAATCGCGCACAAAGGCTCGGGCAAACCGTCATGCGTGCTGATATAGGCCGTGGCAAATTTTTGGGGATTACGTTGCGAAATTAAATTCCGGATGGTTGCCGGCGTCACAAAAGGCAGATCACATGCTAATACGATCCAGACTTGATTGGGATGTTCCTGCATGGCGGATAAAATCCCGGCCAAGGGTCCGATGTCGCTATATTCCGGACGATCAATGATTTGCGGAAAATTTTTTCGTCCAGGCAGCTGCGCTTGATCCGGCCGACACGAAACAAAAACTTTTTCGCAAAAGGGCAAAAGCAATTCATACGCGTATTCCGCCTGCGGCTTGCCGCTCAAATTCAAGACCGCTTTATCCTGACCGAGCCGTTTACTTTTTCCGCCGGTGAGGACAAGACCGTAGAACTGTTTTGTTTTTTCTCCCATTACGTTTTCCAGCAAAAAAGTTTTACTAAACTTCCCTTGGGGAATTTCCGTTTGCCTGCGGCGAGTTCCACAAAACCTTGACTTTTGGCCAAGGCGGCAAAATCCCCAGAGCCGCCGATTGTAACCGGCTTGGCCCACACTTTCCCTTGCGCATTAGAATCAAATTGGATCGGCAAAAAATATGTGAGGTCGGTTTTAACTTCGAAAACCTGACTCAGCACGGCAAGTTCGGTTAATCCCGAACGCAAGCCGATGGACTTTCGCAAATACGGAAGAACATAACGATAGGCGCACACCTGGGTGGAAACCGGATTCCCGGGAAGCGCGAAGACCGGCTTCCCCTCTTGACTTTTTCCGAACCAGAATGGTTTGCCCGGCTTTTGTGTGACTTTATGGAACAGTACTCTGACTTTCAATTTCTTTAAAACCTGCGGCACGTAATCGAATTTTCCCATCGACACACCGCCGCTTAAAACGATCACGTCAAATTTTTTTAAAATTTGCGCTAGACGGCCGCACATTTCTTTCAAGTTATCTTTAATGTGAAAAATTTCTGTCTCGCAAAATCCGGTTTGCAGGAATGCGGCTTCCAACGCGTACGAATTGGACAGGCGCGTTTGAAAAGGTTTCATCGAAACACCGATATCCACCAACTCATCGCCGGTGGAAATAATAGCGATTCGCGGCCGGGCCGTGACTTTAAGTTTCGATCTCCCAACAGAAGCAGCAATGCCGATTTGCTGTGGACCTAAAACAGAGCAGACTTTAAGAAGGGTGGCTCCTTTTTTGCAGTCCGAGCCCTGCCTGCGGATATGGTCGCCTTTGCAAACTTTCCAATGCGGGCTCACCACTGCAACTTTATTCACAATTTTAATTTGCTCGACCGGGATAACGGCATCAAACGCCGCCGGCACAACCGCGCCGGTCATAATTTCCACACAACAGCCCGCCCTTTTCACCGCCAAGGCTTTTTGGCCGGCCGGCTGAACACCCGCGATGCGGAATTGCCGAACC
>Ga0155339_157_pt3 | contig 14986 bp, 13 predicted proteins | sample RifCSPhighO2_02_FD_106307 | JGI IMG/M metagenome (GOLD analysis project Ga0155339, IMG submission 106307) | Omnitrophica WOR_2 bacterium RIFCSPHIGHO2_02_FULL_48_11 | reverse complement strand
TTCGGTCAACCGGGAGGCGCATCAGGTCGCCCAGCAATTAGGTCCGGAGTTCGTCGTCAAAATCAAGGGCAAGGTGAATGTCCGCCCCAAAGGCAACGTGAACGCCGATATTCCCACCGGCGAGATTGAATTGACCGCCAATGATCTGGAAATTTTGAATTCCAGCGAGGTGCCGGTTTTTGAGATCGACGGGGGAGTTGAGGTCTCGGAGGAAGTGCGGCTCACGTACCGTTATCTGGATTTGCGGCGTTCCAAAGTTGCCGAAGCGCTCAAAATGCGGCATCAATTGTGCCTCTTGGTGAGGAATTTTTTAAGTCAGCAGGGATTTGTCGAGGTGGAAACGCCGGTTTTGACCAAATCCACTCCGGAAGGGGCGCGCGATTTTTTGGTCCCCTCGCGGCTTAACCCGGGAGAATTTTTTGCCCTGCCGCAATCCCCGCAGCTTTTTAAGCAGATCTTGATGGTGTCCGGGCTGGACCGGTATTTTCAAATAGTTAAATGTTTTCGCGATGAGGACCTGCGCGCGGACCGCCAGCCGGAATTTACCCAGCTGGATATGGAAATGTCGTTTGTCAGCGAAGAGGATATTTTTTCCCTGACCGAAAATTTATTTAAGAAAATTTTAAAAGACATCAAGGGCATTGATATCCCCACGCCTTTTCCGCGCATGACCCATGCACAGGCGATGCGGGATCATAAAAGCGACAAGCCGGATACGCGCAAAGACAAAGATGAATTTTCTTTTCTTTGGGTTGTCGATTTCCCTTTGTTCAAATATAATGAGGAAGAAAAACGCTGGGACAGTGAGCATCATCCTTTTACGTCTTTGCATGAAGAGGATGTTTCTTGTCTGGAAAAGGGCGAATATGCCAAGATCCGGTCCCGTTCGTATGACCTTGTTTTGAACGGCAATGAGATCGGCAGCGGTTCCATACGTATTCATAAAAAGGATTTGCAGAAAAAAATATTTGATATAATAGGGCTGCAGCCGCAAGAGGCCGAGAAACGGTTCGGCTTTTTGCTCAAGGCCTTTCAGTACGGAGCGCCGCCGCATGCGGGAGTGGCGTACGGGATCGACAGATTGGTAGCAATTTTGTTAGGTTTAGATTCAATCCGTGATACAATAGCTTTTCCTAAGACGCAGAAGGGAAGTTGTCCGATGACGGAAGCACCGTCGGTTGTTGACGAAAAGCAAATCAAGGATCTGGGATTAATGATATTAAAAAAGAAATAATTTATGAAAAATCAAAAGGAGGCACATATGCCTAAGAATTTTTGGAAGAATTTTGTGGGAATGATAGCTCTGGCATTTTTAGCAGGGTGCGGTGTCCAGGCCAGAAGTTATGTGCAGGTCAAAGATAGAGTGGATCAAGAGATCGTCGGTAATGCCGGGTATCTGGGAGGAACACCTTCCGCGCAAGCGGTCGACCGGAGCCAGATCCGCAAAACGCGCAAGGTTTATGTTTTGGAAATGTCAAAAGCTGACAATCCTGAGGAAGATACTGTCGCGAGTCCGTCAGCCGCACCGGCCTCAGAAAATACGGAAGCATATATTCCCGCTGACGATGCAGACGATGAACCTTATCAACGGCGTATTGTTCTCCCTGATTTTGAGGATGACACCGTTGCTCCTGCCGAATCCTCGCCGGTCGGTCCTACCACAGCTACCGATTATACGGTCATGAAAGATGACACTCTGCAGAAAATTTCCAAACAATTTTATGATTCGTATAGCAAATGGCCCACTATTTATGAAGCGAATAAAGACAAGATCGCTGACCCGAATCGTATTAAACCCGGGATCACGATCACTATTCCGCCATTACAATAAATTTTTATTTCAGATGATTTTAAGGGAGGGGCATTCCAGTGCCTGCTGAACAAACGGTATTTTTTGACAACAATAAAGATCTACAGTTGCTTTTTGGCAAATACGATCAAAATCTTAAACTCATTGAGCAAGAGTTGGGGATCCGCATCAGCCGTATTGAAGGCGGTTTAAAACTCAGCGGTTCCAAGGATCAGGTGGAGAAGGCCGGGGAGTTATTTGATTATTTGCTGGGGCTGATGGGGGATGGCCAGGATGTTAAAAAGAGCGATGTCACGTATGCCATCCGTCTTGCCAAATCCGACAAGGGAGTTGATTTTAAGCGGTTGGCGAAAGAAAAGATCGATGTCTCGATCAAGGGCGGTCTGGTTACTCCCAAAACCAAAGGGCAGATCGAATACGTTGAAGCGATCAAACATTTTGATATTGTTTTTGGCATCGGTCCGGCAGGGACCGGCAAAACATATTTGGCTATGGCCATGGCGGTGAATGCCCTTAAAAAAGGTCTGGTCCGCCGGATTATTCTTACCCGTCCTGCCCTTGAGGCAGGGGAAAATTTAGGTTTTCTCCCCGGGGATATGGTGGAAAAAGTTTTGCCGTATCTGCGACCGCTTTATGATGCGCTTTATGACATGATCGAGCCGGAAAAAGTGGAACAATTCACGGAGCGCGGTATTATTGAAGTCGCGCCTTTGGCCTATATGCGCGGCCGTACGCTCAATGACGCTTTTGTTATTCTTGATGAGGCGCAGAACAGCACGCCGTTTCAGATGAAAATGTTTTTAACCCGTATGGGTTTTGATTCCAAGACGGTCATAACCGGCGATATTACGCAGAGCGATCTTCCCAAAGGCGCTCCGAACGGTTTGATGGAAGTGCAGAAAATCTTGAAGGGTATTGAAGGGATCAAGTTTGTGCAACTCACCGGGGAGGACGTGGTTCGTCACGAACTCGTTCAGCGGATTATCGAAGCGTACGATAAAGCAGCGGCGTGATGTCCGATCTTTATAATCATCCAAGAATGCTATGCACAAACTCATCAAAGAAACGATAAGTGTAACGAATGCGGTTGTTGTTGTCGCGGTGATTCTCCTGCTTAGTATTTTTTGCCGGGTGGTCCATTTTTCTCTCTTCATTCCTCTCTTGCTTCTCTTTGTCGGTTTTCATCTCTATCTTTTTAAAAAAGCCCGCTACCAGTTATTCCTTAACCTGGGATTGCTGTTAGCCTTGACGCTTTTTGTGACCTACGCCATCACCACCTATACCGATATCCCCAAATTATATATTCCGGTCGCAAGCGTCGGGATGCTCACCATGCTTTTGTACAATGACCTGCAACTGGTTTTTTTGATGTCGTTCTTGAGCAGTACTTTTGTGGGATTAATTCTGGGTGGAGACTTGGGTCTTGCCCTCATTTTCTTCCTGGGGAATTTGACAGCTGCCTACTCGGTGCGGGAGGCCCGCACGCGGGGCCATGTGATCAGCTCCGGGCTCTATGTCGGGCTCATTCAGAGTATTTGCATGATCCTGTTAAATCCCGATGCCGGTTTTATTTTTTCTCAGGATTTCATGCTGAATTATTTGCGGCCGCTGGTCGTTAATGGTTTTGTTGCCGCGTTTGTGGTCATGGCCACTTCCAAAATATTCGAATCATTGTTCGGCGTTTTGACAAATTTTAGTTTATTGGAGCTTTCGGATTTTAACCATCCGCTTTTGAAGAGAATGGTTTTGGAAGCGCCCGGGACGTACCACCACAGTTTGTTGGTGAGCAATTTGGCGGAAACCGCCGCCGATGAGATCGGGGCCAACGCGCTGCTTACCCGGGTCGGCGCCTATTATCATGATATCGGGAAAATGGTAAAGCCGGAATATTTTACCGAGAATCAACTCGCCGCCGGCAATAAACATGACGATATCGAGCCGTCGATGAGCCGGCTGGTCATTTTAAACCACGTCAAAGAAGGAATCGACTTAGGAAAGAAATGGAAACTCAATCCCATGATCCTGGATTTTATCCCGCAGCATCACGGGACGGGTCTGATACATTATTTTTATCAGAAAGCGCTGGAAGAGGCGAAGGACGACGAGTCGGTGAAGGAGGAAAATTTCCGGTATCCCGGTCCTAAACCGCAAACCCGCGAGACCGCGATCGTCATGCTGGCGGATTCCGTCGAGGGCGCCACGCGTTCCATCGAAGAACCGAACCCGGCGAAAATCGGAGATGTGGTCCGCCGGGTGGGGAACAACAAATTCATCGACGGCCAGCTGGATGAATGCAATTTGACATTAAAGGAAATTGAGCGTATCTCCGTGACGTTTGCCCGGGTACTGAGCGCCATGTACCATACCCGTATCAAATATCCCGAAAAAAAGAGCGAAAATGGAAATTCTAATCACAAATCAGCAGAAGAAAATTCTCCTTCCTCCCGCCGCAATACTGAAAATCACAAGAAGAATCCTTAAATCTGCAGGGGTTCGCCGCGGATCCTTGTCTCTGGTTTTCGTTACGGACGATATCATTAAAAAATTGAATCGAAGATTCTTAGGCCGAAGCTATGCAACGGATGTGTTGGCTTTTGATTTGGGCGAGCCGACCGTAACAAAGAAACTGCGGCGGTCTCGGACAAAGAGAATCTCGCTTACCGGTGAGATCGTCATTTCGATCACCACGGCATTCCGCCAGGCTAAAATTTATAAAACATCGCCTTACGAAGAAGTCATTTTGTATATTGTCCATGGGATCCTGCATTTATTGGGTTATGACGATCATGCGTCCCGGGATACACGGCTGATGCGGAAAAAAGAACAGGAGCTGCTTGCGGTGATCCGGCCGCTTTTAAAAAAGGCCAGACGATGATCCTGCAGACGGAAGCGATCGTGCTTAAAACCATGGACTTCCGCGAGACGAGCCGTATCGCGACTTTTTTTACCAAAGATTACGGCAAGGTCAAAGGTGTCTTGAAAGGGATCCGCAAAGATCACAAGAAATTCGGCAGCAACGTCGACAAATTTTCCGTTAATGATATTGTTTATTACCAGTACCGCAATTCGGATCTGCATCTGATCAGTCAATGTGACCTGCGCAATTATTTTTTCCCCATCCGGCAGGATCTTAAAAAAAGTTTAGCGGCCAGTTATATGCTGGAGTTGGTCAACAGTATTATGCCGACCGAAGAAGAGAACCGCGACGTCTACCAGCTCATGGCAGAGTACCTGCAAAGTTTGGGAGAAGTTGCGGATACAGATAAGCTGGTTTACATTTTTCAGATCAAGATCCTCGCCTTGTCCGGGTTTCAGCCGCATTTGGATTCCTGCCTCAAATGTCACAAGAAGATCGTCGGCCGGGCGAAATTCAGCACACAGCTCGGCGGGTTGGTCTGCCTGGAATGCCCCTTAAGCGATCATGCCGCCACGATCCTCTCGCCCGGGACGGTCGCCTCGATCCTACACGTGGAAAAGAATGACTGGAGCAACAGCCTCCGGCTGACCTTTTCTGCCTCGCTCAAAAAAGAATTAAAATATGTCCTGAACAATTTTCTTATTTTCCATCTGGGCCGAAAATTAAAATCCGAAAAGTATTTGGGATAGCGTTATAGTTTCGGCCGATTATTATTACGCGGGTCCTGCCGCTCGATATCCTCATCCCGTGCTCATTCTTGCGCGCGGGCTGGGGATGCCCCTTCTCGCGTCATCCGCTAAAGTTGAGACTAGACCTTTAAGCCGGACGTTGAAATCCCGAGCGGGCATGGTGTCCCCAACGTTTTGCTTCGCAAAGCGAAGCAGTGGGGACGAGTGAGGGATTTCATCGAGTGAAATTTTTCGCGCTGGGAAAAATAAGCGTTCCGGCGTAAGGGCTAGGCGAAACATTCCAAACGCCTAGACGAGCTATGAAGCCGTTGACTGAAAAATAGCGGCGCGTTTTTTGCGAATGAGCGGGAGGGAAACCTGCTCCATGATCTCTTTGGCGAGGGCTTTGCCGATTTGCGGGATCTGGCTGATCTCTTCGGCGGAAGATTTTTTAAGGTCGGCAAAATTCCTGAAACCTTTGTTATAGAGATTCCGCGCACGGACCCGGCCCACCCCGCGCAGTTGGGCCAGCTCGAGCAATTCTTCTTTGATGCCGTACGAGATCCTCCGGCGTAAGTCTTCTAAAGAGTGCGACAGTTTCCCCAGTTGAAATAGTTCCGCGATCACGCTGGCGGCATAAAGCAGCCATCCGGCGGATTCGGTATGCCGGTAAACATCGCCCGGCCCGACGCCGAATTGGTCGCAGATCGTTTCTTCTTTTTCTTCCTCGATCCAGGTGGACAGCATCCAGCTGGTCTTGATCGTCGTTAAATAAAAACTGAGGTCTTCAAGCAGCGGATCATTTCCGGGAGTAAGGACAAAATCGTCCGCGTGATGCGAGGCAAAGGTCTCGACTTCTTCAAAATCACTTTTGCCGACGTTCAAGCGGGGGCTGTCGGGACAGCAGGTCAATAAATGTAAAATGCCGATGGCAGAATGGGACCGCCGCTGGGCAAATTTTTTTAATCCGTCACGCAGCGTCAGGCTGGAGATCGGGTCGATGTAAAGCCGGCTGGTGCATTGGCCGAAGGCCGTGGCAAAAAAATGGAACCCGCTTTTTTCAATAAATTTTTCACGTTCAAGGAATTCAAAGATCCGGCTGATCAATTCCAGCAAATTTGGGGTTTGTTTCTGATGCGCCAAGAAAGTGTGAGAGATAAAATCGAACATGCCTTTGACATCGTGCACGTAACCGGCAGAGATCGACGCTAAAACATGCGTGCGCAGGGCCGCTTCATCGGCTAATTTGGAGGTCACCGGCTCCGGGTCGGCATAGATATAGCGGTCGAAGAGAGCCTGCGATTCTGAAAAAGATTTGGCGATCAAGACCGCTTCGCCGTATTCATCATATTGCGGCCGGCCCGCGCGGCCGGCGCACTGTTTATATTCCGATGTCGGGATAAAGGACATGCCTAAGCCGCTTTCATACCGTTTGCAGTCACGGATCACCGCTCGCCGGGCAGGGAGGTTCACGCCCGCTGCCAGCGTCGGTGTCGAGCAGATCACTTTGATCAGGTTGCGTTTAAAATGGTCTTCGATCAATTTGCGCTGATTCGGTTTCAGCCCCGCATGATGAAAGGCCACTCCGTGGGTCACCACGTCAGCGAGTTTGCGGCAAATCTTGGTGGCACTGGCCTGCGGGCCGGCAACTTCTTTGGCCAAGAGCAGTAAGGCTTTTTTTTCTTCCGCCTTCAGCGTGATGGAAACACTGGGGCAGACCTGCCGGCTTGCCGCCTGCGCCGATCGACGGGAATTGACAAAGATCAAAACCTGGCCTTTGCCGCGCAAAGTGTCCAAAGTGATCTTACTCAGATCATCCGCGGCTTCTTCGCGCACCAGCCGCGTGCCGTATTTATCAAATTGGATCGTTTCATTAAAATATACGCCTTCCTTGAGCGGGATCGGGCGCCAGCTGCTCTGCACCAGCCTGGCCTTAAGCCAAGCGGCCATTTCTTCGGCATTCTTGACGGTCGCGCTGAGCGCGAGAAATTGAACGTTGGGGTTCATTTGTTTGATCCGTGCCGTCAGGATCTCTAAGGTCGGTCCGCGGGAACCGTCGTTGATGAAATGAATTTCGTCCAGCACCACGACGGTCAGGGCATTGATAAGCCATTGGGCTTTACTGCGCAAAAGCGAATCGACCTTTTCCGCGGTCGCGACTAAAATTTGATAACGGTTCAGCGAACGACGGGAGGCCTCGCCGTCGAAATCGCCGATGCTGATGCCGACCTCAATGCCGAGGGAGGAATATTTCTTTTTAAAATCTTCAAATTTTTCGCTGGCGAGCGCTTTTAAAGGCGCGATATAAAGGCACCTCCCACCATTATGCAGGACCGATTTTAGCATGCAGAGTTCGGCGATCAGCGTTTTACCGGCGGCGGTCGGGACCGACATCAGGACGCTGGCGCCATCGAGGACCCCTTGGCTGATGGCATGGGCCTGGGGAGGGTAGAGGTCCGTGATCCCGGATTGGGTGACCGCCTCAATGACTTCCGCGGAGAATTTATATTTTTGTAAAACGTCGAGCAGTTTCATTGCCAACGTTCTAACATAAAAAAGAAGCGTTGTCAAAGGCACAATTCCCCGAAAAGGAAATTAGGCATTGACCGTCATAAATTGAGCCCTTATAATCAATAAATAATTATTAATACTAATACATTTATGCGCCTTGTTATTCAAAGAGTTAAAGAAGCTAAAGTGACCGTGGGTTCCAAAACGGTTGGTCAGATCGGCCGCGGGTTGCTTGTTTTCGTCGGTGTGGCCAAAGGCGATACCGAAGCTCAGGTCGAGTCTTTGACAGAAAAGATCAGCCAGCTGCGCATTTTTGAGGACAGCCAGGGCAAGATGAACCTTGCGCTGGCCGAGGCGGGAGGGGAATTCTTGGTGGTTTCGCAGTTTACGCTTCTGGGGGATTGCGATAAGGGGCGGAGGCCTTCGTTTGATGCGGCCGCTGATCCGCAGACGGCAGAAAATTTATACGAACGATTCGTGGTGCGCTTGCGGGAGCGGAATTTCAAAGTGGCGACCGGTGAATTCCGCGCCATGATGGATGTGTCGCTGGTCAACGACGGGCCGGTGACATTTGTGCTGGAAAGTAAGTAAAGGTCACTAGGTCACCAAGACACCAGGTCACTGAGGGTTTTTGTAGTTGCTGGTGACGCGGTGACTTGGCAACTGGTGACATTTTATGAATATCATCGACACGCACACTCATTTAGATCATTTGGAAGATATTGAAGGGGCTCTGCGGCGGGCGCAGCAGGCCGGTGTTGCCGCCATTGTTGCCGTCGGCGTGGACCTGGCCGCGAATAAAAGAAATTTGGAGATCAAACGCGCGACGCAGCAGCCGAAAATTTATGTGGCCTTGGGTATTCATCCAGGGAATATCAATCCGGCAGAAGTCGCCGCAACGCTAAAATTTATCCGGGAAAATATTAAAGAAGTCGTTGCGATCGGCGAGACCGGGCTCGACTACTGGTATAAGTGGGTCAAGAAGGACGAAGCAAAAAAGCAGGAACAGCGCGCAACTTTTCAAAAACAGCTGGAACTTGCCAAAGAGTTTGATCTGCCGGTCGTGATTCACAGCCGGGGAGCCTGGCGCGATTGTTTGAGCATGACGCAGCAGGCCGGAGTGAAAAAAGCGCTCTTTCACTGGTACAGCGGGCCGGTGGATATCTTGCAGGAAATTTTGGCCGGCGGGTATTATGTGTCCACTTCACCATCGGTGGCGTATAGCCCGCAATCCCGCGAAGCGATGGCCGCGGCGCCCATTGAGCGGACCCTGATCGAGACCGATTCACCGGTGTATTACGGCGAAAAGGACAAAGGATTCCTGGCTGAACCCAAAGATGTGTTTCGAACGCTCCAGGCTTATGCGGAGTTAAAAAAAGTTCCCGAGGAGAAAGCCCTCAATATTCTTAATCAAAACGCCAAGGATTTTTTTGCGCTGCAGGATTTAAATTTGCGTTCATCATCTACCTGAGGAGAAAAATATTATGAAGAAGTTGATTGTTGGTATTTTAGCCGGGATGCTGGTGGTTGGGGGAGGGATTGGTATTTATTTCTGGATCCAACGGGCAGAATTGGCCGCGGAAGACCTCTTGCCGGAAGGCGCGGTTTTTTATGCGAATCATAAAAATGTCGCTGAAAATTTAAGAAAATTTACCATGAGTCCTTTGTGGAAAAATATCAGCAGCGTGGACATATTCTCGCTCATGGAAAAAAGCGGAGCGAGTAAGGATCAGGTCGCCCTTTATCAAAATCTTAAAGAGCAAATCATTGCGACTTCCCAGAATCTTTTGTTGGATAAATTTTTTGGCGAAGAGGTGACGGTCGCGTTTTATCCGGTCAATGCCGATAAGGTAGGACCCAAGGCTTTGGCAGAAGTCGCGAGTAGCGTTACGATCATCACGCGCCTTGAATCTGAGGCAAAATTTATTGAGTTTATTGCGCGGTTTTTGGGGACCTTCGGGCAGAAATACACCACTGAGGAAGTGCAGTATAAAAAATTTAAAATCACCAACATCGTCATCCCTGCCCTCACGGCCTTAGATGTAAAAATTTCCTATGTAAAAATCAAAGATTTTCTTGTCTTGGGGTTCAGTGATGGGGTATCCCGCCGTTCTATCGATACTTTTACCAAAGCGAAAGCGTCGCTGGCGCAGGACAAGAATTTTATTCGCGTCAAATCCAAATTCCTGGAAAATTCGCAGCTAAGCACCTATCTGGACATGGAAACGTTGATCGCAAAGGTCAAGGATTTTTCCCAGAAAAATGAGAGCCTTCTGCCGGAGGATAAGATTATGCGCCAGCAGTTGGGGCAAACCTGGGCCGCGCTGGAGGGATTCTCCAGTATGGGCTTCTCAGCGACGTACGGGGACCTGATCACCGCCAAGACCATTGTTGTGGTGGACAAAAGTAAGATGGAACCGGCGCTGCAGCAGATCTATTCTTTTGCGCCGATGAATAATGCCACGCTGGATTTTATTCCGCAAAAAAGTCTGGCTTACCAGTGGAACAATTTTTATGACATGAAATATTATTGGGCGAAGGTCAAAGAAGAACTTGCCAGGATCGCGCAAGCGCAGGAAACCGCTCCGGAATCCGCGGTCAATGAAATGGTCACTTCTCTGGAAAAAGTTCTAAAACTCAACGTGGAAAAAGATATTTTGCCGGTGCTCGGACGGGAGCAGGGCTGGATCTTTACCGATGTCAATTTTACCGGGGAATTCCCAATGCCGGAGTTGGTGTGCTTTATTAAGGTCACGGATCAGGCCAAGGCCGAAAATATTCTAATGACTTGGATCAAAGATTCGGCCCTTTTGCTGCAGACCGAGGAGTATAAGGGAGTGGGGCTGAAATATTTTTCTTTGGCAACTAAGGTGAATGTCCAACCGGCGTATTGTTTTTTGAATGATTATTTATTTGTGGCCACGGACCGCAAAATTTTACAAAGCGTGATTGATACACAGCAGAAGGCCGCCGTTTCACTGGCGACGGATGTTTCCTTTCAGGAGGTCAATCAAGGTTTGACCGCGGCCGCCAACGGGGTCTTCTTCTTCCGGTCGGATGAATTTGTAAAAAGATTGCGCCAAGTGGTGGATTGGGCCGGCAATTGGGCTGTTAAAAAATCCGAGCAGATGGAGGCTTATAAGTCCGGAACAAAGAAGCGCTGGGATGAAATGCAAAGCAGCGTGGCCGCCCGCGAAAAAGAGTTAAGAAATTCCCGTGACCGGCTCAAAATGCTTAATACAGAAAAACAAAAATTGCTTTCTCAGTCGCTGGATACCCAGGCTGCTCAGGCCAAGATTGACAGCCTGCAAGCGGATATTGCCGCTGAGGAAGGGACCTTGCAAGCTGAAAAGCAAAAGGCCGCAGACCTCGAGCAGCTTGTCGCCGGCTTTGACCAAGAAAAACCCATGAATGCGCAACTCTTAAGAGTGTATCTCGAACAAGGGTTATATCCGATTTTGAATGGGCTTGAGTCCATCCGTTCGCTTGGTGCCAAAACGCTGTTTGGGACGGATACTATTGAATCGACCATGTATATGAAAGTACAGTAAAGAAATAATCTCTTGAGCTTATATCAGAAAAAAATTCTTTTGGTGTGTCTGGTGCTGAGCATGGTTACGTTCAGCGGGTGCTCGCTTTTAAAGCTGCCGTTCCAACTGCTGAACGCGGTGTTCCAGATCCTGGATAAAATTCCCCGGCCGCCGCCCGGGGTGTTGCCTCCGCCTTACGGCTGGTTGTGATGATGTCATGAAAAATAAAATTCCGATCCACCAAATTAAAAAGCTCTTACTGATCAGCCTTATTGGGATCGTCGGCTGTTTAGCGTATTTTTTTTACGATCAGTTTATCCTGCAAAATAAAATCTTAAAACAGATCATCAGTCGGCTTGAGGCGGATTCGCGTATCGCCGAGGTTTTTGTGACGGACGTGGTCTTTAATCCTTTAACGAATCAGCATATGACCACGATAAAATTTATGGAATATGACACGCAAGGGAAGCCTTTGCCGGCAAAATATTTCACCTTCGTCGGAAATATTATTCAGTTCCAATCCTTGGTCGTGCGGTTCGCGGATAAATATGTCAGAGCCGGGGATGTCCTGCGCGGCAAAAGCGTTTATCTTTTCTGGAAAGTTTTTATTTTAGACGGTGAGCGGACCCAGGAGTATGAGATCGCCAAGCTCAATGACATTCCGCCGGGGTATAAGATCGACGGGCCGCGCCATCCTCTCGAGGACGAAATTTGGAGAAATTTTTGGGCGTATGCCTTGGACAGCAAAGCGGCGAGCCAGCACGAAATTAAAAACGCCCAGATCGAAGCGCCGGGAACGAAATTTGTGCCGGGCCTTTTATACACTTTAAAAATTGAATATGACGGCGGCATCCGGATCGATGTCACCAAGATCCCGCAGATTCTGGAAGGGGAAAAGGTCTTGGCATCGCCCTTGGCCTTATAGGAGAATCCCGATGATCCAGCAGATTGATGAGCAGCTTTTTATTTTCTTCCATCAAACGATTCAGAATAAATTCTTTGATGTTTTCTTCCGGATGGTGGAGAGTCCTTTGTGGAGCAATGCGGTGATCCTCACCTTCACGCTCATTTTCATTTTGCGAGAAAGAGATAAGCGCTTTCCGGTCATCCCGTTCGGGTTGACATTTTTGCTTCCGTTGTTCGCCAGCGGGACCTTGAAAAATTTTTTCAACCGGCCGCGGCCGTTAAACAATCCGCAGGATTTACTTCTTTCACTCCACACCGGGACAGCGTCATTTCCTTCGCAGCACGCGACAATCATTATGGCCATGGCCGTTGTCTTAAGCCAGCATTATCCGAAATATTCCTTTTGGTTTTATCTCATCGCGGGATTGGTTGGTTTTTCCCGGGTCTACTTGGGTCTGCATTATGTGACGGATGTTTTGGCCGGTTTTCTTATCGGCGGCGCCATCGGTATCGCTATCAACCGGCTGAGAATTTTTATGCCGCAATCCATTTTACAACAGCAAAATGAAAAATAAAGAAATTGCTGACCTCCTGGATCGTATCGGCGTCCTCTTAGAGATCAAAGACGACAATGTTTTTAAAATCCGGGCTTACCATAAAGCCGCCGAGAATATCGCCTCGGTGGCCGAGGACATCGCAACACTGCGCCAAGAAAATCGTTTGTCGGAAATCCCCGGCATCGGTAAGGCCATCGAAGAAAAGATTGCGGAATATTTGGATACCGGAAAGATCAAGGCGTATCAGGAATTGATCCAGGAAATTCCGGAAACGCTCCTCGATATTGTCAATATCCCGTCGATCGGCCCCAAGAAAGCAAAGTTATTTTGGGAAGAGCTGCGCATCAAGAATGTCGACGAGCTGCGTTGGGCTGCGGAAGACGGCAAACTCTTAGGTCTCCCTGGGATCAAAGAGAAGACTATTGAAAATATTTTGAGCGGTATTAAGGTGGTGCAGGCCGGGCAGGAGCGGATGAATTTGGGGGCGGCAACCCAAATTGCCGAGCAGTTTGTGGCCGCGCTTAAATCCTTACCGGAGGTGAAAGAGATCTCGGTCGCCGGGAGCCTGCGCCGCAGCCGCGAGACGATCCGCGACATTGATATCCTCGTTGATTCCACGGATCCGCAAAAGGTGATGGAAACATTCGTGTGCCTGCCGCAGGTCAAGCAGATCACCGTGCAGGGGGATACCAAATCTTCGGTCTTAACCAAAGAGAACGTGCAGGTGGACCTGCGGGTCGTGGAACCCAAATCTTTCGGCGCTGCTTTGCTCTATTTCACGGGCTCAAAAAATTTTAATGTGAAGCTTCGGCAGGTCGCGATGAAAAAAAATATGAAGGTGAATGAATACGGGATCTTTCGCGTCGCGGTCTCGGGCAAGGAAACGTGTGTCGCCAGCTGCACCGAGGAGGAATGCCTGAATGCCCTCGGGCTGGGGTACATCCCGCCGGAGCTGCGGGAAGATATCGGGGAGAGTGAGTTATTTAGCGGCCGGAAAATTCCGAAACTCATCGAGCTGAAAGATATCCGGGGCGATCTGCACGTGCATTCCACCTGGTCCGACGGGCGCAATACGATCGCCCAGATGGCCGAAACCGCCCAAAAGCTCGGTTATGAATATTTATCGATCAGCGACCATTCGCCGCGGCTGCGGGTGGCGGGCGGCGTTTCTCCGGAAAACTTGAAAAAGAAGAAAAAAGAAATTGAAGACCTTAATAGCAAGCTTAAAAATTTCCGTATCCTTTTCGGCACCGAAGTAGAAATAGACAGTGACGGGAATTTAGATTACAATGAGAAAATCTTAAGCGAATTTGATATCGTGATTGCCGCGATTCACAGCGGTTTTGAGCAAAAACAGGCGCAGTTGACCAAACGTTTGGTCAAGGCCTGCCAGAGCAAATATGTGACGGCGATCGCGCATCCCACCGGTGTCCATCTCGGCAAACGCGAGCCGTATGATATAGATTTAAAGGAAATTTGCAAAGCGGCGGTTGATACCAACACTTTCTTGGAGATCAATTCGTTCCCGGTCCGCTTGGATTTGAATTCCCATAATGTTTATTTTGCACACAGTCAAGGGGTCCAGTTCGTCATCAACAGCGATGCGCACAGTATTGACCATTTACCGTTCATGAAATTCGGCGTGGCCATTGCCCGGCGAGGCTGGTTGACGAAAGAGGATGTGCTCAATACGTTGCCCTTAAAGCAATTAGAAAAAGTTATTAAGAATAGAAACCGCTAAGCGAAGGCGAATCACAAATCCGTATCAAGTTATGTTTAAGGTCATCAACCGACAAGTTTTGGCGAACGGTGTGCGACGTTTGGACATTCTCGCCGAGCCCATCGCCCGTAAGATTCAGCCCGGGCAGTTTGTGATCGTGACCATCACGCAGCACGGTGACAAAATCTCGCTGCCGGTCGCTGAGATCGATGCCAACCGGCGGTCGCTGGTGATTATTTTTCGCGAGACCGATCTTGCGGCCCAGCCGCTGGGGCGTTTGCAGATCGATGATGAAATATTTTTGGTGGCCGGGCCTTACGGCAATGCTTTAAAGATTGAAAAATTAGGCACGGTGGCCTGCGTCGCG
>Ga0155339_161_pt2 | contig 14988 bp, 16 predicted proteins | sample RifCSPhighO2_02_FD_106307 | JGI IMG/M metagenome (GOLD analysis project Ga0155339, IMG submission 106307) | Omnitrophica WOR_2 bacterium RIFCSPHIGHO2_02_FULL_48_11 | reverse complement strand
ATGAATTTCACTTTCCACCGGACAAAATTAAAAATTTACATAAGCACGGGCAAGGGTATTTTGTTTATCGCGGCAGCAATAGCCATCAATGTGTGAATTTTGGACGGTTTCAAGATATTAAAGAGATCCCATATACCAAAAAATCAAAGAAAAATAAAGTGAGCGGTTTAAAATTATTTGAAAAATATTATCTTGAAAGCCCGAAAGTAAGAATTAAAGAAAAACAATTATTGAAAGCTTGCTCTACTGCGGAAGGACGCATTGAGTGTGATTCTTGAGAATACGAGAGGTATTTAAAATGGTTACTATAGAGAAGAGATTCCTTAATGTCCCAGAGGTGGCCAAATACTTAGGTCTTAGTATTAGTGCTATTCGCAAATGGGTAAGGCTTGGCATGATCCCATTTAATAAGGTTAATGGTTCCATTCGTTTTGATATAGAACGTATTAATAGATGGATAGACCAAAAAAGCCATTCTTCAGACTGGAACTGACGAAAAAATCAGACGCCATTATTGAAATTGTTTACGAATGGTTTATACTAATAAGCAACGGCTTATTGGTAGTAAACCATTTGTAGGAAAGGAGGGTAGAGAGGAGAAACAAATGGGAACTACTTTTAGACGCGGTAAAAAATGGGGTATTAATTATATTGATGACCGGGGGAGACAAATTCGAAAGCTTGTTTCGCCCTACAAAGAAACTGCCCAACTCATTCTTAATAAGGTCGAGCTGGAAATTGCCGAAGGAAAATATCTGGATATCCGCAAGAGCAAAAAAATTCTGTTTGAAGATTTTGCTCAGCAGTATCTTGATACCCATGTAAAACTACAGAACAAAAACTTTGGCAACCAAGCTGATCTTATTAAGGGCCTAGTAAAGCATTTTAAAGGGCACTACCTTGACCAGATTGATCCGGTGATGGTACGAAAATATCTTTCGTTTCGCTTAAAGACAGTCAAACCTTCTTCAGCAAATCGCGATTTAATGATGTTGAAATCGATGTTTAATCGCGCAATAGAATGGGAGATTTTATTTAAGCCTAACCCAACAAAAGATATTAAACCTTTGCCCGAAAATAATGAGCGATGCCGATGGTTAACCGAAGAGGAACAGCTTCAACTTCTCGCAAATTGCCTAGGAATAGCTCGGGTGCTTGTCTTAATGGCCTTACAAACTGGAATGAGATGGGGAGAAATAAGAACACTTAAGTGGCGGCAGTCACCTCAAAGTAATTATGTGGATTTTGAGAATAACGTGATTTATATTCACGAATCTCAAGCCAAAAGTAAAAAATCCAGATACATTCCTTTGGGAGAAACGTTGAAAAAAGAGTTGCTAAATATTCCTCACCAGCCGAATACAGATTATATATTCCTTAACCCTCAAACTCACAAACCAATTGGGAGTTTGAAAAGGTCTTTTAAAACGACCTTGAAGAGGACAGGAATAGCCGATTTTAAATTCCATGATCTGCGTCATACTTTTGCTTCCAATCTGGTTTTAAAAGGCGTGAATCTGTATGTTGTCCAAAAACTGTTGGGACATGCAACTCCGAAGATGACTCAACGTTATGCTCATTTAGGTTCAGATCAATTAAGAGAAGCGATTGAAAAAATTGATATACAGCGAAATAGTGTTATGTATAATATTCCTTCAACGAAAAATAGCACAAATCTAGCACAAACGTGTATCAACTAAAAATGACCTCAATTGCGTTTTTCATTAATTATCTGAAATTAAACGAGTTAAACACTTTGGGCCGATAGCTCAGTTTGGGAGAGCGCCTGGTTCGCAATCAGGAGGCCGCGGGTTCGATCCCCGCCCGATCCATTTTAAAAAAGAGAATTGAGGGGCAGTTTGGAGAGCGCCTGGTTCGCAATCATACCAATTTTCCTCTTAACTAAAAAATTTATTTTTAGCGGAAATTGGTATTGTCCCGACTTCATCCAATCTCATTCTGTTATTAAATAGAAAAGTCGGGACAGGAGGCCGGCGGTTCGATCCCGCCTCGGTCCACATTAAAATTGTCACAAGTGACCAGGTCACCACGTCACACGTGAAAACTAAAAACGACTTGTGACCTGGTGTCGTGTGACTTGGTGACTTCATTTATGCATCGTTTTTTTTGTCCGCACATTCCAGCACAACAGACCGCCGCGACCTTGACCGACGCGCAAGAAATCCATCATTTAAAAAATGTCCTACGCCTGAAATCCGGCGACACCGTGACCCTTTTCGATGGAAAAGGGAGGGAGGCGCTCGGCATCATTCAAACCATCCAATCCGACGGTGTTGCTGTCCAAATTCAAAATATTAAAACGCCCGCGGCCGAAAATGCAATTTCCATTGCGCTGGCCTGCGCTATCCCGAAGAACGCCAAGTTCGAATGGATCATCGAAAAAACAACCGAGCTCGGCGTCACTGAGATCATTCCGCTGCAAACCCAGCGCAGCGAAGTCCGCCTGAACAGTGAGAAAGCGGATAAAAAAAACGCCCGCTATCAAACCGTTGCCCTCAATGCCGCCAAGCAATCCCAACGGGCTGACCTGCCCATCGTTCAAAAGGTCAGCAAGCTTTCCGACGTTTTAAAAACGCTCGACAAAAATACGCTGGCGTTAATCCCGCATTTAACCGGCCGGCGTGAAACCCTCCCGCAAGTATTCAAAAAATTAAAAAATCACAAACGGATCCTTTTCTTCATCGGTCCGGAAGGCGATTTCGCTCCGGAAGAAATCGATCAGGCCATCAAAGCCGGCTGTCTCCCGGTTTCTTTAGGCGCCACTGTTCTCAAAGTGGATACCGCGGCCATTTCCGCTGTCTCTTTCGCCCGTCTTTTCCTTTCCTCCGATAGATAATTTATACTAATATTATTACTCCCCACCAATTACAATTTAAGGAAGTCAGTATTAGACCTTTGCTATCTGGAAGAAAAGACCTGAGATTGACTTCCTCATTTTTTTTGGTTGCACAAAGGTCAATTAGTACGCTATAATTGGCAGTTCACAAATCATACATTTAGAGCCTGCCTACCGGCAGGCAGGGAGGAAAACATGTTGGAACAGAACAAAACGGTCGAACTGGAAAGCAAACGGAAAGCTCTGGATTTAGCGCTCACCCAGATTGAAAAGCAATTTGGCAAGGGCTCTATCATGCGCTTGGACGGGACGGCAAAGCAGGATGTCGCGGCGATCCCGACGGGATCTTTGGCGCTTGATTTAGCGTTGGGAATCGGCGGGATACCGCGCGGACGCGTGGTCGAAATTTACGGCCCGGAATCGTCGGGAAAAACAACGCTCACCTTAAGCATTATCAAGCAAGTGCAAGGCCTCGGCGGAACAGCGGCCTTCATCGATGCTGAGCATGCCTTTGATTCCAACTACGCCAAAACCGTCGGCGTTAAATTGGAAGACCTGCTCATTTCGCAGCCGGATACCGGGGAACAAGCCTTAGAGATCGCGGAGACGCTGGTGCGTTCCAGCGCTGTTGATCTCGTGGTCATCGATTCCGTGGCGGCTCTCACACCCAAAGCAGAAATCGAAGGGGAAATGGGCGATTCGCATATGGGACTGCAAGCCCGCTTGATGTCACAGGCCCTGCGCAAATTGACCGCAGCCATCAGCAAATCAAAAACCTGTGTGATCTTTATCAACCAGATCCGCATGAAGATCGGTGTCATGTTCGGCAATCCCGAAACCACGACCGGCGGCAACGCGCTCAAATTTTATGCCTCGGTGCGTATCGATCTGCGGCGCATCGAATCGATCAAGCAGGGTGAAGAATTCATCGGCAACCGCGTCCGCGCGAAGATCGTCAAGAATAAAGTCGCCGCACCATTTCGCGACGCGGAATTTGAGATCCTATTTAACGAGGGGATCTCGAAAGTCAGCGACATTCTCGATCTCGGTGTCAAATCTGAGATAATTGCCAAATCCGGTTCCTGGCTTTCGTTTGAAAATGAAAAGATTGGGCAAGGCCGTGAAACCGCCCGAAAATTTTTACAGGACAATCCGAAGATCTTAGCCAAAATCGAAAAACAAATTATCGCCAAACTCAAAAAATAACTATGAATCGTTGCATGTTCTTTCTAATTGTGTTTTTTGTTTGTTTAACCGCTGTTAACACGCCTGCTTTTGCCCAAACCGCAGAACCCAATCTGGTCACTGCCGTTGAGGATGTGGCCGGCCGTATCGGCCCAACGGTGGTCTCGATTGCCACCGAAAAGACCGAGCACTCTACTATGAGCGGCAGCCCTTTTCATGGCGGGCCGTTCCAGGACGAATTCTTCAATAAATTTTTTGAAGATTTCTTCGGAGAAATTCCGGAAAAAGAATTGAAGCGTTCCGGACTTGGCTCAGGGGTCATTATTGATAAGGAAGGTTATATCCTGACCAATGAGCATGTGGTAGGCGGAGCAGATAAAATCACCGTCACCTTATCCGACGGGCGGCAATTCAAGGGAACACTAAAAGGCACTGACCCGCGTTCGGATCTCGCGGTCATCAAGATCGATGCGCCGAACTTACCCGTCGCGGCCTTAGGCGATTCCGATACATTAAAGATCGGCCAGTGGGTGGTCGCGATCGGCAATCCTTTCGGCCATATTCTTTCCAATCCCGAACCGACCGTGACAACGGGAGTGGTGAGCGCTTTGAACCGTTCGCTGCCGCGTAACTCGCGCAACGACTCGGATTATTCTGATCTTATTCAAACCGATGCGGCCATCAATCCCGGCAATTCCGGCGGGCCGTTGGTCAATCTTTCCGGCGATATTGTCGGCATCAATGTTGCGATCTTTTCGACATCCGGCGGTTATCAGGGGATCGGTTTTGCTATTCCCGTCAATAACGCCAAACGGATCATTCAACAGCTGATCGAAGGCAAAAAAGTTGCCTACGGCTGGATCGGCGTCAGTATTCAGAATATCGACGAGCGCCTGGCAAAATATTTTGAGCTTCCGGCCAGCGAGGGGGTCCTCGTTGCCAAGGTTTTAGCGCAAGGCCCGGCGGAAAAAGCCGGGGTCAAGGACGGCGACATTATTTTGGAAGCCGACGGGAAAAAAATTCTCAATATGAACGCGCTCTTAAAACATATCGGCAGCGCACCGGCTGGCCAACCGGTCACGCTCACGGTTTTACGTGATAATAAAAAATTGGAAATTCCGGTCACAGTGCAAAAACGGCCGTCCTTTGATGAAGAGGGCGATATTATTACGGAGAGCGAAGCAGAAGCCGCACCGGAAGAAGCCAAGTCCTCCGATGAGTGGCGCGGGCTTGAGATCAAAGAGATCACTCCCAATTTAGCGCGCCAATTAAGGCTTCCCGAAACAGATGGTGTGCTGATCACCGAGATCCTTCCGGAAAGCCCGGCAGAGATCGGCGGCCTGCGGCAAGGCGACATCATCATCGAGATCAACAAAAAGCTGGTTAAGAACGCGGATGATTTTTACAAAGCCACTAAGAACGCCAAGGGAAGTTGCTTGATCCGGGTGTTACGCGGATATTTTGTCATTGAAGAAAAATAAATGAGCTTGGACGCGGCGAGGGACGAAAAAATAAAAGCGCGGGATACGATTTTTCGGCTGCTTAAATTTCGCCTGCGCAGCGAACAAGAAATTCGAACTAAACTGAAAACCAAGAAGTTCTCGGATGAAACAGTCAACAGCACCGTTCAATATTTTAAACAGCTGCAGCTTATTGACGACCGTCAATTTGCCAAAAGCTGGATTGCGGCTCGCCTCGCACGGCCACTCGGCATAAACCGTATCCGCTTTGAACTCAAAACCAAAGGTATAGCAGAAGATCTCATTAAAGAGCAACTCAACGCGATCGACGACACTTATTCGGAACTAGAAACTGTTTTAGAACTGGGAAAACGCCGCTTTGCCAAATATAAAAATATTGAACCAATGAAAGCCAAACGGCGCACTTTTGAATACTTATCCCGACGGGGATTTAAAACTGAGACCATCAGTAAAGCGATCCGGCAATTATGACGGCAAATGAAATCAGACAAAAATTCTTGGATTTTTTTAAATCCAAAGGACACACCATCGTCGCCAGCGATTCGGTCGTCCCAAAGGATGACCCCACGGTTTTATTCACGACCGCCGGGATGCAGCAGTTCAAGCGCCATTTTTTAGGCCACATCGACGGTTATACGCGCGCCGCGAGTTCGCAAAAATGCCTGCGTACCGATGATCTCGACAAGGTGGGCAAAACTCCCTGCCATCACACCTTCTTTGAAATGCTGGGGAATTTTTCTTTCGGCGATTATTTCAAGAAAGACGCGATCGCCTGGGCCTGGGAATTTTTGACTAAAGAAATGGGGCTGTCCGAAGACAAACTCTGGGTTTCCGTCTATAAAGACGACGCTGAAGCTTATAATGAATGGGTCAAACTTGGTTTCCCAAAAGAAAAAATCGTACGCTTAGGCGACAAGGATAATTTCTGGCCGGCCGAGGCCAAAGAAAAAGGCCCCAACGGTCCCTGCGGCCCGTGTTCGGAGATCTTTTTTGACTACGGTGTCAATCCGGATTGTAAAAGCAAAAAATGCGATCCGTCCTGCAACTGCGGGCGCTTTACCGAGGTTTGGAATCTCGTCTTTACGCAATACAATCGCAAAGACGGCGGGGTCTTAGAGCCGCTTCCGGGTAAAAACATCGATACGGGTATGGGCCTCGAACGCTTGGTCGCTGTCGTGCAAGAGAAGAAAAGCAATTATGAAACGGATTTGTTTGAGCCGATTATTAAAAATATTAAAGAAACATTTCCTGCAATCTCAGAAACAGATGCGAGAATTGTCGCAGACCACATGCGTGCGATTGTTTTTGCAATAGGAGACGGTGTTGTTCCATCTAACAAAGGAAGAGGGTTTGTTGTCAAAAAATTGATAACAACAGTATCAGATATCTTCTTGAGGCATACCGACGACCAAACTTATGTTCATAAGTTCGTTTCGCACGTTGTCACAATTATGAAAAATGTATATCCAAATTTAAGGAATAATGCGGAGGAAATTGAAGATTACGTTAGAAAAACAGAAGAAGATTATAGATCTGTATTCATAACACAGATCCCTAAATTGAAAACGCGCATTTGGGATATTGGCCAAACGAATCAATCGAGAGAAGGAAAGATAGCCGAGCTGGGAAAATTATTTTTCTTTTTTAGAGATACGTATGGCTTGAGTATTTCTACAATAGAGGAAACAGCCCTATCTTGTGGCGTTACTGAGAAAGCGTTAGAGGAAATAAGGGAAGGGTTAAATCGTATAGAACCGTTAATGGAACAGCAAAAAAACCGCTCCCGTGCCGGTAGCAAAATGACTGGTGATAGATTTGCAAACATGTTATTCAACTCAGCTTTAGCTGGTACCCGCCCGACTGAATTTGTCGGCTATGATCAAATAAAAACTGAAGCAAGAATCTTAAAATTATTAAGCACAACAGGAGAAGAACTATCTCGTCCCTTTCAAGGGGATGAGGTTAGAATTATCTTAAATAAAACACCTTTTTACGCTGAAAGCGGTGGACAGATCGGTGATACGGGTTATTTAACCGGTAAACATGGTAAAATCCGCGTTCTTGATACCAAGAAACAGGATGATATTTATCTTCACTTTGGAAAAGTCGAACAAGGCGAATTAAAAATTAATGAGACTGTTGATGCCAAGATCGATGAAGAACGCCGGCTATCGATCATGCGCAATCACACGGCGACGCATTTGTTGCAGTCGGCTTTGCGGGAAATTTTAGGCAGCCATGTTCAACAGCAGGGGTCGCTGGTCGCCGAGGATCGTCTGCGTTTTGATTTTACGCATCCTAAGGCTTTGACCAAAGAACAACTCACACAGATCGAAGCTAAAATTAAGGATCATATTTCGGACAATGATAAAGTCATGAAAGAAGAAATGTCGCTTGAAGAAGCCAAGAAAAAAGGCGCGCTGGCTTTTTTTGCGGAAAAATATAAAGACCAAGTCCGGGTCATCACCATCGGAAATTATTCCAAAGAATTTTGCGGCGGCACACACCTTAACTCAACCGGTGAAATTAAACAATTTATTATCTCGGGTGAAGGCGCGGTGGCCCAAGGGATCCGCCGTCTCGAAGCCAAAACCGGCTCCGGAGCTCAAGAATTCATCAAGGAACGCGAACAGAAAGGCCTGGATCGCAAACAATCTGAAGAAAAGCGCCTGCAGGAACTCAACGAGAAAAAGACAGCGGACCGGCAGCGGTTGGAATCTTTTAAGGATAGTTTTAAAATACTTATCGAGAAAGCCGATTCTATCGACGATACAAAGGTAATCATTTATACCGTTAAAGATTCCGATGCTAACCAGCTTAAAGAATTCTCAGATCTGGTTAAACAACAAGTTCCATCAGCTATCTTTTGTTCAGGAACGTCATCAGCTGGGAATGCATCAATAGTTGTTTACGTCTCAGCCGATCTCATAAAAAAGGGAATTAAGGCTAATGAGCTTATTAATGAAATCGCTCCTCTAATCAACGGCAGCGGCGGCGGGCGTCCTGAGTTAGCTCAGGCTGGCAGCAAAGAGCCCGCGAAACTAAACAGCGCCTTACAACAAGCAGCCAGCATCATCAAAGGAAAATTGAAATGAAAATTTTAAAGCAATCATCACAGAACATTCAAAAACTTTATGACCGCAGTATTTACGCGCGCAAAAAACATATTGAAGAAAAAGTCCGGCGGATCATCGAAGACGTGAAATTGAACGGCGATGACGCGGTCTTAAAATACACCCGGCGCTTTGATAAGGTCCGCCTGACGCCGCGCCAGCTCAAAGTGGAAGAAAGCGAGATCAGCGGCGCGTTCCAGAATATCACGAGCGATTTTGTTTCCAATCTCAAAGTGGTCATCAACAATGTTTCCATTTTTTATAAAAAACAGGTGCAACGGCCCTGCCGCATCAAGCAGGATGAAGGCGTTCTTTTAAAGGAAAATATTTTACCCATCGAATCCGCGGGAATTTACGTTCCTTCGGGGACCGCGCCCTTGGTCTCGACGGTGTATATGACGGTCATTCCGGCAAAGATCGCCGGGGTCAAACGCATTGTGATCATCACGCCGCCGGATAAGAACGGGCAGGTCAATCCGTATATCCTCGCGGTGGCCAATCTTTTGAAGGTCAATGAAATTTATCGTGCCGGCGGGGCGCAGGCCATCGCCGCGCTCGCTTTCGGCACCCGGACCATTCCGAAGGTCGACAAGATCATCGGACCCGGGAATATGTATGTGACCGAAGCCAAGCGTCAACTCTTCGGCTACGTGGACATTGATATGCTGGCCGGCCCGACGGAGCTCGTGGTCATCGCCAACCGCCACAGCAATCCGGATTTTGTCGTGGCGGACCTTGAGGCGCAGCTCGAACATTTGGGCGGACTGGCGATCTTGATCACCACGTCCCGAGAATTGCTGAAAGAAGTGCGCAAGCGTGTGGCCAAGGGATTTGGAATTTATGCCAAAAATATCGACGAGGCTGTCGCCATCGCCAACCGGATCGCGCCGGAGCATTTGCAGATCTTAACCAACAATCCTTTAGCGATCGCCAAACATATTAAAAATGCCGGAGCCGTCTTTTTGGGGCCTTACAGCCCGACGGCGCTCGGGGATTATGCCGCCGGTCCCAGCCATGTGCTGCCGACGTTGGGGACGGCCAAATTTTCTTCCGGGATCGGCATCTGTGATTTCGTCAAAAAAACGCACGTGATCTCTTATTCCAAACGTGCGCTGGAAAAATTGCGCGAACCGATCGACAAGATCGCCAATTTAGAAAGTCTTAAAAAACACGCGGACTCCATTCATGTCCGATTTGGAAAGGAATAATTTATGGCTACGAAAGCACGTAAAGCGAATCATGAACGAACAACTAAAGAAACAGTAATAAAAGTCGATTTAGTTATCGAAGGAACAGGCCAATTTAAACCTAAAGCACCAAAAAGTATTGATATAAAAAAACATAAAGGAATAGATTTCTTGTTCCATATGCTCGAACTTTTTACTTTCCATGGCTTGTTCGATTTGACATTAGAAATTAAAAAAGCTGATATTGGTGTAGATTTTCATCACACTAACGAAGACATTGGAATTGTTCTTGGAATAGTATTTAAAAAGGCCTTGGCGAATAAAGGAGGGATAAAACGCTTTGGTTCAGCTTTTGCACCGATGGAATCAACTTTGGGGCATACTGTAATCGACATTTGTGGACGTGGACATTCAGATCTTGAATTAAATGGTCAAACTGCTGACACAGCACCACATATTAATCATCAATATGATTATACATTTCAATATTTGCACCATTTTTTAGAATCTTTTGCAAAACAATTAGGTGCCACAATTATTGTTAATATTAAAAGGCCTGGAGGCTCTATCCCTGAGCTACATGAAGTTGTCGAAACCGTATTTAAATCTCTGGGCCTTGCGCTTGATCAAGCAACAACGATCGATCCTCGCCGAAAAACGGTGCCTTCAACCAAAGGAATCATTGATTGATCGCTATCATTGACTACGGTATGGGAAATTTACGCAGCGTGCAAAAGGCCTTAGAAAAGGTCGGCGCCCAGACTGTAATTACCCAAGACCCGGCGGAAATCAAAAAAGCACAAAAAATCGTTCTCCCGGGGGTCGGCGCCATGCAACCGGCCATGGATAAATTAAAAAGTTTGAACTTAATTTCCGTCATCGAAGAATCAGTCCGCCAAGGCAAACCGTTTCTTGGCATCTGTTTGGGCCTGCAGCTGCTTTTTGAAAAAAGTTCCGAAGGCGGGGACGTGGCCGGTTTAGGCATTTTATCAGGCACAGTGGAACGGTTTCAAAGTCTCAAAGTCCCGCACATGGGCTGGAACCAATTGCAGCTGGCGAATTCTAACTGTCCGTTGTTCTCGGGCGTGGAAAATGCGGCGAACGTTTATTTTTGCCATTCCTATTATGTGCGGCCCACGGATAAAGCGATCACGGCAACAACGACTGATTACGGCGTGGAATTTGTTTCATCCATTCAGAAAAAAAATATCTTCGGGGTTCAATTCCATCCGGAAAAAAGCCAGTCCATCGGGCTCAAGATCCTTGAAAATTTCGTTAAACTCCCGGAGGGTCAAACGTTATGATTGTTATTCCGGCAATTGACATTAAAGATGGAAAAGTCGTACGGCTCATGCAGGGGCGTTTTAACGATGTGACCCAGTATTCTGACGATCCCGTTAAGATAGCACAGCGTTGGGAAGGTGACGGGGCACAGTGGCTGCACGTGGTGGACTTGGACGGAGCACAAACCGGTGAACCCAAAAATATCGATATGATCAAACAGATCATCAAAGCCGTCCGTATTCCAGTGCAAGTGGGCGGGGGCATACGCAATATTCAAACAGTGAGCGAGCTCGTTGAGGCCAATGTGGCCCGCATCGTTTTAGGAACGCGGGTCATTCAAGACCAGCGGTTCCGTGAAAATATTTTAACCATCAGCGCTGAGGCTGAAAAAATTGCGGTGAGCCTCGATTGCTCCAACGGCCTGGTGGCGCAACGCGGCTGGACCGAAGTTTCCAATATCAAGGCGGTTGACTTTGCCAAAGAACTCGAACAATTAGGGCTCAAATGCCTTATCTATACGGATATCGCCCGGGACGGGATGCTGAGCGGGCCCAATATCGCCGGCCTTAAAGAAATTCTCGATGTCGTCAACATGCACGTCATCGCATCCGGCGGCATCTCGGGCATAAACGATCTACAAAAACTTTTAGATTTGAAAGATAAAAATCTCATCGGTGTCATCACGGGCAAGGCGATTTATGAAGGAAAACTTGATCTTAAAGAAGCGATCCAACTCTGTGCAAAAGAATAATACCGACATGCTCACAAAACGCATCATCCCGTGCTTGGACGTGAAAGACGGCCGGGTCGTCAAGGGGGTCAATTTTGTTCAACTGCGCGACGCCGGGGATCCGGTACAGATCGCGCAAGCGTATAACGAAAATAAGGCGGATGAAATTGTGTTCTTGGATATTACGGCGAGTTTTGAAGAACGGCCGATCTTCTTGGACATCGTGCGCCGCACCGCCGAAAAAGTTTTTATGCCGTTGACGGTGGGAGGGGGCATCAACACCGTGCAGGATATCCGCGAATTGCTCAAGGCCGGAGCGGATAAAGTTTCGATCAACACCGCCGCGGTCAAAAATCCCAAACTCGTCCAGGAAGCGGCCAACCAATTCGGCAGCCAATGCATCGTGGTGGCGATCGATGCTAAAAAGATCAACAACCGCTGGGAAGTGTTCACCCACGGCGGCCGCACCTCAACGGGAAAAGACGCGGTGGAGTGGGCCAAACACGCGGCAACTTTGGGGGCCGGCGAAATTCTTCTGACCAGCATGGATTATGACGGCACCAAGAACGGCTATGATATCGCGCTCACCCAGGCGATCTCGCAAGCGGTCAATATCCCGGTGATCGCCTCAGGCGGAGCCGGAAAGCTTGAAGACTTCTGGGAAGTTTTAACAAAAACCGGTGCCAACGCGGCGTTAGCCGCATCGGTATTTCATTATGGAGAAATGCAGATCAGCGATGTTAAAAATTATCTTAACAAAAAAAATGTAAAGGTCCGACTATGAGCGATGCTAAACTGGAAAAAATCAAGATCACCCCGCGCACTTTGAGCAAACTCCGCTTTAATAAAGACGGCTTGATCCCGGCGATCATTCAGGATGCGGCCAACAAAGACGTTTTGATGTTCGCTTTCATGAATCTGGAGTCCATCAAGCGCACCCTCAAGCTGGGGAAAACCTGTTTCTGGTCGCGCTCCCGTCAGGAATATTGGGTGAAGGGCCTGACCTCAGGCCATTTTCAATTTGTCAAAAGCATCGCTTATGACTGTGATTGTGATTGTTTGCTGATCAAAGTCCGGCAGATCGGCGCGGCCTGTCACACCTATAAACGCAGCTGCTTTTATAGAAAAATACAATAGCTCATAGCTGATAGCTCATAGTCCTTAGCAAATACTATGAGCCATGAGCCACGAGCCACGAGCTAATTATGCTCTATCCGTCAGAAAAAGAATTTCTAAAATTAACTAAAAAAGGGGACCTCATTCCCGTTTACCGCGAAATTTCGGGAGACCTCGAGACCCCGGTCTCGGCGTATTTAAAGATCGCCAAGAGCGCCAAATATTCTTTTCTGCTCGAATCCGTGGAAGGGGAAGAAAAGGTGGCGCGCTTTTCTTTTTTAGCTAAGAATCCCGAATTGATTCTAAAGAGCAAAGGATGCTCCATCGAGATCACCCGCTTTGCCAACGGCCGCGTGAGCCGCACGTCGAAACCGATCGATGAAACACCACTGACCTTTATCCGCGAGATCATGGCGCAATACAAATTCGTCGCCAACGAGAACCTGCCGCGTTTCTGCGGCGGCATGGTCGGCTATATCGGATACGACGTGGTCCGCTTTTTTGAAAAATTACCCGCCAACACACTGGATGATTTAAAAATTCCCGATATGCTTTTGATCTTAGCAAAAGACTTGGTCATCTTCGATCATGTGCAGCACAAGATCAAGGTCATTGCCTGTGTTACGGTTCAGCCCAAAGATTCCATCAGCAAAAAACGCCGCGCCTACCAAAAGGCCGTTGCCGAAATCGAACAAACTGTCACGGAACTCAACAAGCCGCTGAACGTTCATCCTAAAGCCGGCCGGGTTCCCGCGTTAAAGATCCGTTCCAATTTCTCAGAATCCCAATTTAAAAATATTGTGACCGCCGCCAAAAAAGATATTCGCGACGGCGAGATCATCCAGGTCGTTCTATCGCAGCGTTTCACGGTCAAAATCCACACCGACCCGTTCAATATTTACCGCTCCTTGCGCACGCTCAATCCCTCGCCGTATATGTATTATTTGAACTTTGACGGGATCAAGATCGTGGGTTCATCCCCGGAACTTTTGGTCCGCTGTGAGGACGGTATTGTCGAGACCCGCCCCATTGCCGGTACCCGTCGACGAGGAAAAAACGAATCGGAAGACGCGGCCCTGGCCCAGGACCTTTTACGTGACCCCAAGGAAAAGGCGGAACATATCATGCTCGTGGATCTAGGCCGCAATGATCTGGGCCGGGTCTGCCAGCAAGGCACGGTCAAGGTCTCGGAATTCATGATCATCGAAAAATATTCACACGTCATGCACATTGTCAGCAATGTCAAGGGAAAATTGCGCAAGGATAAGGACTCCCTCGACGTTTTACAGGCCGCTTTTCCCGCGGGAACGGTTTCCGGAGCCCCTAAAGTACGGGCCATGGAGATCATTGAAAATTTGGAGAACGTGGCACGCGGTCCCTATGCCGGTTGCATCGGATATTTTAGTTTTTCCGGAAACCTTGACACTTGCATAACTATACGTACAATAGTGGTCAAAAATAACACGGCCTATGTCCAGGCCGGGGCCGGTATCGTGGCTGATTCGGATCCCAAAAAGGAATATCAAGAAACCGTGAGCAAAGCCAAGGCCCAAATCATGGCCATTGAAAAAGCGCATCAAAGTTTTTCATAAACCATTTATCAACGCAGCGCAAACGAAGGAGAAAACACAGAATGGAAGTTCGAATCCGGTTACAAAAAGCAGGGAAGACTGCTAACAAACATTATAACTACCGCATTGTCGCGATCAACCGCACGGCCTCACGCCAAGCAGACAATCTGGAAATCCTGGGGTATTATGATCCGTCCAAAAAACCCGCCTCGATCTCCATCAACCGTGAAAAGTTGAACCAATGGGTCAATAAAGGCGCGGTTATGAGTGATACGGTGCGATCGCTCATCAAAAAAGTAAAATCCTAATTTCTGTTTCTACCGAAAGGACGTCTTATGTCTCCCGACCAAACGGCCAGTCCGCTCGTACAATTTGTTCCGGGGCTTTTGATTTTTGCGGTATTTTATTTTCTTTTGATCAAACCGCAGCGTGACCAGCAAAAAAAACAAAAAAACATGCTGACC
>Ga0155339_164_pt2 | contig 15032 bp, 14 predicted proteins | sample RifCSPhighO2_02_FD_106307 | JGI IMG/M metagenome (GOLD analysis project Ga0155339, IMG submission 106307) | Omnitrophica WOR_2 bacterium RIFCSPHIGHO2_02_FULL_48_11 | reverse complement strand
AGAAAGATGTGTATGCTTTTCATGTGTCCTTACCTTTAAAACTTACCTGGTGTTCGCTTGACGATTTTACTGCTGCTTTACGACGTTTTTGGCCTTAAAACCCTTCTCATCTTTCTCGACCTCGAACTCAACCTCTTGCCCTTCATCGAGATTCTTGAAGCCACCGCCTTGAATCGCGCTAAAATGGACGAAAACATCTTCGCCGGTCTCTGAGGAGATAAACCCATAACCCTTTTTAGCGTTGAACCATTTGACTTTACCTTTTGCCATAATCAACAACCCTCCTGTGAATGGTCAAAGATTACCTTAAGATTACTCCCATTCTAAAAAGGTGTCAATATTTATTCCTAATAGTAGTATTAGAGGCTAGGCACCCCACCCAGCACGGATCCCAAGGCCGCATAAGCGTATTTTCCGGGCCGTCTGATGGGGAAAATCTTACGAAATCGCCGACTGATTGATAGAATCTTCGTACAGGGCATCACGCTGGGCCTTGATTCGCTCATCGGTGAGATATTCATCGAACGTCATGCCCATACGATCGATACACCCTTTCGGAGTGACCTCAATGATCCGGTTAGCCACCGTTTGCACGAACTGGTGGTCATGAGAGGAAAAAAGGATGGTTCCTTCAAAAGTTTCCAAGCCTTTGTTCAAGGCTGTGATCGATTCCAAGTCCAAATGGTTCGTCGGCTCATCCAAGATCAGAACATTGGCACCCGTGAGCATCATGCGCGACAACAGGCAGCGGACTTTCTCTCCTCCCGAAAGCACCCGAACGCTCTTAAAAGACTCTTCCCCTGAAAAAAGCATCCGCCCTAAGAATCCGCGCACAAAATTCTCGTCTTTTTCTTTCGAATATTGCCGCAACCAATCGATCAAGTTCAGATCAACATCAAAATATTTTTTATTATCTTTGGGGAAATACGCCCGCGATGTGGAAACACCCCACTTGAAGGTCCCGCTGTCCGCCGGCAATTCGCCCAGGAGGATCTGAAAAAGCGCTGTTTTGGCCAAATCGTTGCGGCCGATAAAAGCGATCTTATCCCCCTTATGTGCCTGAATATTGAGGTTCTGAAACATCAATTTCCCGTCGATCGATTTGCCCAAATTCTCGATCGAGACCAAATCATTACCGGCCCCCCGTTCCTGTTTAAAGACAACCGCCGGATACCGCCGCGAGGACGGCTTGATCTCTTCAATGTTCAATTTCTCAAGGATCTTTTTGCGGGACGTTGCCTGACGGGATTTGGAAGCATTGGCGCTGAACCGGGCAATAAAGTCCTGCAGTTCTTTCCGTTTTTCCTCAACTTTTTTATTTGTTTCCGACCTTTGCCGCAAGGCCAGCTGACTCGATTCATACCAAAAACTATAATTCCCCGAATACAGCTGTATCTTCCCAAAATCAATATCCACGATATGCGTACAGACTTTGTCGAGAAAATGCCGGTCATGCGAAACCACGATCGCGGTGTTTTCAAAATTACACAAAAATTCTTCCAGCCACATCGAGGTCTCAACATCCAATTGGTTGGTAGGCTCGTCGAGCAAAAGGATATCGGGATTGCCGAAGAGCGCCTGCGCCAAAAGCACACGCACCTTCTGGCTCGCCTCCAATTGCTTCATTTTAAGCTGCTGCAGTTCTTCCTTGATCCCGAGATCATCCAGCAGTTTGGCGGCTTCCGCTTCGGCATTCCAGCCGTTCATTTCGGAAAATTTTGCTTCGAGTTCGGAGGCCCGTATCCCATCCGCATCGGAAAAATCCGGCTTTGCATAAATCGCGTCTTTTTCCTGAATGATGCTATAAAGTTCCTTGTGGCCGATAACGACAGTGGTCAGCACCGTATATTCATCAAAGGCGAACTGATCCTGTTTGAGTACCGAAAGACGTTTCCCCGGGGCAACGACAATATCCCCGGCGGTTGTATCGACTTCCCCGGATAAAATCTTTAAAAATGTCGATTTGCCGGAACCGTTGGCACCGATCACCCCGTAACAATTACCCGGCGAAAAGGTAATATTGACGCTCTCAAAAAGACGTCTTTTGCCGAATTGTAAAGTGACATTATTGACTGAAATCATAATTCCCTATCCCCTTATTTTTGAGGGCATAGTATAACATATCGTCGGGTTAAAAGGCAAATAAAGCTTTGGGAGAGTTAGGGTAACGCTAAGACGAAACTAATGCCTTTGCGGATCATCATGACCGCGATGGCGGCTAGAAGGAGCGACGTGACCTTGGAAAGGACTCTGGCCCCGGCCTCGCCGAGGACCCTGATCAATCCTTCCGAACTAAAGAAGACGATCCCGACCAGGAAGATATTGACCAAAACCGCTGCCAACGTCGTGGCCAAACCGTGGGCGTCCATCATAATGAGCGAGGTCGTTAAAACCGCAGGACCGACAATGAGCGGAGTACCGATGGGGACCGCACCGACTTCCTCCGAAGGCAAGCGGTGTTGTTTAGACGGATTCAACAGATCCATGATCGAAATGCAGAACAAGACACCCCCGCCGGCGATCATGAAATCCCCAACGGTAATGCCTAAGATTCGAAAAGTCAATTTCCCTAAGAAAATGAAACCCACCGCCAAGCAAATCGCGGTCGTAAGCGACAGCAGGATAATTTTCTTCCGGTGCTGACGGTCCAACCCGTGCGTCAAGGAAACAAAAATCGGTAGGATTCCGATCGGATCAACCGCCACAAAAATGGGAATAAATGCCAAAAGAAAATTTTCCATGACTTTTTCCTTTATGCCTTTCCGATCAGCTCAGGGCCGATAATCCCACCGGAGATGACCATGCGGATCCCTTCATCCACCGTCCACCCGGGGTCAAACAATTCCTCTTCTTTGACGACAATCACAAAACCCGAGGTGGGATTAGGCACCGTGGGAATAAAAACCTTTGAAAATTTTTCTTTCGTATGGATATTTTCGATCGTTCCCGTCACAAAACCTATCATCTTTACACCAGGCCTAAAGGCATCAACCAAAACAACCTTTTTAAAAACCTGTTTCTCCGACAACGAAAAAGTCGAGGACAATTGTTTCCCGATCTGATAAGCGGTCTTTAAGATCGGGATCTTATCAAAAACAAAATCCAGCAAACCCCAGAGTTTTCTGCCGATGACATTGCTGACTATGGCTCCGATAAAATAAAGAAAGACCAAAAAGACCAGAATGCCCAGGCCCGGGATACGGTACCCGATAAACTGGTCCAACAGATTCATGACCCTTTGATCGATAAAAATATAGATGAACTTTAAGGTCAGATAGGACAGACCTAGCGGGATACAGGCCAAGAGACCGCGGGCGATATACATCTTTGCATGAGTCGCAAAACTTTTCATTTACTCTCCTGATGGCATCTGGTACCTGCCAAATTATTACGGAAAAATAATCCCGCTAAAAATTGAATGGTTCAATATTCAGCGGGATCAGTCATTCCAAGAACCTCAAATATCTATTTCCGTCAAATTTAATTGGATATTTCACCCGCAGCAGCCGCCGGATCCGCCGCAACGGCACTCTGCGCCACGCTGTTTAAATAAGGCGAAAGTTTCTGCCAGGTTTTCGGTCCGACTTTTCCATCGACCGTCAAGCCGCTCTGGGTCTGAAAATCGATAATGGCTTTTTTGGTTTTTGGGCCAAGAGTCCCGTCGACTTTTCCCTGATAAAGGCCGGCATTCTGCAAAGCCTGTTGAACGGACTGCACCGCCGGTTTCTCAAAAGGACCTGCCGCAAGCGGTGCTTCGGGCAAGGGGACCGCCGGCGTCACGGCAGCTGTTCCGGGGACACCGGGGGCGACCGCAGCCGCTTGTTCTGTCGTCGAGGCTGTCTCCATCTGCTCCAACATTTTATCCACTTCACTCGAAGTCTCATCCTCTTTGGCGCCCTGGCCGCAACTGGTTAAAAAGGCTGCTCCCACCAGAACCGCTGTCACAAGTAAATACTTTTTCATATTCTCTCCACCATTGATAAATTAGCGTTGCGGACCATAGGCAAACACGGGGTTATGTTGCTATAGTCCAAATTTTTTATTTATACCCCGCCTTGATGCGGAATCTCCGCTGCTGTGTTATGTTCTGCATACAAAGAACTGACGATCTTCTTGCCTTCGAAATCCGTCACATACTGCACAGAAACCTGCTCACCGATTTTTAAATCCGCCAAGGGAATTTCTACCGCATCCCGGACGATCTCGCTTAAACTGGTAACCATAAGCATAGTTGTCTCATAGATGTGTTGATCCTTGTCCTTCAGATATTCGACAGAAAGCATTGATTCGGTCGGTTGAACGGCCACGATCTTTCCGGACAATTCTTTGGCCACCGGGATATCTTCTATCGACGCGGGAACAGCCGCCGTCTCACTTGCGGAAGAAACAACCGCCGGGCTCAAAGCAAGAACTCCCACGAGAAGCAGGATAAAACATATTTTTTTATGAAACACGTTCATGGGTCTTATGGAAAATTTCCTGGAAGGAAAACCTTTTATGAAAAATAAACGATATTGATTATTAATTGTATAATCTCCCCTTCCCTTGTCAAGATATTTCCCGAGAAAGTGGAGAATAAACGCCCTCGGCAGCAGCTCTATTTATCCGGCTTTGGGAAAATAGTTGGAGAATAATTCTTTATAAATTTTCTTCTGGACAGCCGCGGTCGCCTCCCATTTCCATTCGTTGTCTGCCACATGTTTGGCACTCCGGGCAATCCTCTGGGCCAGGACCGGATTGGTGATAAGCTGCCGGAGTTTTTGGGCCAGATCCGCCGGTTCTCCGGCATGAAAAATAAGCGCGTTATCCCCTTCCACCACGAATTCCGTCAGTTCATAAATATTGCTGACCACCGTCGCGGCCCCGCAGGAAAAGGCGTAAACCAAAACCGCGCTGGTATAAGAAGCATCGTAGGGCAGCAAGACCACATCCGCCGACTTATAATATAATTCCGCCAGAGAATCTTCGATCCATTGATCTTTCAGAATGACCCTGTCTTTCAACTGCGGCACGCTGATGTCCCGACGAAGCGAATCCATGTCAAAGGCAGGATGCGGCTTCCCGACGATCACCAGCACCGCGGTATCTTGATCCGGCAGCAGGGCAAGCGCCTTGACCGCGGTGGCGATCCCTTTATCTTTACGCAGATGGCCGAAAAGCAGGATAAGTTTTTTATCCTGCGGAAGTCCGATTTTTTCCTGGGCCTGACTTTTGGTAAGACCGGGATTTAAAAAAGCATTATAATTCCCCTGTTGAATGACCCTGATCCGGTCATGTTCAATGTCGAACTCTTTGATCAAGAAGACCTTGTTCGCGACACTGTGCACAACGAGCACATCCGCCAGGTCCAATAAATGCCCGATCACTTCTATTCCCGTGTTGGCTTTGAGGGCGGCGATGTCGTGCGGCGAGTAAACAATTTTTATCCTCCAAAGTTTAAGCCACATCAAGAACAAGGCATCGACCGTTGGAAAAGCGAAGGATTGAAAATGGACGATCTGGACTTTTTCTTTCAGCACGTAGGAAAAAATCTTCGCGAGCCCGGCAAGATAATTGGGTAACCGCTGGGAAGGCTCCACCGTCTCATAAACACCGAAAAAATGATTTTCAACCTTAAACTTTCTTTCGCGGTGCGCCAAAAGCCAGCGCTGCGTGGTAAAAAGCGTCACTGCGACCCCTGCCTCGCTCAAGGCCTGGCAAAAAGAATAGTCATAGTAAGCCATTCCCGTATCGCCATAAGGACTGACACTGCAAATTTTTAGAGACATGGAAGATTTCATAAAAACGCGAGGAGATGCGCTGAGGAATTATACGGATTTTGTCGACAATATTTTTTGATTGAGTTCAAGGTCGGCGTCCACCATCATCTTGACGAGCTCGGCAAATTTGACCGTCGGACTCCAGCCCAGCTCTTTTTTTGCCTTGCTGTAATCCCCACGCAGCGATTCGACTTCCGCCGAGCGGTAAAATTTTTTGTCCACGAGGACATAATCGCGCCAATCGAGATTGACATGCCCGAAGGCCAATTCCAAAAACTGTTTTACGGAATGATGTTCATTGGTGGCAATGACATAATCCTGCGGGACATCCTGCTGCAGCATGAGCCACATGGCCTTTACATAATCGCCGGCAAATCCCCAGTCACGTTTGGCCTCCAAGTTGCCGAGGCGCAATTCTTTGGCCATGCCTAACTTGATCTGGGCAACGGCATTGGTGATCTTCCGCGTGACAAATTCATAGCCGCGGCGGGGACTTTCATGATTGAACAAAATCCCGGAAAGGGCAAAAAGTTTATAGGATTCGCGGTAATTCTGGGTCAGATGAAAACCCGCCACTTTAGAAATTCCATACGGGGAACGTGGATGAAAAGAGGTTGTCTCTTTTTGCGGCGTCTCCTGTACCAGCCCGAACATTTCGCTGCTGGCGGCAAAATAAAACCGACAGCGCGGCGCCTTCTCTTTGACCGCCGAAAGCATATAGTGCGTGCCGTTGATGTTGGTATTGATCGTCGAAAATTCATCATCGAACGAGTAATTTACAAAACTTTGCGCCGCCAGATGATAACACTCATCGGGCTGAATCTCTGCAACGACGCGGACGATACTCGGATAATTTTCCAAAGAAGCGGAATGCAGCGTCAGCCGATCCTGGATAGGCTTGAGCCGCCCCAGCCGGTGATCCGGATCTTCCAGATCCACCCGTCGGACAATCCCGTGAACCTCATACCCTTTGTCCAAGAGAAGCTCCGACAAGTATGAACCATCTTGACCGGCAATCCCGGTGATCAACGCTTTGCTCGGCATATATTATCTTCCTTTATCCTTAGCATAGACAAATTCATTATCCAATGCGGCGAAGGGTGGGTAATTGCTGTCTTTTTTTGAAACAATAGGATCTTTGACCGGCCATTGAATATGAATGCTCGGGTCGTTCCAGGCCAGCCCCCGCTCCGTTTCTAAAGCATAAATATTCGACGTATAGTACACCACTTCGGTATTATCCGCCAGCACACAAAATCCATGAGCAAATCCTTCGGGGACATACAGCATTTTTAAATCCTGCGCGTTCAATTTGACGCCGACCCATTTGCCGAAAGACGGCGAACCTTTACGGATATCGACCGCGACATCAAAAATCTCGCCGGCAATCACCCGCACAAGCTTGGCCTGCGCCATCGGTGCTTTTTGATAATGCATGCCCCGCAGGACATTCTTTTGCGATTTCGAATGGTTCACCTGCGAAAATTGGGTCTTGATCCCGGCCTTGGCGAATTCGGGATATTTATAGACCTCGGCAAAAAAACCACGCTCATCTCGAAACACCTGCGGTGTGACCAAAATCACGTCGGGGATCGCCAACCGTTCAAACTGAAACGCCATCGCAAATTCCTCAAGAATAGAAATTTATTTTTTATAAACTTTCTTCCAATAACTGCGCAAATATTTTACCTTTTCCTCGAGCCAATCCTGATGTTCTTTATAAGCGGCGATCGTTTGGCGCACGCCTGCTTCAAAATCCACCGCAGGTTTCCAGCCCAACTCCTCCTGTAGCTTGGAATAATTCAAAGAATATCTTAAATCATGCCCGGGACGGTCCTGCACGAATTCAATAAGGCTTTTGGGTTTCTGCATGATCTCCAATACTTTGTTGACCACGTTGATATTGGTCTGCTCGTTGCCGGAACCAATGTTATAAACTTCTCCCAGCCGGCCGCGCTCCATCACCGTCAGCACCCCGCGCGCGCAGTCCGCCACATACAGCCACTCCCGCACGTTCAAGCCCTGGGCATAAACCGGAATCTTTTCATTCTTCATGGCTTTATAAATAATGACCGGCATGAATTTTTCCGGATACTGCCAGGGGCCGTAATTATTCGACGGGCGAATGATGACAGCCGGGAACCGATAGGTGCGCACGTAGGCCTTGATCATCAGATCCGCCGCCGCTTTCGCCGCAGAATAAGGAGAGCTCGGGTTTAAAGGGGTTGTTTCATGGAATTGGCCCTGCGCGATATCGCCATAAACCTCATCGGTAGAAATATGAATGAACCGCTCGACCTGACTGCGCCGGGAGGCTTCGATCAAAATTTGTGTGCCCAGCACATTGGTGTTGGTCGCGGCATAGGCGTCTAAGATACTGCGATCGACATGGGTTTCGGCGGCAAAATGCACCACGATCTGCGGTTTGACCTTTTTAAAAACGGCAGCGACTTTTTTTTCATCGCAAAGGTCCGCTTTATAAAAAGCAAATTGTCCTTTGCCCTCCGCAAGCCGCGCCAAATCTCCGGCATAGGTGATTTTATCCAGGACGCTGACCGGATACCCTTGCGCCACGGCCTGACGGACAAACTCACTGCCGATAAATCCCGCGCCGCCGGTTACTAATAATTTTGGTAATTTCTTAGCCATATCGCATTAATCGTTCTTTAAAACATTCAGAAGATAATCGCCATAGCTGGTCTTATACTCATTGGCTATTTTCTTCAGCTGAGTTTGATTGATATAGCCCATGCGATAGGCAATCTCTTCAATACACCCGATCTTAAGGCCTTGCCGCTCTTCAATGGTTTTGATAAAAATAGAGGCGTCGATGAGCGAAGAGTACGTTCCGGTATCCAGCCAGGCATAGCCGCGTCCCAAAAGGTGCAGCTGCAATTGCTTCTGGGCCCAGTACGCTTTGTGCACATCAACGATCTCCAACTCGCCGCGGCCCGAAGGTTTTAGTTTTTTGGCGATGTCGACCACCTGATGATCATAAAAATAAAGCCCGGTGATCGCCCAATTGCTTTTGGGCGCTTTGGGCTTTTCTTCGATAGAAAGGATGCTACGGTTGTCATCAAATTCCACAACGCCGGACCGTTCGGGATCTTTCACATAATAACCAAAAATGGTCCCCCCCGTCTTTTGCGCCGCCGCTGTTTTCAAAACATCGGACAAGCCATGCCCAAAGAAGATATTGTCGCCTAAGATCAAGGCCACTTTATCTTTCCCGATAAAATCCTCGCCAATAATAAAAGCCTCGGGTAAACCGCGAGGCTCTTTTTGTTCCTTATATTGAATTTTAATGCCGAAATCCTCACCGCTGCCGAGGAGGTTCTTAAAGTGGGGCAGCGCTTCGGGGGTAGAAATGATAAGAACATCTTTGATCCCGGCCAGCATCAACACGGAAAGTGGATAATAGATCATCGGCTTATCGTAAACCGGCAATAATTGCTTCGAGATCCCTTTGGTAATAGGATACAACCGGGTGGCACGGCCCCCCGCCAAGATAATACCTTTCATAAAAGCTCCCTTCGGTACGCTTTATTGACCTTTGTACAACCAAAGATATTTGGTAAGGAAAAGACCAGTAAAAAAAGCACTATAGCATAGAAGCTAGGCTGTTTCAAGAAAAGGCACGGCGCCGCGCCGGTCCGGGCCCTACATGAGCCAAGGCTGCATAGAAGCTTCGATGCTTGCCGCCTCGGGACTGCTTTTCTTCAAAGACTCTTCTTCCTGAAAAAATTTGGCAGCCAGGTCATTCTTGCCCAATGCTTGCCAGACCAAGCCCAGGGAATGAAATATTTCGGCGTTGCGCGGGTTAAGCTTCAAACTTTCCTGCAGAAAATAGAGAGCCATCTTGTAATCCTTGAGCTGATACGCGGCCAGTCCGGCAAAATGATAAAAGAAATCCTGCGGTTCCGTGTTGGTTTTGATGGCATACTGCGTGCCGCGCAAGGCTTCGGCAAAATTACCGGACCGGTATTCCAACAAGACCATCATTTGAAAACAATGCTGATAACCTTTTTGCAAATTCTCGCCAAGAACGGCCCGGCGGTCCGCCATGATAAGCTGAAAGATCGGGATATAGACCCGCGAAGAAAGGAGCGAGGCTAACGTAATATCAGAATTGACCATCAGGGCCTTTTTAAAAGAATCCTTGGCTTTTTCCGGCTGACCGATCTTAAAATAGATCATACCCATGTCGTGATAGAACCAGAAGTTATTGGGATTCCCTTCCAGCGCCCGCTCGTAGGAATAAAGGGCTTGTTCCGTTTTTCCTAAATGATAATACGTAAACCCCAGGATGCCCCAGGCCTCAAAGAATGCAGGGAAATCACGCACCACTTCACGAAAGCAAACCATATAATCTTTCAGATCGCTTTTGTCCAAGGGGCCGCGGTGTTCAATAAATTTAGCAAAATTGATACACGTCGGCATCAATCGATTCAACACCGAAAGTTTTACCTGGTCCATCGTTCCCTGATAGTCAAACAAGGACACAACGCAAAGGACCGCGATAAAATAAAAAACGATCATCCTTTGGCCCAAGAAAACGAAAATTTTTCGTGAACGATTCGGCATTTCAACCTCGATGGTGTGTTAAAAAATAAGGCCGCAAACCTACAAAAACAAGGTAAAGAAAAATACCACCAAACAACATCAGCAGAAAAATATTAAAGACATAAAGCGACGCCTTCCCAAAACGCAATAGAACAACATTTTCACCGGCCGGGACCCACATCCCTTTAAAGGCAACGTTGGCCCGCACCAAAGGCAGGCTCTTCCCGTTAAGAAATCCCTGCCAGCCGTTATGAAAACTGTCGTTATAAACAATGAATTTGGGCTGCGAAAAATTCGTCCGGAATTTTATCGTATTGGAATCAAAGCTGAGCACCTGGAACTCCGCTGAATGACCTTCAACGCGCTGGGCCTGCGGTTCAAAACTTTGGCTCTCTCGGGACGGTACCTGAACGGATGCATCCGCAACAAACGCCGTGTTGACATTTTCCGAAAAGTTTTTCTCGATCCTTTTGAAATCCAAATTGGCATCGTCCAAAAATTCCACACGGTCATAAACAATAAATTTTTCATTCACATAATTCCGCAGGATCTCAACATCGACATTTTGATACAACACACTGAACGAAGGGACACTGTAATACAGAGCCGCCGGAGAATAATATTCCCCCGGCTTAGATCCCCTTTCATCTGTTCTAATGGCTTTCCGCACCTCTTTCCTTTTAGGTCCGCGCAAATAAGTAAAATCTAAATACGGCTGGTTATAACGATGCTGATAAAATTCCACTTCGTAGGTCGGCGGTTTAGTGCGGGCGGTATTGCGGTCCAAATAAAAATAAACTTGCGCCGGCTCGAGGCTGATCACCCCTAATAAGAGAAGCAAAAGCAGTCCCTCCCGCCGCTGCGCAAATCCGGCAAAATAAAAAATAAAGAAAATAAAACTCAACACAACGGCAAGGCAGGAAGCGATGACCACACTGTCTCGCCGGATAAGGAATATCAAGAACCCCAAGTGCGCCAACAGCAGAATGCTCCCCCAAAGAAATCTCTCTTTTTTTGTGCGCGGCTTATACTCTAAGATCTGTTGTAACTGGCTGGTCAGAAATAAAATCCCGATCGGTAGTAAAGCCAGCCACAGAAAGAAATGCAAATTCCGGAAATATTTAAAGAAAAATACATGCTCTTTTAGAAATTGATAAACCGGGGTCTGCGGGATACTTAAAAGAAGAATGAACACCCCCCAAGCCAGAAAAAAAAGCGACCGGCGCGTGGCCGCAGCCAGGATTCCCAGACCCAAAAGAATAACGGCAAAAACCGGCACATACAAAACGGCAAAATTGAACTGGGTCAAATCCTCCCAATAGACAGCCGAATAAAAGATCTCCTCAAGGATAGCCCAGCTGGTGATCCAACTGGGGTCCACTTCAATGGGGTTGCCCGTTGTGAGACCCGCATGGCGCTTGGGCAGAACGAACCCTCCGCTCCCGCCTGCCTTATAAAGCATGAGCCCCGGGAGCAGCGCCAAAAACAAAAACAGGATACACATAAAAATAAAAACTTTATTTTCTTGGATAAATTTCCAATACCTCAAAACAGCCGCTTTAACCTCATCAAAATAAAAAAGAAGAACAAACACCAAAAATGACAAAAGAATGATCAAGAAATAAAAAGGGATATACGTCGTCGCGATGATCATCAGGCAGAAGGTCATGCCTAAAATGGAATATTTTTCCGGTTTTTGAGCTGACGAAAGTAAAAAGTAAAAAAACCATATCATCGGGGCCAGAAATAAATTCAGGTAGGCATCAAATAAACGCACGCCGAGCGAAGAAAACAAAAACAGCAGGAACGCCGCAAAGGCCATGCGCCGGTCACGCAAAAGGCATTGCGCTAACTTATAAAAGCCGATCATCTCCAAGAAATAATAAACGACCAGGTACAAGCGATAAGCAACGTCATAATTAAAACCGATCTTATTAAAGAAGACCGACAAAGAAAGGAGCGGAGTGAACGACCCAAAACGGCGCAGGAAGAATTCGTTAGGCGACCCGCAGCTCCACGTCGGATTCCACAGCGGATAAACCCCGCGGCTCAGATTATCCACATAAAACTTACTGTGATCGAAATAAGAGATGGCGTCGGAAATGAGCGGCAGGTTTGTGTCAAAAATAAAATGCCGGAAGGCAAAACCCCAGACCAAAAAAGACAGGAACATCAGGGCAGGGACAGGCTGCTCAACAATGATTTTCTTAATTCTTTGCAAAGGAAACATAAAATTTTTCATTCATTCTGCACAAAAGGTGACTTATTCTAATACGGCACCTTAACGCGCACAAGAAAATTATCATTTCTCCTCTGCCGGTCCATTCTGATTTGCACTTAATCTGTTTGACAAGCAACCCCAAATTCAATATAACTAGGGCATGTCCTGGCTGGCTCCTTTGCTGTGTTTTTCCCTCATTTACCGCTCTTTTCAAAAACCACTCGCAGCCCCTTTCGGCTGGCGCGGCTGTTTTTTGCTGGCCGCGGTTGTATGGGGAGTTTTGGCGGCCCTGGGAACAGAGATCTTAAGTTTATGCCACGCCTTCACCTTTGGCTATGTCCTCGTTTTCTGGATCTTGGCGAGCGGCCTCGCGGGTTTCATCGTCTGGAAAAATAATCGCCGGGAAAAACCGCCTGCCCTTGCCTTCCCCAAGACTTTTTCCGGGCTGGATTATGCGTTTCTAGGCAGCCTGGCTTTTATCCTTCTTATCGTTGCGCTGACGGCCTTAAGTTCGGTGCCCAACAATTGGGATTCGCTGACCTACCACATGGGGCGCGTCGTGCACTGGGCCCAAAACAATAGCGTTGTTCATTACCCCACCCACATCATGCGCCAACTTTGGAAAGCGCCGTGGGCGGAATTTACCATCACCCATTTTTATATTCTCGCCGGAAGTGATCGCCTGGCCAATCTTGTCCAGTGGTTCAGCATGCTGGGAAGCTGGATCGGGGTTTCTTTGCTCGCCGCGCAACTGGGTGCCGACCGGCGCGGCCAACTCATCACCACCCTGGCGGCAGCCACCCTGCCGATGGGGATCCTGCAAGGCTCAAGCACGCAAAACGATTACGTGACAGCTTTTTGGCTGATCTGTTTTGTGAATTTTATTTTATTTTTTAAAACTCAGAATACCGACGCAAATTTAAAAAAATGGACTCCGCTGATCGTGTCGGCCGCGGGAGCGAGTTTAGGGCTGGGCATTCTCACCAAAGAGATCACCTATATTTATGCCCTGCCTTTTCTCTTTTGGTTTGCTTTCCTGCTATTGAAGAACTGCCGGCGCGACAGCGTGAAATATGGCGTCCTGTTTTTTGCGATCCTGCTTATCCTTAACGCCGGCCATTACCAACGCAATTTTGGCTTATACAAAAAGATCCTCGCCCCGACGCCGGATGCGGCTGACCTGCGGGCCGCGGTATTCACCCCTACCGCCCTGCTTTCCAATGTCGTGCGCAATATAGGATCGCAGCTGAGCACACCCTTTCCCGCGATGAATGCCGCCGTGGATCGGGCGGTGGAAAACCTTCACACGCGATTGCGCATCGATCTCACTGATCCGGCGACCACTTTCGGGGAATATAAATTTCAAATCCCCAATAATCCGTTCCACGAGGATAACGCCGGTAACGCGGTTTATATACTTCTTTCTTTTGCCTGCGTCATTCTTTTTTTAAAACAAAAATTATTGGCTAAGAAAAAAAACACGCCGCCGGGATTCTGCGACACCACCAAATATTTCGTCAGCGTAACAGCGGCCTTTCTCCTCTTGAGCTTTTTATTCAAATGGCAGCCCTGGGGCAGCCGCCTCCTGCTCCCTCTGAACATTCTCTACGCGCCATTTATCGGACTTGTCCTTAACCGCATCAAAAATGAAAACATTCTCTGGACGGTGAGCTTTTTATTATTCCTGCTGTCGCTGCCCTGGATTTTTTATAATGAAGCTCATCCTCTCGTGGGCAAGAAGAACAGCTTTAACACCGAACGCCGCGAACAATACTTCACTAATAATCCCGGCTTCGGTTATTCCTACCAGCAGACGGCCAAAGCCATCCGCTCCCGCGGCTGCACGGACATCGGCCTTTTTTGGAGCGAGAATTCCTGGGAATATCCTTGGTGGCCGCTTTTGGCTGGCGACCGTAAAATCCGCATCGAACATGTGAATATTCAAAATATTTCCGCGGCATTGCCCTATCCGGCCGGGACATTTACGCCGTGCGCTGTGATCGATGACAACTCCGTGGAAAGTTACAAAATGCAAGTCGGCGCCAACACCTATGTGCGGAGCAATATGTTTGCCCACGTAAGCCTCTTCGTGCCGGACCCTGACGGGACACTGGCTAAAAAATCCATGCTGCTGCATTTCAAAAGAATGCTCGAATATGCTCAGCAAGCCAATATCCTGCACGACGAGGAGCGAAAAAAGATCATGATCGAACCGCAGAAACTCGAGATCATTATGGGCTTAAAAAATAAGGAATTGAAAGAAGCCCGGGCGTTAGACACAGCCGAATTGAACAACCTTTATCCGGGCCTCGGGCAGCAAGTGGAAGATTTAAAAAAAGGCTTGGCTTTAATGTTGGAAGGATATAAAACAGCGGATCAGAACAAATACAAAAAAGGTCAGAAATTATTCTTTGGTTGGAATATCTGGTTCCAAGAGCATAAAAAAACGGTTATTGAAAATTTCGAAAAGCTGCAATGATGCCATCAAA
>Ga0155339_152_pt2 | contig 16608 bp, 14 predicted proteins | sample RifCSPhighO2_02_FD_106307 | JGI IMG/M metagenome (GOLD analysis project Ga0155339, IMG submission 106307) | Omnitrophica WOR_2 bacterium RIFCSPHIGHO2_02_FULL_48_11 | reverse complement strand
CATTCGGGAGAGCTTGTTTCGGCACGGGAGAACGCGGATCAAACAAAAACATTGTCCTTAAAGAGTGCTTTGCCGATCCGAGAATTTTCTTTGGCGATGAGCCCGCAGTATAAACTTGTCGAGGAGGATTGGCAGGGGATCAAAATCAAATCCTACTATTTGCCGGGCGATGATTTTTATGCCAAGCAGGCCTTGGGTGTCGTCAAAGATGTGATGGGGTATTATACACAGCGGCTGGGGCCGTATCCCTATAAGGAATTCAGCGTGGCCCCGGTGCATCTGGGTTACGGCGGGGAACAGATGTCGAATATGATCTTTATGGATACCCGCGTGTATCAGCTGCCGAGATTTTTGGTGCGTTATTTTGATTTTCTTGTTTCGCATGAGACCGGGCATCAGTGGTTCTACAACATGGTAGGGATGGATGAATTTACCGAGATGTGGCTGGAAGAGGGAGTGAACTGTTATTTTGGTCAGGAGTATCTGGAAAATAAATACGGAAAGAACGGTACGATCCTGGAATTTCCCCGCTGGATGGAGAAATGGAAAGGAATTTTTCCGGAGCTGACCTTTAAGCGGACCCGGGATGTGCGCTATAAAATTATTTCCCGTATCAAAAGATATGATCATCCGGCGGTCGATAAGCTGTCGAGTTTTCAGGAGCCGAGCAGCATTTTTTCCGTGACGTACGGCAAGGGAACGCGGATCGTAGAGATGCTGCGCGATCAGCTGGGAGAAGAAGCGTTCGACAGAGTTTTTGCCAGGATATTGGCGGAATTTAAATTTCGCAATCTTTCTGTTGAGAACTTCATCCGTCTCTGCGAAGCAGAAAGTAAGAAAGATCTGTCAGAATTTTTTGAGCCATGGTTGTACACGGACAAAAAGTTGGATTATGCGGTTAAAGGAATGAAAGGGAGTTCTAAAAATAGTGTTGTGGTCGTCAATAAAGGGGGGATCCGTGCCCCGCTGGAGGTTGAGTTGACATCGCGGCGCGGGGAGAAATGGCGGCAACGATTGCGGGGGAGCGAAGGTGAGGAAGTGATTGAAGTCAAAGAGCCGGTGAAAAGTGTTGTGCTTGACCCGGACAAAGTTTATTTAGACATCGACCGCACCAACAACAGCTGGCCGCGCAAGATCAATGTGAAAGCGGTCCCGGTGTACTGGCCGCTGTATGATATTTCTGTTTTTCTGCCGGATGATGGGTATAATCTGGTGGCGGGGCCGGAAATTATTTCGAACGGGTTGGGCGCCAAAGTATCACTGCAAAAGCCGTATGATCAAATTTTTTATGCCGCCACCGGTTATGAATTTAATGAGCAGGTGCATATTTCCCGCGGCGGGTATCAATTGAATAATGTGCTGAATACCCAGACGGCGTTAGGTTTTGAGATCGCGAATCGTACGGATCTGGAAGATGGTTCGGAAGATCTGGTCAGCGCCAAGGCCTATGTGCGGCGGGAATTGTGGCCGGCGAAATACGGACTGACCGATGTCAACGATCACGTCAGTTTGTATTTGATCCGTAACCGCGGCCTGGATGGCGCATTGGCTTTGGGAGAGAGGGAAGACAGCCGCAACATTTCTTATCTGCGCCGGGATGAGGCGATCATCGGCACCGCGGTCCATCTGGGCCGATCCGGTCCGTACCCGGACCCTCGGGAAGGATTCAACGTCGACGGGATGGTAGAAAATTCTGGGCATTTCCTGGGAGCGACACAATATTTTTATCGGACCGCTCTGGATGCGGCGTTTTATCAGCCGCTGACCCCCCGGTCAAAGTTGGCGTATCGCGCCAAGATCGGCCTGGGTTATCCGGATAACAAAAATCTTTTTGAACTGGGCGGATGGAACGGCTTGCGCGGGTATGACCGCAAGACCAACCGCGGTTCGCATGTTCTCTTGGGCGGCGCCGAATACCGCTTCCCGCTTTTTGATAAAATTCACATGAAATTCTTCGACAACATTTTCGGTCTGGAGTCGATCGGCGGTGTTGTCTTTTTTGACGCGGGGCAGAATTGGTTCTCGAATTTTAGAAATTCGGACCTTAAAAAAGATGCCGGCGTGGGCCTGCGTTTTACCGCGAACATCGGGTCGTTCTTAGAAAAAGTGATCATTCGCGTGGATGCGGCCCAGGCGATCAATGATGCGGATGATGACACGCACTTTTGGTTCGGGATCAATCATGCGTTTTAAACCAAGTCACCAGGTCACAATGTCACACGTAGTTAAAAAGTTTTGCATGTGACCTTGTGTCTTTGTGACTTAGTGACTATTTTCATTATGCACAAAAAATCCATTCTTATCATTGTATTCATCACCCTCCTGACCTATGGAAACGTTTTACAGAACGATTTCGTCGGTGATGATGAAGTTGTCATCGTCCGGAATACTTTTTACCGGTCCTGGTCGAACCTGCCCCGGCTTTTTCAAAAAGATTACATAACTCAAAGTGACAACGCTTTACTAGCCATTGACCAAGATAATGGCTCGGGGTCGGTGGCCTACCGGCCGGTTCTTTCTTTAACCTACTTTATCGATTATGGCATCTGGCAAAAAAATCCCTTCGGCTATCACCTGACCAATTTGCTGCTGCATGCTTTTAATGCGCTGCTTGTTTATTTCTTGTTCTTTTTTCTCACAGGCCGGTGGGGAATCGCCCTTTTAGGGGCTATCCTTTTTTCCGTTCATCCTATCCAAGCGGAAGCGGTCTGTAATATCGGGTACCGGGCCGATGTATTATCGGCCTTTTTCGCTTTATTATCATTCGTGTGTTTTGTGCGGCACGACAGTCCTGCCACGGCCGGAAGGAATTTATGGTATGGTGCCTCCTTAGTATCTTTTTTTCTCGCGCTCTTCAGCAAAGAGTCGGTGATCGTGCTGCCTCTGTTGCTGCTCTGTTATGATTTTTATATTAGTAATCGGACCATAAAAAATGTCTTACAGAATTTGCTGCAGCGTTACGGGGGATATTTTGTTATTGCGGTGTTTTATGCGTATGTTTATTGTTATGTTTTCCCGAATTCGACCTTAGCCGGCGGCGGAATACTTTGGATGGATGGAAAAATATCGGCCCATCTTACTAAGATGGGCCTGATATTCTTATTTTATGTCCGGGATCTGGTGGCACCGTTTGCGGTTGTCGCTATTCCGCCATTTTATGCGCCGCCCATTGCTGCGGGGTGGGGTTATAAGATTTTTGCGGCCGTGAGTATTTTGCTTCTTATCGGCGTGTTGATCTTTAAAAAGTCGGATAAACAAAAAATCGTCCCGTTCTTGCTTTTGTGGTTCTTGATCGCTTTATTGCCGGTTAGCCAGATTGTGCCGATCGTTACTCCTATGGCGCACCGGTTTCTTTATTTGCCGTCGGTAGGGTTCTTGGCAGTGCTGGCGATAGCGATTGAGAAAATTACACTGCGCTTAACGCAGAATAAGGATATTCCCAGCCTAGGAAAGATTTTTCAAAACAGCGTAGTGGCGGTGTGCATGATTTTTACATTCGTACTCAACGCTGCCTGGAAGGGTAGTTACACGATCGCCATGCATTGGATTGATTATTATCCGAAAAATCCGCAAGGGTACTTTATCGCTGGTGTTGAATACTTAAAAGCGGGTTTTTTTAACGAGGCGAAAATTTTTTTGGAACGCAGCCTGGCCTTGGGGATGGAAGACCCGCGTTTATATCACAGCCTGGGATTGGTTTATTTAAAAGAGCCGGCCGTGGCGAAGCAGTTCTTTGCCAGAGCGGTCGAGTCCTTTCCTTTTCATGGGATCTCTTACATCGGATTGGGGAGGAGCCTGCTCTTTGAGGGGGATTATACAAAGGCCTTGCTCTATTTGAAAAAAAGTTTAGAATTGATGCCGAGTTACACGGGCTACGGATACCTGATGCAAACGTTGTTGTTCTTGAACCGGGCCGAGGAATTGCCGGAGGTTTTGCGGGAAGCGCAAAAGGTTGTGACGGATAAAGAGCAGATCGAATCATTGCAGAAGTTCATGAGTTTGCCGGAGCCGCTCAAAGAACCTATTGATATCGGCTTGTAGAAAATAGGATGCTGTTAAAATTTTATGAAAAGAGATTTCGGATTATTTTTCTTAGGAACGCTTGTTTTGTCCCGGCGAGACAAAACTTCGCTCGGATGTCCTCCGAGCTCTCCCGACTAACGTCGGGAACCATGCCCGCTCGTCGGACAAACGTCCTTTGAAAAATAATCCGAAATCTCTAAGCTATAGGGCGGGTGACGCGGGGAGACCAGCCCCCCATAGAAGATTGAGAATCATCGCCGGAGGTGTTTATGAAGAATTTTCGCGAAGAATTGTGGTTTCATACTAAAACGCGGCGGGCCTATATTAATATTTCGGACAAGGTGCAGGAGAGCATTGATAAAAGCGGCATTAAAGAGGGGCTGTGCCTGGTCAATGCCATGCATATTTCCGCAAGCGTGTATATCAATGATGATGAGGGCGGTCTGTTAAAAGATTATGACGACTGGTTAGAAAAATTGGCCCCGCATGAACCGGTTTCGCAATACCGGCATAATGATACCGGAGAAGACAATGCGGATGCGCATCTCAAACGTCAGGTGATGGGGCGCGAGGTGGTCGTGGCGGTCACCAAGGGTAAGCTGGATTTTGGTCCGTGGGAGCAGATTTTTTACGGCGAGTTCGACGGCCGCCGGGATAAAAGAGTGTTAGTTAAATTGATAGGGGAATAAGCATGTCAAAACGTCACAAAGTCACAAGGCCACAGAGTCACATGTAAAACCTTAAAACGACGTGTGACATTGTGTCTTTGTGACGTTATTAAAGGAGTTTAATATGAGCCTGCTTGTTTTAGGAACAGTAGCGCTGGACAATGTCAAAACGCCGTCCGGATTTAGGCGGGATATGCTGGGCGGATCGGCGGCGCATTTTTCCATGAGCGCCAGTTTGTTCACGAAAGTGCACTTGGTCGCCATTGTGGGCGAAGATTTTCCGAAAGAGCACATTAATTTTTTAAAGAAAAAGGGCATTGATCTGGATTCGCTCAAGATCGGAAAAGGCAAATCGTTTCGTTGGGAAGGGGAATATAAAAAAGAAGATTTTAATACAGCCTTGACGTTGGCGACCGAGCTGGGGGTTTTAATGGGATTTTCTCCGGAGATCGCGCCGCATCATCGCGCCATCCCCAATATTTTTCTCGCCAATATCGATCCGGATATTCAGCTGGGTTTGCTGGACATGCTGCATAAGCCGAAATTGATCGGATTAGACAGCATGAACCTGTGGATCAATCACAAAAGGGAATCTTTGCTGAAGCTGATGAAGCGGGTCGATCTGTTCGTTGCCAATGACGCCGAAGCCCGGGCCTTGACGCAAGAGAGCAATCTGATCCGCGCGGCCAAGAAGCTGCGCAATTTTGGGCCGAAGCTGATCGTGGTGAAAAAGGGCGAGCACGGCGTATTATTTTATAGCGATAAGGTAAAATTTTCCTTTCCGGCCTATCCGATCGAGGAAGTGGTTGATCCGACGGGTGCCGGGGATACGTTTGCGGGCGGCTTGATGGGGTATTTGACAAAAGCCAATAAAGCCGATGCCAAGACATTGAAAGAAGCCGCCTTGTACGGGACCACCCTGGCCTCATTCAACGTGCAGGCTTTCGGTATGGAAAAGACCGCCGGTCTGACCTTGGCGCAGGTGCATAAGCGGATGAAAGAATTAAAAAGTTTTATTTCCCTGTGAGGAGTGAATGAGCCTTATAGAAAAGATCGGTCTGGTGTCTTCTGTTATTCTGCCTTTGTGGAATATCCCGTTGATTGTCCGAATCATTAAACGCGGTTCTTCGAACGATATCAGCCGTTCGTGGGCGCTGGGCGTGTGGGTGTGTTTATTGCTGATGGCGCCGTCGGGTTTTACCTCGGCGGATATCGTTTGGAGGACTTTTAACGCCGTGAACCTTGTTTTATTCACGGTGGTGGTGATCATCGTCTTAAAATATCACAAAGGAAAAACCGCATGACACAGAAGCAGGGAAAAATTTTAGAACGCTGCGGCATGGTTTCGATCATCGGCCGGCCGAACGTCGGCAAGTCCACGCTTCTAAACGCCATCCTGGGGGAAAAAGTTTCCATCGTCTCGAAGGTGCCGCAGACGACCCGGAACCGTATCCGCGGGATCTACAATGATGAGCGGGGACAAATTATTTTCATTGATACGCCGGGGTTGGTGCTGGGGCGGGACAGTCTGGATAAATTATTAAAGAAGGCGTCCTTCGGGACCGTCGAAGAAGCAGACTGTATCGTCCATCTGGTGGACAGCAGCGAACCCACCGGCCTGGAAGAAAGAAATATCGTGGAGCGTTTATCTAAAGTGAAGGCCCCGGTCATCGTCGGATTGAATAAAATCGATCTGAAAGGGAAACACGTCTCCGCTTATATCGAGCTGTGGGAACACATCAAGGGCAAACCCATTCAGGAGATAAAGAATTTGATCCTGCTGCCTTTGTCAGGGGAGAGAAAAACCAATGTCGAGAAGTTGATTGATCTGCTTTTTGATTGCCTCAAAGAAGGGCCGGCGCTGTATCCCAAAGATATCGTCTGCGATATTCCGAAAAAAATCGTCATTGCCGATATTATCCGTGAAAAATTTCTCAATATTGTCCGCCAGGAAGTCCCGCACTCGTTGACCGTGGTCGTGGAGTCGATCGAGCCGCGCCGCGGGAAAGTCCTGTATATCCGCGCAGTGGTTCTGGTGGAACGCGATTCGCAAAAGGAGATCGTCATCGGAAAGGCCGGGCATGTGTTGAAAGAAGTCGGCACACTCGCCCGCCAAGAGCTGGAAGAACTGCTCGAGCGGAAAATTTTTCTGGAAACGCATGTCAAAGCGCAAAAAGACTGGCGCGATGATGTTTCTCTGCTGCAAGAATTAGGTTATGACCAGTAGCCGTGTGAAAGTCGTGACCGTTCAGCAGATCCAGGCGCTGGATGCCATCGCCATTGAGCAGTACGGCATTTCTTCTTTAGTCCTCATGGAAAATGCCGGGCGCTCTGTCGCGGATGTTGTCCGGCGGGAGATCCCGCGCCGGGGCAAGGCCGAGGTCAGTATTTTTTGCGGGATAGGTCATAACGGCGGCGACGGATTTGTGGCAGCGCGGCATCTTAGAAGTCAGGGGATCAAGCCGCATATTTTCTTGATCGGCTCTGCCGCAGAACTTAAAAAAGACGCAGCCGTCAATTATCGCATTCTACGGAACATTCCTTGTCCTGTTCAAGAAATTCAAGACATCCATCCGCAGCATTTTAAAATTCTCAAACGCTCTTCTGTGATCGTTGACGCCATCTTCGGCGTCGGCCTGAATCGTCCGCTGCAAGACCCTTTTCGCACGATCATCGAACAATTAAATTCTCTTAAGAAAAAAGTCATTGCCGTGGATATCCCCTCGGGGCTGGACGGGACAACCGGCAGAATATGGGGAGCGTGCGTGAACGCGGCGGTCACGGTGACTTTTAGCTTTCCCAAAAAAGGTTTTTACATTCAGGCCGGGCCGCAGCATACTGGTAAAATTGTTGTGGCAGATATCGGGATACCGAAGAAAGTGATAACGTCACAATGTCACATATCACAACGTCACATGTAAAAGCTTGTAACGACTTGTGACCGTGTGACGCTGTGACTTTGTGACTAAAGCATATGGCTGTTACTAACAATAACATCGATCAAGTGGTCGCCATCTTAAAGGAAGACTTAAAAGATCTTCCTGATCCGTCGGTCACGCTCGTCGGTAAAAAGTGGAAAAGTCCTTTTTTGGTTTTGATTTCCTGCATCTTGAGCCTGCGCACGAAAGACGAGACCACCTTGCCGGCCTCGGAACGCCTCTTTAAGCTTGCCAGTACGCCGGATCAAATGTGTCATTTAACGCCGCGGCAGATTGAAAAAGCGATCTACCCGGTCGGTTTTTACCGCACGAAAGCAAAAAACATTTTAGGAATATGCAAAGATTTATTGGAGCGCTACAATGGACAGGTTCCGGATGATTTGGATACGCTGCTGCAATTCAAAGGGGTGGGGCGGAAAACCGCCAACCTGGTCTTGACCGAAGGATTTGGAAAATTAGGCGTGTGTGTGGATACGCATGTGCACCGGATCTCCAACCGGTTGGGGTATGTCAAAACACAAACGCCGGAAGAGACCGAGTGGGCCCTGCGCAAGCAATTGCCTGAAAAATATTGGATGGAATACAATGCCCTCTTGGTCACCTGGGGGCAGAATGTTTGTAAACCCATTTCGCCGTTTTGTTCACGGTGCCGCCTTAAACCTTGGTGCGCCCGTAAAGGGGTCACGTCAAGCCGCTAAAATATGGACACAAAATTTTTTCTATATTTCTCCGAGATATTAGGCAAGGTCGTGCGCGATCATCAGAATCGCCGCATCGGCTATCTTTGCGACATCGCCATGAAGGTCAACGGAGAAATTTATCCCAAGGCGTCCTCGTTGATCATCAAGCGCGGCATTTTCCGTCGGCGTTTCAGCCAGGTCGACTGGGAACAGGTGAGCGATATCGGGGATTTTATCAAATTAAAGACCGCCATTCATCAGATCGCGTATCAAAAACAGCGTCCGAAATATGATTTTAATCTGTGTCTCGATATCCTGGACCAGCAGATCGTCGACATCGACAACCGCAAGGTCGTGCGGGTGAATGATGTCCATATGCTGCGGGTGGACAATCATCTGTATCTGGCGCACGTGGACGTGGGGACGCGCGGGCTGGTCCGCCGTCTGGGCTGGACCAAATGGGTGGATGCGATCGTCCGGATCTTTTCGCCGCATTCGGCCTTTTTAAGCCAAGAAGATTTTATTTCCTGGAAAAATACCCAGGTCTTGAATCTGGGACGGGTGAAGAATGTTTTGCGCTTGGATGTCGCGCGGCAGAGGCTGGCGCAGATCCCCGCCATCGACTTGGCCGACATCATGAAGGATCTGGATAAGTTCGAAAAGGTCCATTTATTCCAATCCCTCGATGCGGCGCTGCAGCAAAAAGTTTTTGCGGACCTTTCCAACTCCCTGCAGACGGAATTGATCGAACAGCTGGACGTGAAAGAGGCGGTCACCCTGCTGGAGAATATTCCGTCCGACGAAGCGGCCGACCTTTTGCTGCGCCTGCCGAAACGCCGGACCAAACAATTGATGAAATTGGTCGGGACAAAAACTTCCAAGAAATTAAGCAAGCTGTTGGGTTTTTCCAAGAATTCCGCCGGCGGTTTGATGACGACGGAATATTTGTCCTTGCCGCACAATGCGCTGGTCAAAGACGCCCTGCAGAAGATCAAAGAGAACACGCAGCTCGCGGGGAACGTTTATAACATTTATATCATCGATGAACAGAATCATTTGCTGGGGATCGCCGCGTTGCGGAATTTTATCAATGCCGATCCGGAAACGCCTTTGCTTTCGACCTGCGTCCCGCATAAGATCTTTGTGCGGACCAGCGACGGCGTTGAGCAGGTGGCGGTCCTTTTGGAAAAATATAAATTTTCCGTGATCCCGGTCTTGAATGAAGAAGATATCCTGCAGGGTGTCATTACCGGCGATGATGTTATGGAAGAGCTCATCTCGCTGGCGTGGAGCAAATATAAGGAAAAATTATAAGGATCAACAATGTCTTGGCGTGATCAAAAATTTGTAAGAAATATTTTCATCTTCCTGGCGGTGATGGGGCCGGGGATCATAACCGCCAGCGTCGGCAATAATTCGGCGGGGATCGCGACGTATTCACTCGCTGGAGCGCATTTCGGGTACAGCCTCGTGTGGTCGTTTATTCCAATGACGCTGGCCTTGATCGTGGCGCAGGAGATGTCGGCCAGGATGGCCGTGGCGACGGGGAAAGGGCTGGCGGACCTGATCCGGGAAAATTTCGGCGTCAAGTTCACTTTTTATCTGATGCTTCTTTTATTCATCGTGAACTTGATTTGTCTTATGGCGGAATTCTCCGGTCTGGCGGCGAGCCTGGAGATATTTCATATCAACAAATATATCTCGGTGCCTATCGCGGCGCTTCTGGTCTGGCTGCTTGTTGTCAAAGGAAGCTATAAATTGGTGGAGCGGATTTTTTTGATCATTTCGTTTTTTTATCTTTCTTACATCATCTCCGGATTTATCTCTCACCCTGATTGGAAGAGCGCGTTTCATCAAATGGTGGCGCCGGAATTCAATCTGAATCTTGAGTCGACGGTCATGATCGTCGGGATGATCGGGACGACCATCACTCCCTGGATGCAATTTTATCTGCAATCAACGATTGTCGAGAAAAAAATAAGCGCCGATGAATACAAACATGTCCGGCTGGATGTGATCGTGGGGTGCGTGGTGGCGTGTATCGTGGCGTTTTTTATTGTGGTCGCCTGCGCTGCGACGTTATTTAAAGCCGGTGTGCGCGTTGAAACGGTCAAAGACGCCGCGTTGGCCTTGAAACCTTTGGCCGGAGAATATGCCAGCTGGCTTTTCGCATTCGGATTGTTTAACGCGGCCATCTTTGCGGTCTCGATCCTGCCGTTGTCGACGGCGTATTGCATCTGTGAAGGGATGGGGTGGGAGGAAGGCATTGATAAAAATTTGCATGAGGCGCCGCAATTCTTCGGGCTTTTCACGGCGATGATCGTGATCGCCGCCGGCGTTGTGCTGCTGCCGAACTTTCCGCTGCTTAAGATGATGTATTTTTCACAGGTCGGGAACGGCATTGTCCTGCCGCTCATTCTGATTTTTATGTATTGGCTGGTCAATAATCCGGATATTATGGGAGAATTTGTCAACAGCCGGACTTTTAATGTGGTGACGCTCCTTACGATCTGTATCATGATCGGGTTGACGGCGATGATGCTGGTTTTTGCGCTGCTGGGTTTTGGTTAAATATGGGAAAAGCATTGACAACGACTGCCGTATATGATAAAAAAAATTAGGATAAAGGAAAGATTTTAATAATTTTTTTCACCATTAATTCATTTTTTGAAAATCATTGAGGAGATTTAAGGAATTGAAATAAAAAGTCAGTGGAAGGGACCTTAAGCAGCGCCAAGGTCTCTTTTTTTTGGAGAAAAATGGGCAAAAAAATAGGCATCACATATAATCTCAAGACCGATATTCAATTATCCGCGGAGGACCCGGCAGATCTCAACGCGGAGTTCGATTCGGAAGAAACGCTGAATTTTATCATCGCCGCGTTGGAATCGGGCGGACACCGTGTGAAAAAAATAGGCCATGTCTATAATCTTATCAAGCACATCGAAGACCTGGATGTCGACATTGTTTTTAATATCGCGGAAGGATTTAAAGGCCGCAACCGCGAAGCGCAGGTCCCGTTGTTGCTGGAATTATTCGGCGTTCCCTATGTCGGTTCCGACGCACTCACCTTAGGGCTTACCTTAGACAAGATCGTCGCAAAAAAATGTTTTATCGCCGACGGTCTGCCGACGGCCCCGTATTTTTGCGCCGAAAATGCAAAAGATTTGAAAAAATTAAATACGATCGGTTATCCGCTCATCGTGAAGCCGCGGTATGAAGGCACTTCCAAAGGCCTTTCGCCTCAGTCCCGCGTGGAGAACCTGGAACAACTCACGCGGCAGGTCGAATTGATTACCCAGAAATATAAGCAGGCGGCGCTAGTCGAGAAATTTATCCGCGGAACAGAGTTCACCGTTCCGGTCATGGGGAATGAAAATCCGCAAGCCATGCCGGTGTCGCAGGTGAAGATTGACGGAAAATTAGATTTAGGAAATAATTTTTTTACCTTTGAACTGGTGCTGGCCAAAGACGACAGCCTGCAATACGCCTGCCCGGCGCCTATTCCTCCTGCCTTGACCAAAAAATTGCAAGCGATCGCCGTCCTGGCTTATAAAAGTGTGGACTGCCGGGACTTCGGCCGCGTTGATTTTCGTGTGGATGAACAGGGGAACCTTTATATCTTGGAAATTAATCCGTTGCCGTCGTTAGCGAAGTTGGATGTTTTTAACTTGTTTCCGCAGACGATCGGCTCAACGTATGAGAAGACGGTTAATCAAATTTTGAATATCGCACTGGAGCGATATGGTTTGGATCAGCATCAGAAGGTAGCACACTCGAAAATCAATGCTGCTTCCCATGCGGGCATTCCGACGGGAAGATAGTCCCGCCTTGATCGGTAAAGGCGAGGCAGGCCCGCCTGCCGGCGAGGCAGGTAAGGAGGAAATATAAATGAATCCAGCTGAGATTGCCACAAAAGAAGAACAAGCGGTTGAGAATGCAGCCCAGCCGATCGTCAAACCGACGCCCAAAGAAAACCGAGTGATCAATTTTTTTAATTCCACACCGCTCGATTGGGAAGATTGGCGTTGGCAGTTGCGCAACCGCATTCGCACCAAGGATGTTCTCTCCAAACTTATCAATCTCACGCCGGAAGAAGAAAAAGGCATTGATGGCGCCGGTACTAAGTTGACCATGTCGATTCCTCCGTATTTTGCCAGCTTGATCGATCCGGAAGATCCGCAATGCCCGATCCGTCTGCAATCGGTCCCGCAGGCCTTTGAATTGGAAACATCTCCCGAAGAAATGGCCGACCCGTGCGGTGAGGACAAAAATTCTCCCGTGCACGGATTGGTGCACCGCTACCCGGACCGTGTCTTGTTTTTGGTCAACGAAATGTGCGCGATGTATTGCCGTTATTGCACGCGTTCGCGCATGGTCGGCGACGGTAACCGCACCCTCAGCACCGCGACGTATAAGGCCGCACTGGATTATATCCGTTCGAATAAAAAGATCCGCGACGTTTTGATCTCCGGCGGGGATCCTTTGACCTTAAGCGATAATACCTTAGAATTCCTTATTAAAAGTTTAAAAGAGATTCCGCATGTGGAATTTGTGCGCATCGGCACCAGAATTCCGGTGACGCTGCCGCAGCGCGTGACGCTGGACCTGGTGCGGATGCTCAAGAAATACAGCCCGATCTGGATGAGCATTCACTTCAATCACCCCAAAGAGATCACCAAGCGCGTCAAATTTGCCTGCGATCTTCTGGCGGACAGCGGTATCCCGATGGGCAGTCAGACGGTCCTTTTAAAAGGGATCAATGATAAGCCGGCGGTGATGAAAAAATTGATGCATGAACTTCTTAAGATCCGCGTGCGGCCTTATTATATTTACCAGTGCGATCCGATCCTCGGTTCTAAGCATTTCCGGACCTCGGTTGCCACCGGCATTAATATAATAGAGAAGCTGCGCGGCCATACGACCGGCTATGCCGTTCCTACGTATGTGATCGACGGCCCGGGCGGCGGCGGAAAGATTCCCATCATGCCTGATTACATTCTCAGCAAGGGTGACGGAAAATATACCCTGCGCAATTTTGCCGGCAAAGAATACACCTACTACGACCCCGAAATTTAAAGTCTTCGGCCTTTCCTAGGGTTATTCGGTTTCTTCCTCGAAGAAAGTGTTTTTGTTTCCCGTTGATGCGGGATAACTTTACCCGTTGGGGCGGCGGCTGCCGGCGGTTCTTTATCCTTTACAAATTTTTAAAGTATATTATACTATTCGAACAGTTTTGGGATTTAGAGATAATAAAAATAACGAATAAGGCGGTGATTGTTCATGGTGGAAGTCAAAATCAGTGATAAACTTGATTTTGAAAAGGCTTTACGCATTTTCAAAAAGCAATGTCAAAAAGATGGTTTTCTCGTCGAGTTGAAAGAAAGACGATATTATTCGAAACCTTCTGAACGCAAAAGAAAAAAATAGCTGTTAATTGAAAGCACGGGGTTATGCGACAGGGTAATCTCGTGCTTTCTTTGTTATATTCCTCTCCGCAGTTGGGTCCGTAGGAGAAGTCCGATGGCAAAATCACAAAAAAAAGTCGCAATCTTAGTTGAGGAGTCTTACCAGATCCTGGAGGTGTGGTATCCCTTGCTGCGTCTGCGGGAAGCGGGTATCGACGTGAAAGTGATCGGCACCGGCACGAAGGATGTTTATCCCAGCAAGGAAGGATATCCGGTCAAGGTGGATGCCGCCATCGATCAAGTCAAACCCACGGACTTTGACGGGGTGATCATTCCCGGCGGCTGGGCCCCGGATTTTTTGCGCCGGCATGAAGCGATCGTCAATTTTGTTAAAAGGCTTTATACGGATGGGCGGGTCGTCGCCTCGATCTGCCACGGCGGATGGGTTTTGGTGTCAGCGGGGATTTTGAAAGGCCGCACGGCAACGTGTTTTTTTGCTATCAAAGATGATCTGATCGCCGCCGGCGCAAAATATGTCGACCGGGACGTTGTAGTGGACGGCAATCTCATCACTTCCCGCAAGCCGGAAGATCTGCCGAAATTTGTGGTAGAGATCATTAAACAATTGAAATAAGATGGAAACCCCGCGGCCGCTACGCGTCCTGGGGTAAACTCGTGTAGCGGCTTATGTTCGCTCACGCTCCATAAGTCGCACATTCGTTTATGATAAAAATAAAAAAAGCCCTCATCAGTGTTTCCGATAAAACAGGTCTCCTGGAATTCGCCCGGGCTTTGCAGGCCCGCGGCATTGCGATCCTTTCGACCGGCGGTACTGCCCGGTTTTTAAAAAGCAATAATATCCTCGTGCGGGAAGTCAGCGACTACACCGGTTTTCCCGAGATCCTCGACGGCCGGGTCAAGACACTGCATCCTTTTATTCACGCGGGGCTTTTGGCGCTGCGCGATAAAGCTGAACACATGAAAGAATTGGAACGGTTGAAGATCGAGACGATCGATATGGTCGTGATCAATCTTTATCCTTTTGAAAAAGTCGCCAAGAAGAAAAATGTTTCGCTGGAAGAGGCGATCGAGAATATCGATGTGGGTGGCCCCACCATGATCCGGGCGGCGGCCAAGAATTATAAAAGTGTCGCGGTCGTTTCCAATCCGGAAAAATATAAAGATATTTTGAAAGAACTAGAAGTCAACAGCGGTATCCTCTCTGACGCTGTTTTGTTCAAATTATCCGTTGAGGCCTTTGCCCATACCGCGCAGTACGACAGCGTCATTTATCATTTTCTTAATCATTGTTTGAGCGGCGAAGATTTTTCGAAATTTCCCAAGGACATGGCCCTGCGTTTTGTCAAAGTGCAGGATTTGCGCTACGGCGAGAATCCGCACCAGGCCGCGGCTTTTTATAAAGACCCCGAGGCTGCTGCGGGTCTTTTTGATATGAAGCAGCTGCACGGCAAGGAATTGTCTTTCAATAATTTGTTGGATCTCAATGCGGCGGTGGATTTTGTCAAAGATTTTGCCCGTCCGGCGGCCGTGGTTATCAAGCACAATAATCCGACGGGTATCGCCGAGGATGAAGCGCTCGCTACCGCGTATACGCAGGCCTGGAAGTGCGATCCTTTGTCGGCGTTCGGCGGGATTATCGGCTTTAACCGCACCGTGAATTCCGCAACAGCCAAGGCCATCACCAAAAGCGGTTTTATGGAATGCATCATTGCTCCTGGTTATGATAAAGGGGCTTTCCAGATCCTTTCGCAGAAAAAAAATATCCGGCTCATGCAGCTGGACTTGGGGAATTTAGCCGGTGAAACACAGGATTTTAAAAAAGTTTTTGGAGGCCTTCTCCTGCAGGACAAAGACACCAAGCCGGTCAACCGCGCGGAATGGAAAATGGTAACAAAAATCCAGCCGACCAAAGCCCAGATGGATTCTTTGGAATTCGGCTGGAAGGCGATCCGCAATATTAAATCGAACGCGGTTATTCTGGTCAAAGGATGCAAAACCGTCGGTATCGGCTGCGGCCAGACCAGCCGGGTGGACAGCGCCGCCGCCGCGATCCGCAAGGCCGGCAAAAATGCCAAGGGCGCATTTTTGGTGTCCGATGCGTTTCTTCCCAAGATCGACACCGTGACCGTCGCCGCCAAGGCAGGGATCAAGGCGATCATCCAAACCGGCGGCTCTATTGAAGATGCGAACGTGATCAAGGCCGCTGATAAAGCCAAAGTCGCCATGATCATGACCGGCACGCGGCATTTCAAACACTAATCATTCATGTCCTTCCACGAAGCCCAGCAGTATTTGAATTCGTTTATTAATTTTGAAAATCACCTGAACTTTGCCGCCGACGCGCAGTTTGATCTCAAGCGCGTGATAATTCTTTTGGAGGCGTTGGGATCGCCGCAGCGCGAACTCCGCGTGCTGCATGTGGCGGGAACCAACGGCAAAGGATCGGTGTGTGCCTTTGCCGCATCCATGCTGCAGGCCGCCGGCTATACGGTAGGGTTGTACACCTCGCCTCATCTGGAAAATTTTCGGGAACGCATTCAAATTTTTCATCCGGCGCGCGGCCGGCAAAACAAAAAAATATCCGGCCGCCTTATCAGCGAAAAAGATTTTTCTCAGGTTCTGGAAGAAATGAAACCGCAGGTCGAGCGCATCCGCCGGCGCAAAGCTCTGGCGCCGCTGACTTTTTTTGAAGTTTCCACGGTTTTAGCTTTGTATTATTTTTATCAAAAAAAGGTCGACTGGGTCGTTCTGGAAACAGGGCTCGGCGGCCGGTTGGATGCCACGAACGCGGTCGAGGCGCTGGTCTGCGGCATCACCTCTGTCAGCCTGGAACACACCCGGCAGCTCGGCGATACGCTGGCGAAGATCG
>Ga0155339_179_pt2 | contig 17056 bp, 19 predicted proteins | sample RifCSPhighO2_02_FD_106307 | JGI IMG/M metagenome (GOLD analysis project Ga0155339, IMG submission 106307) | Omnitrophica WOR_2 bacterium RIFCSPHIGHO2_02_FULL_48_11 | reverse complement strand
TTGTTTTTAAGTTAAATTTTATAACCCATTATTTTTCATATGTTAATGAGAAAAAACCTTTTAATCGATTTGAATTCAATCCTGTGTTATTTTGGCGCTTCTATCAATAAAGGAGCGACTTATGAACACGGGCAAAACTATTTTTTCTCAAACGATGGAATTTCTGCCTCTGCACGAATTTCGAAAATGTGTCGCGTGTTACAATGGCGATTACAAAATTCAAAACTTTTCGTGCCTGGATCAATTTTTATGCATGGCCTTCGCGCAATTGACCTATCGCGAAAGTTTACGCGATATCGAGTCCTGCTTGCGATTTATGCAATCAAAACTTTATCACATGGGCATTCGTGGTCGAATATCAAAAAGCACGTTGGCCGATGCCAACGAACATCGCGACTGGCGTATCTATGCCGACTTTGCACAAGTATTAATTCAGCGTGCCAGAGTGTTGTATGCCAACGAACCTTTTGTCACAGAGCTAGACAATGCTGTTTATGCCTTCGATGCCACAACCATCGAGTTGTGTTTATCGCTGTTCCCTTGGGCTCATTTTCAGCAGGGCAAAGGAGCGATTCAGCTGCACACGCTCTTAGACCTTCGCTCCAACATTCCGACATTCATCCACATCTCCGACGGCAACACCCACGAAGTCAACTTCCTCGACAAGCTTATCATCGAGGCTGGTTCATTTTACATCTTGGATCGCGGGTACTTCGATTTTCAGCGGCTCTATGCCTTGCATCAGGCGCGAGCATTCTTTGTCATTCGCGCCAAAACTTTTCTTGGGCTTCGACGCGTCTATTCAAGAGGTGTCGAAAAATCCACTGGCCTTATCTGCGATCAGACCATCGCATTGACCAATCGCCACTCCATTCGAAAATATCCGGAACACATTCGTCGTGTGAAATTCTTCGATCCTCAGCGCCAGAAACGTCTGACATTCTTCACCAACAACTTTACGATCGATGCCATCGCGGTCGCCCAACTTTACAAATCGCGCTGGAAGATCGAACTGTTTTTCAAATGGATCAAACAGCATCTGCGCATCAAAGCATTCTTCGGCACTTCCGCCAACGCCGTCAAAACTCAAATCTGGATCGCGATATCCATTTATGTGCTAGTTGCCATTATCAAGAAAGAACTGAAACTCAATCACAACCTTTACACGATTCTACAAATTTTAAGCGTGACCATATTCGACAAAACACCTGTATTGCAAGCACTTACGGAAACTAACGTGACTAACGGCGATACCCATAACGATAACCAATTAACAATGTTCAACTTATAACCGGACAGTACTGCCATAACCGTTACCCAACTGATAAAAATTCTAAAAGGAGTTGCAGGGCTTTGTCTGCGGCTTGCGTTTTGATGGAAATGCGTGAGCCTTTAAAGAGATATTTTACACATATGATTTTGCGCTTCGTCGCCACCGCGATATAGACAAGTCCCAGCGGTTTGGTCTTTGTGGCGCCGGTCGGGCCGGCGATCCCGGTGATCCCCACACCAAAATCGGTCTTAAGGATCTTGCGGACGTTTTGGGCGAGCTGGGTCGTTACCGGATCACTGACCGCTCCGTATTGGCGCAGAGTCTGGCGGGGGATTTTAAGGAGTTTTTCTTTAGCCTCATAACTGTAAACCACGAGTCCCAGCTTGAGATAACGGGAGCTGCCTGAGATGTTGGTCAAGCGGTGTCCCAGGAGACCGCCGGTGCAGGATTCCGCTAAGGCTATGGTTTTCTTTTGGCGAAATAACCGCCGCGCGACTTTCTCTTCTAGACGCATAGAGGCTATTATAGGGGAGGACAAAAACCTTGACAAGTGATTCTCTACAGAATATATTATAAGACCTAGCTCGAATTTAAACCCCAGAAAACAGAGGAGTTAAGTCAATTTTGGCAGCGAAATCGGGGTTTTTATTATATTAATAAAATTATAAAAAAAGGATAACAATGTTTAATTCCATTCTAGAAATCATTGATGATCTTAAGCAGGGGAAAATGGTTATTGTCATGGATGATGAAGGCCGCGAGAACGAAGGGGACCTTTTGTGCGCTGCCGAATTTATCACTCCCGAAAAAATCAATTTTATGGCCAAAGAAGCCCGCGGTTTGATCTGCATCCCGATGGAAGATCGCAGACTCAATGAGCTCGGCCTGCATCCGATGAAGGATGAGTTGAATCATCATAAGCAGCATCAAAAATGCAATACCGGCTGGGCGATTTCCGTCGATGCTACGGTGGGCGTGACCACTGGGATTTCCGCCTTTGACCGTTCGCAGACCGTCAAGGTCCTGATTGATGCCAATGCCAAACCGGCGGATCTGGTGACACCGGGACATCTTTTTCCTTTGCGCGCGCGTAAAGGAGGCGTTTTAGTTCGGGCCGGCCACACCGAAGCGTCGGTGGATTTGATGCGTATCTCCGGGTTATATCCGGCGGGGGTGATTTGTGAGATCATGAATGAGGACGGGACCATGGCCCGCACGCAGGATCTGATCGAATTTTCCCGCAGGCAGCAGTTAAAAATTTGTACCATCGACAGCCTTATTGAATACCGGCGCAAATATGAAAAATTGATCGAACGTTGTGTGGAAACCGACCTGCCGACGGAATACGGGGATTTTAAATTGTATGGTTATAAATCCCAGGTCGATGATGTGACCCATCTCGCTCTGGTCAAAGGATCGGTGGACGGAACGGTTCCGCAATTGGTGCGCGTTCAGTCAGAATGTCTGACCGGGGATGTCTTCGGTTCCCGACGGTGCGATTGCAATGCCCAGCTGCATGCGGCCATGAAAACGATTAACCAGCACGGCTCCGGGGTCGTTCTTTACATGCGGCAGGAAGGGCGGGGCATAGGTCTGTTAAATAAGTTAAAAGCGTACCGGCTGCAAGACGGCGGCATGGACACCGTGGAAGCTAACGAAGCCCTGGGCTTTTCGGCAGACTTGCGTGATTATGGGATCGGCGCGCAGATCTTGGTCGATCTAGGCGTGAGGCAGATACGGTTGCTTACCAATAATCCGCGTAAAATTGTTGGTCTGGAAGGATATGGTTTAACCGTTGTGGAACGTGTTCCTTTGCAAATCCCAGACAATCCGAATAATAGAAATTATCTCAAGGCCAAGAAAGATAAATTAGGCCATATTCTTTAAAATGGCAAAAATCATGACCGGAAAGATCAGCCAGCAGCGCAAGAGAATCGGTATCGTTGTTTCGCGGTTTAATGATTTTATCACCAAGCGTCTTTTGAAATCCTGTCTTTTAGAGTTAGAGCGGTCCGGCGTTAAAAAAAGTCAGCTCACTGTTCTTTGGGTACCGGGCTCTCTGGAAATTCCCGTGGCGGCACAAAAACTGGCAAAGAAGAAAAATATCGATGCCGTGATCGCCTTGGGAGCCGTCATCCGCGGCGAGACCTTGCATTTTGAGCTGGTGTCGTACGGTGCGGTGCACGGGATCACCAGTGTCTCGATCGCCACCGAGAAACCGGTGATCTTCGGGATCTTATCAACCGACACAGTGAAGCAGGCCTATAAACGTTCAGAACCCAAGGGTGATAACAAAGGCAAGGATGCAGCCCGCGCGGCCCTTGAGATGATCAATGTTTTAAAGAAGATCAAGTAATCAGGTCGAAACTTAAACCATTTCAACCAGTTTTTCTCAGTTATTTGAAAATCAGCGATGCGAAGAAGAACTCAAGCCCGAGATTGTGCTTTAAAAATTTTGTACCAGGCCGACATTACCAAACGTGATGTGGTTCTGGTTTCCGAAGGTTTTTGGAATGCCGAGGAATCTGTCGACAAGGAAGTGAGAGAGTTCAGCCACCGTTTGGTGGTGGGTGTCGGCAAACACATGAATGCCATCGATGAGATGATTTCAAAATACGCCACGAATTGGCAATTGAAGCGTATGGCAATTATTGATCGTAACGTCCTAAGATTGGGCGCCTTTGAACTGCTTTTCGCACCTGATATCCCCCCTAAAGTCACTATCAATGAAGCTGTTGAATTAGCCAAAAAATACGGAGATCTCGAATCCAGTAAGTTCGTCAATGGAATTTTGGACAAGATTCATAAAGTGGAAGTTGTCCCGCAAGGACTCAAGACGTGACGAAATTCGCCGATCTGCATATTCATACCTTTTATTCGGACGGAACATCCTCTCCAGAAGAAATTGTGCAAACGGCGCTGCAAGCGGGTTTGAGCTGCATTGCTATCACCGATCATGATTCCTTGGATGGGATCGCCCCCACGCGGCTGGCCGCGCAAGGGCAGGATCTGGAAATTATTTCCGGGATAGAATTGTCGACGGAAATCAACGGCAAGGATATCCAAATCCTCGGGTATCATTTTGATGAAAAAAATTCGCTCTTGTTGGAGGCCGTCCACCGTGCGCAAGCGGCGCGGGTAGAGCGGGTCAAAACCATGATCGAAAAATTAAAAGGTTTAGGTGTAAAAGATATTGAATTGGAAGAAGTGTGCCGTTTGACGCAATCAAAATCGGTGGGTCGGCCGCATCTGGCGGCGATATTGAAGGAAAAAGGGGCGGTCAAAGACATTTCACAAGCGTTTGATAAATATTTGGGTGAGGGTTGTCCGGCGTATGTTCCTAAAATGAAACAGACGCCGCAAGAAGCTATCGCCCTGATCCGTCAAAGCGGCGGTGTCGCGGTCATGGCCCATCCCATGTCGACGAACAAGGATGAATTGATCCGTAGTTTTGTGGAAGCGGGGCTGCAGGGGATTGAGGTGTATTATCCCAATTGTCCGGACGTGGTCATCCATTATTATGCCAAGTTGGCTCAAAAATATAACGTGCTTGCCACCGGCGGATCGGATTATCACGGGAAAGCAAAACCGAATACGTATATGGGGAAAGCCCGCATTCCCTATGAAGTTGTGGAACAATTGAAGGCGGTTGCTCATCGCTAGCCGCTGGGACAAACGGCAATTTCTTATGCACGATATTCAATATATAAAACGTGCCATGCAGTTGGCATTAAAGGTCCAAGGGGAGACGTCGCCCAACCCGCTTGTCGGCGCACTGCTCGTTAAAAATGGCCGGATCATCGCCCAGGGGTATCATAAACGTTGCGGCAGCGATCATGCGGAAATTGTTGCTTTAAAAAAAGCCGGCGACCGGGCCCGGGGCGCGACACTTTATGTCACGCTGGAACCGTGTTTCCACTTCGGCCGTACGCCGCCCTGTGTGGAAGCCATCTTAGAGAGCGGTATTAAAAAAGTTGTCATCGGGATGCGTGACCCGAACCCTTTGACGAATGGAAAATCCATTGCAAAATTAAGGCGGGCACGGGTGCAAGTCAAGGTTGGTCTTCTCGAGGAAGAGTTAACCAAGATGAATGAAGCTTTTGTGAAGTATGTTACAAAAAGAATGCCTTTTGTGGTTGCCAAATGTGCTCAGACGCTTGATGGGAAAATTGCCACGGCCACGGGGCAATCGAAGTGGATTACCTCTGAGGCGACCCGGAAGTTCGCCCGGCAGCTGCGTAATGATTTTGATGCGATTTTAGTTGGTATTCGTACGGTGTTAAAGGATAATCCTCGGTTAACGGCAGCCGCCAGAACAAAACGGATTAAAAAAATTATTTTAGATTCCTCTTTGCAAATCCCTAAACGAGCGCGTTTATTTCAAGGGACTGACCCGGCGGATTGCTTTATCGCCACAACGGGTCAGGCGGAACTGTCCAAGATCAATTTTTTTAGAAAGAAAGGGATTAATGTTATTGTTTGTCCGCAACGGCAAGGGCACATCCAGCTTAAATGGTTATTTAAGGAGTTGGCAAAAAAGGGAGTAACCAGTATATTGCTTGAGGGAGGAGCCCATACCCTTGGGTGCGCCCTTAAAGAAAAACTTGTTGATAAAATGCATATCTATGTTGCGCCGAAGATTTTTGGGGACCAAAAGGCCTTAAGCGCTGTTACCGGATTACGGATCACGGATCTCGCTCGAGCGATACAGCTGCGAAATTTAGAAATCAGGAAAATTTACGAGGATATTTTTATTCAAGGCTATGTTTACCGGCATCGTTGAAAAACAGGGCAGAGTTCACCGCATTGAATACCGCAAGAACCTTTGCATTTTAGGGCTTAAGGCGGGCCCAATTTTCCAAAAGACAAAAGTCGGTGACAGCATCGCGGTCAATGGCGCGTGCTTAACGGTTGCAAAGATTCATGACAAGGTTTTAACTTTTGATATAATGTTGGAAACTTTGCGTAAGACCACGCTGAGCCAGCTGCGTCCCGGTATGCCGGTCAACTTGGAGCGGGCCTTAAAGGCGGGGGGGCGCTTTGACGGTCATTTTGTCATGGGGCATGTGGACGATCGTGGGATTATAAAAAAACGCATTGCCCTGCCCAATTATGTTGAATTTCAAATTAGTGTTGCGCCAAAGTTGTACCGTTATCTTGTACCCAAGGGATCGGTGTGCGTGGATGGGGTGAGCCTGACAGTCGGAGAAGTGAAGAAAAATTACTTTTCTGTTTATCTGATCCCGCATACGCTCAAAGTGACCACCTTAGGAACAAAAAAAGAAAAAGATGCCGTTAATATCGAAGCGGATATTCTGGCACGGTATATTTTGAAATAATCTTCTATGAAAAAGCGCGTCGTTATAACGGGAGTCGGTGTCCTGGCCGGCAACGGTAAGGGTAAAAAAGAATACTGGCAATCCTTAAGAGAGGGCAAGGTCGGCTATAAGCCGATCACGTTATTCGATGCGTCGGAATTCCGCGTCAACATCGCCGGAGAGGTCAGTGCTTTTGACCCGACCATTTACATGGGCACCAAGGGTTTGCGCTTGCTCGACCGCAGCACAAAACTGCTTGTTTCCTCTGCCAAACTTGCCATTACGGACAGCCAATTTATTATTACCGAAGAGAACACCGATGATGTCGGTGTTTCTGTGGGGACAACTCTGGGGAGCCTCAAAAGTATTGCGGAGTTTGATGAGGTGACGCTGCGCGAAGGCCCGCGCTATGTGAACCCCGGACTTTTTCCCAATACGGTCATCAATTCTCCGGCCAGCCAGGTTTCTATTTGGCACAAAATTAAAGGGTTTAACACGACGATTTCGACGGGGTTTACCTCCAGTCTGGATGCGATGAACTACGCGTATGATTTTTTGCAATACGAACGGGCCAAAGTGATTTATGCCGGGAGCGTGGAAGAGCTGTGTTGGCATACGTTTTTTGGGTTTCATACTTTGCAATTTTTATCCGGTTCGAAAGAAGGGGAAACATTTGTGAACTGCCCGTTCGACCGGCGGCGCAACGGAGTTACCTTCGGCGAGGGGGCCTGCTTGATCTGTTTTGAAGATTATGACCACGCGGTGCAGCGTAACGCGCCGATCCAGGCCGAAGTTTTGGGTTTCGGGACTTGCTTTGATCCGTTCCGCATTCATAAATATAATCCGCGCGCGACGGGATTAAAGCAGGCCATCCGTAATACTTTAGACGACGCGGGGGTGGGGATTGCGGATATTGATTATATCTGCGCCAACGCGAATTCGCACAAAATGGCGGATAAGGTGGAGACAGAAGCGATCAAAGAAATTTTCGGAAGCCGCGCCTATGAAATTCCGGTGAGCGCGGTCAAATCCATGACCGGAGAATGTTACAGTTTGTCGGGGTCGTTCGCGGTGGCGGCGAGCGTGGGGGTCTTTCAGGAAAATTTTATTCCGCCGACGGTGAATTATAAAGAAAAGGACCCGGACTGCGATCTGGATTATGTGCCGAATGAAGCGCGCGACGGCAAGAAGGTGAACCATATTTTAGTCATTACCTTCGGCCCGAATGGCAGTAATACCTGTGTGGTTTTGAAAAGGTTTAAAGGATAATATGGCGCATTTAAAAGGAAAAACAGCTATCGTCACCGGTGGTTCCCGTGGGATCGGGAGGGCGATCGTTTTGCAATTAGCCGCCTTGGGGTGCAACGTGGCTTTCAATTATTCCAAAAGTCAGGCCGAGGCTGATTCGCTCGTCAAAGAGGTCGAAAAATCAGGCGTTCGGGCGAAAGCGGATCGTGTTGATATTAAGGATTTCAACGCCGTGAAGGATTGGGTCGCACAGGTGCGTGAATTTTTGGGCGGTTTGGATATCCTCGTTAACAATGCCGGCATCATTAATGACAAAGCGCTCATGATGATGACGGAAGACGATTGGCGCACGGTGATTGATACAAATTTGAATGGTGTTTTTAATGCCACCCGCGCGTGCATTGTCTCCATGATGAAACAAAAAAACGGGGATATCGTCAATATCTCGTCGGTGAGCGGCATATTTGGTCTGCCGCGTCAGACAAATTATTCCGCCTCCAAGGGCGGCGTCAATGCGTTCACCAAGGCCTTGGCCAAAGAGGTCGCGGCGTACAACATTCAGGTGAATGCGGTCGCCCCGGGATTTATCGAGACGGAAATTCTGGCAGACTTTAGCGAGGAACAAAAGAAGCAAGTCACGGAACTGATTCCTTTGGGACGGATGGGGAATGCCGAAGATGTGGCGCATTGTGTAAAGTTTCTTTTAAGCGATCACGCCGAATATATCACCGGACAAATTATTCAAGTGGATGGGGGACTCGCGATACGTTAGCTTTCAGCTATCAGCCCCCAGTCATCAGCTAAGGATTTTGGCTGAAAGCTGATAACTGAGAGCTTATCAAGGAGATCAAATCATGGAACTCGACATTCAAGAAATCAAAAAGATCATTCCGCACCGGTTTCCTTTTCTGCTCATAGACCGGGTGGTGGACTTGCGGCCCAATGAAAAGTTGGTCGCCATCAAAAATGTTTCGATTAACGAGCAGTTCTTTGTGGGGCATTTTCCGCAGGAAAAAATCATGCCGGGAGTCCTCCTTGTCGAAGCCATGGCGCAGGCCGGATGCGTGTATTTTTATTACAGTCAGAATCTTCAAGGGAAAGACATTACGTATTACCTTGGCAAAGTAGAGGCCAAATTTATTGCTCCGGTTGTGCCGGGAGATCAAATAAGGATCGAAGTCACGACCGTAAAACTTATGCCCAAAGCAGGATTTTTAAAGACCAAAGCCTTTGTTCAGGACAAATTGGTGGCTGAGGCGGATATCGGTTTTGGTGTCAAAATGAATTGATCTGCAGCTGACAATCTTTCCTAATTCTTAGGAATATTTCTTCCAAATATTTGACGAAAATATGACCAAATGATACACTAAACGGTCATTTATTGTTAACTTCACGGGGCGTAGCGCAGTTGGCTAGCGCGCAACGTTCGGGACGTTGAGGTCGTGGGTTCAACCCCCACCGCCCCGATTTCTTTAGAAATGGTTGGGCAGTACTGACTCCAATGAAGTGGTAAGGTAAGTCAGTGTTGAGGTCGTGGGTTCAACCCCCACCGCCCCGACTTATTTTAAACTTTAGATAACGTCTATGCCTCAAGCTCACATCCTTTACTCTGGAATGGTGCAGGGAATCGGTTTTCGCTACACGACCCAGCGGCTGGCCGCCGATCTCAAGCTCAACGGATGGGTGAGGAATGTCAGCGATGGCCGGGTGGAAATCCTGGCAGAAGGCTCTCAAGAAAATATTGAAAAACTGATGCAGCAATTGGCGGATCATTTTGGGAGTTATATTAAAGATAAAGAAGTGGATTATGGAAAGCTCCAAGAGAGTTTAAAGGGTTTTCAAGTCCGAGGGTAAAAGCCGCGCCAGGGTCTCTTCGTATGAAACTTAATCAAGAACAAGCCCGCAAAGAGATTCAAAAATTATCTCAGGAGATTGAAGAGCACAACTACCGTTATTATGTCCTCGCCCAGCCAACGGTTGCGGATAAGGAATACGACAGTCTTTTAGAAAAATTGATTAAGCTCGAGAAAGAATTCCCGGAGCTTAAAGATATTAACTCGCCTAGCCAGCGGGTCGGAACAAAGGTCGAAACGGCTGCGAATACCGTTACGCATAAAGCCAAGATGTATTCGTTGGACAATACCTATTCGATCGATGAATTGCAAGAATGGCGGGAACGGGTGGAAAAAGGTTTAGGGCAGGGCAGTGCCGAGTATGTCGTGGAATTAAAGATCGACGGTGTCAGCGCGGCGCTGACGTACGAACAAGGATATTTTGTTCTGGGGGCGACCCGCGGGGACGGGTTGGTCGGAGAAGATGTGACGCATGCCTTGCGGACGGTCCGGTCCATTCCTTTAAAATTAAAAGGTGACGAAACAAGTTGGCCGCGCCTTTTAGAAGTTCGCGGCGAAATTTATATGAATCATGAGGAATTTGCGGCGTTGAACAAAGAGCGGAAAGCCAACGACGAGATCTTATTTGCGAATCCCCGAAATGCCACGAGCGGTTCGTTGAAACTTTTGGACTCGCGTATCACCGCACAGAGAAAGCTGCACTGCTTCGTCCATTCTTTCGGACGGCTGGAAGGCGGCGAGGGAATAAGAACGCAGTGGGAATTTTTCAATAAGGCCAAGCAATACGGGTTTCCGGTGAATGCGACGAGCCGTCTGTGCAAATCGTTCAAAGAGGTGGTTGATTTTTGCCTGGAATTTCAAGAGAAGCGCGGTACCGTTCCTTATGATATTGACGGTGTGGTTATTAAAGTGAATTTCCTGGCGCAGCAGCAAAAATTAGGAGCAACGTTGAAGAGTCCGCGCTGGGCGGTGGCTTACAAATTTCCCGCGCAACAGGCTACGACGAGAATTTTGGATATCCTTGTGCAGGTGGGGCGTACCGGAGTTTTGACGCCGGTCGCCGAGTTGGATCCCGTGGGCTGTGGCGGGGTCACTATTTCGCGTTCGACGTTGCACAATTTTGATGAAGTCAAACGTTTGGGAGTCAAGGTCGGTGACCGGGTTTTGGTGGAGCGTGCCGGAGATGTGATCCCGAAGATCGTCAAGGTTGTCGAGGTGGCCCGGGGAAAGCCGTTTTCTATCCCGAAAAAATGCCCAGAATGCGGCGGGGGCATTATGAAAGAGAACACGGAGGATGTCGCCTATCGCTGCATCAATCCGTCTTGTCCCAAACAGCTGGAGCGCCGGCTGGTCCATTTTGCCTCGCGGGGCGCGATGGACATTGAAGGATTGGGGGAGGCCGCTGTTGTTCAGCTGTTGGCGAAGCGGTTCGTGAAAGATCTGGCCGACATTTATTTTCTTAAAAGAGAGCATTTTCTCAAGCTGGAATTATTCAAGGATAAAAAGGCGCACAATCTTATCGCGGCCATTGCCGAGAGTAAAAAACAGCCTTTGTCGCGTTTGCTTTTTGCATTGGGTGTCGTGAATATCGGCGAAAAAGCCGCGTCGCTGGTTGCGCAAAGATTTGGAACAATGGAGAATATTCTCAAAGCCAAGCGAGCGGATTTTGAAGCGATCCACGAAGTCGGGTCGGCCATGGCGCAATCGTTGACGGATTTTTTGGGTCAAGCCTCAACCAAAAAACTTTTGCAGAAATTTAAAAAAGCCGGCGTCAATATGCGGGAGCCCAAGCAGCAGCTGATCAGCGATAAGCTGGTCGGTAAGAAATTTATTTTTACGGGGGAGTTGTCCCGTTTGACGCGCAGCCAGGCAGGCAGTTTTGTCAAAAAGTTGGGGGGCGAGGTGGTCTCCAGCGTGAGTAAGAATACGGATTTTGTCGTTGCCGGAGAGAATCCCGGTTCCAAATACGAGAAAGCCAGATCTTTGGGTGTGAAAATCATTGATGAAAAACAATTCGAGGAGATGATCCATGAAAAGTAGGACACGGGCCTTTTACCGGATGGCTTTTTTTTCTTGCATTGGTTTGTTATGTGTGGCGCTGAGTTTAAGCGGATGCGAGCCGCTGCGCAAAAAATTTACCCGCAAGAACAAAAAAGAACGGGCCGAGTCCACCGCCTCGCTGCCGATCTTAGAACCGGAGGATTATCCGGACAAGCCCTATGACCCTTTAAAGGAATACAAATATCACTACAGCATGTGGAATGTCTGGTACAAAGATTATTTGATGACCATGGAAGAGAATGCCAGCGATAAAAGGCAGGTGTATCTTTTAAATCAAATGGCCGCTCAGTTGGATGAGATGGAGCTATTGTTGGCCGCGGATAAGCAGCAAGAGTTTGCGCAGGTAAAGTTAAGTTTGCAGCAAGTGGTGGAAAGTTTTAAAACCCCCGCGCCGTTACGCAGTGCGTATATCACTAAGAGCAAGGTGACGGCTGTGGATAAAAAAATCCGCGATCATTTTCGGCCGGAAGATGTGCAAAATAGTTTGAAATAAAAATTATGCAAGAATTGATCGAAGAATTCGTCAATTACATATCTATCGAACGCGGTCTAGCCAAGAATACGCTTTTGGCGTACCGGCGGGATTTACAAAAATATTTAGAATATATTGAAAAGGGGGGCACGAGCCATATTCAACAGGTCAGCCGCGACCGCGTCACCGCTTATATGTACGATCAAAAGCAAAAAGGATTATCAACGACATCGATTTGCCGCAGTTTGGCGGCGATAAAAATGTTTCACCGTTTTCTCGTGCGGGAACGTTTGGCCAAAGAAGATCCCACGAACCTTGTGGACACGCCTAAGCTGTGGAAAAGAGTTCCCGAGGTCCTTTCCACGGGAGAAATCGAGGCGATGATCAAGGCCTCGCAGGGGCGCAAAAAACAGAACATCCGCGACCATGCCATTTTGGAACTGTTTTATGCCAGCGGTATGCGTGTTTCGGAACTGGTGGAATTGAAAGTGGAGAATGTCAATTTCGATATCGGCTATGTGCGCTGCATCGGAAAAGGCCGCAAGGAACGGATCATTCCGATCGGCAAACGGGCTCAGGAGGCCATCAAGAAATATTGTGAAAAAACCCGCAATGAGCTTGTGAAATCACAGATAACGTCGGTTTTATTTGTGAGCCGGCTTGGGAAAAAAGTCAGCCGGCAGAGTGTTTGGAAAATCATTAAACAATACGCGAAAAAAGCCAATATTAAGAAAACGATCAAACCGCATACGCTGCGGCATTCTTTTGCGACACATTTGTTGGAGGGCGGGGCTGATTTGCGTTCTGTTCAAGAAATGCTGGGCCACTCTGATATTTCGACGACCCAGATTTATACGCACGTTGACCGGGAACGTTTAAAATCCGTGCACAAACAATTTCATCCGCGGGCTTAAACAGCGATGCATAATTTTTTTAATGCCTTAGACAAAAAAATTCTAAAAAATGTCTGCGAGATCGGGCAGTTGGCGGATCGTTCCCATGCGCCGGCTTATGTGGTGGGCGGATTTGTGCGTGATATTTTTCTCAAGCGAAAAAATTTTGATATCGATATTGTTGTGGAAGGAGATGCCGTTGGTTTGGCCAAAAGCTATGCCGCGCGGCATAACGGTAGGGTGGTTGTCCATGAACGTTTTAAAACGGCAACGGTGGAGTTCAAGGCAGGACGGCACGTGGATTTTACAACGGCTAGAAGAGAATCTTACCCTCATCCGGGCGCATTGCCGGTTGTGGCGGCGGGGAATATCGCGGACGATCTCCTGCGGCGGGATTTTACTATTAATGCGATGGCGGTTTGTATCAATCGGGATTCTTGGGGGAAATTGGTCGATTATTACGGCGGATGGGCTGACTTGCGGGCTAAAAAGGTCCGTGTCCTGCACGGCAAAAGTTTTGAGGATGACCCCACGCGGATCTTGCGCGCGGTTCGTTTTGCCCAGCGCTTTCGATTTAGTCTTGATAAAGAAACTCAGCAGTTATTGAAAATAGCACTCCGTGAAGATTTTCCTGCGCAGGTCAAGCCGGAGCGGTATTTCGCGGAGTTTAAAAAAATTTTGGAGGAAAAACAGCCGCGGGCCGGCCTTGGGCAGCTTGCGCAAGCAGGAGGATTGAAATTTTTATCCGGGAATTTAAGAATTTCTCCTCAGCAGTTGGTTCGTATTGAGCGCCGGTTGGAGCCTTTGAGGAAAAAGGGACTCCTGCGGGATAAGGAACGATGGCTTATATATTTAATGAGCTTGCTGGAACGTTTGGCGGCGCCGACGCTGGAACAATTGCTGGCAAAATTTAATTTGCGAAAAACGGACCGGGTAAAAATTTTATCCATACGGGATCTCGAGCGGAGCATCAAGACTCTTAAGAAAGACAGCCCTCCCAGCCAAGTGTATCGGGTCTTGCATGTCTTCCCTCGGGAGACAATTTTGTTTGTCAGGCTTAAGGTCATAAACAAGATTATACAAAAACATATTGCTGATTTTTTGGAAAAATATCATGATGTAACCTTGGACATCAACGGGGATGATTTAAAGAAGCTGGGCGTTCCGGAAGGAAAAGAGATACAGCGGATTCTTCAGGCGGTTTTGGCTAAGAAACTGGACGGTAGGATCAGGTCCCGGCAGGATCAGTTGAGGGAAGTTAAACGATTGAGTGCCCAATAGAGCAGAAAATAAATTTTGTGAGGAGAGTTTTATGGGAAGGATCGACAGGGTTAATGAGTTTATTCGGCGTGAGATCAGCAATATCATTTTGATTGAATTGCAGGATCCGCGAATAAAGTTTGTCACCATTACCGAGGTGAATGTCAGCCGTGATCTGCGTCATGCCAGAGTGAGCTTTACTGTTTTAGGCGATGAAGCAAAGGTCGAAGCGGCGATGAACGGTCTCAATAGTGCCCGGGGCCTTATCCGGAAAATGGTCGGCCAGCGGATCAGTATGCGTTATACTCCGGAGATCATTTTTGAGCAAGACCGGTCCGGGGAATATAATATAAAGATTGAAGAGGCTTTAGAGGAAATTCGCCATGAGTCTGAAGAAAATTCTTGATACGATCAAGAAAAATAAAACCTTCTTGATCAGTACCCATGTGAATCCGGATCCGGACGCCCTGGCCTCGGAGCTGGCCCTGGCGATCCATTTGAAAGCGCAGGGAAAGCAGGTCTACATTGTCAATGAGGCGCCGGTCCCGGCACGATTTTTGTTTTTGCCCGGCATTCGCCGCATCCGCGCTTTATCAAAAAATCTTAAAGTTCCTTACGACGTGGCGATCGTTCTCGACTGCGGCGATCTGGAGCGTGCCGGCCGTGTCAAAAAAATTATTTCTCCCGATAAGCCATTGATCAACATCGATCACCATGTCACCAACGATGCTTTCGGCAGCCTGCGCTGGGTTTATCCCAAGGCCTCTTCGACCGCAGAGGTGCTTTTTGAGTTATTTACGTACACCCGAGCGCGTATAACGCGGGATATGGCGATCTTGCTTTATTTAGGAATTATGACCGATACGGGGTCGTTTCGCTACGAAAGCACGGGGCCGCGGACACATGCGATTGTCAGTGAATTATTGAAGTTTAAATTTTCCATTTCAGTATTGTATCGCAAGCTGTACGAATCGGTGCCCTTGAACGATATGAAGATGTTCACTAAAGTTGTTTCGCATTTTGATTCCTTGCTGGGCGGAAAAGTCATTTGTGTCGAGCTGAAACGGGGTGTGGTCGCGCGGTTTTCTCAGGATTTTGATCTGCGGGATAAAATCTTTGGTTTTTTGCGGACCATTAAGGGTGTCGAAGTGGTTTTTATTCTGACGGAAGACGGTCGCAAAAAGACGCGGGTGAATTTGCGCTCTCAGGGAAAAGTGAATGTGGCCCGCTTGGCGCATCATTTTAACGGCGGCGGACACCACCGGGCCAGCGGGTGCTTGATTGAAAATAAAATCCAAGGGGCGAAACGCAAAATTTTGCAAGAATTAAGGAAGGTGCTGTGATGGACGGGATCGTACTTGTCAATAAGCCGCAGGGAATTACGTCGCATGATGTGGTGGCGCGTGTTCGCCGGATATTTCAGATGCGCCGGGTGGGACATGCCGGGACTTTGGATCCTTTGGCCACCGGGGTCCTGGTGATCTTGTTGGGTAAGGCGACCAAATCATTCAATAAATTTCAATCTTTGGATAAAGCTTACCGCGCCACTTTAAAGTTGGGCGTGACGACACATACCGCAGACATTTTGGGAAAAGTGATTGAAGAAAAATCCTGTGCAGGCATCACTCAAGCCAATGTCGAAGCCGTGTTAAAGAGATTTGTGGGAGACATTGAACAAACACCGCCCATGGTTTCGGCGATCAAGATCGGCGGCAAGCGGCTCTATAAGCTGGCGAGAAAAGGGATCGAGGTCGAGCGGAAGCCTCGGGCGATCCGCATCGACCAATTGCGGCTGATCAAGTTTACTGATTGTTTGGTTGAGTTTTATGTGGAATGTTCCAAGGGGACCTATGTCCGCCAGCTGGCGGAAGATGTGGGGCGAACACTTGGCTGCGGGGCCTGTATTACTCAAATTGAACGCACCAAGGTGGGGTCTTTTGCTATTGAGCAGGCGATTAAGTTGGAAGATCTGAATGAGAGCCATGTTCAGGATTGGAGAGGTTAGGCTGTGATGAAAGTTATTTACGGTGTCTCCAATATAAAACAAAAATTCAATCATGCGGTGATCGCCATTGGCGTTTTTGACGGATTGCACCGCGGGCATCAGCAGCTGATCGATCAAGCGATCCGGGAGGCGAAAAGAATCAAGGGGACGGCGATCGTGATGACTTTTTGGCCGCACCCCGCTCATGTTCTGCGACCGGAGATCCGCTTGCCGCTCTTGGTTTCCTTGCCGCACCGGCTCAAACTTCTGGAAGGGATGGGTGTGGATGCCTGCATCGTGATCCCTTTTACAAAATTTTTTTCTCGTTTATCCCCTGGACAATTTATTAAGGATTATCTTGTTAAAAATATCAAGCCGGCAGAAGTTTTTGTCGGTTATGATTTTCGTTTCGGGAAAGATCGGCTGGGAGATCTGCATCTTTTTAAAGAGATCGCCAAGACATTCGGCTTTAAGGTCAATGTGCTGCAGGCGATCAAAGGAGGGACGCATGCGATCAGCAGCACGCGCATTCGCGAACTGGTGGCCCAGGGTGAATTTGTTCAGGCCGGCCGGTTGCTGGGACGTCCCGTATCGATCATGGGGACCGTGTACCGTGGGGATGCGCGCGGCAAGACCTTGGGATTCCCGACGGCAAATATCGATCCCGACGGCGAGTTGATCCCGCCGTGCGGCG
>Ga0155339_151_pt5 | contig 17608 bp, 16 predicted proteins | sample RifCSPhighO2_02_FD_106307 | JGI IMG/M metagenome (GOLD analysis project Ga0155339, IMG submission 106307) | Omnitrophica WOR_2 bacterium RIFCSPHIGHO2_02_FULL_48_11 | reverse complement strand
CCTCCTGGACGAACGTTGATTTTGTTGTCTCAAAGTTTGAGCCAAATACCATACCCGAAGGGGATCTGTTGTCGTTTTTTGACAGTTTTCAGGGAGGAATTGCCGGGCGCAATTCCGACCGTGACCTCTTGGAGCCGCCACTGCAACCATCTAATCTTGAATACGCGCTGAGAACTTACCGGAATTTAGGAAGCCATGAATTGGCTTTTTATTATTTTCGCGGCTTTGATAAGAATCCGACCAGCTATAAGGACGAAGCCGCTCGCCAGCTTTTTTATCCGCGTTTGGATGTTTACGGAACCAGTTTGCGGGGGCCTACGTTAGGCGGTATTGGGAATGTAGAGTTCGGCTATTACAATTCAAGGGAAGATTCTGGCGGCAACAACCGCCTTATTGCCAATTCCCTCTTTAAAGTTTTAACCGGCTATGAAAAGGATTTGGGAAACGATTTGAAAATTGGGTTGCAATATCTTTATGAACAGACATTGGATTATGGCAATTATAAGGCAAACCTTTTGCCTACGGATTTTGTTTTTGATGAATCCAGACATCTGTTGACACAGCGAATAACAAAACTTTATAAGAACCAGACCGTCGCCGTTTCGTTGTTTAATTTTTATTCACCTTCCAATAAGGACGGCTATGTTCGCCCGACGGTCAGTTATAATATCACGGATCAATGGAAGGCGACTTTAGGCGCCAATTTGCTCTGGGGGGAAGATGATTTGACGGAATTCGGGCAAATGAAACAGAATAAAAATGTATTTGTCAGATTGCGGTATAGTTTTTAGCGGCGAAGGGGTAGGTTACATAGATGAAAATTAGAGAAAGCGGCATGCCGGAGCGCGAGATGTGGGAGAACTTTTTTGATCCCAGGAAAATTCTCGCAACTCTGGGAATAGATAAGCAGACGACTGATGTGGCAGAATTTGGGTGCGGCTACGGCACATTCACTATGCCGGCGGCGAAGATCATTAAGGGTAAGATTTACGCATTGGATATCGAGCCGGACATGGTGCGCCTGACCAACGAAGCGGCGAAAAAACAAGGGCTTGCTAATGTTCAAACAGTGTTGCGGGATTTTATGACGGAAGGATCGGGCTTGCCGGATGAAAGCGTGGATTATGCGATGCTTTTTAATATTCTCCATCTTGAAAAGCCGACTGTGTTGCTGAGTGAGGCCAGGCGAATTCTGAGAGCGGGAGGCAAGATCGGGATCATTCATTGGAATTATGATCCGGCAACGCCGCGCGGCCCTTCGATGGATATTCGTCCTAAACCAGAACAGTGCATCCAATGGGCGAAGGAATGCGGGTTTGCTCATTCGCAGCGGCATGATTTAAAGCCGTATCACTATGGAATTGTGCTGAGAAAGGAGAATTAGTATGAAAATAGGGGTGATTATTTCAAGCAATGACGCCGAGACCTTTTGGAACGCGCTGCGGTATGCGAATTTTTCTCTTGGACAGAAGGACCAAGTGAAGGTATTCTTCATGGGAAAGGGCGTCGAATATCAAAAAGTCAGCACGGATAAATACAACACCATTGAGCAGGCCGATAAATTTCTTAAAGCGGGCGGCAAAGTCTATGCCTGCGGCACCTGTATCAAGTCCAGAGGGCAGGAAAGTTTGGAAGCGTGTCCCATCGCAACGATGAAAGACATGTATGAGATTATCAAAGAGAGCGAAAGGGTAGTAACATTTTAATTCGGTTAATTGAAATTTTTACAATTTGACGGCCTTTGCGACGATTCGCATTCGCAAAATGTAACTCACCCGTGCGCTCTTGCGTGCCATTCACAAGAATCCTTTTCTCGACATCCCCCAACGTCCTTTGAGCCCTCTTATAAAATTTTGATTTTTCCTTGCTCGGACATTGCCAGAATCCGCAAAATTATTTAAATCAAGTACTTCCCTCGGATACAGATATTGGTATACAATATATTTTAATGGTTAGAAAAATTTTAATCGTTGATGACGACGCTGGCATGATATTGCTTCTCAGCGCAGATCTAAAAAAGGCCGGCTATAAGGTATGCCATGCGCTAGATGGGGAAGAGGGTCTTCGGCAGGTACAGAAAGAGCAACCTGATCTTATTATTTGTGATGTGGTCATGCCGGTCATGGACGGTAACCAGTTTTTAAAGAAATTACGTGAATCAAATTCCAGCAAGATCCCCTTTATCATTTTAACTGTTCACGCAAGCATGAAGGATTATTTTGATGTTATGGAAGTAGATGATTTTATCATCAAGCCATTTACTTTGGAGGATCTGCTGGCGCGCATCCAGGACGTCTTTGATAGGAAAGGAGCGCCTAGAAATCTAAAACCCGAAGAGGTCATTAACGTTTCTGCCATTGATTGGATAACAACGCGTGACGGTAATATAACAGGCGGTCAAGAATCCGGCCCCATCCTCGGTAAGCAAACTCAGGATGGGATGAAAGCTGAGTCTGCGGGGAACCGATCGACCGTAAAGAAGAAAATCCTCATAATGGAAGACGATGCTGCGGCCTACCAGGAGTTACAAAAAATTTTATCGCTGTACGGTTGCGAGACTATGGTTGCGCAAACACTGAAACAGTGCCTGGAAATAACCAAAGAGGCCCCGGCTTTGGATCTGATCATTTTAAAGTATTTTTTAAATCAAAGAAACGCCGAGTTGTTTGCCGCTCATCTGAAGCAAATACCGCGACTTGAGCATGTGCCTATTGTTATTTATGAAAATATTCACTCTCAAGCGGACAAAGAGTTTGCCTTGAATGAAGAGGGAAGAGCCTTAATAAAAAAAGTTAAGGAATTATTAAAAAAATGAAGTCCTTACACTTCTTATCATCCCGTAAAGAAATCTGGATAGACCGATGGATGTTTTGAGCCCTATCCTGCTGATCCCTTTCTGGTCTGCTGTTCTGTCATTTATCCCCGTTACGCTTTACTTGCTTTTCGTAAATCCTCCTTTGAATCAGATCGAACAAGAGCGTTTGCGCGGCATTTATGTTCTTAAAAAGGATTCTCGATTGCTCACGGGAAAGAAATCGCGCAGTTGGAACGTTGCCTTGATTTATGGCATCTGTTTCTTTCTTTTAACCTTTGTTTATTTTTTCAATCGGACCCACTACGGCCATGCGGATGTCAGTCCTTTCAATATATTATCGAGTGTAGCGATTATGTTTTTTTGGTTCTCCATTCTTAGCTACTTACCTTTTGCCATTTATCTTTTCAGCAAAGATCCCTGGAAAGCTAAAGAAGAAGGGATTTGCCTAACGCGTATATATATCGCGCAGGGTATCTGCATACTGTTCTTTTGCGTGATTTATGCTTATCTGTGGCTGAAAAAAAAGAACATGCTTGTAGGAATAGAAGAGGTTTTGGCGGCTTTGCTGATCACCATTTTTGCGGCTGTAGTTATTTCGTATGTGCCTATACTGGCATATGTTTTCTTTATGTTCGCACGGCAGAAGGGTATCCGGACCAATAGCATTTTCATTATTTATAGCTTATGTTTTCTTGTCTTTTCAGCGGTTTATATAAAACAGTGGGTCATCAATAAAAAGATCGGCATGGAACGGCGGCCTTTGAAATATTATTTTGAGATAAGATAAGGTAGATTAAGCGAGAGGAACAATGTTCAAACAGTTTTTAAACTCGCCAATGACCACTAAGGGATTTGATCATCTTTTAGCATGAGGTCAAAGGATTCAAGGACACCTCTCACAAATTAGATCTTCCATTGACCTGTCCAATTTTTTAAGATCGTGAAAGAAAGCGATCAAGCTGTCGTAACATTTTGATTTACATTGCCAATTTTTATGCTAAACTTCTTTCTATGAAAGTTCTCAGGATAATTTTATTAGCAGTCTTTCTCTGTTTTGTCATCCCCCTCGGCGGTTTTTGCGAAGACTCGCATTCACAGGATGTAACTCACCATTGTGCCTTTACGTGTCATGCTTCGTGTTGCCAATCCACACTGCCTCATAACACACTTGGCTTTAACCTTCCGTCAGAATCAACATTTCTGCTTTTCTCTGAAAGTCGTCCCCACGACGATCCATTCCTCAGCACTTCCAAGCGGCCCCCGATAGTCCTCTCATAAAATTCCTTTTTTTCGCGTTAAAAAATTGTAATCCAGGAGTCTAATTTTATGAGCAAGAGTATTCGAACATTATTTTTTACATTTATTTTTCTAAGTCAGTGCTTGATCCCTCCGGTTAGAGCAGAGGAAATAACTGAAGCTCTGAGTTTGAAAGAAGCGCTGTCCATGGCGTATGACCATAATCCGCAAATGATCGAGGCCAGAAAAATGATTCAGGCTGCTCAGGGAGATCTCATAACAACGCGTACGTTTCTTAATCCGGAGCTGGAAGCTGAAATCGGCGGGCTTAAGAAAAACGAAGCAGGTGAGCGTAAAGGCCATCTTGAGAATATTGCGATTGTTCAGCCTTTTGAACCGTTGGGTGTCCGCGGGTTAAAGACCAAGATCGCAAAAAATGAGGTTAAAATTGGAGAAGAAACGCTCAAATCTGTCTGGTCGAACATTTATTCTCAGGTCCGTTCGGCTTATATGAAAATCATTTTAGACAAAAAAGAATTGGAACTGGCTCAGGAAAATTTATCAACAATGCGTCAGCTTTTCAGCAATGTGCAGATCCGTTTTCAATCAGGGCAGGGGTTCAAGAATGATCTGCAGAGGGCGAAGATCGAACTGTTGAAAGCTGAAAATGATTATCTGATGGTCGAGAAGGAAAATAAAATCGATAAAGGGAGATTGAATCTTCTGCTTGGACGTTCCTTGGACGTTCCGTTGGATATCAAGGAAGAATTAAAGGTCGAAGCTTTGAAGTTTGACCTTCAAAAGTTGACCGCCATGGCTTCTGCCAAGCGACCCGACCTAAAAATCGAGAAACTGATGCTGGATTCCAAGAATAAGAATTTTATGAAAGAGCAGCTCAATCGTCTCCCGTCTTTTTCTTTGGGATTTCAAAAGACAAATGCCGAATATGACAAGGATTATGCCGCCTTGGTTTCCGTCAGTGTTCCTTTATGGAATTTAAACCAAGGTGAAGTGAAAAAGGCAAAGGCCGAAAGAGAAATCCAGCAGGCCAAGCTGCAAGCAACAGAGAAAGAAGCCGCCTTTGACGTTTACCAAGCCTATTGGAATGCCGCCGCGGCTCAAAAGCAGGTTGAATATTTAAAAGAGTCCGTTGAGGAAGCCAACGAACTTATTCGCCTGGCGGATTTAGGATACAGAGAAGGCGAGATTGATTTTATCAATTACCGGGATCAAGTCAAAACAGCCACAGAAACCAAGGTCAGATATTACGAAGGTTTATACAATCTTGATCAAAATATCAGTGAACTAGAACGAGCCAGTTATGGTTCTTTGCGTGAGGAGGAATTCTTGAAATGAAAAATTCTAAAAGGTTATTCACTATTGTCATTGTTTTTATTTTGGGTGTCATTGTTTCGCCTTACATCCGGGGACAGAAACCCTCTGAAGAGGCCATGTCAGAGGAAGAAAGTCAGGAAGAAGACGGGGTCATTAGGTTGGAGAAAGAATCCCAGGAATTAGTGAATTTTAAGACGGCAGAAGTTAAGAAATCTCCGCTTATAGAAAAAATATCGATAGCCGGGCAGATAGCGCAGGATGCCAACGAAACTCACAATGTTTTTCCTCCGCGGGCCGGTGTGGTGGTCGAGAATACGGCACAGCTGGGTGCCATTGTTAAAAAAGGCGACGTGCTGAGTCGGCTTAAAGTCGAGGATCAGCCGGACCCCATTGCTGTCGAATCGCCTTATGCCGGGGTCATTATCGGAGATTTTGATACCGTTGGGCAAAAGGTCGAAACGATCTCTTCTTTATGCGCCATCGCGGATCTGTCCAAAGTTTGGGCAAACTTTGATATCTACGAAAAAGACATCGCCAAAGTTAAGATCGGGCAAGACATCACGCTGCGCTCCAGCGCTTACCCTGAGCAGTCTTTTGAAGGCAAGATCGTTTTTATTTCTCCGCGCGTGGATGAAACGACGCGCACCATCAAAATACGCGCCTTGATCGAGAACTCTGAGTATTTATTGAAACTCGGGATGTTTGTCAACGGCGAGATTATTTCGCAAGGTTCGCAGGAATATATAATCTTACCGGCCAGTGCCGTTCAGACATTGGGAGATAAGCGGGTTGTGTTTGTTAAGATCGGTGACGGGGAATTTCATAAAAAAGAAATTATAATTGCGTTGCAAACAACAGATCAAGTGGCCGTCAGTGAAGGCGTTAATGTCGGGGATGTGGTGGTCACCGACGGTGCATTTCTCCTTAAATCAGGCTTACTTAAAGATGAATTGGAAGGAGAATAATCATGATTGAAAAAATGGTGGCCTTTGCCTTGCGCCAAAGGCTTTTAATATCAGTCGCTGTTGTGCTTGTCGGAATCTCCGGATTTTATTCTTTGAAGAAATTGTCTATTGATGCGTTCCCGGATGTGACCAACGTTCAGGTGCAAGTGATTGCCGAAGCGCCCGGACGTTCGCCGATCGAAGTCGAGAGATTTGTCACCTTTCCCATTGAAGTCCAGATGACCGGGCTGCCGCACCTGGTGGAATTGCGTTCGCTTTCCAAGTTCGGCCTCTCGATGGTCACGATCGTTTTTGAAGATAACGTTGATATTTATTTTGCCAGGCAGTTAGTGCTGGAACGGCTTATTGAAGCCAAAGAAAAGTTGCCCGAGGGTGTTGAGCCGGCCTTGGGACCTATCTCCAGCGGCTTGGGTGAAATTTATCAATACACTCTGGAGCGTCCTAATGGAGAAGAAACCACTGAGAACTTAATGGAATTGCGTACTGTGCAGGATTGGATCGTTCGTCCTATTCTAAAGAATATTTCGGGGGTTGCCGACGTTAATTCATTCGGCGGATATGTCAAGCAGTATCAAATCATCGTCGATCCGCAGCGATTGATCAAATATGATTTGAGTTTAAAGGAAATTTCCGAGGCGGTCGCCGCCAATAACAGCAATGCCGGAGGCAATATCCTTGAGCACTTCTCTGAACAGTACATCGTTAGAGGCATTGGTATCATTCAATCGATTGAAGATATCGAGGATATTGTCCTCAAAGAAAACGAGGGCGTTCCGGTTTATGTTAAGGATGTGGCAAAGGTCGAATTCGGTCCCGAGACCCGGCAAGGCGCCCTGGTCGTCGATGGTCAAAGAGAAGGTGTTGCAGGTATCGTTATGATGATCCGCGGCGGCAGCGGAAAAGAGATCGTGACCAAGGTCAAGGAGAGGGTCAAAGAAATTAATGAGAATAAGATCCTCCCCAACGGCATCCAAGTCAAACCGTTTTATGACCGCACGGAACTGGTCGAAAAATGCCTGGAAACAGTGACGAAAGCTCTTGCTGAAGGCGGCATTTTGGTTGTCGTCATCCTTTTTCTCTTTTTAGGAAATGCGCGGAGTGCTTTGATCGTCGCGTTGAATCTTCCCATCGCGGCACTCGTAACGTTCATTGCCATGAAACAAATGAACCTTTCGGCCAATCTCATGTCGCTGGGGGGTTTGGCGATTGCTATCGGTATGATGGTGGACGGTTCGGTCGTCATGGTCGAAAATATCTTCCGGCATCTCTCTGAGAAGGGCGGTCCCGAGAAAAATCGAATCCAGGTTATTCTCGAAGCCGCTAATGAAGTCGCCAAACCGATTGTCTTTGGGATCATGATTATCATTATTGTTTTCTTGCCGCTATTTACGTTGGAGGGGATGGAGGGCAAGATGTTCAGTCCCATGGCCTATACGATCAGCATCGCGCTTTTTGCATCGCTGATCCTTTCTCTGACGGTGTCTCCGGTCTTAAGTTCGTTCTTTTTAAAAGGCGGAAAAGATGAAGATGTTTTCATTCTTCGTCTGGCGAAGAAGGTCTACTTGCCCATGCTTCGTAAAGCAATAAAGAAGAAAGTCTCTGTCATTGTCATAACCGTGGGACTATTTTTAGCAAGTTTGGCGCTTTTCCCGTTCTTGGGAACAGAGTTCATTCCTATTTTGGATGAGGGCAGCTTAACACCACAAATTATCCGCCTGCCCAGCATCGCGCTTAAAGAGTCGGTCGAGATTGAAAAGTTAGTGCAGCGCGAATTAATGAAATTCCCGGAAGTTGAGACAGTGGTATCAAAGATAGGAACAGCGGAGATTGCCACTGATCCCATGGGACCGAATCTAAGCGATCCGATCGTTGTTCTCAAGCCGCGTAAAGAATGGAAAACAACCAAGAGCAAAGAGGAATTGGTCGAAAAAATTCGTGAGTCATTAGGTAAGATCCCGGGGATCGGGCTTAATGTTACCCAGCCGATTGCTTTGCGGGTTGATGAACTTATTTCGGGTGTGAAGTCGCAGATCGCCGTTAAATTATTTGGCGACGACATGGATGTTCTAAAAAATAAGGCTGATGAAATTGCCAAAATCGTTTCCAAGGTTAAAGGGGTCGAAGACTTGCGGGTAGAGCAGGTTTCCGGTCAGTCGTATGTCGAGATCAATATCAACCGCCGGCAAATTGCCCGTTACGGAATTAATGTGGCGGATGTTCAAGAAATTATTGAGACGGCCATCGGCGGAAAAGCCGCTACGCAGGTTTTTGAAGGAGAAAAAAGATTTGACGTCCTGCTCAGATTCCCGGAAGATAAGCGTAACTCAATTGAAACAATAGGGAATATTCTCGTGAATTCGCCCGGCGGGGCCAAGGTCCCTTTGTCGCAACTGGCCGAAGTGAAATTGGTTGAAGGGCCGGTTCAGATCAGCCGGGATAATAGCAAAAGACGGATCGTCATTGAATGCAATGTGAAAGGACGAGATATCGGTGGTTTTGTCACCGAAAGTCAGGCCAGACTTAAAGAGAAATTAAAGCTCCCGGCTGGATATTACATCACCTGGGGCGGGGCCTTTGAGAATCAACAAAGAGCTATGAAGCGATTGATGATCATTGTTCCCATTACGATCGCCCTCATATTCTTCCTGCTCTATTTGGCATTCAATTCCATTAAGCAGGCCGTCTTGATTATTATCAATTTGCCTTTTGCTTTAATCGGCGGGATCGTGGCCTTGTTTATATCAAGGATGTACTTGAGCGTGCCGGCGTCCGTCGGATTTATTGCCCTCTTTGGTGTTGCTGTCTTAAATGGTGTGGTGCTGGTTTCCTATATTAATCAGTTAAGAAGGGAAGGGATGGCCCTCAATGAAGCCATTACGAACGGTTGTGAGCGCCGCTTAAGACCCGTTCTTATGACGGCTGCCGTTGCCATCCTCGGCCTTGTTCCGATTTTATTTGCGACAGGCCCGGGATCAGAAGTTCAAAAACCATTGGCGGTGGTTGTTATCGGCGGGCTAATGACATCAACCCTTTTAACACTTCTAGTTTTACCAGTTTTATATGGCTGGTTTGAGAAAGAAGAAGTAGAATTCTAAAGCCTGCCTACCGCAGGCAGGGAGGAATGCATGAAAAAGATAGAAGCTTATATCCAACCGTTTATGTTACGGAAAGTCGTCGATGCATTGAGGGCAATTCATATTCATGGAATGTCCGTGATTGAAGCCAAGGGATTTGGAAAAGAAAAGGATGAAAGTTATCCTCACCATGCGGCTGATTACATCGTCGACTTTACGCCTAAAACGAAAATTGAAATTGTTTGCAATGATGAGCAAAGCACAAAAATCATGGAAACTATTCAAAAGTCGGCTCACACCGGACGAAAAGGGGACGGCAAAATTATTGTTACGAATGTCGAGGAAGCTCTCAGTATTCGTAATAAGGATGTGAATGAGCAAGCTATTTGACGGTGAGGTCAAATAAGTAAAATATAGATTGATATTAAACAATAACCAAGGATATTTTTATGCCCTCCTTTAATGAATATTTGGCCCAAGGTAACGCGTGGTTATTTTTCCCCATGGCTATTTTACTTGGAGCGCTGCACGGATTAGAGCCCGGCCACAGCAAGACGATGATGACCGCCTTCATTGTGGCGATCCGCGGTACGGTGTGGCAGGCATTTCTTTTGGGTGTGTCGGCTACTGTTTCTCACACCGCTATTATCTGGATGCTCGCGTTTGCCGGTTTGCATTATTCTTCACGTTTGAACGTGGAGGAATTAGAGCCTTATTTTCAAATGGTAACAGGTGTTGTGGTTATTGGACTGGCTGTTTGGATGCTTTATCGGACCCGTCAGGCGCAGAAAGAAATTCATCATCACGAACATCATCACGGGGAACCGGAGTCGCAAGGCGATAGTGAATTCGGCGATGCTCATGAACGCGCTCACGCCGCAGAAATGCAGAAACAATTGGCTAATCAGCAGGTCACGACCGGGCAAATCATTTTGTTCGGTTTGACCGGCGGATTGCTGCCGTGCCCGTCGGCACTTGCCGTGCTCTTGGTATGTTTGCAGTTGAAGAAAGTAACGCTGGGTTTTGCCTTGGTGTTGGGATTCAGTATAGGGTTAGCGATCACTTTAGTAACGGTGGGAACGATTGCCGCTATTTCTGTAAAACACGCCAGCAAAAGATTCAAGGGGTTCGGTGCATTGGCGCGTAAAATTCCCTATGCCAGCTCCGCCGTATTGATTGTGATCGGCTTAGCGGTTGCGCTGCAAGGCTTGTGGCATTTGATAGTAAAGTAGATCGCAGAATTCCAAGGATGCGAAGGCACCTCTTACAAACAGATCTTTCATTGACCCGGCCGATTTTTTTAGTAAACTAATATAAGACATGTCGACACATTTCCTTTCTACTATCGAATTTCAGATGAGCCTGCTGTTGTTCGTCGCCTTGGCAGGTTATCTTCTGGCGGCACGGATCAACCAATCCGCGGTCATCGGCGAGATCCTCGTCGGACTGATCATCGGTCCGAGCTTCTTGGGTCTCATCACGTACACCGATTTTGTGCAGAGCCTGGCGCATCTGGGCGCGATCATCCTGCTGTTCGTGGTGGGTTTTGAATTTAAAATTAAGGAAGTCTTCAACCTGCGCTATGGCGTGATCGCTTTGGTCGGGGTGGTGGTCCCGTGGATCGGGGGGTACTACACCGCTAAACTTTTCGGATACAGTTTTGGGAATGCCGTTTTTGTCGGCACGGCCTTGACCGCGACCAGCATCGCTATTACCGCTAATGTATTGAAGGAAATGAACAAGCTGCAGACTCCTGCCGCCCAGGCCATTATCGGCGCCGCGGTCATCGATGACGTTCTAAGTCTTTTGGCGTTATCCCTGTCGAACGAAATTGTTTTCGGCACCCTGTCTTTTTCCACGATACTTATTCCGTTAATAAAGGCTGTTTTATTTTTGGTCATTGGGGCCTATCTGGGCGGAGCGGTCTTTACCCCGCTCATTGAGAAGATCGATCAGTCCAGCTTCGGCCGTAAGTATCCGGAGTTCGTTTTTATTTTTGCGATGATGCTCGCTTTTTTTTACGCGGCCATCGCGGAGCTTTTGGGTTTATCGGGGATCGTGGGCGCTTTTCTTGCCGGGATCTCTTTCGGGGGCGCCATGGTCCGCCATGGGAAGAGCCATAAAGAGGGCGCAGAATATCTGCACATCATTTTTGCCTCGATCTTTTTTGTATCCCTGGGAGTGCTGGTGGATATAAAGCTCTTGACGCTTAATTCCCTCGTTTTTTTGATGGTCCTGACCGTTGTTGCCATTGTCACGAAGGTGGTTGGCTGTTCTTTGCCTGCGCTTTGGCAGGGATTATCCAAAAGGGATGCGGCAATTATCGGGCTCGGCATGTCTCCCCGGGGAGAGGTCGCCATGATTATCGGGCTTATCGGTTTACGGGAAGGCATCATCAATCAGGATATCTACGCCGCCATTATTGCCATGAGCCTTATCACCACGATCTTTACCCCGATCGTGTTAAGAAATTGGTTTTATAAGGAAAGCATATAAGTCTCCCTCTAACGTATAGCTTGGACAGCGAAATACTTTACCGCAGCAACTTATCCCGCACTTATTGACGAGAATACGACCCGCACCTCGCACAAATAATCCCTGCGCTGAAAATAATCCTTGACAAAGTCTCGCTGCATGTTTATAAATAAGTCATTGTATAACTTACTTAGGCGATTTTATATTGTAAAGTAAGACTTTTCAGGCAGATTCCTATGAGGATCTGATTTAAAACTAAGGTCTAAGAAAACTTATTTAGCCGGGAAGCGGGTGGGATTGACCGGCCGTTTGGGATTATGACAGTCAGGGATGACAACAAAGATATTGACCCCAAGGTATTGAACGAGATCGTGGAAGCGATCCGCCGCATGAAGTTCGGCGAGGTCGTGGTCACGGTCTACGACTCCAAGGTCGTCCAGATCGAAAAAAAGGAAAAGAAGAGGTTTGCCTAAGCTACCACGCCTGTGGGGCATATTGTGAGTGTTGTGGTGCCTGACTGCACATGCAGAGGGGATCATGAGAGAAGCCTGCCGACCGGCAGGCAGGGAGGAAGAGTATGAGCAGAGTGAGTTTATTTGCGGGGATTTGTTTTATCACGGTGTTTTTTTCACTGCCGGCCGGGGCCGAGACCATCGAGGACATCAAGGCCACGATGGAAGAAATGAAGCGGGATTATGAAACCCGCATCAAAGGGTTGGAAGAGAGGATCGAAACTCTCAGCGGTCAGCAACAGGAGAACAGTGCCAAGATCGAGGACATCGCCACCCAACACGAGGCGCAGGCCGCTGCGATGGAGCAAAAGATCGATGCCAAAACATTGGATGTTGAATATGTCGGCCGGGGGAACGCCCCTGTCGGCAAAGGCGGACTTGTCATCGGGAATCCGTTCGGTTTCGGCAATGTTTCGGTCGGCGGCTACGCGGATGTCGAGTACGGTGATTTTGAAAAAACCAATTCCACGTTTAATCAGCATCGCTGGATTATTAATATCGGCGCTTTTCCCCACGAGCGTTTGCGTTTTACTTCTGAATTGGAAATTGAATATGGCGGTCCCAATGTTCCCAATGCCGATGGAGAAATCAAAGTGGAACAGGCCTACATGGATTTCTTGATCAATGACGCCGTTAATGTCAGGGCCGGAGCGCTGCTTGTTCCGTTCGGACGCTACAATCTTTATCATGATTCGGATCTGCAGAATTTAACCGAGCGGCCGATCGTGGCCAGGGATGTCATTCCTACCACTTGGACCGAAGCCGGGGCCGGTATTTTTGGCGGGTTTAATCCGGTTTTGGGAAGTTATGAGGATTTGAATTTAAATTATGAATTGTATATGGTCAACGGTCTTGATACCGGATTCTCGGATACCGGGTTATCGGGAGCGCGCGCCAGTTTGAAGACCGATAATAATGATGATAAAGCCGTGGTCGGCCGTGTGGCCGCCAGTCCTTGGCTTAACCAGGAGGTCGGGGTCAGCGGTTATTGGGGAGAATATGACACCGCCGGTCATGCCATCGCCGGTGTGGGCGTTGATTCGTTAGTGACGATCGGGCCGTTGGAATGGATCAATGAATATGCCTATTTTGGTGTTGAGCAAGGCAGCAGTGATGTGGCGAATTTTTTTCAAGGCGCGTATAGCCAATTGAATTACGATTTTTGGTTCAAATGCCTCGACAATTCATTTTTAGGACGAGGTTTCAAAGATCCCAAAATGACACTGGTCGGCCGTTATGACTGGGGTTTGATCAGCGACGACAGTGACGCCTCGCGCGGCAACAATAAAGAAGACCGCTGGACGTTGGGTTTCAATTACCGTCCGGTCGACAATTTCGTCTATAAACTTGAATATCAGTGGAATCAAACGAGCAACGAAGCGCTGGAGCGCGGGGATAACAATGGCTTTCTTACGTCTATGGCCATTGGATTCTAGAAATTTTGTCTATGGTTATTCCAAAACAATGGCGGGGTGGGTCGCTTCGGTTTGTGTCTGTCCCCGGGATCGTGCTCCTGGTCAGCGCGCCTGGATTTGCCGCGACCTATCTCACGGTTGAGCAGGCTCAGCAAGTGATCTTCCCGGGCCAAAATTTTACGGCCGTGGCATTGATCTTGTCGGAAGAAAATCAGAAAGCTCTGGAGACGCAGTATGGCCTGCCGGTGCATTCTGTAAAACAAAAAATCTGGCGCACGGAGCAGGGCGGGTTCTTCATCATTGATAAAGTGATCGGCAAACATGAATTGATCACCTATGCCGTGGGGATCAATCCGGACGGCAGCATACGCCAGGTCGAGGTCATGGATTACCGCGAAGCCTATGGTGATGCGATCCGGCAGAAAAGATGGCGGCGGCAATTTATCGGGAAGACCGCCGCGTCTTCTCTTGAACTCGATGCGGATATAAAAAATATCAGCGGGGCCACCTTATCCTGCCGTCATGTCACGGAAGGTGTTAAACGGATAATGAGTTTGTATGAACTTGTGCTTAAAAAATAAAATTCGACGCTGCCGTCCGCTGTTAGGGACGTATGTGGAAGTGGCGGTGGAGCATGATGATAGCGGCCAAGCCCAGGCGGCCGTTAACGCGGCTTTTGCCGCCGTGGAGCGCGTGCACAAATTAATGAGTTTTTATGATCCGGAAAGCGAAATCTCCCGGCTTAACTGTTTGGCGGCACAGCAGGATGTAGTGGTCAGTGTTGAGACTTATCATGTGCTGCAGCGGGCCAAGGAATTGTATGAACGCACGCAGGGGATATTTGATATCACCGTTGCTGCTGAATTGCTGGAGCGGGGAGTATTGCCCAAGCCCGCGTTCTTTAAAAAACAAAAAGATTATTACGGGAGAACAAAGGATATCGTTTTGCTGCCCGATAGAAGCGTGCGTTTTTTACAGCCTCTGCAGATCGATCTGGGCGGCATCGCTAAGGGATTTGCCGTTGATCAGGCCATTGAGGTTTTAAAGCAGAACGGTATGGATAACGGCTGTGTCAATGCCGGCGGCGATATGCGCTGTTTCGGGGATGAAGAGCAACCGGTGTTGGTGCGGCATCTCTTGGCGCCGGATCAATTTTTGCCGCTCCCCGCGTTAAAAGATGCGGCCTTGGCCACCTCAGCCAATTTTTATGAATACGAGGAGAAAGATCCTTTGCTGTGCGCCCAAATTCATGGACAGACCAGGAAACCGTTGCTTGCTCCGCTGAGCGTATCGGTGCGGGCGCAGTCGTGCCTGGTCGCGGATGCTCTGACGAAAATAGTTTTTGCTTTAAAAAAGGGATCGGCTGCGGTATTGTCGGAATTCGGTGCGGCCGCGTTTATTGTTTATCCTGATGATAAAATTTTATGTTATGATGGAAAATTATTACGTAAAGGAAAATTGGGATGAGAGGGAAAGATGTCCGTTTCAGCCAGTGGTTGAATGTTTGGTTCTACGGTGTTTTTAGCGTGCTCTTCTTCTCCGGGGTGATCTGGTTGGTGGTGCATAACGCGGGGACAGTGGGAACAGAGGGGGAAGGTTTCGACGGGCAGGTGAGTCCGTTGGAGCCGTGGCTGTTGAAAATTCACGGGGCCGCGGCCATGGGATCGCTGGTGATCCTGGGTGTTCTGATCCCGTCGCATATGCAGCGCGCTTGGCAGCTGAAGCGCAATCATTTTCCCACCGTGGCCATAGTCGGTTTGTGTCTTTTGATGGCGATCAGCGGATATGGTTTGTATTATTGCGGCAGCGATGCCTGGCGGGCGTGGATCAGCGGTTTTCATAGCGTGGCCGGATGTGCCCTGCCGCTGGTCTTGGTTTGGCATATTTTTTCGGGCAGAAAAAGAAAATAGAAGGAACATCTTTCAATGCAGACAGTTATTGTTATATTTATTGTTGGAGTGAGCGCAGCGTATTTGATCCGTATTTTTATCAGATCGCTCCGCGCCAACAAAAAAGGTCATTGTTCTTCTTGCGGGAAGGAATAGAGGTATGCAGGCAGCGAGTTGGTTTAAAAAAATATTTTCCAAGAAACAGGAATGCGTCTGTCAGGCTGAGCTGAAATCCCTGAGCCAGGTCGAGCCGGGGCATCAGGTGCGTGTGGAGTGCCTGCGCGGAGAAGACGGCGTATGCCAGCGTTTGCGGGAAATGGGGTTTTGCGAATCTTCGGTCGTTGAGAAGATCGCGGATACCGGCGCGCTTTTGTGCAAGGTCTGTGATGCCAAAGTGGTCATCAGCAAAGATCTGGGGAAAAATATCATCGTCAAAGAAGTGTGTGAGTGCAAAGGACATACCATGGAAGGTAAGCATATTCTTTTAAGCCAGATGCCGATCGGCCAACCGGGGACCATTAAGGGTTTTACCGTTGAGAGCGACGACTGCGAACGTATCGAAGAAATGGGGCTGACCCCCGGCGAGAAGGTCGAGGTCATCCGCTACGCGCCTCTGGGCGATCCGGTTGAGATCAAGATCCGCGGTTATTGCCTTTCGTTGCGCAAAGCAGAAGCGGATTTGATCATGGTCACGGTTGCCGCTTAAGATAAGGAAAGACATGCCCACCGAACTTTCTGCCGTCGAACCGAGATCTGATATTAAAACCATCGTTCTCGCCGGCAATCCCAATTCAGGAAAAACCACCCTCTTTAACGCCTTCACGAAGCTCCGCCAAAAGGTCGGGAATTATCCCGGCGTCACCGTCGAGAAAAAAAGCGGTACGCTGGTCCTGGCCCAGGACCGTGTCGTCAATGTGATCGATCTGCCCGGAACGTACAGCCTGGCGGTCCGTTCTCCGGACGAACAGGTCGCCCGCGATGTTTTGCTCGGCCGTACCGCCGATACCCCTAAACCGGATGTTGTGGTGTGTGTCGTCGATGCCGGAAATTTGGAACGCAATCTTTATTTAGTCAGCCAGATCCAAGACCTCGGCGTCCCGATGGTCATTGCCCTGAACATGATGGATGAGGTCAGCCGTCAGGGCAGGGAGATCGATATCGAAAAGTTGTCGCAGAAGCTCGGTATTCCCGTGGTCCCGACCGTGGCGAATCAGAATCAGGGGATCGAAGAATTAAAGAAATTGATCTCGCAGGGCGTTGAAAAAAAATATAAGCGGGTCTGGCGCATGGCGCCGGATATGGAAGAAGAGGTCCAGCATCTGGTGCGTCTTCTGGTGCAGCATCAGAAAATGGATACGCATGAGGCTTTTGCCGAGGCGCTGATCCTGATGTCGCTGGGCGCAAAATTGAAGAATGAGGAGAAATCCAACTCGCCAAAACGTTTTTATAAAGAAGAATTGATCAACCAGATCCAGCTCATCCAGGAACGCCTGCGTCAGAAAGGATTGCGGGCTCGGACGGCCGCGATCGAGGCCCGCTATGACTGGATCAAGGCCATTCTGAAAGAATGCGTCCATGATAGAAATAAAAAAGGCCCGGACCTGACCGAGAAGATTGACGCGGTCTTAACGCATAAGGTCTTCGGCTGGGTATTTTTTATAGGGATCATGACCTTCATGTTTTATATGATCTTCACCTTCGCCTCGGTCCCGATGGACTGGATCGACGGGATGTTCGGAAAGCTGGGGACTTGGGTGAGCTTGGTCATGCCGGCGGGGGACCTGCGTGATCTCATCGTCAACGGTGTCATTGCCGGGGTCGGCGGGGTGGTGATCTTCTTGCCGCAAATTTTGATCTTGTTCTTTTTTATCGGGCTTTTGCAGGATACGGGT
>Ga0155339_174_pt3 | contig 18446 bp, 19 predicted proteins | sample RifCSPhighO2_02_FD_106307 | JGI IMG/M metagenome (GOLD analysis project Ga0155339, IMG submission 106307) | Omnitrophica WOR_2 bacterium RIFCSPHIGHO2_02_FULL_48_11 | reverse complement strand
CGCCGTATTCTCCGGCGCCGGGCCCCAGGTCGATGACAAAGTCCGCCCGGCGGATGGTTTCTTCATCGTGTTCCACGACGACCAGGGTGTTGCCCAAATCCCGCAGCGAATGCAGCGTTGAGAGCAGGTGTTCATTATCTTTTTGGTGCAATCCGATGCTCGGCTCATCGAGGATGTAAACAACCCCGACCAGTCCTGATCCCACCTGGGTGGCCAGACGGATCCGTTCGGCCTCGCCGCCGGAGAGCGTGGAACTTTTGCGGTCCAGGGTCAGATAATCCAGCCCGACGTTGACGCAGAAGTCCAACCGGCGGAGTATTTCTTTTAAAATGGCTTCGCTGATCTTGGCCTGATCTTTGCTGAGTTTTAAATTATGAAAATAATTCTTGGCTTCTTTGATGGAAAAAGTTGTGACCTGCTGAATATTGCGCTCGCCGACTTTTACGGACAGTGATTCTTTTTTAAGACGGGCGCCCTGACAGTCCGGACACGGCAGGATCGACATATATTTGGAAATCTCATCTTTGAGCCAATCGCTGTCGCTTTCGCGGAAGAGCCGTTCCAAATATTTGACAACACCTTCAAAGGTTCTCCCCCAGATCTCGTCAGTTGAACCGTAAAAAAGGGTTTTGATGAATTTTTTATGTTTGGCGGACAACTCTTGAAAGGACAATTGCAGGTCCACGTCGTAGATATCGGCGATCTCGCGCAGGACCGCACGGTAATACATCATGTAGCCGCGCTGTCCTTTTTTCCAGGGGGCAATGGCATTGACCCAGGCCTTGGAGGGATCTGGGACCAAGCGTTCGGGATCAATCTCCATTTTGGTGCCCAAGCCGTTGCAGCTGGGACACGCGCCATAGGGAGAATTAAAAGAAAAAATCCGCGGTTCCAATTCCGTCAGGTTAATGCCGCAGTGGATACAGGCGTAACGTTCGCTGAAAGTTTTTTCGGGATATTTACCGTTGGAATCAATAATGAGGATCCCGTCTCCGGTCTTGAGGGCTGTTTCGATGGAATCGGTCAGGCGCTTACGGATGTCGGCCTTGACGACCAGGCGGTCAATGACCACTTCGATGTTATGGATTTTAAATTTGTCGAGTTTGATCTTGTCATTAACTTCGTGAATTTTTCCATCCACCCGCAGCCGCGCAAAACCGGCCTTGGACACCTGTTGCTGGATGCCGCGGTACTCCCCTTTGCGTCCCCGGATGAGCGGGGCCAGGAGATTGATCTTTGTGCCTTCTTCAAAATCCAAAATTTGCTGCGCCATTTCTTGGGCGCTCTGGCGTTCGATCTTGCGGCCGCATTGATAGCAGTAAGGGATGCCGATGCGGGCAAATAAAAGCCGCAGATAATCATAGATCTCTGTTTGGGTCGCCACGGTGGAGCGCGGGTTGTGGCTGGTGGTTTTCTGTTCGATCGAGATCGTCGGGGAAAGGCCTTCGATGGACTCGACATCGGGTTTTTGCAATTGTTCCAGGAATTGCCGGGCGTACGCTGAAAGGCTTTCGACATAACGGCGCTGCCCTTCCGCGTAGATCGTGTCAAAGGCCAGAGAGGATTTCCCGGACCCGCTTAAACCGGTGACAACCACGAGTTTATTGCGCGGGATTTCCAGGTTGATATTTTTGAGGTTGTGTTCTTTAGCCCCACGGATGATGATGTATTCTGAACTCATATTGGAACCTGGAGTAACCAGCAGAAATGGTTGATGTTTTTTGGGTGAGAAGAGTTTCTCAATTTAAAACAACCCCTGCGCTTCGTTTTCGAAGCAAACGGCAGGGGTTGTTTTAAATCGAAAAAACGATTTACTTGCGTTTAGCAGCTTTTTTCTTTTTTCCTCCGCGGACCATCTTTGCGCAGGAGATATCACCGTGTTTATCGATGAAATAGAGATACCCCTTTTGCTTTTTGATACCGACTTTAGCAACTTTTTTGGCGCTACCGCCTTTTTTGTTGCCGCGAGCCATTTTGGCGCAAGAGACATCCCCACGTTTATCGACGAAATAGAGATACCCTTTTTCTTTCTTTACTCCAACTTTAGCGACTTTCTGTGCCATGCTTCTCACCTCCTTCCTTAGGTTCCAATTTTAAGACCTTGTGAAAATTGTTTCAGCGTTTGGATCCCGGATAAGACCGCCAGATAACTGGTCTTAGGATTGTCCGGGCAGACCACATTGTCGGTCCGCGTAACGATACGGCCGAAATCACCGAGCACTTCCAATTCGTGTGAATTTACTTTGAAATTTGGCGAGGTAATGATGCGAATAATGACTTTGCTTTTATCATGGGCAGCCAGGGCAACCGTTGCGGCCACGTTAATATTTTGGGGAAAATATTTTACCGCCTCATCGACCGTCCCTTGAAAAAGGACTGTTTCTTCGGTGATTTTTGCTAAATTAATTCCTCGTGAGATAAGATGCGGATTATGACCGAATCCCCCCGGGGGTTTGCGGGTTGTCAGAGTGATGCTTGAGATGTTTCCTAAACTTGCGGCCTTGATCGCATCGATTCCGGCTACGGCACCCGACGGAAGTAGAACGCAGCAGCGGTTTTTGGTGGCAAGTCGAAAAATATCGGATGACTTTAAAAGTTTTCCAACGCTCATCGAAAGCACATGTTTTCTTGCTTTTATGGCTTGTTTAATAATCCAGGCCGTATCCGGTGAGTTGACAGCCTCCACTACGATATCCACACTGCTTAAAAATTTTTTAAAAGATGGTTTGATCAGATTGTTGATTTTAAGACTTTTTTCCAGTTGATAAGCTTTTTCGTGGGTGATGTCATATAAACCATTAAGCCGGTAGGTCGCTTTAAGTTCTTTTTTGACACTCTTAGCGATGCGCGATCCGATTGCACCACAACCTAAAATGCCGATACGAATTTTTTTATTTTGCAACGTCATGAAATACTTAAGTTTAATGTGAAAATAAAAGAATACCCTTTAAATTTTAACAATGATGTTATCAATCAAACGGGCTTTCCCAAACCAAACGGCCAGGGCGATCAGAACTTCTCCCCGGAGTCCTTGCAGCGGTTGCAGTGTATCAGCGTTGACGCATTCGATGTATTGAATCCGGCCTGAGCTGTTGTGACGGATCAAGGCCGCTATATGCTTTATGACCCTTGCGGTCCGGCGTTCGCCGTTCTGGATTTTTTGCCGGGCATCGCGCAAGGCCCGGTAAAGGACCGGCGCTTCGCGGCGTTGTTTTGGGGTCAAATATTGATTCCGTGAACTCATGGCCAGACCGTCATTCTCGCGGACCGTTGGACAGATATTGATTTTGACCGGGATATCCAAATCGCGGACCAGTTGTTTAAGCACCGCGCACTGCTGTGCGTCTTTTTGTCCCAGGTATAAAACATCCGGGGTGACAATATTGAGCAACTTGGTGACCACCAGGGCCACCCCGTCGAAATGTCCCGGACGAAATCTCCCGCACAGTGTCTTTGTGATCCGGTCAACTTTGATTGATGTCAAAAAGCTCCTCGGATAAATTTTATTTACCGACGGATAAAATATTATATCAACCTTTTGTTTTTTTGCAAACAAACAATCTTTGTTTTTCTCTCGAGGATAGGCGGCAAAATCTTCGCGGGCGCCGAATTGTTTGGGATTCACGAAAACGCTGAGGACCGTGACGGCATTTTCTCGACGAGATTTTTGGATCAACGAGGCGTGCCCGGTGTGCAGCGCCCCCATCGTCGGGACAAAGCCGATCGACTGGCCGCGGCGTTTGGCCTGCGCAATAATTGTGCGGATTTTTTTAATGTCCGTGATGATTTGCATATTTTACTTTTCGAAAAATATCCGGCGCGATTTCTGACAAAGGTTGCATGACAAAATTCCTCTCGTGCATTCGGGGATGCGGGATCTTCAGATCGGGATTTTTTATTTTGAGATTATCGTATAAAAGAATATCGATGTCAATGACCCGCGGCCCGTTACGGCCGGCCGGTTTGCGGCCGAGTATTTTTTCGATCTTTTTAACGAGGTTGAGCAATTGCTCCGGAGAAAGTTCGGTCGTCGTTTGGATGACCGCGTTCAAGAATTTGCTTTGGGACGGACCGCCGCACGCTTCGGTTTCAATGATGCGGGAAATTTTGGTGATAAGGACTTCCTTGCTTTTAAGGTGTGCCATGGCCTGGAGGATGTATCTTTTACGGTCGCCGATATTGCTGCCCAGTCCCAAATACACAATGGCCAAGAAGAGCTCCTTAACTATAAAACTTTACGCAGCCGTTCAACGGCCAGGGCAATGCGATCTTTGGGGACGGTGATCGTCATGCGGATATATCCTTCCCCGGCTTCGCCAAAACCAACTCCCGGGGTCGCGACGATATCAGTTTTTTCTAAGAAAGCCTTGGCGGTTTCCATGGAATCGTTAAAACTTTTAGGGATTTTTGCCCAAACATAGAAAGCGGCTTTGGGCGGGGGAATTTTCCAGCCGATGCTGCGCAGTCCGTTGATCAGACAATCCCGGCGTTCCTGATAAAGGTTCCGCAAATCGTCCAAATCCCGCGGGTCTGTTTTAAGCGCTGCAATGGCCGCCAGCTGGATCGCTTGAAAAATCCCGGAGTCGAAATTTGATTTCACTTTAGCGAGAGCGGCGATGAGGGTGCGATTTCCGCAGGCCCAGCCGATCCGCCAGCCGGTCATGTTATAAGTTTTTGAAAATGAATGGAACTCGATTGCGATATCCTTGGCCCCTTCGACCTCTAAAATACTGGGCGGCTTGATGCCGTCAAAATAAATCTCTGAATAAGCCATGTCGGAGATAAGAATGATCCCTTTGGCCCGGGCGATGGCAACGAGCTCCTGGTAAAATTCTTTGGTGGCTGTTGCCGACGTGGGATTGTTGGGATAATTGACATACATAAATTTGGCATCCTTGATCTGTTCAACTCTTTTCAGATCCGGCACAAAATCATGGCTTTCTTTTAAAGGAAGATTAATGATCTTTCCTCCGGCAAAGTTGATCGAGGCACGGTACGCCGGATACGCCGGGTCGGTGAGGATCACTTTCTCACCGGGGTTAATAATGCCTAAAGGCAAATGGGCCAGGCCTTCTTTGGAACCGACCAAAGGATAAATTTCCGAATCCGGATCGAGGCTGACCCCGAAACGCTTGTTGAACCATTGGGCGATGTCGGTGCGCAATTGCGGGAGTCCCGCGTCAAAAGCATAATGATGGTTGGCCGGACTCTGGGCGGCTTTGTTTAAGGCATCGATAATATGCTGCGGAGTCGGTAGGTCCGGATCACCAACACCGAGATCGATGATATCCCGTCCGGCGGCCTTGGCCGCGCGTTTGGCCTTATCGATCTCAACGAATAAATACGGTGGAAGGGCTTTTAAACGTTCGGAAAATTCGATGTTAAAGTCGGTCGCCATCATTAGTAACTCCTATAAATTTTGGTAACGGTTAAGGTTGCGATACCCGTTTCGTTATTTGGTGACGTATAACGTTGCCGAAAAACGATACGGGCTTCGTTACCGTGACCCAAAATCGTATTTATTTTAATCCCAGAACATCCTGCATATTGAACAAGCCTTTTTCTTTTTTGGCTAAAAATTTGGCGGCCACCAGAGCCCCTTTGGCAAAGATGTCGCGCGTTTTGGCGCTGTGATAAATTTTGATCGTGTCTTCCGGGCTTTCCAAAATAACTTCGTGGTCGCCGATGATCTCCCCTTCCCGGATGGAATCAATGTCAGTGACAGGAACCCCGGACCCTTGCTGCACAAATTCCGCAAGGGTCTTGGCAGTTCCGGAAGGTTTGTCTTTTTTATGAATATGATGCGCTTCAATGATCTTGACTTTGTATTGCGGACCGGCTTTGGCCGCCGCTTCTTTGGCCAGCCCAAAGAGAATGTTGACGCCCACCGACATATTCGAAGAAAAAACAACGGCGATCTTTTTGGAGGCTTTTTCGATCTCGGCAATTTGTTCCGGCAAAAGACCCGTTGTGCCGATCACCATATTGACCTTGTTCCTGACGCACGCGCGGAGATTCTCCAGGGTCGCCTCCGGGGTGGTGAATTCGATAAGCACATCACTGCCCTTGATGGCATTGGCATCGGAGTTGATCTTGACGCCGTGAAATTCCTCATTGATGCTGGGATGATTGGGATTTTCTAAAAGCGCCGCGATCTGGAACACCTTATCTTCACAGGCCAGATGCGTGATCCTTTGCCCCATTCTTCCATAACAGCCGCTGATAACAAGTTTGACCATTTTATCCTTTGAGCAGCCCGTAGTCTTGCAGGGCTGATTTGAGTTTGGCACGGTTGGCGTCGGACATAGGGCACAACGGGAGTCGTACTTCCGATGAGCAAAGATCCATCATTCCCATGGCCTCTTTAACCGGAATAGGGTTGGTTTCGATAAATAAAGCTTTATACAAAGGTAAAAGTTTGTAATGCAACTCCCGGGCTTTTTCCAATTGGCCTTCTTTAAAAAAGTTGACCACTTTTACGACATCCTGCGGAACGATGTTGGCAGCGACCGAAATAACGCCTGCTCCCCCGATGCCCAAAATAGGCAGCGTGAGGATATCATCCCCGGAAAGCAGCACGAAATCCTTAGGACAGGCGTGTTTGATGACCTGCATTTGATCCAGGGATCCGGATGCCTCTTTGACCCCGATGATATTTTTGCAATCTTTGGCTAAGCGGGCAATTGTCGCGGGTTCGATATTCACCGCTGTGCGGCCGGCAATATTGTAAAGAATGATGGGAATTTTTACGTTATCGGCAATGGCCTTAAAATGCCGGTATAATCCCTCTTGCGTCGGTTTATTGTAATAAGGACTGACGATCAGCGCACCGCTGGCTCCGGCATCCGCGGCATGCTGAGTCAATTCAATGGCTTCGCTCGTGGAATTTGAACCGGTTCCGGCAATAACCGGCACGCGGCCGGCCACGGCGTCGATGCAAGTTTCGATCACGCGGGTGTGCTCAATATGCGACAACGTCGGCGATTCACCGGTCGTGCCGCACGGCACAATACCCTGCGTGCCGTTCTTGATTTGAAATTCGACCAACTCTTTGAGTTTTGTCTCATCCACCTTTCCTTTTTTGAAAGGCGTTGCGATGGCCACGATGGAGCCTTTAAACATAGTATTCTCCTTTAGCAATAAATTTTGCGCTGCCTTTCAACCAGACATTTGTGATCTTTTCATTCTGTAAGTCAAAGGTGACGTTCAAGATTTCTCCGCTGACGGTTTTAACTTTCATCCGGGCATTTTTAGCCTGACGCAGGTCAGGGTTCATTTTTAAATAGGTCACGATCCCGGTGGCCACCGCTCCTGTTCCGCAGGCCTTGGTCTCGTCTTCAACACCGCGTTCATAGGTCCGCACGGCCACCAGGTCATCGCTCAACTGCTCCACAAAATTGGCATTGGTTCCCCGCGGTTTAAAATTTTCATGAAAACGGACAGTCTGTCCGAGATTTTTTACGGCCATATCTTTGAGCCCATCCACATAAATAATGGTGTGCGGTACGCCGGTATCGATGTAATGGACATGAATGGTGCGGCCGTTTACGTCCAACGGGATGTTCGGGCGGTAATCTTTGGGGTCGCTCAAGCGCACGTTCGCCACTTCTCCTTTGGCCTCGGCGAGAATGGTCCCGGCTAACGTTTCCAAAGAAAATAATTTTTTCTTGGGATGGCGATGCCGGACGATATAAGCCGCCATGCAGCGGGCGCCGTTGCCGCACATCTCCGCTTCCGAGCCGTCGGCGTTAATGATCCGCATCCGGTAATCCGCCTTTTTGGATCTGTCTAAAACCAAAAGTCCGTCCGCACCGATGCCGTTGTTGCGGTCACAGACCTGCGCGGTAAGCTTTTTGTAATTGAGGCCGTTGTGGGCATCGATCACCACAAAGTCATTGCCTGCCCCGGCCATTTTCGTAAAGGAAAGTGTTTTCATGGATTAAATTTTATTTTAAAAATGCCGGGACGTGTTCCCCGCGGATCAGATCTTCAAATGTTTCCCGCTCTTTGGTAATGGCAAATTTCTTTTCTCTCACCATCACTTCCGGAACGCGGCAGCGGACGTTGTAATTGCTCGACATCACATAGCCGTAGGAGCCGGCGCTCATCACCGCCAAAAGGTCATTCTTTTTCATTTTAGGGATTTCCCGGTCCTTGGCAAAAAAATCACCACTCTCACAGATCGGGCCCACCACATCGACTTTGACCGGTTTGCTTTTATTGGTTTTGACCGGCACGATCTCGTGGTAGGCGTTATAGAGCGAAGGCCGGATCAGATCGTTCATTCCCCCGTCCACGATAACAAATTTTTTGAGGCCGTTATCCTTAAGATACAAAACTTTAGTGACAAAAATACCGGCGTTGCCAACGATGAAACGCCCCGGCTCCATCACGATCTTCAAATTGATTTTCTCAAGATAGGGCAAAACAGCATCGGCAAAGTCCTGAGCAGATTGTGGCTTTTCATCTTTGTAAATGATCCCCAGACCGCCGCCGATATCGAGATATTCGACAGTGATCTTATCTTTTTTTAAGACTTCCAGGAATTCCATGACCCGCTTGATGGCGCTGATAAACGGCGCGCCGGTAATGATCTGCGAGCCGATGTGGATATGCAGCCCGTTGATCTTGACATGCGAATATTTTTTCTGTGTTTTAAAAATTTTACGCGTGGACGTCAGGTCGATCCCGAATTTATTTTTTAAGGTCCCGGTCGCAATGTGCGAATGCGTCGTGGCCTCAATATCCGGGTTGATCCGCAAGGCGGCCTGGGTTTTCTTCCCCATTTTCTTGGCAATGCGGTTGATCTCGGCGAGTTCGTGCACCGACTCCACATTGAAAAACAAAATACCGGCCTCGAGCGCATAGGCGATCTCTTCCTCGGTCTTGCCGACCGAGGCAAAAACGATCTTTTTGGGGTCCGCGCCGATCTTCAGAGCTTTCTTCAATTCCCCCACCGAGACAATGTCAAAACCCGCTCCGTGGTCCGCCAGTGTTTTTAAGACCGCCAAATTATCGTTGGCCTTCATGGCAAAACAGATCAGCGGATTGACCGTGGCAAAAGCCTTTTGGATCTTGGTGAAATGATCAACGAGCGTATGATGGCTGTAGAGGTAAAACGGCGTGCCGACCTCTTTGGCAATGGCCGAGACCTTCACATCCTCACAATGCAACTCACCGTTTTTAAATAAAAAGTCGTGCATTATCTCAATACTCGTTTTTTTACCGATTTTTTTGATTTAACGGAATATTCCGGGTTAATGATTTTTTTCACGATCGCCGGAGTCAATAAAGGATGAAACGACTTTAATTCATCCGCACCCATATTTACAATATCTTTTTTACTCGTCAGCTTGTGACGGATCAATTTCCCTATGATAGTATGCGCGTCCTTAAATGCAACTTTATTTTTAACAAGATGATCGGCCAAGTCCGTTGCATAAAGGGTCTCATCCCCAAGTTGTTTGGCGATATTCTCTTTTTTGAATTTGACGTTTTTAAATAACTTGGTAAGAACTTCTAATTCATCCTGAACAATTTTAAAAGAGTCAAATAGAGGTTCTTTGTCCAGTTGCATATCACGATTGTAACTCAACGGAAGACCTTTCATCATCACCAACACGTTAACCAGGTTGCCGTATAATCGGCCGCTGTAGCCGCGGACGAGTTCGAGGACATCCGGATTCTTCTTCTGTGGCATCAGAGAACTGCCGGTGCAAAACGCGTCATCGATATCGATAAAATCAAATTCTTTGGATGCCCAGAGAATCATGTCCTCGGACAAACGTGATAAGTGCATGCCAGTAATAGCCAAAGCGCTTAAAATTTCAATAACAAAGTCTCGGTCGCTAACTGTATCTAGTGCATTGCTAGATGGTCGAATAAAGAGCCCGCGTTCTTCGAGATATTCCTTTGCTTTTTGATTATATTTTGATGACTGGATAAATGTTCCTGCCAGTGCCCCGGCTCCCAGTGTGAGTTTTATATTACTAAAAGCATTTTTTAGTCTTTTGATATCTCGAGTAAGCATCTCAATATATGCGTTAAAGTAGTTAAATAATTTTATTGGCATAGCTCGTTGCAAATGTGTATATCCAGGAATTTGCATTTCACCGTTTTGTATTGCTAGGTCAAACAATGATACGTTAAATGATTCCAGTAGTTTTTTTGTTTTATTAATATTTCGTAGGCAGTAATACTTGGTATCAAATACTATTTGATCATTGCGAGAACGACATGTATGAAGTTTTAGTGCCACCTTCCCTGTTTTTTTCTCCAGGAGATATTGTATATAGGAATGGATATCTTCAAAAGAATCGTTGGGCTTAAAAGATTCATCTGCAATTGAAACGAGAATTGACATCAATCCATTTTTTAATTTTTTATGTTCAGCGTTATTGAGTAAACCTTGACGTTTTAGGACATGGATGTGGTGAATAGATCCTAACACATCATACTCCGCCAATTTATAATCAAAATGGATCGACTTCGTGAATTCTTCCACGAGTTTATCCGTCGGTTTACTGAATCGTCCACCCCATAATTTGGTCATTTTTTGTTCCTTTGTAAGCTTTCAGTTTTCAGCTATCAGCCTTCAGTTAAAACCTTTCGCTGAAAGCTGATGTCTGAAGGCTGTTAGCTAGAATGGCATGCCCCATAATTTTATAAATCCTTCGGCCAGTTTTTGGTCGAAGACGTCTTTTTTACCGTAGGTCGCGAGTTCTTCTTTATAGCGCGAGAATTTTGATTTGCGGCCCACGGGCACGCAATTGCCTTTGTATAAACGTAAACGGATCGTTCCGGTCACGCGCTCCTGCGTTTGATTGACGTAGGCATCGAGCTGATGCTTGAGCGGTGTTTCCCACAATCCATAATAGGTCAGCTCAGCATACTTTTGCGCGATCGCCTGCTTGTAGTGCAGGGTCTCGCGATCCAGGACCAAACCTTCCAATTCCTGATGCGCTAGATAGAGGATCGTGGCAGCAGGATTTTCATAAATCTCGCGCGATTTAATTCCGACCAAACGGTTTTCAATCGCATCGACCCGGCCCACGCCATTGGCGCCGCCGATTTTGTTAAGTTCATGAATGATGTCCACAGAATTGAGAGATTTTTCGTCAATCTTCGTCGGTCGTCCTTCCAGAAATTCCAACTCAATATAGGTCGGTTTATTCGGTGCTTTTTCTACGCTCACGGTTATATCATAAATCTCTTCCGGCGGTTCGACCCAAGGATCTTCGAGAACGCCTGCTTCGATACTACGGCCGTATAAATTTTTATCAATGCTGTACGGACTTTTTTTCGTCACATTAATTGGAATTTTTTTCGCCTGGGCGTAATCGATTTCTTCTTCGCGTGTTTTAAATTCCCAAATACGTAAGGGCGCAATCTGCTCTAAACTCGGATCAAGCAATTTCGCGGTGACCTCAAAGCGGACTTGGTCGTTGCCCTTGCCTGTGCAGCCGTGCGCAAGGGTCTTGGCTTTTTCTTTATGCGCTATATAAACTTGATGTTTGGCAATGAGCGGCCGCGAAAGAGCGGTCGCTAACAAATATTTATTTTCATAAATCGCACCGGCGCGGATCGTTGGGAACACATAATCGTCCACGAATTCTTTTTGCAGATCTTCCACATACACTTTGGAGGCACCGGTCTTCATGGCACGCTTCTCGATCTCGGCAAAATCTTCCTGTTGACCGACGTTAGCGATAAAAGCCACGACGTCATAACCTTTATCTTGTAACCATTTAATCGCGCAGGAGGTGTCTAATCCACCCGAGTAAGCTAAAACAACCTTTTTCATCTTACGACTCCTTTGTCGTCCCAGTCCGCCTTAGGCGGACGCGGGATTACCTCTTATTTTTTGTTCAATAAAAACAATAAGACCGCTTTTTGTACATGTAGGCGATTTTCGGCCTGGTCAAAAACAATTGAATGCGGCCCATCAATAATATCCGCCGTGACTTCTTCCCCGCGATGCGCCGGCAAACAATGCATGTAGATATAATTTTTGTCCGCCAATTTTGCCAGACCGGAGTTCACCTGAAATCCGGTAAATTGATTGGCCTTTGCCGCGCCCTGCGTCTCTTCCCCCATGCTGATAAAAACATCGGAATAAATGACCTGCGCACCCTGCACCGCTTCCTGCGGTGAATTGGTGATTAAAATTTTTGCGCCGGTTGCGTGCGCACTTTTTTGAGTTAATTGAACCACACTGTCCTTGGGTTCAAATCCTTTGGGCGAAGCGATGTGAATATTGTAACCAAGTTTCACACAAGCCAACATCAGCGAATGGCAGACATTGTTCCCGTCGCCAACGTAGGCCACAGTAATATTTTTTTGTTTGCCGAATTTCTCACGGATCGAAAAAACATCAGCCAAGGCCTGGCAGGGATGCGCCAAATCAGAAAGCCCGTTAATGACCGGCACCGAAGCATGTTTTCCTAATTCGACGATGTCTCCATGGGTGAACGTTCGCGCCACAATGGCATCCAGATATCGGGAAAGTGTCTTCGCGACATCGTGAGTCGTTTCGCGTTTGCCCAAATTGATCTCGTCAGGGCCAAGATAAATACAGTTTCCGCCGAGCTGCCAGATCGCCACTTCAAAGGAAACGCGCGTACGGTTGGACGGCTTTTGAAAGACCAAGCCGATCGTCTTCCCTTTTAGATCTTGACCGTATTTTTTACGATTGGTTTTGAGTGTCTTGGTCAGTGTTAAAAGAGATTCAAGCTCTTTGTTCGATAAACTTTGTATGGATGGAAAATCGCGTTTCATGAGTTTCGTCTTGCGTATGTTGTACATCGTATGTCGTCAAGATTTTTCGAAATACTATATACGATATACATTATAAGTTATTTGACTTTATCGATTCTTCTAGGATATGTAAAGCCCGGTTGATCTGTTTCCTTGTAACATTTAAGGCCGGCATGATACGCAAAACATTGCCGTGCGTGCAATTGATGATCAGGCCGCGTTCGAAACAGGCCTCGACGATCCCTTTGCCTTCGCCGGTCAACTCGACACCGATCATTAATCCTAGTCCTCGGACTTCTTTTATGCAATGGAATTTTTTTTGTAATTCCCCTAACTGCTCGAGGAGATAGGCCCCCATTTTTTTCGTATTGGGCAGCATTTTCTCCGATTTGATCGCTTTGAAAGCCCCGAGTGCCGCCTTGCAAACTAACGGACTTCCGCCGAATGTCGAAGCATGCATGCCCGGCTTGAATGTGTCGGCAATTTCCTTTTTGACAACTAATGTGCCGATGGGCAGTCCGCCGCCTAAGGCTTTTGCCAACAGCATGAGATCCGGCGTGACTTTGTAATGTTTGAACCCAAACATTTCGCCGGTGCGTCCCATCCCGGTCTGCACTTCATCCAGGATCAGTAAAATATTCTTCTCGGTGCAAATTTTGCGGACTTCTTGCACAAAATCTTGTTGTGCGACGTTGATGCCGCCTTCTCCCTGGATCAATTCGAACATAATGGCGACGGTTTTATCCATTATCGCGGCTTTGAGTGCCGTGAGATCATTGAAAGGGACTGTCTTAAATCCCGGGACCAACGGTGCAAAACCTTCCTGATATTTCGGTTGTCCGGTCGCGGTTAATGCGCCGAGCGTACGGCCGTGGAAGGAATTCTCCATCGTGATAATTTCAAAGCGTTCGCCTTTTCCGTAAGCCCGGGCGAATTTGATGGCGGCCTCGCAAGCCTCAGCCCCGCTGTTACAGAAAAATACTTTCCCCGGAAAGGAATTTTGGATGATCTCCTTGGCTAACTTTGCCTGTTGGGGATGATACAAATTATTCGGAATGTGAATGAGCTTGCCGATCTGGTCACGCACGGCCGACATGACTTTCGGATGACAATGCCCCACGTTGTTGACCCCCCAGCCGGGAAAGAAATCGAGGTATTTTTTTCCGGTGATATCAATGAGCGTCATTCCCTTGCCCTTCACAAAGATCGCCGGGATCCGGGTGTAGGTCGAGAGGATGTGGTCGTCGTAAGCTTTAAATATTTCTGCCTTGTTCATTTATTCCTTTATGATCTGCGTTCCGATACCCTTGTCGGTAAAAATTTCGAGAAGAAGCGCGTGCCGCATGCGGGCATCGATGATATGCGCTTTGTGCACGCCGCCGTGCAAGACTTCAACGCACGATTGAACTTTGGGGATCATTCCCTTTTGAATGATGCCTTTGTGAATAAGCTCTTCGGCTTCCGCAATCGTCAGGGTCGAAAAAAGCGAAGTGGAATCATGTGGATTTTTCATGACACCCGGCACATCCGTTAAAAGGACCAGTTTCTCTGCTTCCAGGGACGTGGCGATCGCGCCGGCGACTTCATCGGCGTTGACGTTGTGCGGCTGCTGCTCAACACTGATCCCCATCGGGGATACGACCGTGATGCGCCCCATTTTTAAATGGTCTTCGATGACGCGCCGTTCGATCGAAGTGATCGTGCCGACAAACCCTAAGTCGAGCGAGGCCTTCTTTTTTTCCACATAGACAATATTTTCGTGGCCTTTGAGGCCGGTCACATCGCCCTTTAACTTTTTGATTTCCGTAACAATCTGTTTATTAAGATTCTCGAGTTCTTCCCGCACGATCTTGAGCGTTTCTTTATCCGTAATGCGGATCCCTTCATGAAAAACCGCTTCTTTGCCGTTGGCCTTGAGCCGTGACGTGATGTGCGGCCCTCCTCCGTGAACAATGATCGTGCGGATTCCGACATAACTTAAGAAAACAATGTCTTCAAAAACCTGCCGGCGGATCTTTTCATCATCCAAGATGCTGCCGCCGTATTTGATGACAAAAACTTTTTGCCGGAACTGGTGAATGTATGGGATCGCTTCGACGAGAACTCCGGCTTTTTTTATGATATCTTCCATTTTAGGAATAATCCCCGTTGATTTTTACGTAATCATAAGACAGATCGCAGGTGTACACCGTCGCGGTTTCTTTGCCGTAATTCAGGTCCACCGTGATATCAATGTTCTTCTTGGTAAAAGGGCTGAATTTGATCTTGAGATTTTTTTCATTCACCGCCGGGATCGCCAAAGACCCGACCGCGCCGGCCACGCGCCCCCAGTTCGGATTGCTGCCGAAGGCCGCGGTTTTCACTAAATTGGAATTGGCGACGGCAAAGGCTGCCTGACGGGCTTGACCCTTTGTTTTCGCTCCCACCACGTTTATTTCTAGAAATTTGGTCGCGCCTTCGCCGTCGAGCACGATCTTTTTGGCCAGATCCAAACAGACATGTGTCAGCGCCGCACAAAAAATTTTATAAGCCGTCCCTATGGTTGTAATCTTTTTGTTGCCGGCCAAGCCGTTCGCCAAAACGACCACCATGTCATTGGTGCTCATGCAGCCGTCCACTGTTATGCAATTGAATGTGGGCTCTACGGCTTCTTTGAGCGCGGCTTTTAAAAGCGGCGCGCTGATGGCGGCATCCGTCATAATGTACGCGAGCATCGTCGCCATGTTGGGCTGGATCATGCCTGAGCCTTTGGCGCAGCCCCCCAGCGTTATTTTTTTTCCGTTGATGGAAACCTGTACGGCAATTTCTTTGACCGCTAAATCGGTGGTCAAGATAGCCATCGCTGCTTTGTGTCCGTGTTGGGTATTTTTCCCCAGTCCGCCGACCAGTGCCGGGGCGGCCTTTTCAATTTTTGTATATGGTAACGGCTTGCCGATAATTCCGGTTGAAGCCACAACCACCGCGGTTTCTTTGATGCCTAACAATTTAGCGATGAGTTTGGTCGTCCGTTTGGCATAAACATAACCGAAATGACCGGTGAAACAATTGGCATTGCCGCTGTTGGTGATGATCGCCTGAGCCTGGCCGTCGCGCAGATGGGCTTGGCTGACAACCAGGGGCGCTGCCTTGACCGAATTTTTCGTAAACACGCCGGCCGCGACCGCAGATTTTTCAGAAAAAATCAGTGCCAGGTCGGTTTTCCCGGAACGTTTTATTCCGGCCGACAATCCATTGGCTTTAAACCCTGTGGCAGCGGTGACCCCGCCTTTAATGATCTTCATACAAGCCCTTCAGTTTCTTTAAAGTTGCACATAAGATTAAGATTTTGCACCGCCTGACCGGAAGCGCCCTTTAAAAGATTATCGATGGTGCAGGTAATGACGGCGAGATTCTTATTCGCTGCCACCCCGATGTCGCAATAATTCGTATAGGCCACGTCTTTGATCTCCGGTTGCTTTCCCAAAGGCAGGATGCGCACAAACGGTTCTGTCTTATAAAATTTTTTATAAATCGTGTGAATATTTTCCGCCTTGATTTTTTCTTTAAACTGCACATAAATCGTTTCCTGAATGCCGCGGTTGATCGGTAAAAGATGCGGGACAAAAGTGACTTCAACATTATTCCCGGCGATCTTCGATAGGTATTGGTTGATCTCCGGCGTATGCTGATGGTTGAGCACCTTGTACGCTTTAAAATTTTCGTTAACTTCCGAGAACATAAAGCCGAGCGCCACTTTTCGTCCGGCGCCGCTCACTCCGGATTTTGCGTCGATGATGATGGATTGGATGAGATCGGTCTTTGTTGAAACAAGTGGGGCGAGCGCTAAGATCGCTGCCGTCGGATAGCATCCCGGATTGGCGACTAGATTCGCTTTTTTAATTTTTTCACGATAGAGTTCCGGCAAGCCGTAAACGGCATTCTTTAGATTCGTCTTGTCTTTATGTTCCGTGCCGTACCATTTGGTAAAACTGGCGGCTGATTCCAGGCGATAATCGGCGCTTAAGTCGATGACTTTTTTTCCACCTGAGGCGCCCGCCTGCCGGACGGCCAGGGATCCGCCTTTGGCGGGCTTGCTCAGCAGCTGCGGGGCGAGGTCCATGGCGACCGTGTGCGGAACAGCCAAAATAAAAACATCACATTTTTCGATCGCTTTTTGGGCGTCAAATTTGTTACAGACCAGATTGGTGTGCCCTTTGAGTTTGGGCCAGATTTCTTCTGCCGCGCCGGTTGTGTTATTGGCGCTTATGTATGTCACGCGTACCCCGGGATGCTTTAAAAGTAACTCAAAAGCAGTAAACCCGGAATAACCGCTGATTCCAATAATTCCAACCTTTATCATGGCTTGCTCCTTTGAATTCTGTAAATGTCTTAACTGCTTCATAAGACAGTAGTTGTGACAAAATAATAATGGCCTATCTTAAAATAAAAAACCTATCTCGTCAACTCTTTTATCGAGGGAGATAGGTTTATTTTCCGTCTGAAGATTGTAAAATTTACTGGCTTAACGCTTGACCCACTGGAATCTCTTCCTTGCTCCCTTCATCCCCGGCTTTTTTCTTTCCTTCATTCTGGGGTCGCGTCTGAGCAATGTAGCTTTATTGATCACGGTTTTGCTTTCTGGGTCGGATGAGGACAGAGCCCGGGAAAGGCCTAAACGAAAGGCTCCGGCCTGTCCAGAAAGTCCGCCGCCCGTAACGTGAGCGCTGATATCAAATTTAGTTTCGGCATTGGTGAGTCGCAAAGGAGTCAAGATCTGAATGCGATCCGTCTCGCGAACGAAATATTTCTCAAAAGCACGATCATTGACGGTGATTTTTCCCGTTCCTGGAGTGACATTGACCCGTGCAATCGAACATTTGCGTCGACCCGTGCCAGCATATTTGACCATTTCTACCATTGTGTTCTTTTCCTTTTTATGAAAAACTTAAATTTCTAAAAGAATCGGTTGCTGCGCTTCATGCGGATGCTTGTCACCGGCATAAACGCGTAATCGTGTGCGGATCTTGTTGCCCAAGGCACCTTTAGGAATCATGCGATTCACTGCCAGGCGTAAGGCCTGAGTCGGCCGTCGGGCTAATAGACTTTCCAGGCTTGTCACCTTGCGTCCGGCCGGATAACCCGAATAAGTCTGATATTTCTTATCGGTTAATTTTTTGCCGGTAACGCGAAATTTTTCTGCATTAACGATGATGACCATATCCCCGGTATCCATATGCGGCGCAAAGGTTACCTTATGTTTACCGCGCAAAATAGCTGCGGCCCGGGTTGCGATGCGGCCGAGGATCTTGTCTTTCGCGTCGATCACGTAATACTTTTTTTGAATATCTTCCGCTTTGGGAGTGAATGTTTTCTTAATCATGGCTTTATCCAATTTGTTTAGAATGACAGAGTTACGTAAATGTTTGTAAAATATAACATCTTCTCAAAAAAAGTCAACTAATTTTTCTGCTTAGTATTTTATCTCAAGCAGGCACAATCCCTGGGGTTTGGCCGTATATCCGGCAAAGCGGCGGTCTTTTTTACGGAGGATGTTTTTTATGCTTCCCGGCGGCAACCGGCCCTGCCCGATCTGCACCAAAGTCCCCGTGATGGTCCGCACCATTTTATAGAGAAACCCATCACCGGTGATATCGATATAAATGAAATCCGCTTTTTTTCTTATGGTGAGGCTTTGCACGGTGCGTACGGTA
>Ga0155339_151_pt2 | contig 19396 bp, 16 predicted proteins | sample RifCSPhighO2_02_FD_106307 | JGI IMG/M metagenome (GOLD analysis project Ga0155339, IMG submission 106307) | Omnitrophica WOR_2 bacterium RIFCSPHIGHO2_02_FULL_48_11 | reverse complement strand
TTGTTTATTCCATTATCCCTTTTGCCTGCATGCGCTGCTTCGAGCAGATCCGCAATGACCTCTGTATGCCGAAATTGAACGTTAAGATCGTCGGCATCGGCACGGGGTATCATTACGGTCCGGCGGGGACAACGCATCATGCCATTGAAGATGTGGCCTTGATGCGGGCTTTGCCGGGAATGAAAGTTATTGATCCGTCCACGCCGCAGGAAGCGCAGGAGGCGCTGAAGGCGGTGGCGGATGAGGCGGGCCCCGTGTATATCCGTTTAGGAAAATATCAAGGCGATTCGGTTTTTAATCATGCCAATAAATTTGTTATCGGCCAGGCTAATATTCTGGAAGAGGGAGAAGACCTGGCGGTCATTTCCTCCGGCAGCGTGGTTTATAATGTGCATAAAGCTTTACAAATTTTGCGGGGGCAGGGATTGCGCGGCCGGTTGATCCATATGCCGACGATCAAACCCATTGACGAAGAAATGATCCGGCAGACAGCGAAAAAAACAGAAGTGATCTTTACCGTTGAAGAAAATAATATCATCGGTGCTTTAGGCAGTGCGGTCGCCGAGGTCCTGGCCGAGGGCCGCTGCAATGTTCATTTCAGACGTTTGGGCATCGGTGATGTTTATGAAAAAGCGATCGGCAGCCAAACCTTTTTACAAGGTAAGCACGGTTTGACACCGGAAACGTTGGCTAAAAGGATCCAGGAAGAACTGGCGAGCATTATTTTATGACGGAAAAAGAACAGAACAGCAAAGAGCAGGCCTTGCGCAAAGAAATTTTTGCCAAAGTGAAGGACCTGTATCAACTGAAACATAAAGCATCCGGTTTTATTCCCGGAGAATCTGTGGTGCCCTATGCCGGCCGGGTTTATGACGAGGAGGATATGATCTCGCTCATGGATGCTTCGCTGGATTTTTGGTTAACGGCCGGCCGGTTCGCTCAAGAGTTTGAAAAATCTTTAAGCGAATACCTGGGCCGGCGCGCCTGCCTTTTGACGAACTCCGGATCATCGGCGAATTTATTGGCGGTGGCAGCGCTGACCTCGCCGGCCTTGGAAGACCGGCAGCTCAAGCCGGGCGATGAGATCATCACCGTGGCGTGCGGTTTTCCGACGACGGTAAATCCTATTCTGCAGAATCAGTGTGTGCCGGTCTTTGTCGATGTAGATCTGGGGACGTATAATGTTTCTGTCGAAAAACTTGAGCAGGCGATCTCGCCCAAAACCAAAGCCATCATCCTGGCGCATACCTTAGGGAACCCGGCGGATCTGGCGAAAATTTTAGCGTTGGTTAAAAAACATAAGCTGTGGTTCATTGAAGACTGCTGCGATGCTCTGGGTTCAAAGTATCAGGGGAAATATGTGGGCACCTTCGGCGATATGGCGACGTGCAGTTTTTATCCGGCGCACCATATCACGATGGGAGAAGGCGGCGCGGTTTTGACCGACGATCTTAAATTGAAAAAGATCTTGGCGTCTTTCCGCGATTGGGGCCGGGACTGCTGGTGCGATCCGGGTCAGTCCAATACCTGCGGCAAGCGGTTCGCCTGGCAGTTGGGCGATCTGCCTTACGGATATGATCACAAATATATTTATTCTCATATCGGTTATAATTTGAAAGCGACCGACATGCAGGCGGCCGTCGGAGTATCGCAATTAAAGAAGCTCGACCGCTTTACCGTGCTGAGAAAAAACAATTTTCAACGGCTGTATCAGCATTTAAAACCTTACGAGAATTATTTTCTCCTGCCGCAATGGGACAAAGACAGCGACCCGAACTGGTTTGGTTTTCCACTTTTGGTCAAGGAGACAGCGCCTTTTGGCCGGGATGAGATCGTGCAATATCTCGAGGAACGCAAGATCGCCACGCGCATGCTCTTCGGCGGGAATCTCTTGAAACAGCCGGCGTATAAAAATAGGCCGCACCGCGTCGCCAGCGCTTTAAAGAACACCGAGACCGTGATGCAGGACCTTTTTTGGATCGGTGTCTATCCCGGATTGACCGAGGAGCATTTGGATTATGTGTGTCGTACTTTTAAGGAGTTCTTAAAAAACGGCAAATTCGAAAAGAGGGTTCATGAAGACGATATCCGTCATATCCGCAGTACTTAACGAAGAATCCAACGTGCTCGAGGTGCATCGGCAGATCAAGGATGTTTTTGAACGGATCGCCGGCAAATACGATTACGAACATATTTTTTTGGATAACGGCAGCACCGACCACACGGTGGATATTTTGCGGGAAATGGCGGCCCGGGATAAACGGGTCAAGGTTTTGGTGCATTCGAAAAATTTCGGGCCCATGGCGAGCACCATGAACGGTTATCGCCATGCGTCGGGCGATGCGGTGATCTGTTACGAAGCGAATTTGAAAGATCCGCCGGAGCTGATCTTGACGTTCATTGAATATTGGGAACAAGGATACGATGTGATTTACGGGATCCGCGATAAAACCAAGGATCCGGCGTGGCTGCTTTTTATGCGTAAGTTTTTTTACCGGCTGGTGAATGCCTTGGCCAACGAAGAACTGCCGAAAGATGCCGGCGATTTTCGCCTGGTCGACCGCAAGGTCGTTCAGGAACTCATCAAGCTGGAAGATTATAAACCGTATATCAGGGGATTGATCGCTTCCATCGGATTTAAGCAGAAGGGTGTTGTTTATCAGCGGCGGGCGAGGCCGGCCGGGAAATCCAAAAGCAGTATCGGCCACCTGATCGATTTTGCCATCAATGCCATTATCAGCTATTCGATCCTGCCGATACGCCTGTGCACCTATTGGGGATTGGGCCTGGCGGTCTTAAGTTTTCTTTCCGCGATCGTTTATGTCATTCTTAAATTGACGGTCTGGGAGGCGCAGATCCCGGCTCTCGCTGGGGTCATCGTTATTTTGTTATTGTTTTCCGGTATTCAATTATTTTTTATCGGGGTGATCGGTGAATATGTGGGCGCCATTCATGCGCAGGTCCGTAAGAAACCGTTCGTGGTGATCCAGGAAAAGATTAATTTTGACGATCGCGCTGCCCGTGAGCCGTTACGGTCATCCCAAGAAATGAACCCGCAGATGCCCTTCGTTAAGGATCTGCGTTGAGCTAAAGCATGCTGAATAAACCTGCAACGAGGAAGTTCCTGCTTTATCCGCTTTGCTGTTTTATTTTGATCTTCGCTGTTTTTTTCCATTTTTTTGTCATCAAAAATGTCCTGCAATACCCCTGGTGGCATCAGATGGGCAATGATATTGATGGGGCTTATGCGACCATCAGCGTAGGCCTGATCAATGACAGCCCGCTGCAATTTACCCATCATCCCGGAGCAACGGTTTTTTCTCTGCAAGGCCTGGTGTTTCGTTTGTTAAGTATCGTCAGTGAGCCACATCAAGCCTTGGGAAACCTGTCTCTCGTCAGCAATACCGAAGAAGCGTTTAAAATCATAGAGACCGCGGTGAAGACCGGCCGTGTCCTGGCGCTGTTAACGGCAGCCGGCTTTATCATCTTTTTATTTCATTTTTTATACTTTATGAGCGGGCGGCTTCTTTTGGCTTTCCTGATCGCTTTTTATATCGCGACCTCGAAGGCGTTTTTGTTCCATACGTATGTGATCCGGCCGGAGCTGCTGAATCTATTTTTCTTTTTATTGGCGGTCGCCTGGTTTTTTTCTCAACTTTCCGTATCTTTATCCTGGATGTGGATGATGGTGCCCATAGGGTTTCTGCTGGGCTGTTCAGTTTTTGCCAAAATTCAGATCGGCCCGGCGGTTGCTATTTTCTTTGTTTTGCTCGCCCGTTATTGTCAGCAACTGAGCCGCGCTGCAGCGCCGCGGGACATCTCCGGCAGTCTGCGGCGGGCGTGTTTCCTAAGCGCCTTGGGCAATTTCGTTCTCTTTCCTTGGTGGACGCTTAAGCGGCCGGCTTTTATCACCGCAGAATATTTGAGCGCCATGCATCCCGACGCCGATGCCCTGAAACTTTACGGCAAGGCGCCGGAGGGTTTCGGCATTCCGGTCCTGGTCATTATGCTTTTATTTTTGAGTTTGTCTTTGATGTGCTTTCTTTTCAAAGAGCCCCGGCAAAAACTCGTGAAGCAAGCAATCTCATATTTATTGCCGCTCAACCTCATCATCAGCGGATCGATCCTGTCGACCTATTGCATTCTCCTGCCCGTGTCGATGAGCTTTAAGGGTTATATAGAAAATACGCAGCATCTGGTTTATTCTGTTTTTACCAATGTGCTTTATGGCGGATATGTCTGGAATAAACATTTCAACCCCGATACTTTTAAAAAAATATTCCATCAGCATGCGGCCGAATCGTCCCTGTTGGGCCTTAACATTCTTTACTTTGTGGCCGTTGTGCTGGCGATAAGCGCCTGGCAGTATTTTAAGAAGAATAGCCAATCCTCCAAGGAACATTATTTTTGTGTTTTATTCTTTCTCATGACGGGCTTGGTTATGGATATATTCAGCACCCTGCGATCCTGGACCCTTTATTCTCATTATGCGTTTTATTCCATCTGTTTCTACGGATTGGGCTTGGCCATGGGAGTGGCCGGGGAAAAGGGAAAAGGTGAGGAAGGATTCGGCTATAAAAAAATATTTAATGTGCGTTGCGCAGCAGCCGCGGTGTTGGCGGTTCATCTTATGGTGGTCAGCTGGCAATGGGTCACGACCCCTAAAGCGGACGCTAGCAGCTCTCACAATCTCAAAGATGAACTGATGAATATCCAGGCTCATTCTCAGCCCTTCTTTGAGATGATCACTCAAGCTATTCAGTCGCATTAAAGAGAGGTAAACTTTAAGACAATGGAATTATTGCTTATCACATCATTTATGGGCATTGCCCAGTATTATTTTGCCGGGACGCTCAAGTTCGAGCATTTGAGCGGCCGTCTTGTTTGTGTCGGCGTTTTGGTCTCGGCGCAAATCATTGTCACCGAATTGATTTTGGGAATTTTTGGTTTTTTATATGCCCCGCTCCTCATCCTCGTGAATAGCCTTCTTTCCTTAGGTCTCATTGTTTATTCTGCTAAACAGAAATCATTGCGTGATCTTTTTATAGAAGATATAAAAATAATCCAAGAAAGAAAAAAAGCTATTTGGGCTTGGGAAAATGTTGCCCTTATGGTTTTAGGTTTATTTGTGACTGTTTGGTTCTTTTTCGCGGCTTATTTTTTGCCGCCGCGGGGCGTGGATGACTTAGGTTATCACTTGCCGGTCATTTATGAATATATTCTGCAGCACAAGATCGTGCTTTTGCCCATTGAACTGCGTTTTCATTTTGCGTTTCCTTTTAATGCCGAATTGCTTTTTTTATGGCCGGCCATGATCTTGCACAGCCAGCAGTGGGTGGATATTGTGCAGTTTTTTATGGCGGTTCTGGGTGTTGGGGTTGTGTATTCCTTTGCCCGGATGATGGACCTTAAGAGCCGGGAAGCATTTTTTGTCGCGTTGTTATTTTTCTTTACGCCTATTGTCCTTAATCAGATCGGCAGTAATTATATTGATCTGACGTATAACGTTTTTTTCTTAACGAGTTTATATTTTGTTTTGCGATCCTGTCTGACCAAAAATTTAACCTATCTTTACATCGCTGCGATCTCAACAGGATTATTATTGGGAATGAAATACGGGGCCATTCCGCTGGTTATCATATTGCAGTTTTTTGTTTTTCCGATGTTAGCTCGGCAATATCGAAAACAGCTTGTTTGGTATGTGATGATTATCGTAGCGCTCGGCAGTTTTTGGTATGTGCGCAATTGGATCGTTTTGGGAGACCCGCTCTACCCGACATTTCTTGACACGCTCGGTGGGAGTGCGGGGAATTTTTCGGCGCATGGGCCGATAAGTATTGGGAAGAACATGCATTCCTTTTTTACAAAGGTAAAGGTGCTTTATTCTCACGATGTGGGTTTGGGGAGTTTTGCGGGCGGTTTTGGAATGGTTTTTTGGGGAATGGCTTTTCCTGGGTGGGTTTATATTTGGGTCAATTCTTTTAAGAATTTTACCCAAGAGGGATTCTTGAGATGGATTTTTTGGACACAGATGATATTCGGGCTTGCTGTGGTAGTGCTCGCCCCTGTGCCCATGGAGGAATTTAAGTATATTTCGCGTTATTCGTTGTTTGTTGTGGCGATAGGCTTGATTGCTTTGGGAAAAGTTCTCGAGCTGTTGCAATTTCACAAAATTTTTTTAAAAACAATAAAAATACTGTGTATCTATGGGGCAGCCTTGTCCGTGATCTTGCTGAGTGATTCGGCTTGGCCGGTATATCGCCTTAATACTGCTATCCTGGACCGCCGCGACGGCGAGAATCCATCGGAATTTCGCTATTATCGTGACGGTGTATGGTTTTTGCCACCGATGAGTTACAGTGCGGAGCTATTGGATCTCCTGACGAGAGGTGATGCAAAAGGATTAAGTTGTTATATGGCCTCTGATTACGCCGCCTTTTGGACGACGCATATCTATGGGAGTAAGCTGCAGAACCGGGTATGGAATTTTGAAAAGAATCCATCCCGCGATCCGGATGCTTATATTTATCAGACCTTAGAAAGCGACCAGGTAGTTTATATCGGACGCAAGATCACTCTCGGTGAGATCGCTCTTAATCCTGCGTATCAGTTGATCGCCGCGACGCCATACAGTTCGTTCTTTATCCGAAATGAATTTTTTGAAAATAAAGATAAAATAGCCTTACTGCTCAAGTATTATGAAGAGACATTTCCTTTCAACATCGAGGTGGCGGCAAAGGTTAAAGAACATCTCGAGCCGGATATTCCGTTTGTCCTTGATAATTCCGTGGGGCACGGCTTTCAGTATTTCAAATTTAAAGGTGATCTGCAGAATAAAGTTTATTGGGTACCACCGGATTATGTCGGGAGTGTCATTGAAAGGGAAAAATTACGAGTATTTTATACTTTTGGCTACTCATTCCCGGGGTTTTCTTCGCACAAGATCTACGATGCGATGCTGGACGGCCAGGTCATAGTAATTTATAAAAATCAAAAGTAGGGATATGAAAAAATACACGCCGGCTATTTTATTTTTGATAATGATGATATCATTTGGCTATCAGTTGAAGGCGCATGTTGAAGAATATGCGCTGGCATGGATAAGTTTTTCTAATTTTTTTAAGAAAATGATGGGGCTATTTTTGTGAAAATAAATATTTTTTGTTTTTTTACGATTGTGTTTTTGTCGACTCACGCCGCGCAGGCGTCGGCGGAATTGCTGGCTGCGGCGCCGACGCAGCTCCCGGGTGTTGAACGGCCGATGAAGGCCGCCGGTTTTTGGGTGAGCCGTCATCCTGCCGCGGATAAAGTTGTGCTCACGCCTGCCGAGATCAAAGAGTTCAATGCCTCTGTCCAGAAAGATTTGAAATTGACCAAAGATATCCTGCAGATCCTCGCGCCATTTTCCGGAAAGGCATTAAAAGCAACATTGGAGAAAACCCTGCAGGACCTCCAGGGGAAAAAATATTATGCGGGCCCGGTCAAGGCGGAGAAGAACTTCTTTAATGAGGTCCGGGCGAATATGAACCTCGCGGCGATCCCGGAGGAGGTTCAGCCGCAGTTCGGTTTTGTCGTGCGCTTTGCCGACCAGCGGTTCTTGCCGACGCTGCAGGGCCTTTCGGAAAAACCGGATGACGCGGATTTTGATGAATTGCAAAACAGTGATTTGGACGTGGGAACGCCGGTTGTGATCTTGCAGCACAGTGCCGATCATAAATGGTATTACGTATTATCCGAATTGCTTGATGGTTGGGTGGACGCGGAGCAGGTGGCTTTGGCGCGGCGGCCGGACATCGAAGATTTTTTCTCGGCAGAAAATTTTGCGGTCATTACGGTGGCCAAGGCGGATATTTTTTCCGATCTAGAGCAGACGCAGTATCACGATTATGTACGGATGGGGGTCAGGCTGCCTATTGAACAAATTTTTGATAACGGCGTTGTTGAGGTAAGGATCCCGGTACGCTCCAGTGACGGGATCTTGAGCTTTGAGGCCGGTTATATCAAAGAAAAAGATCTCCATCAAGGGTATCTGCCCTATACGCCCCGGCATATGATCGAGCAGGCCTTTGCGCTTTTGTATGAGCCTTACGGCTGGGGCGGGATGCACGGCGAGCAGGATTGTTCGCGGTTTTTGCAGGAAATTTTTGCCACCGTCGGCATCAGTCTCCCCAGGAATTCCTCGCAGCAGGCCGAGGTCGGGCGCCGGCTTGCGCAATTCAATGAGAAATCGACGGAAGAAAAAAGATTGGAAGCGCTGCGTTCGGCGTCCGGAGGCATTACGATCTTGCCGATGTCCGGACACATTATGCTGTTTTTGGGAATGGCCGACGGCCAGCCCTATGCCATTCATGCGACGTGGGCGTATCGTGAAAAGGCGGGAAACGAGGAAATAACGCGCGTGCTCAACCGGGTCGTTGTCACCGACCTCTCGCTCGGCAAGGGAACCTCCAAAGGCTCACTGCTGGAAAGATTAAAATCCGTTGTGCAGGTTTCGCAATAACAATTTATGTCTGATGTGATAAAAAAGATTTCTATCGCGCGGCTTTCTGCCCCTTTAATTCAGCCTTTTCGTACGGCCCTCGGCGAGCATCATGCGATGGAGAATATTTTGTTGACGCTGGAATTGCAGGGCGGTACTAAAGGGTACGGCGAGGCAGCGGTGGCGACGCATATCACCGGCGAGACCCTTGCGGAAACAAAAAAGAATTTACGGTTATGTCAAGATTTCCTCATCGGCAGGGAGGCGGCGGATTATTTGCGGATCTCGTCTGAGCTTCACGAGCGATTACCCGACAATAAAGCCGCGGTGGCCGCGGTTGAAATGGCGCTCCTTGATGCGCTGACGCGCCGGTGCCGCATGCCGCTCTGGAAATTCTTTGGACCGCGGGCCAAACGTCTGGTCACGGATATCACGATCGTGATCGCTGATTTGGCCGAGACCGAGAATGCGGTTAAAAGATTTTACCGGCAAGGTTTTCGAACGTTCAAAGTGAAGATCGGCCGGGACCAGGACCTGGATTTCAAACGCGTCCTGGCGGTACAAAAATGGACGAGAAAAGCGAAGATCATTTTGGATGCCAACCAGGGGTATACCGCCGAGGAAACGTTAAAATTCTTAAAGCGCCTGGAGCGCTCCGGGGTGCGGCCGATCCTTCTGGAGCAGCCGGTCCCCAAAAAAGATTGGGAAGGTTTAAAGAAGGTGAGTCGTTTGGCGAAGGTCCCGGTCTGCGCCGACGAAAGCGTTGCTTCGCTCGCGGATGCCGTGCGCGCGATCAAAGAAAAGGCCGTGCCGGTGATTAATATCAAATTGATGAAGTGTGGAATTTTTCATGCCTACACCATCGCGGTGCTGGCCCGTTCTGCCGGGATCAAATTGATGATCGGCGGGATGATGGAGAGTTCTCTGGCCATGACCGCTGCCGCGCATCTGGCCGCAAGCTTAGGGTGTTTTGATTATATTGACCTGGATACGCCGTTCTTCATCCGACGAGGATTTGATCAAAATCCTTATCTTTCTTCCCGCGGGGTCTATAATGTGGCGAAGGTGAAAGCAGGAATAGGGATAAAACCGATTAAAATTTAGTATGGTGTCGGCTAGGGTGACGGAGCCCGTTTCGGCATGTGGTTTGGGTTAAGTTATAAAACAGACTAACAACTTCACCGAAAAACGAAACGGGGTGCGTTGCCTTCACCGTTACCAATGATATTTGTAAATATTGCATTTTGATCTATGCTTAAAAGTCCTTTTTTCATTATTATTTTTCTTTTGGCGATCGAGATCGCGGTGCTTTATGCCGCTGACCACGCCCGTTTTAAGAAATATTTCGCATTTTTGCCCGCGGTGTTCTGGATCTATTTTTTGCCTATGCTGGCCTCGACGTTCGGGTTTATCGATTCCAAAAGTTCGGTGTACTCCCTGATGACGACGCATTTGCTGCCGGCGAGTTTGTTCTTGCTGCTGATCTCGGTTGATATGAAAATGATCTTGCGCCTGGGAAGGCCGGCCTTGATCATGTTCTTTGCGGGGAGCGCGGGGATTGTCCTCGGGGCACCGATCGTTTTCTTTATTTTTAAAAAATGGGTGGGGAGTAATTTTTGGGCAGGGTTCGGCGCTTTGTCAGCCTCCTGGACAGGGGGGAGTGCCAATATGGTCGCGGTGAAAGAAGCCTTGTCGACGCCGGATGCGGTCTTCCTGCCGATGGTCGTGGTGGATACGATCGTGCCCTATGTCTGGATGGGATTCTTGGTGGCGATGGCTTCGGCTCAGCCGCTGTATGACCGTTGGAATGGTTCGGACCGGCGAATCCTGGATCAACTGAGCCGCAAGGCCAAGGGATTGATCCTGCAAGAATCCAAGATGCGCTGGCCGACGACGGCTTTGATCTTGGGTCTGGCGTTCCTGGCCAGTTTGCTGGCGCAGTCTATCGCTAAGCTGTGCCCGGTGATCAAGGATGTTATTTCTCCCTATGCCTGGACGATTTTGATCGTTTCGACCTTAGGGATCGGGTTGTCATTAACACCGTTACGAAAGTTTGAAAATGCCGGCTCCACCAAGATCGGCTATTTTATTTTGTATTTTGTGCTGACCTCGATCGGCGCGAAAGCCAATCTCTCCCATATCGGCTCGACGCTGGTGTTGCTTATGGCGGGATTCATGCTGGCGATATTTCATTCCGGGGTGACCATTCTGGTTTCCCGGCTTATTAAGGCGCCGATGTTCTTGGTGGCGGTCGCCAGTCAGGCGAATATCGGCGGTGTGGCCTCGGCCCCGATCGTCGCGGAAATTTATCAGCCGGGCCTGGCCTCGGTGGGCCTGCTCTTGGCGATCCTGGGAAACATTTTTGGAACGTATTTCGGCATTGTCGCCGGACAATTGTGCCGGTTCGTGGCTAATTTTTAGCACGTGCGCGAATTTTTTTATTGCGTTACGGGTGACGCGAGAAGGGGCATCCCCAGCCCGCGCGCAAGTATGAGCACGGGATGGGGATATCGAGCGGCAGGACCCGTCTACCAAAAAATTTGCGCACAACGTTAGAAATATTTTAAAGTTGCGGGTCCTGCCCCTGCGGTATCCCATCGTCCTCGCTTACGCTGCGGGCGCTGGGAGCCCTCCTCCGGGTCACCCACAACGATATAAATTATTGCGGTAACTTTAATGACCAAGCAGGAGAAATGTTTTGGCCCAAAAAGGTAAAAAAATCGCCTGGCACAAAAAGAGCAGCAAACTGGTCTCATCCAAATTCTTAAAAGCCCGCGGCAAAAAAATGGCGCCGGATCAGTCAGCGGACGGGCCGGCCGCAGCGGGAAATAAAATGGCAACCTTTGTCTGGAAATTGAAAATGGAAATCCATAAAGCGGTTCATCCGCCTACGCCAACAAGCCGTAAAGCAGGGGAGCGATCGTGAAGTTGATCTCGTGGAATGTCAACGGCATCCGGTCCGTTATCAAAAAAGGATTTCTCGAATTTGTCAAAAAACACAACCCTGATGTGCTCTGTCTGCAGGAGATCAAGGCCAATGCGGAGGTGGCGAAAACATTTTTTTTGAACGGCTATGAGTTGTTTTGGAATCACGCCGAGCGCCCCGGGTACTCCGGCACCGCCGTGTTCACCAAAGTGAAGCCCCAGTCGGTTGCCTGCGGCCTCGGGATCGAAAAGCATGACAGCGAGGGGCGGGTGATCACCGTCGAGTATGCGGATTTTTATTTGGTGAACGTGTATGTGCCGAATTCCAAACGCGAGCTGGAGCGCCTGCCGTACCGCGCGAAAGAGTGGGATGTGGATTTCTTGAAGCATTTAAAAAAGCTGGAAAAGAAAAAGCCGGTGATCTTTTGCGGGGATATGAATGTCGCGCATAAAGAGATCGATCTGACGTACCCCAAGGCCAATGTTAATAATCACGGCTTTACTCCCGAGGAACGCGCGGGGTTTGACAATATTGTTAAGGCCGGGTTTATCGATACGTTCCGTGAATTTCATCAAGACGGCGGTCATTACACCTGGTGGAGTCCGATGAGCAACTGCCGCGCCAAGAATATCGGCTGGCGCATTGATTATTTTTGTGTTTCAGCATCTTTGAAACCGCGTCTTAAAGAAAGCACTATTTTAAAAGATGTCTTGGGTTCGGACCATTGCCCGGTGGAGCTGGTTTTAAAATAGATAAAAAGTACAGGGTGTATTTAATAAATTTGTAATGTTTTTCGGTTACGCTGCCCGTTTCGTTGTTCGGCAACGTCAAAGCCGGCTAACGCTTAACGATACGGGCTTCCTTGCCATAACCGTTACCTCATTATTGAACAAATATTAGAAATATTAGAGTAAATCATTTATGCGCATTGCCATCAACGTCAAACAGCTTAGTAAGAGTTTCACTTCCGCCGGGAAAAAGATCCAAGCCCTGGAGGATGTCAGCCTGGAGGTTGCGGAAGGCGAAGTGCTGGGCATTCTTGGCCCGAACGGCGCCGGCAAAACGACTTTTTTAAATACACTTTCCACGATCCTTTTACCGGACGCCGGCACGATCGAGATCTTGGGCATCACATCCGTTCCGCAGAATTTTACCCGCCTCCGCCGGCTTCTCAATATGTCCTCGGGTTACCCGAATTTTCCCTGGAGCCTCACGGTCGAGGAGAATCTGCGGTTCTATGGCCAGCTCTACGGCCTTTCCGCGGCCCAATTGCGTAAGCGCATTCAAGAATTGATCGCCATGTTCGAATTGGAAGAGGTGGCCCGGCGCAAATTTGAAGAACTTTCCAGCGGCAACAAGCAGCGCCTCTCGCTGGCGAAATCCATGCTCAATGACCCGAAAATTATTTTCCTCGATGAGCCCACCGTCGGGCTTGACCCCGATATTGCCGCCAAGACCCGCGCGATCATCATGAATGTTCTAAAAAAATTTCAGGTTACCGTGCTTTTAACAACACACAATATGCAGGAAGCGGAGCTGATGTGCGGACGGATCGCGTTTATCAAGCAAGGGCGGATCATGAAGCTCGCCACTCCGCAGGAATTAAAAAATCGGCATGGGAAAAAAGATCTGGAAGCGGTTTTTATCGATCTGGCGAAAAATGAAACCCGCGCCAGCTTATCGCCCCAAGAAGTCCTGGTGTCCCGGCCGGCCGGATCCGAGCGATACACCCCGAGCGATGAGCAGTTCAATGGGATCACCGAAACCCGATTATGGTTTAAGCGTTGCCTGGCCTTTGCCTACCGGAATTTTCTTTTTGCCACACGCAATCTTTTTGCTTTTATGGAATTGCTGTTCTGGCCGATGGTCAGCCTGATCTCGGTCGGGCTGTTGGGAGATTTTTTGCAGCTTCAGGAAAAAGCCCTGGCGTTCGTTTTGACCGGAGCCATCACGGCCGGGGTCTTGCAGGTGGCTCAGCTGGATGTGGCGTACAGCCTGCTGTACGAAATTTGGTCAAAAAGCATGAAGCATACCTTTTTGGCGCCCGTCGGAGTCAGTGAAAATTTGTGTGGGTCGTGGCTGGTGGGGATTCTGCGGGGGAGCATCATCTTCGGTATTTTGGGGACGTCCGCGATCCTGCTGTTCGGTTTTCAGTTCCCATCGTGGAGCGTGACGCTGCTCTTTCTCCTGGGAATATTTTGCTGTGCGTTTTTGCTGGGGCTTTTGGTGAGTGTTCTCATTTTGGTCTTTGGCCAGAAAGCGGAGATCACCGCGTGGATGTTTGCGTACCTGTTCATGCTTTTGTGCGGAATTTATTATCCGATTGCTACTTTGCCTAAGTTCTTTTATAATTTAGCGCAAGCCGTGCCGATGACGTATTTTCTGGAGTATTTTCGGCAGAGCTTCGGGTTCACTTCGGAATTGACCCATCTTTTGCTGAAAGGGTTTGCCCTGCTGGCTGTTTATTTATTTATCGGGCTGGCGGTCATGCGTTTTGCCTTTCAGCAGGCACGAAGAAAAGGCATTATTGTAAAATTGTCGGAATAACTTGAAATGAGAATAATCAATAACCAAGTAACAATGACCAAAGAAATTCCAAGATCCAAGGTCCAAATGCGCTTTGGTCGTTGGTGTTTGGTGATTGGTTATTTTTTGGTGTTTGGTTTTTGGTTATTGGTCATTGCTCCGTCAGGAGCCTTGGCTTGTTCCTGCGCGCCCTTGTCCCCGCAGGAATATTTCGATAACGCGGATGCGGTTTTTACCGGTGAGGTTTTGGATGTCGATCAGGGGTGGGGAGACCTGGAAATCAAAATCAAGGTCCTGGAAATTTCTAAAATGGAAGACGAAGAAAAAATCGTCATCATCCATACGGCCTTAACCGGTGCCGAATGCGGTTACACCTTCCAAACCGGCCGCACGTATGTTGTCTACGCCATCGCCCAAGACGGCCGCCTTTACACCGATCTTTGCTCCGGAACGCATAAATTCCTGGGGCGATAACGTTAGGTTAAGGTGAAGGTTACGAAGCCGGTTTCGGTATTTGGTTGACGGTTAAATTATAAAAACAGACGAACGACGTTACCGAAAACGAAACGGGTTGCGTTACCTTAGCCGTTACCGAGAACCCACCCTTTTCTCGACAAGACCTTCTCGATATAGTATACTGACAGCTGTTCACAATCGATTTCCCTCAAAATCGAATCATATGTTAAAGAAATCTTCTTTCCTCACTATCTGCCTTGCCGGCGCAATCCTCTTCGGATTCTCTGCAGATTCCTTCGCTCAAACCAACGTCAGCGGACCGATCACACAAAATACTATATGGAGTTTAACCGCTAGCCCTTATATCGTTGTCGGGGACATAACGGTTAATTTCGGTGTGACCTTAACGATCCAGCCCGGGGTCGAGGTGAAGTTTAATGGGAATTATGAGTTAACAGTGGCCCAGGGAGGGACCTTGAATGCAGTGGGGACGTCTACCCAAATGATCAGGTTCACGTCGAATCAAACGACTCCCGCGCCGGGGGATTGGCAGTATATAAGATTATTAAGTTCTACGAGTGTTGTTAGATATGCAAGCATAGAGTATGCAACTTTTGGACTATATGTCCCATATTACTCTCCAGTGATTGAAAATAACTTAATTCAGAATAATGTCATAGGGGTTAACCTTCTTGATTCTCCCAGCACGATTCGTAATAATACAATTATTAATAACGGCAACGGTATACATTCAACGGGTGCCCCAACCATTAACAATAATTCTATCTATAATAATAGTGGCTATAATTTATATGCCTCGGTTTTCAGCTCAACATCTGTTGTTCATGCCGAGAATAATTGGTGGGGGACAACGGATATTCAAATAATCATGGCTAAGATATTTGATTATCAAGATGATGAACGAGCGCCGAGTGTTTATTTTACGCCATTTTTAGATGGGCCTAATGGTAATCCGATAGGACAAGAATATATACAAGGGTTGATTGCCGGGAATAACCATTGGAGCACCAGCCATGGCCCCTATGTTGTGATCGGAGATATACGTTCCCTTCCGGGGGCAGTCTTGACTATCGACCCAGGGGTTCAAGTAAAATTTAACGGGAATTATAAACTTGATATGCATTGGCAATCGACGTTAGATGCCCAAGGAACAGCCAGTCAGATGATCACGTTTACTTCGAACCGAGCTGCTCCCGCCAGAGGCGATTGGCAGTTTATACGTTTAACCTCTACGAGCATTGTTAAATATGCAAGGATTGAATATGCGGATTGGGGATTGAATGTTGATGGAGTCTCACCAGTGATTGAGAATAGTTCGATTCAAAATAATAATCTGGGAATACGAATTTATTATAGTTCTAGCGGCCTAATTCGAAACAATGCGATTATCAATAATGCTTACGGTATTTATATTCAACTTAGGATGGTCTTTGCCCCTGCCCCAACCATTAACCATAATTCAATTTATGGAAACAATCAATTTAATATTTACGCTGACAATGGAGGATTCAATCTAGGTCCTATAGGTTCGATTATTGATGCGCGAGCAAACTGGTGGGGGACGACCGATGTCAATGCGATTATGGCAAGTATTTTTGACAAAAATGATGATAATTTTAGTCCATATGTAGATTTTATGCCTTATTTAGAATATCAGGGTGAAAATTTAATACTTGTTTCCATCATAAATGTATTCACGCAACCACAATTTTTTAATCCTGTCGTTGCAGAAACAAGCCATGTCAATTATACGATCAGCCATGATAGTGATGTGACTATCAAGATATACAATTTCCAGAATAATCAGCTGGTGAGAACCCTGATTTCTTCGCAACCCAGGCTGGCTGGGCCTAATAGTGAGGCTTGGGATGGACGGAGTGATCAAGGGCAAATTTTATCGAATGCGATTTATTATTTTACCATTACGGTTCGAAGCTCTAATCCTAGCCGTCGGGGGAACTACCTCTTTCGAGATATCCCTGGCACACTGCAGTTTAACAGTGGTTCAATATCAGCAAACAATTTTAATCCTTATAAAGGAGAAGCAGTAAATATCTCCTATAGCCTTTCTGTGTCTGGTTGGGTTACATTGAAAGTGGGGCCAAACAATAACAGTTTGTATCCTACGAAAGTTTTAGTAAATAATCAGCCCCGGAAGGCTACCGGTAATGGGGAGGTTTGGGATGGAAGGGATGATAGCGGGAATATGGTCAACGCAGACTCTTACTTGGTTTATGGATGGGCGGTGCGATCGTTACCGATTAATTCCTTCGTCATCCAAAACGCGGCTCCGAACATTGACTTCATCACCACCAACCCTTACGCGATCTATCCGGCGCATGGGGAGGTGAGTGAAATCAAATATCGCATTTCGCAAAACGGCCGGGTGCAAATTGTCATCAAAGACCCGGCGAATAACACAGTTCGAACTTTGCAAAACTACACCCAAACCCCGGCCGGTGAGCACACGATTGTCTGGGACGGGAAGGATAATGCGGGAAAAACCGTTGCGGCGGTCGGCAATTATAAAGCAGAAGTCACGGTCACCGACCCGACCGGCTTTGTCTCGCGAACGCGCAGCGGAAATGTGACGGTTTTTAAATAATGGATTATATGTTTGTTAATTTGGTTAAGTTGTTTGGTTAAGGTTAGGAAGCCCGTTTCGGTATTCGGTTAACGGTTAAGTAATCAGAAATGATGAACGACGTTGCCAAAAAACGATACGGGTTGCGTTACCTTAACCGTTAACATGTTTATGACAATGGAACGGAAAGCTCCCGAGTTTTGTAAATGAATCGTTTATTTTTTTCATCTTTCATCCTTCTCCTTTCGTTCTTCATTTTAGGCGCGAGCTCGGTGAGCGCCCAAGAGGTAGTCATCTGTTCTCATTTCACTGGCAGCTATTGGCAAATTTGGACGATGAACTCCGATGGGAGCGAGCCAAGGCAAGTGACCTCGTCACCCTTGGACAAGCGTGATCCGACGTGGGTTCCGGAAGAATCGAGAATTATTTTTAGAAACAACAATGGTCAATTATTTGGCGTTAAACCAGACGGGAATGACGAAAAGCCGGTTCTGGGAAGAATGAAAAATATCAATAACCCTTTTTATTCGCCGGCAACGAAGGATTTGTTTTTTGTTTCTTATAAAGAACGTCCGGTTGACTCGAGCGATGTCTGGAAGTCGGACTTAAACGGTCATAATCCAAGGTTGCTCACCCGAGGGGGGATTTTGAAATATCAGGTGGCTGTTGCAAAACAGGGAGATAAGGCAGTTTTTGTTCAGGCAGACCCGGATCAAAGATCGCATAACCTTTGGCTCATGAATACCGCTGGTAATAATTTGGAGCAGATGACTTTTGGGGAAGGGCGGCATATTTCTCCGTCGTTTAGCCCGGATGGAAAAATTATTATTTTTGCCTCCAATCATCTCGACCACAACTATGAAATTTATTCTCTGGAATTAACCAGCAAGAAAATGACCCGGCTTACCCAAGAGCCAAGGCTTGACGCATATCCCAACTTTTCACCGGACGGCCAGAAAATTATTTTTGTCTCAAATCGCAGCGGAACACAGCAGCTTTGGGTGATGGACCAAGGCGGCCAAAATCCGCAGCCGATCACAACCGGCAATACGGAGTCCGTAGACCCGGTTTGGGTCGAGGAAGGAAAATAAGGCTGTGCAGAAAAACATCATTTTTATTTTTTTTATTTTTTTTATAGGATGCGCAACGACTCAGCTGGAAAAAGAAAATCTTTCTGGGACGGATCTTTTAGCGGCGAGTCAAGAAATTTTAGCAACGGACACGTCGTTTGATTTAGAAAAGGGAGAAATTCAATATACGCTGCCGCAGCCGGCCTTGGTGCGAATCCGTATTGGATTAGATAATGGCGGGCCGCTTATCCGTACGCTGGTGGATTGGCAGCGCCGGGAAGCCGGGCCTAGCGTGGAGGCTTGGGACAAGAGAGATGACTCCGGTATGGTGGATTTTAGCCGGCAAACGAATCTGATGCTTGTTTTGAATTGCCTGCCGCTGGATGACCAAGGGGGAGTCCTTTCTTCAACAACAGTGCGCGGACCCAATCGTTCGCCGCATTTTAGTCTGACGTTGTCCGGGGTAAACGAATTCTCTGAGAATATTCCTGTTGTCAAAGGGGTTGTGCCGGTGCAGATTATTTTGGCGGAGGAAGATAAACAATGGCTGACTGAATCGCGGTATGAAATCAGCGTTTATGTGGACCAGATTTTGATCGGAGAAGAGGAAGAGGGTTTGAGCCCCTTCACGTACCTTTTGAATACGGAAGGGTTTAACGACGGGAACCACCTGATCACCGTGAATATCGCCGGTTACAGCGGTGAGGTAGGAACGCAGAGCAAGATGATGCTTGTTAAAAATGAGGAAGTAGTGCAGCAATGAAAAATTTAAGAAAAATAAAATGTGTAGTGTGGTTGGTTTTGCTTGTTTTCGGATCCTTGGCAGTTGTTCCATCGGAGGCTTTAGCGGATAATGAACAGTGGTGGGCTGGAGGTTATCAGATTGGTACCAACACCACAGTCGCCCCAGCGCCGCAGAGTAATGAGGCTCCGTCTGAAAATAAAAATTCTTGTTCCGCCGCGGATCCGGTGTATCTGCACAGCGGTGAATTTTTTTATCAATGCGATGACTTATTTATCCCCGGCCGCGCCCGCCTGCCGGACGGGCAGGGGTTGGATGTGGAGATCAAACATATGTACCGCAGCGGCCGGAATTTCAATGGGCCGTTCGGTTTCGGCTGGACGCTGAATTATTATTACCGCCTGCGCCCGTTATCCGGCGGCGGGGTTGTGATCTTAAACGGCAACGGCCGCAAAGACGAATACCTTTTCCAGAACGGCCAATATGTCCCGCCGGCGGGATTTTATGAAACCCTGGTGCAGGAAACCAACGGCACCTGGACGCTGACTAAGGCCCGTGGCGAACAGATGATATTTGATGTGAATGGTAATCT
>Ga0155339_136_pt1 | contig 19510 bp, 22 predicted proteins | sample RifCSPhighO2_02_FD_106307 | JGI IMG/M metagenome (GOLD analysis project Ga0155339, IMG submission 106307) | Omnitrophica WOR_2 bacterium RIFCSPHIGHO2_02_FULL_48_11 | reverse complement strand
ACATGCGCTTAACGTCTTCGGCGGTCGCGACATCCCCGTTACCGATGATCGGCAGAGAAGTGACTTTTTTTATTTTTTCCAGCCAATTCCAATCGGCAAAACCGTCATGCGCCTGACTGCGGGTGCGGCAATGAATGGTCAACGCCTGAGCACCGGCTTGCTCGACCATTTTCGCGACATCGAGAATAACAATACTGTTTTCGTCCCAACCGAGACGTGTTTTAACCGTGACCGGCAGTTTGGTGCCTTGCACGGTGGAACGGACGATCGATTCAAATTTGGGAAGGTCACGCAATAATCCAGCACCCTCGCCACGTTTTACAACATCTTTGACCCAGCATCCGCAGTTGACATCAATGAAATCTGGTTTAAAACTTTCGGCAACCTGCGCGGCTTTTTCCATGGAAGTTTCTAACCCGCCAAAAATTTGAATCGCTACGGGCCGTTCGGCATCCGTTACCTTGATCTTCCGCAGGGCGGTTTTGGCGTCGCGGATCAGGGCCTCGCTGCTGGTAAATTCGGTATAAACCAGATCCGCGCCCATTTTTTTACAGATCAGGCGGAAAGGAATATCCGTGACGTCCTCCATGGGAGCGAGGGCGATGGGTTTTTCAATATCAATAGGTCCGATTTTCATGTTGGGTTTAGCCGGGGAAGGTTAATAAAATTTCCATGATTTGATCACGATTGGCGCCCTGTGCTTGCAGGTAATATACATAGCTATAAACAGCGGCAGCGCATATAATGAATTTGATCGAAAGATTAAATCGGTCTCCCATAAGAAACCAAATGTAAACCGTTATGAGAATTAAGATGCCTAACATGGATTTTTTATCCTGCCGCAAAAAATAGTTTAAAAACGCAAACGGGTTGCAATTTGTACCTCTAAAAAGTATACTATTTATTCAAAATTAGCAATAGGAAAGTTTTATGGCAATCATCTTGAATTCGGCTGACCCCGCCATCGTGCGCGGCATCAAAACGGTAGGGGTCGGTAAAAAAGGCAGCCAGGATTTAGACCCGGAATTGGCCCGTGAAATCGCGGAGGATATTAAGGCCGGGAAGATAAGTCCGGTCGCGGCCGGCGCTTTTTTCGGCGGACTGCTCAATAAAGGGGTCGCTCCCTCCGAGTTTATCCTGGAGCAGGCCTTTGCGCCCGGAATATTCCAAAACTCCCTACAGTTTATGAACGCCTTGGCACCGGATGCGCCGAAGGCGATCAAAAATATCTGTGTGCGCCTGCTGCAGAAGGAGCCCTTGGATTTTGCTACAGCATATCAACTGGGGAAATTTTTACTTTCGCAGGAACCGGGGGACGCGGCCCGCGGATTCGCCGTAAGCACCTTGCGCGTCCGTTACGAGACCGATGACGAATACGCCGGGATTTTAAAAAGTTTACAAGAAACCATAGCCGGACCTTTTCGCCAGCCTGTTGCGCCCGGAGATCCGCTTGTGCAATTGGCAGAACCGTTTGACGGCGTGGATCATTCCTATATCACCACACCGCTTTTGGCGCAGTATGTGCAAAGCCTGGGCTACCGGGTTATCAATTTAGTGGGCCGTAACAGCGGACCCAAGGTCGGGAATAATTTACTGGATTTGGCAAAGGCCTTGCAAATTCCGCTCGCGGCCGGCAATGCGGATTTAAAGAACAGCAAGCCGTCCTACGGCTGGTATTTCAATCAGGAAAATTTATCTGCGCCGCTCGATCATTGGGTGGAATTGCGCCGACAAACGGTCAAACGCCCGTGTTTCGCGACCCTGGAAAAATTTTTAAATCCGGCGCAGGCCCAAATTATTATTACGTCGGCCTTTCATCCACCGTACAGCGAAAAAATGACCACGGTTGCCGAACGGGCCGGTTTCCCGGCGAGTATTGTGATCCGCAACGGCCTCGAGGGAACGCTGGCCTTTCCCTTAATGCGGCCGGTAAAAATTCTCTGTTCCGCGCGCCAAAAGGACGGGACGTACCAGCGGGGAGAATTGACCGTGGATCCTGAAATGTATTTATCAGCGAAAATTGCCGTCGAAGAAAAACTCACTAACCCTTCACTCGCGGAAAATGTTAAACTTGTTCAGGAGTTTCAGCGCTCCGGACACACCGCCAATGAACTTTTTGACGCGCGGGTCAAAATAAGCTGCCAGGGTCTCAAATTAGCTTTGGATTGGGTTGCAAAAAATTTGGCAGCTTGAAAGGAATTTTATGCTTTGGGCAAAATGGGCAAGTGTTCTTATGTTTATCGGGGTGGCGCTCGGCGCGTTCGGTTCGCATGCCTTACGCGGCAAATTAAGCGAATACTCTTTGGAAATTTATAAGACCGGAGTTTTGTACCATTTTATTCATGCCCTCGGGTTGTTTGCCGTGGCCTGGTTAAGCACGCAGTTCACCGACCCTAAGATCACTTGGTCCGGGATCTTTATGATCGCGGGAATTTTTCTTTTTTCCGGAAGCCTGTACGCGCTCTCCGTTACCGGGATTAAAATGTTAGGCGCCATTACGCCATTGGGGGGATTGTCCTTTCTCGCGGCATGGGTGCTTTTATTCAGCGCAATCAAATGATCAAACAGAGCTCTAAAAAACGGATTTCCTTTTATACGTTCGGCTGTCGCTTGAACCAGGCGGAGACAGCGGTCATCAAAAATAGTTTTCAGGCCGGAAATTATCAGGTGGTTGACTTTGCCGAACCCGCGGATGTCGTGGTGGTGAATACCTGCACCGTGACGGAAAACGGGGACGCGGATACGCGCAAACTTGTTTCTAAAATTAACCGCCTGAATCCTCGGGCGCGCATCGCGCTCATCGGCTGTCAGGCGCAGATCCAAAAAGAAAAATTGGCCAAGCTGGCCAACGTTTACTGGATCGTGGGGAACGCGAAAAAATTTGACCTGGCGGAAATCCTGCAAGAGCTGGATTCTGTTTCCACACCCCAGGTGATTGCTCCGGCGATCCCGCGGGAAGCCTTTACGATCCCCGTGGCCGGCATTGACACCGATCACACGCGGGCGAATATCAAGATCCAGGACGGCTGTGATTTCTTTTGTTCGTTCTGCGAAATCCCGTATGCCCGCGGCCGGGCCCGCAGCCGGGAATTCCAAAATATCCTGGAGGAAGCCCGTCTGTTAGCCGCCGCCGGCCATCGCGAAATTGTTTTGACCGGGATCAATCTAGGGACCTACGCAAACGCCGAAAAAAATATCCTTCAGGTGATCGAAGAACTGGAAAAGATCGAGCAGCTCGACCGTATCCGTATTTCCTCCATTGAGCCGACCACCATTCCCAGAGAACTTATCCAGCGGATGGCCGGACCTTCCAAATTGTGCCGATATCTGCACATCCCTTTGCAAAGCGGGGAAGACCAAATTTTAAAACGCATGGCCCGCAAATATACCGTCAAGGAATTTACCGATTTCATGGAATATGCTAAGCAGACCGTTCCCGAAATTTGTATCGGAACGGATGTGATCGTGGGATTTCCCGGGGAGACCGACGAACATTTTGCCGCAACGTGCGAATTGCTGCGTATTTTGCCGCTGGATTATTTTCACGTTTTCAGTTATTCCAAACGTTCGTTGGCCCAAAGCCGTTCATTGACGGGAACCGTTCCGCAAAAAATTATCGAGCGGCGCAGCCAAATCTTACGCGAGTTGAGCCAGCGCAAACGAAGGGTTTTCTATGAAACACAGCTGGGCACGACCCAAAATGTTTTATTCGAAAACCAAAAAAACAGTTATTGGTTCGGCCTTACCGATCACTACATACGCGTCAAAGTGAGATCGCCGGAAAATTTGACGAATCAATTGCGGACCACACGTTTCGAACGGATCGACGGACAAACAGTTTTAGGCACCCTGAACGGATAAATATGCGTTTTTTTAAAATTACCCTTATCTTTTTAAGCCTTTTTGTGAGTCAACTGGCGACGACGGCACGCCCCGTCAACGCGGCAGAACCGTTTGCCGTCGTAGAACTTTTTACTTCCCAAGGCTGTTCCGATTGCCCGCCGGCGGATGCGCTGCTGCGCGCGCTCACCGAAGATGCGTATGCCTCTAAGGCCCGTATTTTTACTTTAAGCTTTCACGTGGATTATTGGAATAATTTGGGCTGGGTAGATCCTTTCAGCAGTGCGCAGTTTACGGAACGTCAGCGGCTCTACGCCAAGATCAACAAAGCCCGCACGGTTTACACGCCGCAGCTGATCATTAACGGCACGCGCGCCTTTGCCGGATATAATTATGATTTAGCGCAACAGAGCTTAAGCGAGGTCTTAAGCGAGCCGGCGGCAGTAGCCCTGGAATTGGAAATTTTTCCCGGCCGGGCCATCACCGACTCTCTGGAATTGTCTTATGATGTGACCGGTGCCGCGCCCAGCGACCTTTTGCATATTGCGCTTGTCGAACGCGGCTTGACCAGTGATATCTCAAGCGGAGAAAACGCGGGCCTGCGTTCAGCGCACCATAATGTGGTGCGCAGTTTTCAGACGATCAGTCTCAAAAAATCGCACGGCATGACCGAAATCAATATCCCGCAAGGAGTTGTACTTAAGAACGCATCGCTCATCGGCTTTGTGCAAAATCCCAATGACATGATCATTTCAGGCGCTGCCGGCCTTGACCTGGTCAACCCATTCGACGGTCCCCGGGTTAAAGCCCAGGGCCTGCTCAGGGTTGACACTGAGCGGCCTAATCTTAGCGCGCCATGAAGGGTGCGGCTAAACCGCCGAAGTGTCAATAAATAAGGGAATGTTGTTTAGACAAAAAAAAGAAGATATGTTATAAATAAAGTATGCAACTTCTAAAATTCATATTTTGTACATTGTTCTTCCTGGGAACGGTTGCGCCGGCCCAAGCCATCATGGTTCAATATATCGATGAGTACGGGAAAGTCCATTATGTGAACACGGACTATGCCAATGTCCCGCCAAAATATTATTACCAAGTCAAGGATCAAATTGAAAAAGCCGCTAAAAAGACAGATGCCGAAAAAGCAGCCGCCAATCCTTCTCCCGTAAAAACTCCTGAGCCAGAACCAACACCCGCTCCTCCGCCCATCGATCCCGAAGCTGAAGAAGAGACTAAAAAAGAGCCTAAAAAAGTCGAACTTTTTGTCGGAGCCGATTGCTCGCAATGTTATTTATTAGAGAGCGTTTTACGCCAACGCAAAATTGTTTACCAAAAATATGATATCGGGAGCGATCCCGGACGGGAGAAATACCACGAATTAGGCGTCAGGGAACTCCCCGTGACAAAAGTCGGCTCAAAGGTCATCCTTGGTTTCGATCTCAACGGCATTTTTACCGCTCTCAAAGAATAACACCCCACGTTCATGAAAAAACAGGGTTTCACCTTAGTGGAAGTAATGATTGTCATCATGGTCATGGGACTTTTGATGACGATCTTGGTGCCGCACGCCTTGCGGATACGCCTTCTGGCCAACGAATCTTCCGCCCAAGCTACGCTAAAAGCGATATCCGTCGCTCTGGAAAGCTACGCGAACGATAACGGCAGCAATTATCCCACGAACCCGGCATTATTATTGTCCGCCAATCCGTCCTATATCACGATCGATTATTTTTCGACAGTCAACAACGGTTATATTTTTACTCACCAGATCTTCGATCACAGTTATTTGATCACCGCAACCCCGCTGAACGCCAATTCGGGAAGCCAAATTTTTAGCATTGCAACGGGGGGATTTCTGGGGAGCGGAATTCCGCCGGCACCGCCCGCGCCTTAGACGATGATTAATTTCCGCCGAATTTTTAATACCCTCGATCCTATCCTCGCCGGATGGATGAGCCGTCACGGCCATTTGTTCCTGCGTATTTCTTTAGGGATCATTTTTGTCTGGTTTGGATTGCTCAAATCTCTGGGGCATAGCCCGGTCAATGATCTGGTGGCACGCACGGTGTACTGGTTTGACCCGGATGTTTTCATCCCCATCCTGGGTTGGTGGGAAGTTTTGATCGGCTTCTTTTTTTTGTTCCATCGTCTGATCCGGGTCGCTGTTTTTCTTTTGTTCCTGCAGATCGGCGGAACTTTCTTGCCGCTGGTCCTTTTGCCCGAGGTCTGTTTTCAAAAATTCCCTTTTGTGTTGACGATGGAAGGACAGTACATTGTTAAGAATTTATTGATCATCAGTGCGGCGATTGTCATCGGGGGAACGGTTCATCCTTCTTCAGAAAGCAACCGCGGGATGAAAGGTTAAAAAAAGCCGTTTCCGCAAAAAAGTTGGCATTTTAGAAATTTAGATGTAGAATTATGGCCTATGGGAAAACACATATTAATTGTCGATGATGACCGGACTCAGCTGACGTGGATGTCCGAGGCCTTGCTCAAAAAAGGTTACGAAGTCGACACCGCCGCCAGCGGCGTTTTGGCCATTCCTAAATTGAAAACCAACAAGCCGGATCTCATCATCACCGATGTCCTGATGCCGGAGATGGATGGTTTTCAATTCTACAAGGAAATCAGAAGAGAAAAACATATCGGGCACATCTTGGTTTTAACCGATAGAAAATTGATGGCTGATTCGTTTGCCGCGCTTGGCGCCGAACATTTTCTTGCCAAAACGTGCCGGCCTGAAGAACTTTACGCAAAGATCGAAGCCATCTTAGCTCTGCCGCCGGCTTTGATTCCTCCCGAACTCCCGGTGGATATCCTGCAACAAAAAACTCCACCGCCTCCGCCCGTCCAGTCATCAACCGCCGCTCCAGCGCCACAGCCGGTGATCCGTTCGAAAGCACAGCCGGATGAAGATGACGTCAACAAACAATTGATAAGAGGCAGTTTGATTGGCGGAGCGGTTATTGTCGGTATCCTTGCTTTCATCGTCGTTTCAGCGGTCCGCGGGTTTCTCAGTGCCAATAAAGAAAGTTCCATAGCTTCGCGGATGTACGAGTCAACACCTGAAAATTTTGATGAACCTGTCGATGCCGCCTTGAATGATGAGATCAGCAATCTCCTGGCAGAATGAAGGCCGTGTCCACTTTTAAAAAGGAAAATATATGAAGACATACAAAGTTATTTTGTACCAGGAAGGTCTCATCGGTTCGATGCTTTTGGGCAAGTCCAAAGTGGACCCGGTGCGCTTTTCGGCATTCTTGAACGAACACGCCAAGGACGGCTGGCGGGCCATCACCATGACCCGGGAACAGCGGCGGGCCTATCTCTTTTGGCAGGTGGAGGCCTTTGTGGTCATTATGGAAAAAGACGCTTAAAGGTCATTCATTGATGGGGCAAGCTAAGAGGAGGGAACTATGATGCGCTATGTGGCAATCTTTGATACGGTGATGATCGCTCTTTATACATTGCTCTTTATCATGCAGCTTTGGAATCAAACGTTCAGCACCGAAAATTTTTTTAAGATATCCGTCACCATGGGTATCTTGGTTCTGACGGTCACGGTAATCGGGCTTATCTACCGCGAATTCATGAAAGACAAAGAGCTCAAAAAGGATAATTACATAGGATAAACGAACGGGATTTATAGGGAATAATCCATAGAGGATAATATGTTTCCAACGCTCATGTCGAAAACTTTTTTTATTTTATCTCTTTCGCTGACCATGTGTTATGTCGGTGCGCAGTTGGCATTGAATTACTTTCGACAGGCCCATAGGGACGGGAAGAAATTTGTTACCGTCAAGACAACCCAGCACGGAGAGCAGGATTTAGTCGTTGATAAGGACCTGCTCATGAAAATATTCTGGCCTATCCTGGGGATCAACGTGGTGTGCTTTATCGGACTGATGTTCGCGCGGAATATTTTCCCTTTAAACATGGTCATGATGGGGCTTTTCACGCTTACGGACGGGATCACCTTAGGCATTGTGCTTATCTCGATCAACGAGAATCTGGCGATCAAGGTAGCCTGGTTAACCGCCGTCATAACACTGTTCGCCGGGACCATCGGACTCTACTCTAAAGTGGATTTTTCGTTTCTGGGTCAGGTTCTTTTTTGGTCCTTGATAGGCCTCATCGTCATTACTTTTATCAGAATATTTGTCAGTATCCAGGGCCTGGCGCGCCGGGTGATCGCTTTTATCGGGATCATGATATTTGTCGGTTATTTGCTCTATGATTTCAACAAAATCAAGAAATTAAGAAATTTGGCCGCCTTTAACAATTGGAATACGGCCTTAGACGCTTCCATAGACATTTATTTGGACATCATCAATTTGTTCCTGCAACTGCTTGATTTGCTTGGTGACGACTAATTTCAATTATGGCAAACCCGTCGATCTCTTTCCCTGAACCTGCCAGCGGATTCTTCTGTTAAGTGCACGTTTGCCCCAAAGTTAACCCCATCCCCCTGAAATAGTTGGACCATTTTAGGAACAACGGTATCCTCTAAAAAAATCCTCGCATTAATAAGATGGACATCTTTTTTAGAGTTTGTTACTATATTAGAATATTTTTGGTGCAATTTTCAATTCACTTTACAGCTAATGGATGGAACTTATGAAACGAAAACAGGTAACCATTGATGGAAATGAAGCCGCAGCATATGTAGCCTACCGAGTTAATGAAGTCATAGCGATTTATCCCATCACGCCCTCATCGACCATGGGGGAACTTGCCGACGAATGGATGTCGGCAGGAGTAAAGAACATTTACGGCACAATCCCGTTAATTCAAGAAATGCAGAGCGAGGGGGGTGCTGCCGGTGCCGTTCATGGAGCTTTGCAGACAGGCGCATTAACTACGACGTTTACGGCATCACAGGGTTTGCTGCTTATGATCCCCAACATGTACAAGATCGCGGGTGAACTGACCCCGACGGTCTTTCATGTGGCCGCTCGCTCGCTCGCCGCACAAGCCCTTTCAATTTTTGGTGACCACTCGGACGTCATGGCTGCTCGCCAGACCGGCTTTGCGCTTTTTTCGTCCGCGTCTGTACAGGAGGCCATGGATTTTGCCCTCATGGCCCAGGCCGCAACACTAGAATCGCGCATTCCTTTTTTACATTTTTTTGACGGCTTCCGTACTTCTCACGAAATTTCCAAGATCGAACAACTCACCAGTGAAGACATTGCAGCATTCCTTAATGAAGAGCTCATTGCGGCACACCGCGATCGGGCTTTATCGCCTGACCATCCGGTGATCCGCGGGACCACGCAAGATCCGGATGTTTATTTTCAGGCCAGAGAATCAACCAACCATTTTTATCAAGCCTGTCCCGAGATTGTACAAAAATATATGAATAAATTTTATCAATTGACCGGCCGGCAATATAAATTGTTTGATTATTTCGGTAGCCCGGACGCCGAGCGTATTATCGTCATTATGGGATCAGGCGCGGAAACCTGCCAAGATACGGTTGACAAACTGATGCAAGAAGGCGAAAAGGTCGGACTGATCAAAGTGCGTCTTTACCGTCCGTTCTCTGTACAACATTTTATAAAAACACTCCCTAAGACCACCAAAGTCATCGCTGTTCTCGACCGGACCAAGGAACCCGGAAGCACCGGAGAGCCGTTATATTTGGATATCGTAAATGCGGTCTTTGAAAACGGCACGGACAGCGGATTTAAAAATATGCCGCGGATCATCGGGGGAAGATACGGTTTATCCTCCAAGGAATTCACGCCGGCCATGGTCAAGGGAATCTATGACGAGCTGGCAAAGTCTAAACCTAAAAATCACTTTACGATCGGGATCCGGGATGATCTCACCCACACAAGCTTGGATTATGATGAAGATTACACGATCGAAAGTCCTTTTGGCGTCCGCGCGATCTTTCACGGGCTGGGTTCGGACGGGACGGTCAGCGCCAATAAAAGTTCGATCAAGATCATCGGGGAGAACACGCCCAATTATGCCCAGGGATATTTTGTTTATGATTCCAAGAAAGCGGGCTCAGTGACGATCTCCCATCTGCGTTTTGGCCCCAAACCGATCCATTCCAGTTATCTCATCAGCCGCGCGAATTTTGTCGGCTGCCATTCTTTCGGTTTCATTGAAAAATATAACGTCTTAAAAGAGCTTGTGGAAGGCGGAGTCTTTCTGCTCAATACGCCGTATGAATATACCAAAACCTGGGATATGCTGCCGCGGGAGGTCCAACAGGAAATTATTGATAAAAAAATTCAGTTCTATGTCATCGACGGTTATGCCGTCGCGCGCGAAGCGGGGATAGGCAGTAAGATCAATACGATCATGCAGACATGTTTTTTTGCGATCTCCGGTGTCCTGGAAAAAGAAGAGGCGATTACGGCGATCAAGACCTCGATCGAAAAAACGTACCGGAACAAAGGGGAAGAAGTTGTTAAAATGAATTTCAGTGCCGTGGACCGGGCCTTGGAACATTTGCATAAGATCAAGGTGCCGCATTCGGCCACAAGTTCGGTCAAAAAATCTCAAACGGTTTCCGATAAATCCCCGCAATTCGTTCAAAAGGTAACCGCCAAGATCATCAGCCGCTGCGGCGATCAGATCCCGGTGAGCGCGCTGCCCTTTGACGGGACTTATCCGGTCGGGACAGCAAAATGGGAGAAACGCGATATCGCGCTGGAGATCCCGCAATGGGACGCCGATATATGCATACAGTGCGGCAAATGTGTCGCGGTCTGCCCGCATGCGGTCATCCGGACAAAAATTTATGAACCCGAACATTTGAAGAAAAGCCCGGCCACATTCAAGTCGATCCAAGCAAAAGATAAAGAATTCGAAGGTCTGAGTTACACGATCCAAGTGGCGCCCGAAGATTGTACCGGTTGCGGTATTTGTGTCGACATCTGCCCGGTAAAAAATAAAGCGGAAACACGCCTCAAGGCGATCAACATGGTGACGCAGCAACCTATTAAAAAAGATGAGATACAAAATTGGGATTTTTTTCTTAACATCCCGGAGCTCGACCGTGGCCGCGTTAAGCATACCACCATCCGCGGGGTGCAGGTCTTGGAACCGCTTTTTGAATTTTCCGGGGCATGTGCCGGCTGCGGCGAAACACCCTATATAAAATTAATGACGCAGCTTTTTGGGGACCGCGCACTGGTGGCCAACGCCACCGGCTGTTCCTCGATCTACGGCGGCAATCTGCCAACGACCCCCTGGACAAAAAATAAAGAAGGCAGGGGACCGGCCTGGGCGAATTCATTGTTTGAAGACAATGCCGAGTTCGGATTAGGATTTCGTTTGTCGCTGGACAAACAAGCGGAATATGCCAAAGAATTGGTCAAAGAATTGGAATCCGCGATCGGCAGCGATCTGGCGACCCAATTGCTGGCCGCGGAACAGAAAGATGAAGCCGATATCTTTGAACAGCGCATCCGGGTCGAGGCACTTAAGCAAAAATTACAGCACACAAATTCTCCGCGGGCAAAACAGTTATTGAGCGTCGCTGATATGCTCGTTAAAAAAAGTGTATGGATTATCGGGGGAGACGGCTGGGCCTATGACATTGGATTCGGCGGTCTGGACCATGTTTTATCGACCGGCCGCAATGTGAACATTTTGGTCCTGGATACGGAAGTGTATTCAAACACCGGCGGCCAGGCCTCAAAGGCCACTTCCCGCGGAGCAGTGGCAAAATTTGCCGCTTCCGGAAAACCTACCGCCAAAAAAGATCTGGCGCGCATGGCCATGATGTATGAACATGTTTATGTGGCCAGTGTGGCTTTGGGCGCAAAAGATGAACACACCTTAAAAGTTTTCCTTGAGGCCGAACGTTACGAGGGGCCTTCGTTGATCATTGCCTATAGCCATTGCATTGCGCACGGTATCAACATGACAACCGCGATGCAAGACCAAAAGGGCGCCGTACTTTCCGGTTATTGGCCTTTATTCCGTTACAATCCGGATCTGGTGCAGGAAGGCAAAAATCCGCTGATCCTGGATTCCGGCGCTCCCAAAATCCCGCTGGAGGAGTATACGCATAAACAAAATCGATTTAAGATCCTGGCTAAGACCCAGCCGCAATTGTCGAAAGAGCTTTTACGCTTAGCGCAACAGGATGTTTATAAACGCTGGGAGTTTTACGAAAATTTAGCCGCGCAAGAGAAAAAACCCGAAAATCCCAATATTACAAAACAAGAAACAGGACGGTGATCCTATGGACCTATCGACGACTTACCTGGGGCTTAAATTAAAAAATCCGTTAGTAGCGGCGGCTTCGCCGCTGACGGAAGATATTGACAATTTCCGCCGGCTCGAAGATGCCGGAGTGGCGGCCATCGTTCACTATTCGCTGTTTGAAGAACAGATCACCCGGGAAGTTTATGAAGCCGATCATTATTTGACCTTTGGGACCGAAAGTTTTGTGGAGTCCTTAAGTTATTTTCCAACTCCATCACAATTTATCCTGGGCCCGGAAGAATACCTGGAGCATATCCGGTCGGCAAAAAAAGCCGTGGGCATCCCGGTGATCGGCAGTTTAAACGGCCATAGCGACGGCGGATGGATCAAATATGCCAAACATATCGAGGAAGCCGGGGCCGACGCGTTGGAGCTTAATATTTATTTTCTTCCGACCGACCTTGATGCGACAAGCGAACAAATTGAAAATAATTATTTGAATATTTTACGTTCAGTCAAAAAAACCGTCCGTATTCCGGTGGCCGTCAAGTTAAGCCCTTTTTTTAGTTCGTTCCCGAATATGGCAAAACGGCTCGATCAAGCGGGGGCCGACGCCTTGGTCCTGTTCAACCGTTTTTATCAACCGGACATTGACCTGGAAAACCTGGAAATCACTCCGAACATTCTTTTGAGCAATCGAAATGATATGCGGCTTCCCTTAAGGTGGATCGCGATCTTATATGGACGGATCAAGGCCAATCTTGCGGCCACGAGCGGTATCCATCAGGCTGAAGATGCCCTGAAGATGCTTATGGTGGGAGCCGATGTCACCATGCTCTGTTCAACATTGTTAAGAAAAGGGGTCGGGCACGCCTCGACCATCCTCTCTGGAATGGAGCAATGGATGCAGGAGCATGAATATCAATCCGTGCAGCAGATGAAGGGAAGCATGAGCCAAAAAATGTGCACCAACCCGGAGATGTTCGAGCGGGCAAATTACATGAAAGTTCTAAAAAGTTTCTCTTCAAAGAATATTGATTAGTCCCGGTGCAAAAATTTTATGCTGCTTTATAAGCCGTATCATTTTAAGCGAAAAAAATCCGTCTGGATCGATGCCGATTCTGCGATAAAAAAGATCAAAAAAGGCAAACGGATCCTGATCGGTTCCGGCTGTGCGGAACCGCAATTTCTGGTCAAAAGTCTGGTCAACAATGCCCACCTTTTTCATGATAATGAGATCGTCCATATCCTGACTGTCGGGATCGCCCCGTACGCAGACCAAAAATACATCAATAACTTCCGGCACAATGCCTTTTTTATCGGCCATAATATCCGCGAGTCCGTTGCGTTGGGACAAGCCGATTACATGCCGATATTCCTTTCCGAGATCCCGCGGCTTTTTAAGACCGGACAGATGCCGCTGCACGCCGTGATCATTCAGGTCTCACCGCCGGATAAAAAAAATTATGTCTCCTTGGGGGTCAGTGTGGACATCCTGCCGGCAGCTATTCTCTCTGCCGACATAGTGATTGCCCAGGTCAACAAACATATGCCGGAAACTTTGGGAGTGGCCAAGATCCCGCTCTCGGCCATTGATTATTTGGTGGAAGCCGCCGAGCCGCTCTTGGAATTCCCGCAAGGCCAGCCGGATGAGGTCTCGATGCAAATCGGCAAAAATTTGGCGCGTTTTATCCAGGACGGGGACACCTTACAGCTTGGCATCGGCAATATCCCGGATGCGGTTTTGATGAATTTAAAAAACAAACACGACTTGGGCATCCATTCCGAAATGGTTTCCGATGGGATCGTGGACCTGTATAAGAATGGGAATGTCACCAATAAACGAAAAAAAATAAATAAAGGCAAGGCGATCATTAGTTTTGTTTTAGGGACAAAAAAGATTTACGATCTTATCCATCGCAATCCCGATTTCGAACTTTATCCGTCCGAATATACCAACGACCCGTTTGTGATCAGTCAAAACCCCAACGTGGTCTCGATCAATTCCGCCATACAAATTGACTTGACCGGCCAGGTCTGTGCCGATAGTATCGGCGCAAAATTTTACAGCGGATTCGGCGGGCAGGTTGATTTTGTCCGGGGCGCCAAACGTTCCGAAGGGGGGCGGTCGTTCATCGCTCTTCCGTCGACCGCCAAAGAGAATTCTGTCTCCCGGATCACCACCTCGCTCACCCCCGGGGCCGGCGTTGTCACCACCCGCGCGGATGTTCATTACGTTGCCACCGAATACGGCGTTGCGTACCTGCATGGAAAAAATATCCGCGAACGCGGATTGGCGCTGGTACAGATCGCGCACCCCAAGTTCAGGGAAGAACTGATGTCGTATCTTAAAACGAAAAATTATATTTATATCGATCAAAAAACGATCATCGATGATGACAGCCCGGCAAAAGACATTATCCCGTACAGCGAGGTCTTTGGCGAGAAGACCATTTATTTTCGGCCTTTACGGCCGTACGATCAGAAGGCGATCCAAGACTTTTTTTACAGCCACCGTCCGGAGACGATCTATCAACGTTACTTAGCCAATGTGGAATCTTTACCGCGGACCGAAGCGCAAGCCAGAGTTTCCGTGGATTATAATAAGGACATGGCCATTGCGGGGTTCGATGACTGGACGCCGTATGCGCAGATGGTCTGTATCGGCCGCTATGTCCGTTACCAGGAAGACAGCGCTGAGATCGGCCTAGTGGTCAAAGAGGAGTACCATGGCCTGGGGATCGGCACCTATCTTTGCCGTTACTTGATCGAGGCTGCGAAAAAGCACGGTATCAAGAAATTGTTTGCGTATGTCAGCCACGCCAATCCCGCCATGCTTAAAATTTTTAAAAATTTTAATTTTTCGTCATTGGAAAGCAAACAAATCGACGGCTACTATTTGTCCCTCAATTTAACCGCGAAACACGACGACCCCAAAAGCCAAGATCATGGCCCTGCTCCGAAAACTCCCGTCCTCAACCAACCCGCCCACCAATAATAGTCGTTGTGTTTCCCCGCGAAGTAGGCTATACTCGTAGTGGATGATTTAAATAGATAATTCCCTGCCTGCCGGTAGGCAAGCTTCCACAACAGATCTCTCGATCTTCTTTCCTGAATCTGCCAGCGAGTCACACCTTCTATTTACTTGTCTTACTTGGTACAGATTTAAAATACTTTTAGTTTATCCAACACATTACCCGTCATCGAACAGGTTAGGGGCCACAGTGTCCAAAGGAAAGATCAAAAAGTACGATTTGGAACGCGGGTGCGGGATCATCATTGACTCTGCCACCGGCCGACAGCTCACTGTTTATGCGAACTACCTTAAGCTCATCAAAGGGGAAATACTCCAAGAAGGTCAGCCCGTCGAATATGAGATAGAAAATAACTATAATAGAAATTGGGCCATTAACGTACGCGTTGTCTAAAGACGAGACACAGGAGGCACCTATGCAAAAAGAACAGAATAAGACCAATAAAAGGTTACAAGTATCCTATTCATTAGAAAAAATGCTGCCGAATGCCGGGGGAAGCGTGTTTCGTTTAGTACGCTTGGCCGTAGCCCGCGCGTTAGAACTGGCGGACGGAAAGCCACCGCTCATCGACACTATCCCGGCTGACAAGGTATCGATGATCGCTCTCGAAGAAATCGCCCAAGGCCGGGTCGTTTACCGGACCAATGGACTGGCCGCAGTAAAAGTCGATAAATAAAAAAGTGCTAAGAAAGAACTGACTGATGTCTAAAGAAGAAGCTATCGAAATACAAGGCGTCGTTGAAAAAGCCTTATCCAACGCCAAATTCAGCGTCAAGGCCCAGACCGGCCATATGATCGTCGCCTATCTTGCCGGTAAACTGCGCCGGCATTTCATCAAGATCCTGCCCGGAGATACGGTCACAGTCGCCTTATCTCCTTATGATTTAGGAAAAGGCAGAATCACCTTCCGCCACAAAGCCTAATTCTCTCCCTTTCCACCGTTGCGCTCATCTTAAAAACACGCTATAATCCAATTTCCGAAATGATACAGATCGGATAGTTTTAACTTTTTTTTAAAAAAAATAAAAAAGGGGAAGAGATGAGCAAAGTACGGGTTCTCGTGGGAACAAAAAAGGGCGCGTTTATCCTCACCTCAGACGGCAAGCGCAAACAATGGAAGGTTGACGGCCCGCATTTCGGCGGCTGGGAGATCTATCATGTGAAGGGTTCTCCATCGCATCCCAACCGGCTGTATGTCTCGCAGACGAGCAGCTGGTTCGGTCAGATCATTCAGCGCTCGGATGACGGCGGTAAAACTTGGCACCAACCCGGCACACCTCCGGGCGAACCCCTGACGACACCCGACGGCATGCCCAAGGGCGAGAGCAACAAGTTCGCTTATGATACTTCTGCTAAAACCGGCAAACCCCTGACCACACATCAATGGTACGACGGCACCCAGCACCCGTGGGAATTTAAACGCGTCTGGCATCTTGAACCCTCGCTGGCTGATCCGGACACGGTTTATGCCGGCGTAGAAGACGCGGCGTTGTTCAAAACAACCGACGGCGGAAAATCCTGGCAGGAACTTGCCGGCCTGCGCGGTCACAAATCAGGACCGCAATGGGCGCCCGGCGCCGGCGGCATGGGTCTGCACACGATCCTGCTCGATAAAAATAACCCCAAACGGATCTACATTGCCATTTCTTCCGCCGGTACTTTCCGCACCGACGACGGCGGAAAGACCTGGAAAGCGATCAATCAAGGATTGAGATCCCAATATATTCCGGACCCGAACGCCGAAGTGGGCCATTGCGTGCACCGCATCGCCATGCATCCCGCGCAGCCGAACGTATTGTTCATGCAAAAACACTGGGACGTCATGCGCAGCGACAACGCCGGCGACACCTGGCACGAGGTGAGCGGCAATCTGCCGACCGATTTCGGATTTCCTATCGAAGTTCACAGCCACGAACCTGAAACCATTTACGTTGTTCCGATCAAAAGCGATTCCGAACATTATCCGCCCGAAGGAAAACTGCGCGTGTACCGCAGCAAGACCGGCGGCAACGAATGGGAAGCCTTGACCAAAGGCCTGCCGCAAAAAGACTGCTATGTGAATATCCTGCGCGACGCAAGCGCCGTGGATTCGCTCGAGCCGTGCGGCGTGTATTTCGGTACGACCGGCGGGCAAGTGTACGGCTCAGCCGATAGCGGAGACACCTGGAACGCTATTGTGCATGATCTTCCTCCCGTATTATCCGTTGAGGTCCAAATATATTAAAATACTAAACTCTAAATCCTAAATAAATCCAAAACACAAAATTAAAAGGTTCGAAATATTTTCACTGTTGGTCATTGAAGTTTAGAATTTGTTTAGAGTTTAAATTTTAGTGTTTAGAGTTTTTAAAAGGAACATTGTGATTCGAGTCATCCTCCCGGTACATCTTAGAACCCTGGCCCGTATTGACGGCGAGGTAAAACTCGAAGTCAAAGGTCCGGTCACACAGTGTTCAGTGCTGGACGCGCTTGAAAATAAATATCCGATGCTGGCCGGAACGGTCCGCGATCACGTTACGAAAAAACGAAGACCGCTGGTACGTTTTTACGCCTGCGAAGAAGACCTGTCGCACGAGCCGCCCGACACGCCGCTTCCCGAAGCGGTCGCAGCAGGGAAAGAACCGTTCCTGATCGTAGGCGCCGTCGCCGGCGGGTAAAGCCAAATATGCTTTCCCGTCGTTGCGCAAAGACCTAAACCACGCTATAATTAGCCACATTAAATATTTACGACGAAAGGACCCTATGCCGCTCACCTCCTGGATCCAAAAAAATAAAATCCCAACGTTAATGATCGCGGCCGTTGTCCTTTTTACCGCCATGAAATGGCAGGGGAATGCCAAGACCGCGGACGGTGAACTCTCCGCGCCGCTTAAAAGAAGCGTCATCACCGAAAGCGTCTACGGCATCGGCACCGTCACCGCCAACAAGACCTTCCAGTTCAAACCCGGCACCATCAATACCATTCACAACATTTTTGTCAAAGAAGGCGACACGGTCAAATATGGCGACCGGCTGCTGGAGCTCGACGGCGGGCTCATGGTCGCGGCCCCGTTCGACGGCACGGTCACGTCTTTACCCTTTAAGGTCGGTGAAAATGTTTTCGCCCAATCCGTTATTATCGATGTGGTCGATCTGCTGGACCGCTACCTGGTGGTCTCGCTGGAACAGCGCGGGGCACTGCGTGTGCGGCGGGGCCAGTCCGCCAGTTTAAGTTTCGACGGCATGCGCGACCAGTCGTTCGCAGGAAAGGTCGATTCCATTTACTCCAGCGGAAATAATTTTCTGGTCCGCATCAATATCGCGGAGCTTTCGCCCCATATCCTGCCGGGGATGACCGCGGATACAGCGATCGCGATCACGGAACATAAAGATGTTCTCTTGGTCCCGGTCGCGGCGATCGAGAGCGGAAAGGTCACGGTGCAAAGGCCGGTGGGAAAGCAGGCGATCGCGGTCACGACCGGGATCATCGACGGGGTCATGGCCGAAGTGACCTCCGGGGATTTAAAGGAAGGCGACCGCCTGCTGATCCGCAAAGGCAATAAAAAATGATCTTCCTCGCGTTACGCTACCTTTTAGCCCGGCGCAAACAAACCATCCTCACCTTGCTGGGAATTTTTTTAGGAACAGCCGCGTACGTTTCGATCTCCGGGTTCATGCTCGGCTTTCGCGGCTACCTGATCGAACAGCTCATCAATAACGAAGCGCACATTCAGATCGGAGCGCGCGAAGAATTTTTAAGCGACCATTCCCTCGATGAATCGTTTTACAAAAAAACGTACAGTCATGTGTTCTGGAACCCGGCACCGGCCGGCCGCAAGGACAGCGACATGGTCCAGAATCCCCAGCAATGGTACCGGCGCCTGGACGCTGATCCGCGCGTGGAGACTTATTCGCCGCAGTTAAGCGCCGCGGTCATCTTCAGCAACGGAAAAGCCACCGCGCCGTCGACCTTGATCGGCTGCGACCCGAACACCCAGGTCAAAGTCACCACCCTCGGCAAATATGTCACCGCAGGAAATTTCTCCGACCTGGCCGTGGGAGGGAACCGCATCATGATCGGCCATGAGCTGCAGAAAAAATTGGGCGTGCGGATCTCGCAGACCATTCTCGTTGCCCTGGCCAACGGCAGCCCGAGTCCGTTCCAGGTCGTCGGCTTTTTCAAGACCGGCAATAAATTTTCCGATAACGTGGCGTACGGCGCGCTCGCTGATGTCCAGAAGGTCAACCAAACCCCCAGCCACGTCAACAAGATCGTGGTCAAACTCTACGACCACACGCAGGCCGCGGCCTTGGCCAGCGCCTGGTCGCAGATCAGCCAGGAACGGGTGGAAAGCTGGGACCAGATCAATTCCAGCATCTTTGACGTCTTCCGCATTCAGGACGCGGTGCGTTTTATGTCCGTCGGCGCGGTGATGAATGCGGAAGACGTCAAAGATGCTGGAATTAATCTGGTCCCAGCT
>Ga0155339_169_pt1 | contig 20340 bp, 22 predicted proteins | sample RifCSPhighO2_02_FD_106307 | JGI IMG/M metagenome (GOLD analysis project Ga0155339, IMG submission 106307) | Omnitrophica WOR_2 bacterium RIFCSPHIGHO2_02_FULL_48_11 | reverse complement strand
CGAAGCCTTATCCGCGGCCCGTCTTACCATGCGCGACATCGATGCCCTCGCGGTCACAACAAAACCGGGGCTGATCGGCTCACTTTTGGTGGGGATCGCTTATGCCCGGGCGTTGAGTTATGCCACCGCGAAACCCCTCATCGAGGTCGATCACATCAAGGCCCATCTCTATGCGAATTCGCTCGTCACTGAGAAAAATTCCACGAAAAAATTTATGGCACCGCAGCTTCCCGCCATCGGATTGGTGATATCCGGCGGGCACTCCAGTGTTTATTATGTAAAAACTTTCCGTGATTATCAGCTTTTAGGGCAAACGCGGGATGACGCGGCCGGCGAAGCCTTTGACAAGGTCGCCCGTATCCTCGGCTTGGGGTATCCGGGAGGACCCGCCATTGATCGGCTGGCCAAGCAGGGAGTGAATACGGAAATCCGTTTTCCCCGTGCCGAGTTGCCCGGGTCCTATGACTTCAGTTTTAGCGGGATCAAAACCGCGGTCCTTTATCATCACCGCCAGCATCAAAAAGCAAACGGTTATTCCATTCCCAAGATCGCTTATGCCTTTCAAGACAGCGTTGTATCGGCGCTGATCGATAAATGTCTTGCCGCCTGCTTAAAAAGAAAAGTGAAAACCCTGCTCGTGGGCGGGGGAGTGGCAGCCAATTCAACTTTGCGGGAACGTTTAACAAGGGAAGGGGAAGAACACGGTATCCGCGTGTATTTCCCGCCGCTCAATCTGTGCCTTGATAATGCTGCCATGATCGCTGGATTAGCATTCCACCTGAAGAACGAAAGGAGATAACCGTGTTTGATGACATTTTTCACACAACACTTAAGATTGTTTTAACCATCATCTTAAGCGGTCTCATCGGGATTGAACGTGAAAGCCGCAATAAAGGCGCGGGGTTACGCACCCATATCCTGGTAGGGGTGGGTTCGGCACTCATTGTGTTGACTTCATTTTATATTTTTGATATATATAAATCAGTGACGATCGTTGATCCGACCCGCATGATCGCGGGGATCATCACCGGTATCGGATTTTTATGCGCGGGTACCATCATCCGCGGCGGGGCGCAAGTCTCCGGACTGACAACAGCAGCAACCTTGTGGATCGTCTCCTGCATTGGAATTTCCGTTGGTGCCGGCCATTATAGTGCTGCGACAATCGTGACCATTATTGTCTTCTTTGTGCTCACCGTTGTCCGCAGCTTCGAATATAAATTAGGCGAACGATTTAAAGACATCCTTTAACCAGGAGAAAAATTATGGCTCTGCTCAATCGAAAAGAATCGGAAAATGCGGGAGAAAAAACCATTGAAATCAATGCCCAGATGCAGGGGACTTTGTCTTTTAAAGACCCGGTGAGCCTGAAAATTAACGGAAACTTTCAGGGCACCCTGGATACCCGAGGGACGTTGACCGTCGGTAATGCGGCTACGGTTGAGGCCCACATCACGGGAGAGAATATCGTTATTGCCGGGCGCGTCAAAGGCGATGTCGTCGCAAAAAAAATGCTTGTCCTTATGCCGACCGGCATCTTGATCGGCAACATTTCCACCCCGAAGTTAAACATCGTCGAAGGAGCACTCTTCCAAGGCCAATGCCAAATGGTCGAAGAATCTTTGAATATCGATGAATTGGCGAAGTACCTGGAGCTCGATACCCCGGCGATCCTGGAACTGGCCAACTCCGGACAAATCCCGGCAGTACGCCATGGCAACACCTGGACATTCGAACGTAAGCGCATCGATGAATGGGCTGCTGCGGAAAGAATAAAATAAATTTAAATTGAAAAATTAAACCTGCAAAATGACAGAGCCGCTCTGCGGCTCATTCATTCTTTATTTTAAATTTTAAATCCTTATGACGACCACTGCCCAATACATTACGGTCCGCGAGACCGCGCAAATCTTAGGAATATCGGAAAAAAAGGTCATGGACCTCGTGGACGAAAAGAAACTTTTGGCCTATCGTATTGCCGGCCAATTCCTCCGCCTGAAGAAATCAGAAGTTGTTTCTATGCGCAACACCGGCGCGGTTGTCCAAGAGAACTTTTCTCAACCGTATACCGCCTCGGAACAGATCAAAGATTTCTTTTATTTTAACGATTTTTACCTCATCTCCGGCGCGGTCATCCTGGGCCTTTTATACGTTATTATTTACCTTTGATAGAGCATTCGGTTCATATTTTGATATGCTATACTGTGTTTATACCTAGGGAGGAAAACATGCTTTTGAACCAAAATGAGATTATTGGCATTCTAAAAAAAGTTTTACCCAAGACATCCGAGGAGGACATCCGTAAGGCTGCAGAAGCCCTGACCGTAGCCGCAGGTAATTGGCAAGAAGTGGATCTTAAGGAAACATTCGGGGCAAGCTATTCTATCCAGTGCAAAGATATCTGCGCCTTGGGGGAAGCCTTCGACAAGGGACAAGAAATTAAAGCATTTATTAAAAAATAATCATCATACGCCATTACGAAATAACTTTTAACCCCTACAAATCTTCCCAGGTTCTCCTCCAAAAACAACCTTTGAATATATGTGGAATAAATTCCTTGCTAATTAGTTATTCATCGTCTAAAATTTGAAGTTCGATTTTAAAATCTCTTGAAATTTATTGGCGGTGTAGCTCAGCTGATAGAGCATTCGGTTCATACCCGACAGGTCAGTGGTTTAAATCCACTCGCCGCCACTTTTTCTGTCGTTTCCAGCAAATCACAAATTTTTCGCTTTAACAATATACTCAAGGAAACGTTTATCCGCAGGAAAAATTTTTTGTCCTTTTTCCCATACGGCGATCGCCTCTGCAAATTTTCCTGAATTCCCCTGGATAACCCCAGAAAAAATATACGCCTCAGAATAGGCAGGATAAACAGCTATACAAGAATTCAAAATCTCCAAGGCCATCTCCGGATGCCGGGTCGTATTAAAGGCATTCGCTAAAAATATAAAACTCTCTGGCCCAGAATATTCCTTAAGGAATTTTTCCAGTATCCGTGATGATTGTTCAATTTGATCTAATCTAAAATACGAAATCGCCAATTTTGCCAATATCTGCTTTTTTTCAATGCTCCGCGGCTCAATTTTTAAAATTTGGCTAAATGAATCGACCGCCTGCTCATTTTTATTCATTAATATTGATAAATCACCTAGATTAAGCCACGCGTCAATCAAAAAGGGATTTATCTCAACTGCTTTAACAAAATTTTCTTCGGCGGAGGGGTAGTTATTCTCCTGGAAAAAAATAGTTCCTAACGTATTATACGCTAGCGCAAGGGGGGGGCCTGCCTCAAGGGAACGGTAGATATTTACTTTTGCCTCGTTAAACTTACCTAATTGCGCATAGGCTTTTCCCATCTCTGCATAAACAAAGGCATGCGGTGACTGTTTAGAAACATGTTCAAGATAAATAAGACCCGTCTGTGGATCTCCCGTACTAATATAAGCATTGCCCAACGCACGTAAGGCAAAAAGGTTCTGCGGTGTTATTTTTACCCAATATTGGCAATAAGTTTTTTTGTCTTTCCAAACCGGGCTATAGGAACGAGTCCCTTGGGCCCAATACACAAAGATAAAAAAACATATTATGATGCCTAAAATTTTTGATACTTTTGAATATACCATCTTTAAGAAAATAGCCATTAAAACAAAAAAGCCTATTGAAGTAAAAAGGAACCAATGGGGTTCTATGACAAATCCCAAAAGCGAATAAAAAACAAAACACAGGACGCTAAGGGGCGCCAACCCGATAAGAAATGAAAGAAATGCCCACGATTTAATATTTTTTTTCCAAATTTTTACTACGGAAAAGGTTAAAAAAATAATAAAAACCAAATAAACAACATCCCTCCCCATTAGGGAAGGTTGCTTTGTTATTGCAGGCCACATCCAAACTATGCCTTCGGGAATAATCAGCTTATCCCAATACCAAGAGATAAGCCGCCAAAGCGAGAAGGCATATAAATCCAACTGATTTTGAAAGACGTTTTTTACAAAAGTCGTTGAAAATTTATTAAAATACAAAAACTTAAAAACTAAATAAATCAAGGCTATAATTCCATAAGGAGCACATAACTTTACAATTTTTTTAAAGCTGCAATCCGTGAGCAATAAAAGATATAAAACCACAGGAATGAGCAGAATAACGGCTACTTCATGGAAAAAGAATCCCAGTATAAAGAAAAAAATACTTAAGGAATATAGGTAAGATTTTTTTTCATTTTGAATGAACAGAACAAAGGCTATCATTGCTAATTGGCAAAATAATACATTATAAAGGACTGAGAACATGGTTATATTATTTACAGGAGTGGAATTGATGGGATGAATGGAAAATAAAAGAGCCGACAATAAAGCAATCCCGTAGTCGCCCGTCAATAACTTAACTAAAAAGAAAAATAGGCCGCAAATAATTCCAAATGTGATGAGATTAAATAAATGATAATAATACGCCTGTTCGTGAAAAAAATAATAAAGAACACCTGCCCCGATAATTAAACCTGGTCGATAATTAATAACACTGCCCTCCGTACTATGATCAGTCTCCCATAATGCCCGGATAACGGGCGACAAGGTGTGCGCTGCTACCTTATTAATGATAAAATCATAATCATCTAATACGAAACCGTTTGATAGACTATCTTGATAGCTATAAAAAATGGCACAAAAAATTAGAATGATAGCTAATAGATATCTTCTTTTTTCTGAATTAATCATCCACTGGGATCCAATTAAATTTTATCTGGCAAAGAAATTTAAACTTATCTATAATACGTTCTATTATAATCTAATGACTCCGGGAACATATATGAAATTAAAAAATTTGGCTCTATCAATAAACGCTTTTATGCTCATTTTAAACTGTTCGCTGAACTCGACCACTGCAGCAGCATCTGAATTGTTCTCTAATTTAACTGAGCAAGAAGAACAAAACATTAAAATTGAACGAGTCATAAGTGCGGATACGGTTGTCCTCGAAACAGGGGAGAAGATCAAATTGATCGGACTTCTGGCGCCGCCGTTGCCCAAAAAAGCAAGCCCGCAGTACGATTCGTTTGGATTTGTCATTCCTCCCGTCGTAACACCTGAGACCCCGATCGAGGAACAATCCCTTCATTTTGTCCAAAAATTACTGGAAAAACAACTCGTGCGTCTGGAATTCGACGTCCAACGAAAAGACGAAAGCAATTATTCCTTAGCTTACATTTTTCTTCCCGATGGAACATTTGTGAATGCCGAGATCCTTAAGAACGGCCTGGCCAATCTGCAGATCCGGCCTCCCAATCTTAAGTACGAAGATAAGTTACGCGAAGCTTATCGCGAGGCCCGACGAGAAAAACGCGGCTTACAAAGTGAATAACTTTTTCTTACCCCAATACCATGACATCTGGCTGATCATTTTTGTCCTCCTCTTGCTGCTTTACATCATCGCGCGTTTCGGGTCAAAATGGTTCGATCGATTTTAATTTTTTAACTTATGAGCTCTCTCGGCAAACAGATCTTACGAACCATCCGGCACAACCAACTACTCTTTCCCAGAGAAACGGTTCTGCTCGGCGTTTCCGGAGGTCCGGATTCCGTGACCCTGCTTTATTTGCTGCATGAACTCCGCCAGGAGTTAGGGATCCAGCTGCAGATGGTCCACGTCAATCACCAATTGCGCAAAACCGCGCACCGGGATGAAGCGTTCGTCCGGCGGTTAGCGCAAAAACTCGGTTTAAAATTTACGGCCGTCAAAGTCAAAATCAAAAAAACAAAAAGCTCCTTGGAAGAGCTGGCCCGCGAGGCCCGGCTAAAGGCGTTCTTTCAAATCGCACAAAAAAATAAAATCCACGTCATTGCCCTGGGGCATACCCGAGATGATTTGGCGGAAACCGTTCTAATGCGTATTGTGCGGGGAACAGGCCTAAAAGGACTCCAGTCGATCCTTCCCAAAAGGAATTTTGGGAACTATCGTCTGATCCGGCCGCTCCTGGAAACTTCCCGTTCATCCATCGAGCAATATCTGCGCGCCCAAAAGATCCCTTACCGGATTGACCATACCAATAAGCAAAAAAAATTCTTTCGCAACAAGGTCCGCGCCGAACTTCTGCCGCTTTTGCAATCCCGTTACAATCCACAGATCAAGGACGTGCTGGCCCACCTGGCCCAAAGCAGCTCGCTCGATTATGATTTTCTATACCACGAAGGCCAAAGGCACTTTTGCCGGCTCGCCGTCCAAAATAAAAAACAAAAAACCATTCGCTTAAAACTGACCTCGTTTCTCAAGCTTCATCCCAGCCTCCAGCGAATGGTTTTACGCATTGCCGTTGAAAATCTCAAAGGCAGCACCAACCGTCTGACCCTGGCGCACATGGAAAATATTGAAACGCTGCTCAGCCAGACCAAAAACGGAACCACTCATTTACCCGCCAGCGTGTCGCTTGAAGTCAAAGCCCCTTATTTATCAATCCATCTATAAAAATTCCTAGCAGCTTGCCAAAATTGAGGTTGCATAAATAATTGAATCCGCTATAATTATGAAGTTGTAAAAACCCTATTTCACTGTTTTTAAATAAAGGACATTGCATGGCCGATCCTACACGTAAGCAGCTTAAAGGACTATCCTCGCGCCGACCCAACCGTCAGCCAAATAATAACAGCAGTTGGTTATTTTGGATCGCCATGAGCCTTATTTTCCTGATCCTCATGAGCCAAACGAGTACGGTGAATAAGATCAGCACGCCGAAACAATTGACTTACAGCGAATTTTATTCCATCCTTTTAAAAAATCCGGAAACCGATCAGATCGAAAAATTGGAATTGGTCGAAGGCCCGGAAAATATCCTCAAAGGGACCTTAAAAGATGGGTCAGAATTTCGGGTCAATATTCCGCAAAAAGACGACCCTATCCTGGATAAAATCCGCAGCAACGTAAACAATTTTTCCGTAACACCGCCGCAGACGTTCTGGAGCCAGCTTTTTTTCTCCTTCATGCCGATTGTGCTTATCATCACTTTCATCTGGTACATTTCCTACCGGGGAAGTCAGGTCGGCAACCGTATTTGGACCTTCGGAAAATCCCGCGCCCAGATGTCAAACAAGGATAATAATAAACTTACCTTCAACGATGTCGCCGGCGTTGATGAGGCTAAAGAAGAACTGCAGGAAGTTATTGAATTTTTAAAGGAACCTAAAAAATTTCAACGCTTAGGCGGTAAGATCCCCAAAGGCGTTCTGCTCATCGGCCCTCCCGGGACAGGGAAGACCCTGCTCGCCAGGGCGGTTGCCGGAGAGGCGGGCGTTCCGTTTCTTTCTTTGAGCGGTTCGGACTTCGTTGAAATGTTTGTTGGTGTCGGAGCTTCGCGCGTACGTGATTTATTCGAACAGGCCCGCAAGGCCTCGCGCACCTCAGGCAAGGGATCCATTATTTTTATCGATGAAATTGATGCGGTCGGCCGTTTGCGTTTTGCCGGGATCGGCGGAGGCAACGACGAACGCGAGCAAACATTGAACGCCCTGCTTGTGGAAATGGACGGATTCAATACCCAGACCGGCGTGATCATTATTGCCGCGACCAACCGCCCGGATACTTTAGACCCGGCGCTTTTACGACCCGGACGATTTGACCGCCAGATCGTGGTCGGGCTTCCGGACATCAAAGGCCGCGAAGGGATCTTAAAAGTTCATACCAAAAATATTAAACTTGCCGAAGGGGTCGATTTGATAAAGATCGCGCAGCAAACTGTATATTTTTCCGGGGCGGATTTGGCCAACGTTTGCAACGAAGCCGCACTTTTGGCCGCCCGCAACAACAAAGAGAGTGTGGGGATGGTGGAACTTTTGGCCGCAGTGGAACGCGTTACCATGGGACCGGAAAAAAAGAGCAATACCATTTCCAAAAAAGAAAAAGAGATGACCGCTTACCACGAGGCAGGCCACGCCTTATTGTCGCTTTTGCTTGATGAAGTCGACCGTTTTACCAAAGTTTCCATTATCCCGCGTGGCATGGCCGGCGGATACACCTTGACCCCTCCCACCGAAGACAAACATTACCATAACAAAAAAGAATTGCTGGGCACGATGACGGTGCTCTTGGGAGGTTTGGTAGCCGAAGAAATTTTTACCGGGGATACCTCAACGGGTGTTGCCAACGATCTGCAAAAAGTCACCCGCATCGCCCGCGCTATGGTCTGTCAATTCGGCATGAATGAAAAACTCGGCCGTTTATCCTTCGGTCAGCAAAACAGCCCGCATTTTCTGGGACGTGATTTGTGGGAACAAAAAGATTACAGCGAAGAAACCGCCAAGAACATCGACAAAGAAGTTCAGCATCTCGTCAATGAATGCTATCAGCGCGCCCAAAAATTGCTTTCCGAAAATCACGACAAATTGAGTTTGTTGGCCAAACGGCTTATTGAAAAAGAAGTGATCGATATTGAGGAAGCCCTCGTCCTTTTAGGGATGCCTGATAAGCAAGCTGCGGCCAAATCCGAAGAACCCGCCGGTCCTAAGGCTGCGCCACAAGCCAGCGGTCAGAGCCGCGAAACCACTGATGTCTAGATTGTGAAAAAAGAATTATCCGCCACTCATTGTTCTCGTCCGTTATTTACGCTTTGGGCTCGTCAATTCTCTCTCGCCTTAGGTCAAAAAACAAAGATCATGGGCATCATCAATATCACGCCTGACTCCTTTAGTCAGGATGGATATCTGCGCGGCACTAAAAAATTTTCAGACCGTGCCGTCCGCCATGCTTTGCGTCTCATTCAAGAGGGAGCCGACATCATTGACATCGGCGGAGAATCCAGCCGTCCCGGCAGCCGACCGGTCTCGCTGGAAGAAGAGATCCGCCGCGTCATCCCAACCGTGCGCGCCTTGGCAAAAAAGATAAAGATCCCCATCTCCGTCGACACTTATAAACCTCTGGTGGCCCGGCAGGCGCTCGATGCCGGTGCCAGCATGATTAACAATATTTATGGAATTTCTTTGGATAAAAATTTGCTCAGAATGGTGCGGGACTACAAAGCCGGCATCGTCCTGATGCATATGCGGGGAACACCGCAGAATATGCAAAAAAATATCCACTACAAAAATTTGATCTCGGAAATTATCAAGCCGCTGCAGAAATCCATTGAAAAATGCCTGGACATCGGAATGAAATCAGATAAAATCATCATAGACCCGGGAATTGGTTTCGGAAAAACGCCCGAGCAGAACTTAGAGATCATTCACCGTCTGGCCGATTTCCAAATTTTAAACCAACCCTTACTCATTGGTCCTTCTCGAAAATCTTTTATTGGAAAAGTTTTAAACAAAGATGTTGCACAGCGGATGGCCGGAACAACCGCCGCCGTATGTGCGAGCGTCTTGAACGGGGCCCATATTGTCCGGGTGCACGATGTCGCCCCGCTCAAAGATGTGGTTCGTATGAGTGACGCTATTTTAAATCAAACCCTAAACTGATAATTCCCTTATGTTCTTCGACCTGTGGTGGCTTCTAAAATCAGCAATCAAACCGTCCTTTGAGATCATCGTCCTGTGGATCGTTTTTTATCAGATCCTGGTCTTTTTTGAAGGGACGCGGGCGTTCCATGTGCTCAAAGGGATCATATATCTGCTTTTAGCATTTTTAGCGTCGCAGTTGCTCGGTTTTGACACCCTCAATTGGCTTCTGACAAAATTCTTCGGGATCTCGATCATCGCTTTATTGGTTATTTTTCAGCAGGAACTCCGTCAAGGATTGGCCCGGCTCGGCCAGCAGCATTTATTCAACCCCATTCTGGAAGAAGCGGAAATGGTGGCCTTGATCGAAGAAATGACTGCAGCGATTTATAAATTGTCCCGCAAGAAGAACGGTTGCCTGATGGCGATCGAGCGCGAAACAAAATTAAAGACCTATATCGAAAGCGGGCTCCTGCTGGACAGCAAAGTATCTTCCGAAATGCTGCAAAGCATTTTTAATGCAACATCGCCTTTGCATGACGGGGGAGTGGTCATCCGCGGGGAACGGATCGTCGCCGCCGCCTGTCTTTTTCCATTATCCGAAAATCCCAATTTCAGCAAGATTGTCGGAACGCGGCACCGGGCGGCCTTAGGATTAACAGAACAAACCGATGCTATTGTGATCATGGTCTCGGAAGAGACCTGTGAGGTTTCTGTGGCGGTCGAAGGGCGATTCCTTCCGGTGGTCAACGAAGAACGACTGGTGAGCATTTTAAAAGATCTGCTGATCACGGTTAACCCAAAGAAGAAAAAATGAAAAATTGGTTTACCCACAACCTCGCTTTAAAACTGATCGCCCTGGGACTGGCCGTTTTCACCTGGATCTATGTGAACGGGGAATTGATGAAATGAGAAATCAGACTACAGACAAAAGACTTCAGACTAAAACCTAGAAGTCTCAAGTCTGGAGTCTCAAGTCTGGAGTCTGAATAATGCCAAAACTCGGTGTCAATATTGATCATGTGGCAACTTTGCGCCAAGCTCGTCGAGAATGTGATCCTGATCCTATCCAGGCGGTCCGTATTTGCGAGCGCGCCGGCGCCCACAGCATTGTCGCGCATCTGCGGGAAGACCGGCGGCATATCAACGACCAGGACATCAAGCGGATCCGGCAGACCGTTACGACACAATTCAATTTAGAGATGTCCCTCAGTCCCGAAATCGTCAAAATTGCCGCCGTGGTCAAACCCGATGTGGCTACCATTGTCCCGGAGCGGCGGGCCGAAGTGACGACCGAAGGGGGATTGGATGTTGTGGCAAATTTCTTACGGATCAAAAAGACCGTTGCCATCTTACAGGATCGCGGGATCGAGGTAAGCTTATTTATCGATCCGGTGCAGAAGCAGGTGGAGTACGCCCGAAAATCCGGTGCGGAGATCATCGAATTTCACACCGGTCAATATGCCCATGCGAAAACCAAAAAACACATTCAAACCGAGCTCAACAAGATCCGCGCCATGACCCGCTTTGCCCAGCAGGTGGGACTGGTAATCAGTGCCGGGCACGGACTTAACTACAACAACACGGCCGCCATAGCCCGCATCCCCGGGATTGCGGAATTGAATATCGGGCATTCCATCATCTCCCTGGCGGTTTTTGTCGGATTGGAAAAAGCCGTAAAAGACATGCTCCACTTAGCGAAAGGTTAATATGATTTTAGGAACCGGGATCGACATCATTGAGATCGAGCGCATCGAAAAAACTATTAAAAAATGGGGCAAAGATTTCTTAGAATATGTTTTTACCGCAGAAGAAATCGCCTATGCGCAAAAACATAAATATCCCGCGCAACATTTTGCCGCCCGCTTTGCCGCCAAAGAAGCTGTTTTGAAAGCGTTCGGAAAAAATTCGCACATCCACTGGAAAGACATCAAGATCACCAACGACAAACATGGGAAGCCGCTCTGCATCTATGGGAATAAAAAATTTAAAAAAAAGATTTTCATCTCAATCTCGCATACGCACGTTTATGCGGTTGCCAGCGCTACTATTACGTCATAAGAAAAAAGTCCACAAGCACAACTTTGGACACATTCTGATCCTCGCTGGCTCACCGAACATGCTGGGGGCGGCGTCTCTGGCAAGCCTCGCGGCCATGCGTTCGGGTGTGGGCTTGGTCACCTTGGGTATTCCCAAAAGCCTCAACTCCACCGTGCAGAAAAAAATTTCCAGCGTCGTAATGACCTGGCCTTTAAAAGAAACTCCCCAGCAGACCTTGTCCCTTTCTGCCTTTGCCGAAATTCAGAAAAGGTTAGACTCTTTTGACGTCATCGCCATCGGGCCCGGGTTATCCAAGAATGCCAGCACCCAGCGTTTGGTCCTTAAAATTATCGAAACAGCCCAGCAGCCGCTGGTGATCGATGCCGATGCCTTGAATGCCGTGGCCAGCCGTCCCGGTTGTTTAACAAAAACCCGCACGATAAAAATTTTGACACCGCACTCCGGAGAAATGGCCCGTCTGCTCAAAGTTGACAAAACCGTCATTGAAAATAACCGCGTCAAGGTTGCCAAAGATTTTGCACAAAAACACCGGTGCATTTTACTTTTAAAAGGACACCACACGGTCGTGGCGGATCAGGATGGCACGACGTATATCAACAAAACCGGCAATCCCGGAATGGCCAAAGCCGGCAGCGGGGATGTGTTAACCGGGATGGTAGCGGCTTTCCTGGCGCAAGGCATGCCGGAATTCAATGCGACCAAATTCGCCGCTTATTTTCACGGCAGGGCAGGGGACCTGGCCGCAGAAGCCAAAAGCCGCGTCGGAATGATCGCCACCGACATCATCGACCAAATTCCCATGGCCATCACGTTACGCGCCATCGAAACAAAACCGAATTTATTTAAACAGTAACACAACGCCTACAGTTATCTTATGACAGAAAAATACCACCGCGATAAACTCGTTCCTCCCAACGGAGAAAAAAAAGTTTTACTACACTCCTGCTGCGCTCCGTGTTCCGGCGAATTGATGGAAGCCCTGACGGCTTCGGGCATTGAGTACACCATCTTTTTTTACAATCCCAACATTCACCCCACAAGAGAATATGAGATCCGCAAAGAAGAAAATATCCGTTTTGCGAAAAAGCTGAATATTCCTTTTATCGACGCGGATTATGACCGCGACAATTGGTTTACCCGCGCCCAGGGGTTGGAATGGGAACCTGAGCGGGGCAAACGCTGCAGCGCGTGTTTTGATATGCGCTTTGAACGCACGGCTTTGTATGCCCACGAGCATGACTTTTCGGTCATCACCAGCAGCTTAGGCCTTTCCCGCTGGAAAGACATGAACCAAATCAATGATTGCGGGGTACGGGCTGCAGCACGTTATTCCGGCATGGTGTACTGGACGTATAATTGGCGTAAAGCCGGGGGGTCCCAGCGCATGTACGAAATCTCCAAACGGGAAAATTTCTACCAGCAGGAATATTGCGGCTGCGTTTATTCATTGCGCGACACGAACCTTTGGCGACTGAAAAGCGGCAAAGAGCGCATTGAGCTCGGAACAAAATATTATTCCAATTCTTCCCCGGAAAAACTTTAGTTCTCCGATCATTCCGCAAATCATCCCCACAGAAAAAATCTTCAATCTTTGTAGTTAAGCTCCTCGCTAAATGTTATAATTTGAACATTAATAATAGTACTAACCGGAGAATACCGATTAAAAAAGTTGAAACACCTCAGGATAAGTTAACCTACCGGGCCGACTCGCTGGCTCTCTTTATCTGCATTGCTGTTTTTCTTTTCTGGATCAGTTTCTTAACTTTTAAATATTACCATTTCGGCTATTATGATTGGGACTTGGCCATGTATGCCCAGGCCATGTGGAGCTTGACCCAGGGATCGGTCAATGTTTCTCTCTTTGGCACCAACTTTCTCACCAATCATGCCGAGTATATTTCTTTCGTTCTCGTCCCGCTTTATGCGATCTTTCAGCATCCCTTGACACTGATCACCCTTAAAATCTTCTCGGTCACGGCCGGTGCCTACATTTTCTACTTGATCGCGCAGCCCTTGGTAGGGTGGCGGCTATCCATTTTTCTGATGATTTTGTATCTTTTTTATCCCGCCAACCTTTATATGCTTCTTTATGAATTTCATTTTGAGAATTTGGCGGTGGTCTTTATTTTTCTTTTGTACTTTTTTTACACCAATGACCGGCTAGTGCCTTTTGCCGTCACCGCTCTCCTGATGTCGCTCATTAAAGAAAACATCACTTTGATCCCGATCATGTTCGGGATTTACGCTGTTTTTTCAAAACGGACGAATAAACTGGCCTGGGTCTTGATCCCTGTGGCCATCGGAGCAAGCCTCTTTTATCTGAGTCAATTTGTGATAACACCCCATCTGCGGGCGCAGGCAGCACTGCCTTATTCAAATCAATACATCGGTGCTTATGCAAGCCTAGGGACAACGCCAAAAGCCATTGCCCAAACCATGCTCTTTAACCCCCCCAAACTATTATCTTTGCTGGCCACAGACAAAAACGCTTTTTATTTTCAACAGTTGTTCGGACCGCTTTTTATACTGCCTTTTTTTAATCCGCAAACTCTCTTTCTCGGATTACCCATATTTCTGCAGCATCTTTTATCTGCCTCACCGACAACCCACACGATCTACTATCACTATACGGCGACCGTAGTTCCTTTTATTTTCCTGGCCACCGCGCATTCTTTCAACCTGTTAAAAAGAATCGTCCGGCCATGGAGCTTTCTTTTAACAATCATTTTTATTGTTGTCACGTGTATCGTGAGCACGATCCAGCATCGCGACAACCTTTTGGGAAGAATAACGACTTGGGCGGATGATCTGGATCCGAACCGCTGGCAAATGTCTAAAACGATCCCGCCGACCGCTTCAGTGGTTGCGACCTTCGATTTTTTGGCAGAACTATCACAGCGATCTCAGCTTTATTCTCTGCACAATGTTTGGCGCAATAATAATCCGTTTACCTACCAAGCTTATCATCTCCCTGAAACAGAATATGCTCTCATCGACTGGAAGGATCCTTGGCTGTGGTCAGACCTTAAATTTTCTCCGGAGTTCGGGAGCCCGAAAGACATCCTGGGACGTCTTAAAGATTTTCATTTTCAAAACACCTGGTCCGTGGTGCACGCCGCTAATCATGTTACCTTGCTACAAAAAGGCGGGCAAGGGCCGCATCTGGTGGAATTATCCCGCAAACCCTTTCGAGAGAAAAAAAATTCGATCAATTTATCCGTCGATCAAAAATTTCATTTATTGAACTACGAGATGGGACATAATCACGGCGCTTTGCTGCCAATGACGTTCTACTGGCGGGCGGACAAAAACATTGAAGATATTTATTTCATTAACATCCGGCTCACTCAAAACGGGAAAACTGTCCTGACAAATGACCGAAACATCGGCTACCCGGTCCTTGCCACACTCTTCTGGCAAAAAGGGGACTACATCAAAGAAAATTATTGGCTGTTTTTGCCTCAGCTGCCCCCCGGGCAATACGTGATCCAACTGTCTTTTTTTAATCTTACCAGCGGAAAAGCAGCCGAGTTAGTTTACAAACATCCGGCTCAATTGCAATCCGGGAACACCTTTAAAATCGGCACAATTACCATTCAATAAAAGGGGAAATATTGTGAAAGAAAAAATCAAGTTTGTTTCAGAGCTTTTAAGAGTCAAGCAATGGGTAAAAAATACATTTATATTCTTCCCGGCCCTATTCGGCGGACAGTTACAGGAATTTTCTTTACTGCTCAACTGCCTGATTGCTTATGTCGGCTTTTGTCTTGTCTCCAGCGGTCTTTATATCCTCAACGACTACCTTGACCGCGACAAAGACCGGCTGCACCCCAAGAAAGCGCAGCGGCCTCTGGCCCGCAGCAAGATTGATAGAAATGTACTTACATCACTTATTATTGGCCTCATTGCCATTGGGCTAGTGATTTGCAATCAAGTAAACCAATCCGTATTGACTATAGCCGTAATTTATATTTTTATTCATTTGGGTTATAATTTTTACGCAAAACGGGTTGTCTTGCTGGATGTGGCGTTTATTGCAGCAGGATTCCAAATTCGTATCTGGGCCGGAGCATTGGCCAGCAGCATTTTCCCATCGGTTTGGCTGCAGATGTGTGTTTTTCTCTTGGCCCTCTTCCTGGGGTTCACCAAGCGCCGTTATGAGCTATCGACTCTCAAAGATAAGGCCTCAGAACACCGCAGTGTCCTTTCGCATTATACCTCATATCTGCTGGACCAAATTATCATCATTTGCTCGACGCTGGCGATCACGTTTTATGGCCTCTACACGATTTCTTTCGATATCGTGCACCGGGTCGGCAACCAAAACATGGTCTACTCGGTCGCGTTTGTTATTTACGGAATATTCCGCTATCTCTACTTGGTCCATGTAAAAAAATTGGGAGATGAGCCGGGCGAGGTCTTGGCCACGGATACACCGCTCCTCATCAATGTCCTTTTGTGGATCTTTTATGTCGGGTTCCTTCTTTACAATTAATACTTATGAAAAATTGTCTTATCTGCGAACAGTCAGTCGGCGCGTATCATAAAATTCTGGAAATTACAGATTACGCCGGCACACAGAATTTTTCGATCATGGAATGCCCGGCCTGCCGTATTTTAAAAACCGATCCCATTCCTGACGATCTGGGGACCCTTTATGAAGACAGTGCTTTTGACAAGCCACAAGGCGAATTTCACCATTTCTTAAAAGGAATTTTAATCCGCCGGGAAATCAAACGTATTGTCACGGCGACCCACAGCAAAGGATTTCTGGATATGGGGAGCGGTCATGGGAATTTTTCCGAAAATCTGCACAAACTCGGATATTCTGCGGTGGCTACGGATTCGCATCTGCAGCGGCCCTATTATATACGCTCGATACCGCAAATCCCCTATAAACACTTTGATTACAACAAAATGCTTATCGAGGATCCGGCGTGCGTACAAAACCGCACGGTTGTCTTACGCCATGTCTTGGAGCATATTCGGGATCCCAAAGCCTTTCTACAAAAATTTATTTCCTGGGGAGCAGCGTATTTTTACATTGCCGTTCCCAACGCGCAGTCTCTGGAGCGCCTCATTTTTCGTGAACACAACGCTTTTTGGCATCCTCCATTTCATATTTGGCATTATCATAAAGCCTCAATGGAGAAACTTTTAAACAGCAGCGGCCTAGAGGTCATCCGCTCAGGGCACGACACGATCCCGAGCGTGTTGCTGCAATTGGATTTTTATACGAAAAGAAAAAAATCTCCTCCATGGGTACGCAATATGCTCTTTAACCCGGTTGCCAATTTATGCGCCATGCCGCTTAATATCCTATTCCCCAATAATGTTTTGTGGGTCATTGCCCGCGTGAAATAAACGTTTTATGGCTATACAAGAAATTAAAATCGGTTTTGGGGACATCCTGCGGTCTTCTGGCTTGTGGAGAATCAAAAGCGTCAAATTCATGGACTATGCCTTTAGTTCTTTGCTAGCGTTTTTGGTGAGTGAAAAACGCGGACGCGCCCTGGAGAGTTCAACCGTCAGAGACATCCTGATCATCCGTCCCGGGGGGATAGGGGATGCCATTTTTCTTTTACCCTTCTTAAGTTTCCTTAAAAAAACAATGCCCCACGTAAAAATTGATATCTTAGCTGAAAAACGCAACGCGGCAATCTTCAGCTCTCAGAAATCGTTGTGCGATAAAATTTATTGTTATGACGCTCCCGGCCAATTTTATAAAATATTTAGAAAAAGCTATGATGCCGTGCTCGATACCGAACAATGGCATTATGCGAGCGCTTTGGTCGCATATTTTTGTAAGTCACCGGTCACCGTGGGTTTTGCCACGCGGCCCTTACGGACAAAACTTTTCTCAACCCCCATTCCTTATGAAGCGAATGCCTATGAAATTGAGAATTTTAAGAAACTTTTTACCGTCCTTTGTCCGGCGGTGAGCCAGGTCAACAACATCAATGCATGTTATACTTTATCCCAAGACTCCATCGCTTGGGCCCAAAAAAAGCTCCCCGAAAACAGCGTGACGGTATTTTTAGGGGCGAGTATTCCGGAACGCCGGCTGACCAAAAGCCAGAGCACCGAGCTTATTCGAAAGATATTGGAAAAAGGCTTTTGCCCAATCCTGCTGGGAGGAACCGACGTCAGCGCTATTGGGCTAGAACTGGAAGAGGAAATTTCTGATAAGCACCTTAAAAATTTTATCGGAAAAGTTTCCCTGGAGCAAAGCGCAGCGCTCATTCAACGCAGCCGGCTTTTTATCGGGACAGATTCCGGATTGCTGCACTTGGCCTGTGCGGTGGGGACATCCACGGTGGCCATCTTCGGGCCGGGAAATCTTAAAAAGTGGGCACCGCAAGGGCCAAAGCACACTATAATAACGGAAAATGTCGAATGCTCGCCCTGCACCCGGTTCGGCTACACCGTCCCGACTTGTGAGGGAAGTTACCACTGTATGCGGGAGATAAAAATGGAGTTTATGAAAAAACTGTTATGAATCATTTTATGGTCAAAATCTTATTTTAAAGAACTCCCCCGGCGTTAAGATCCTTATGATCTAGCACGCCGTTTTCAATTCAAGATATGAAACTTCTTAAAAATTCGTTGTGGAGCATTACGGGGTGGGTAGGATCATTTATCATTGGATTTATTTCTACTCCTATTTTTCTTAAGGCACTCGGCGAAGAAAAATATGGCCTCATGATATTACTCTATACCATTATTGCCCCCCTGGGATTATTGGATTTCGGAATTGGTGAAGCGACAATTAAATATGTGGCTGAAGGACTTGGCCAAAATGACCATCAACGGGTGGGGAAATACCTCCAAAGCTCTATGTTGGTTAATCTTATCATCGGGCTCGTGGGAAGCGTTTTAATTCTTTTGTTCAGAAAATTTATTATTTCCCTCTTTAATCTCTCAGAATCTGATGAACATCTTGCCTATGCTGCTTTATCTTGGATCAGTCTAACATGGTTTATTCTACAAACCCAGCAAACTTTCACAGGCTCTGTCGTGGCCTTACAACGTTATGATTTATTTAACATTTATAATTTTCTTTATACGTTGACGAGAGTCGGCGTAGGCTTAATCATATTACTTTCGGGAGGAGATCTATTAAATTTAATTTCTAGCCAGACCATTGTTTTGGGCATCGCCAGTCTGGGGTGGTTCATAATGACAAAAATTTTATATCAGCAAACAAGTTTAATGCCCCGTTTTGACCAGGAATCTTTCATGAAAACTCTTAACTTTGGTTCTTTTCAGTTTATGAACCGTTTAGGTGCCGTCTTTACCCAACAATCCCAACGTTTTATTTTAGGCAATCTTTTATCCGTTAAGAGTGTTGGTTTTTACAGTTTGGCTGAGCAATTAAATTCCATTATATATTTAATTACATACCATATTGGGCAAGTTTTGTTCCCCGCAGTAAGCGAGATGCAAGGAGCGAAAGAAGAGCAGAGGGCCAGTCATATTACTATTTTAACCGGCTGGATGATTTCGACAATAGCGATATCAATCTTTATTCCATTCTTCGTTTTTACAAAAGAAATTCTTGTGTTTTGGTTGGGTTATGCTATTTCAAACGAAATAACTGATCTATCAAGAATTATATCAATTGGCGCTGCCATCGGCTGCTTATTCGCGATCCCAAGTTTTTACTTACTCGGGACTGGTCGGACAAAGTGGCTAGCGATACTATCCTTTCTCCATGGGGCATTTGTTATCTTATTTTCATTAATTCTTATTCCCAAGATAGGGCTTATTGGTGCCGGATGGGCATTCACTCTTGGAACAATAGTACATTTAATTACTTTGGTTGTAATGTGGGAAAAAATATTCTACGCCTGGATTAGCAAAAAAGATTACTACTCATCTATCTTTGGCCCCTACATTATCGGCTTTTTCCTGATTTGCATTTTTATTAGTCTAAAAGATTTATTCCAATACCATTTCAGGGCATGGCCCCAGCTTATTGTCGCGGGGGTATTTCTTTTTATTTTAAGCGCTGCTTTCACAGTTCTGATTGGCATGATATTGCCTGGCGGGAAAGACAGAAAAGAATTATTAATTGCACTTACTAAAAAATTAAAATTTCTTTAGAATAGGAATTTTCCTAAAAAAATATTCAAAAAATACTAACATAGGCCATGCTTTCTATTCAATATTTTCGACATTTGATGACCATCGCAAATTTGCCTGATCAACGTAAGCACATTAGGCGCTGGTTAAAATCACTGCAAAAGGATTATCTTCTAAATAATGGAATACCCTGGATAACATATGATGCTGTTGACTTCATTAAGAATTGCTTCCCTAAGAATGCAAAAGTCTTTGAATATGGGAGCGGAGGGTCTACACTTTTTTGGCTTCGGCACAACAGTATATGTGTTTCTGTCGAACATGACTCGACCTGGTTTAATGTCATTCAGAAACGTCTTAGTAACCATAAAAATATTGATTATCGGCTCGTCCAACCGGAAAAATCTAATGAACCTTTTGGAAATCAAGACCCGGCAGATCCTGAGCTATACCTTTCCAGCGACCCTCAATTTATTGGCTACAATTTTAAAAAATATGTTTGCCAAATCGATACTTTCCCTGATAATTACTTTGATATTATTTTCATTGATGGGCGGGCCAGACCATCTTGCATTATGCACAGTATTCAAAAATTAAGCAGAAAAGGCACGTTAATATTAGATAATTCAGAAGTTGTGCACTACAAAGACAAGACTATGAAATTTCTAAAAAACTTTGATTCTAAAGTATTTCTTGGGGTACTTCCCATAGTACCTCACATGAGTGAAACAACCATTTACATTAAACGTAATTAGCATGGTATTCTTAGGCT
>Ga0155339_164_pt3 | contig 21139 bp, 17 predicted proteins | sample RifCSPhighO2_02_FD_106307 | JGI IMG/M metagenome (GOLD analysis project Ga0155339, IMG submission 106307) | Omnitrophica WOR_2 bacterium RIFCSPHIGHO2_02_FULL_48_11 | reverse complement strand
CCCGTTGGGCCGGCGGATCAGCTTGGCAAAGGCTTCAAAATCACTCTCCGACAGTCCCAGCTCCCTCAACCCCAGCACGACCGAAGAACGATTCAATAAACGCATCACCACATTTTCTCCATGCACCGTCGGGAACGTCGATACGCGGATATCCACTTCCTTATCATCAAGTTTTAAACGGATACGCCCGTCTTGGGGCTTGCGGCTCTCGGCGATATCCAGCTTTGCCAAAACCTTGATACGCGAGACGACCGCATTCTGTAATTTTTTGGGGAGAGTTGTTTTTTCATTTAACAAACCATCCACGCGAAAACGGATCCGTACCATATCCTCTTCTGGCTCGACGTGAATATCCGAAGCCCGGTCTTTCGCCGCCTGCGAAATCATCACGTTAACCAGCTTGATAATCGGCGCTTCTTCGGCAATCTCCACCAGCCCCCGACCTTCCGCCTCTTTCATCTTTTCTTTGCTGATCGCGCGGATGACATCTTCGAAACTCTCCGCAGAGGCACCGGCATAAAAAGAATCCAGAATAAGCTGAATCCCTTTTTCCGAAACCAAGACAGGCTCCACCATTTCGGCTTGACTCACCCGGCGAATTTGATCCAAGGCCACGATATCTTGCGGGTCCACCATCCCGACGGTCAAACTTTTATTGATTTTAAAAAGAGGAACAGCTTTGTATTTACGGGCAATATTTTCGGGAATGAGTTTGATGAGATTGCTGTCGATAATATAATCGTTTAAATCCATGTAGGGCAGCCCCAAGGCCGCCGCCCGCACCCGCACGACATCCTTATCATTGATAAAACCAAGCTTTTCGAGGGCTTTGTCAATGCTTAAACCGGTGCGCTTGGTTTCTTCCCGGGCTTTCTCGACTTTGTCTTGGGTCACCAGCCCTTCCTTCAATAATAAATCAACCACTTCACGCTGATTGACCATATTCCCCTCCACAGAAAATTATACTTCTTTGAGCAACTCTTTGATTTTCTTCAAAAGCTCCTGGGCATCAAAAGGCTTGGTGATATACGCATCCGCCCCCACTTCATAACCAACCTTCTGATCTTCTTGCTGGGTACGCGCCGTCAACAGTATGATCGGGATACTCTTATACTTCTCATCAAATTTTAGCATGCGGCAGACTTTGTATCCATCGAGCTTGGGCAGCATCAAATCCAAAATCAAAAGATCCGGTTTCTCTTGGCGAACTTTGTTCAATCCTTCTTGGCCGTCCTTAGCCGTCAGGACGTGAAAGTTGTCCTTTTCTAACTGAATTTTGAGGCCGAACACCAAGTCTGCTTCATCATCGACCACCAGGATCCGTTTTTTACTCATAGTATAGTTTCAATTCGCTTAAAAGGCTTTCCTTATCTTTATTATCCATACTAATAAATTCTAAGCCAGTCTTATATTGTTCTTTTTTTTCTCCGGGCATGCGATCCGTTTTTTTGAGCCAGGACACCTTCGCGCGGGCGGAGATCGTCTTTTTCTTTTTTAAAAGTTCCATTTGAACTTTTATTTCTGTGTCTGTTTTGAGCGGCCGGGGATAAAGAAAACAAACTCCCCCCTGAGAGACATCGATCGTCTGGATATTTTCCTTCTCGCCGGCGGCCGTCAAAAGAGTCATATTGGTTTTATAATCGATGCGTTTATAGCGACGCATCTCCGAACCGATATAAATTTCTTTCACATTCACCGGAAAGTCAACGCCCCCCTCATCCTGGGTTGTCGAGTACGACAAAATTCCTAAAGCGATAAAGACATCTTTAATTTTATGACGGAAGAAATAGTTTTTTGTTCTTTCTTTTAATAAATCGCAGAAAAACACAACCGCCGGGGCTTCGGCTCCCGGAAAAACAATGCTGTACTTTCCCTGGGCGACGTAACTGGTGATCTGGGGAGGCGGCGCTTTATACTTTTTGCAGAATTCGACAAAGGCGGCATCAATGATCTCTTTGAGGTCCTGGTTCAACTGCTGCGATCCGACATCCACCCGTTTTTTGAACTCGGCATAATTCACGATAAAAAGGTTGATCAAATTGACGGGGATACGTTCCTCTAGAAGGTTCTTAATTTTCTCTTTGATGTTCTTTTCTAAAACATTCACCGCATGAAACCGCGGCAGGGTAAAATAAAATTTGCTTCCCACCCCCATTTGCGATTCGGCCCAAATTTCACCGCCGTGTTTTTCAACGATTTCTTTGACGATCGACAGACCTAGACCGATCCCCTTGTGCACCGCCGGATCAATATTGCCGCCCTGAACGAATCTTTCAAAAACCTTCGGCACATCCTCTTTGGTGATACCAATACCGGTATCAACGACACTAATACGGACTTTATTTTCTAAAACCTTGACCTCAACGGTGATCTTGCCATTCTCCTCGGTAAATTTGATAGCATTATTAATTAAATTAGAAATGACCTGCACGATCCTATCCACATCGATAAAAATATTCACTTCATCCTTGGGCAGTTGATAGGAAAGGCTGATATTCTTTTCCGCTGCCATTTTAACAAAAAAATCTTCCGATTCTTGAAGAAGGTCATTGATATTTACCAAAGAATACCGCAGCTTCAATCTCCGACGCTCCACCAATGAAATATCCAGCAGTTTATCAATGATGCTTTTCAAACGATCCAGATTGTTCTTTGTCCTCACCAAAATCTCGCGCTGCTGATCGGTGATCGGACCGGCCGTTTCATCAAAAATCAGGGATAACAGCTGGCTGATGATAGCGAGCGGCGTACGTAGCTCATGCGACACCAGCGAGACGAATTCCGATTTTGTTTTATTCAAATCTTCCAAAACTTCCAATTTCTTTTGCACCTGAAATTTTTCTTCTTTCAAATGTTCAAAACGCATCCGCTTCGTGACGTCCCGCGTCACGCCCATCAAGCCGATAATTTTTCCCTTCTCATCCCGCCAGGGGATCTTGGTCGTGGAGACATAATTATCCACCCGGTCAGCCCGCGTCGCCCGTTCAATCTTATCGATAATCGGCTTGCCTGTTTTTATCACATATTGATCATCTTTGGCCATCCGCTCGGCTCGGGCAGAAGAAAAAATATCATAATCTGTCTTCCCGATCACCTGCTGCGGATTCAGTCCCAGTCCTTGGGCATGCGCCTGATTGACAAAGACCAAACGCCCCTTGGTGTCTTTAAAGTAAATCACGTCCGGAATGTTATCCACAAAACTTTTAAGCATCTGATATTGACGCAAGAATTCTCTGGAATCAATCGGACGGACTGATGTATTTTTCTTTGATTTACTTTTTGACTTCATGCTTGAAGTGATCGGGTAGGAAAAAATGACGGTTAAGAATTAATCCCACAATAATTCTTTTATTTTATCGAGCAAGACTTTTCCATCATACGGCTTACTCAAATAGGCGTCGGCACCGACTTCTTGTCCCAGGCTTTTATCACTTTCCCGTCGTAAGTTTGTCAAAAAGACAATGGGCATATCCTTATACCGGCGGTCAAACTTCAATAAACGGCACAAACGATATCCGTCGAGCTTCGGGATCATGATCTCTGACACCAGCAAATCCGGTTTTTCTTTTTGGGCGATGGTCAAGGCGTCCAGGCCGTCGGAGGCGATCAAAACTTCATACCCGCTCACGGCAAGACGATTCTGGATCGTTTTCACAATTTCTGATTCCCCATCGATCACAAGGATTTTCTTTTCATTGGATTGCAGGCGTTTGCTGATTTTACGCAGCAGGTCTTCGGTCTTAAAAGGTTTAACAATATAGTCATTAATACCTTCAATTTCAAAAATATCCTGCATCGAATCGCGGGAGGTCACCACGATAACCGGCGTGCGTCTTAAGTCTCCCCCCATCTTTTTAAATTCCAGGACAAAGGTATACCCGTCCATTTTAGGCATCAGGATATCAAGAATGATCAAGTCAGCCCCGAAATTTTTATATTTCTCAAGACCCGCTAACCCGTCCGGGGCCGTCATCACCTCATAACCCTGCGAAGCCAGGACTGACTGCAGCAAGGTTACAATGGTCGGATCATCGTCAATGACCAATATTCTCTTTTGCACTTCCATTTCGTCAACCCTTCAATTGATTACTAATATGTATCTTAGTACAAATATAGCACTTACCAGCCAAGATATCCACCCTCAACATATTTTTCTAAAAAATCCGATTGGCAATCAACCCGAGGATAATGATCTGCGGAATAGCCACCAGCGGCAGCCAGACCGCGGCTTTCTTGCCGATATTTTGCCAGGTCAAACCGATTTCCGTATAGTCGGTCACCACCCCGGCCATCAAGAAAACAAGGCTGTTGCCGAGCGCCCCGGTCTGGCGGAAAATTTCAAAGGCCAGAGGCGAGGTCCCTTCCGAGCACACCTCCAAGACCGTCGCCACCAGTAAGGTCACGGTCATCCCCAAGGCCGTGGGCCCCATATATTGATGAAAGATATGCGCCGGGACATACGCCGCGGCCAGGCTCGCCAGCCCTATCCCAATCAAAATCCACCATAAAATCATATCGGCCATGGCCCAAGATCCTTTGAAAACTCCTCTTAAATCCGCCGACAATTGGTCAGCAGAAAACTGATACTTGCTTCTGCGCTCTGTAAAATCCCGGCCGATCGAGAACGTCGCATCCATGACCAGACTGTGGGAATTCTTTTCCACCAGATTTTTCGACTCCAGAAACTGATAAATAAAGCCGGTCACAATCGCCACGATGAGCGCCGCAAAAATAATGTAAAGGCCTTTCACAACACCGAAGAAGCCGATCATCATAAAGGTCAATGAAAGATTTGCCCAGGGACTGGCTAAAATAAAAGAAATGACCGACGGGGTTGAGGCACCTTTTTTGTGCAGTTGAATGGCAATGGCCATAACGCCATGACAGCAGGCCTGAGAGAAGAATCCCAGCACAACGGAATAAAAAATTGTTCTTTTCTGGGATTTGGCCAAGATGTGCGAAATGTATTCTCGCGGGATATAATACTCGATCACGCCGCTTAAGAAAAAACCCAGCGATACCGCCCATCCGACCCTTTGAACATACATAAAAAACGTATCCCGGAAGGCGACTAAACCGGGTAAAGCATAGGATAGACCAACGAGCGCTGACAGAATGACAATGACAATCAGCGTCTTGTCTTTATACCAGATTCTTCTGGGGGTTGAGCAGCAATCCATAAATTTTTACATGTTCCTGGGCTTCCTTAAGCCCTGTTTTCACGACGGCAAATGCCAATGCCGCGATAAACAGGGCTGTCGGAAAACCACATTATTCTGCCATAGCTGGTTCAGGCTCTACGGCAACGACTTCTTCCGCTTTCTTAGCATAACCGTCCGGATCTTTCATGAAATCCTTAGCGCAGGCAGCACAGCAGAGGGAATAAATTTTTCCCTTATGTGCTATTTTAAACGCCGGGCCCATTTTGCCAGTTTCTTCATTACTCACAGGGCAAATCTTGTTTCCGACTTCAACATCAGTCACTGCCTCGGCCGCTGCTGCTTCAGTTTCACTGCCCATTTCATGCATCGCTGCCATTCCCTCTTCCAGCGCAGCTCCCATATCTTCAGCTACCGCGACACCTGCTGCGACATCTGCCGGCGCAGTTTTTTCCATCATAATACCGGCGAACACAAACCCGGTCATACTTAAAGCAAACACTACTGTTAAAACGAACACCTTCGACTTCATCTCAACTCCTCCTTTAACTCTTTTGTTGTTTGATTAATTTGAACCCGACTTATTGATCTTTTTATACACTTCACAAGTCGCGCAGTATCCCAGCCAGGCTGAGATTAAAAATAGAATACCTACACTTAAGGCAATCCATTTTCCCCAGCTCACCAAGGCTGACAAAATTAAAAGTATGCCGCAAAATGTTCGGGTGAAACGCTCTTCCGGTTTCATATTGTTCACGCCGATTCGCATGTTTTCTCCCTGCCTGCCGGGAGGCAGGCTTTAAGCAAAGACGGGTTGCCGGACAACCCAATCTGTTTTCCCTACTGCCCTAATAAGTGAAAAAGGAACCGCCATGAGGACGATTCCTATTTTCACCAGCGACTTGGTATTAATAAATAATAATACGCAGATTAAAAAGATTGTCAACGACAAAACTATTTTTATGCGGATCATAGCCGGGCCGGAACGCAGGCGCTTAAGTTCTTATTCAGCCGGAGGCGGGACAGGCTCGGCAGCACCCTCGGGCAGATCTGCGGAAGCGGCATCGGTGCCGTTCGCCGGGACTTCTTCCAGATAAACATCTTCAGCAGAATCGTCATAAGCACCGCCCAAAACATCGGCTTCGGCGGGAGAGACTTCTTCTTTCTCGATACTTTTGGCGGTCTTTATACCGGCCTCATCGACATAATAGATCTCGACTTCGTCATTTTTGGCGATCTTATCCACCGAACCAATATTATTGAACTCTGTGTCGGCAGCTATTTTATAGACGACCTGGACTTCTTCATCTCGGTCATAATCATATTCCAGCAAGGTAATCTCCTCCGGGGAAACGCTGGTCACGATCCCGTAAGAGTAACTGATATCTATGGCATCACTGCTATCGCTTGCAGCCGCAGAGGCTGGGTCAGCGCCCTCTTGGGCAAAGGCAAGATGATAAGCAAAGGCGGTTGCGGTTAAAGAAATAAGACAGGTAATAATAAAAAACTTTTTCATCGATAACTCCTTTTTAACTAAGTTCCATGCTTATTTAGGCGATATTATACCATATTTTACTCCGTTGTCATGCTACTTCCCTTTTCTGGTCCGCGACAAGGTCCGTAGCGAATGACTTTCTTCCGGAAAGACCCCTTCGCTCACGGATTTAACATCTTCAATGGAATAAAAGGCTTTGGGATTAAATTTTTGAATAAGGCCGATCACTTTTTTCCAATCCCGGCGATTAATGATCATAAAGATAATGTTCACCTTGCCCGTGGTTCCCTGGGCATCCACAACCGTCACGCCGAACCGCTTCTCTTTAAGAACATTGATCAATTCCGCGGCGTCCTGCCGGGTGATGACCCGGATGACCTGCAGACCGAAAGCCAATTTTTCCTCAATATACATCCCGACAAAATTTCCCATGGCAAACCCGCCGGCAAAAGCCAGATAGCAATAAATATTGGTCAAATTCTGCATGATCTGCCGCACCGCCAAGAGCCAGACCAGCATCTCGATAAATCCCAAAAGCGGCACGATCCACCGCCCGCCCCGCGAAATCAACATGATCCGCACGGTCCCGATCGTAACGTCGCAGACCCGGGCGATAAAAATAAAAAGCGGCAAAATAACAAAAGTAAAAAGCGGTGAATTTAAAAATGCGGCATCTAACATTTGCATTCCTTTCGGCCTTGCTGACGATCCGTTGACTCGGTCAACTCCAGAATATTTTTCATGACCTTAAAAACAAACACCTCCGACGCAAGACGCCACTGCCAGTTGCCTTTAAGAGTTCCCGGCGTGTTCATCCTCGCTTCTTTTCCCAACCCCAAAATATCCTGCAGCGGGATCATGGCGACATCGGCGACCGACCGCATGGCCAAAGCCACTAAATCTCCGGCCACTGTTGCTGGCGAGATTTCATGCCCGGAATACTGAGCCAAGTTCGCTTTTTCCTGAGACCTGGCATCTTCCTCGAACCATCCGGCAGCCGTATTATTATCATGCGTTCCGGTGTAAACGAGAAAATTGTTTTTATAATTGTGCGGCAAATACGGATTTTTTTGCATATCGTCCCCAAAGGCAAAAAGCAAAACCTTCATCCCCGGGAACCCGAACCGCTCCATCAGCTCGGTCACGTCGGGTGTGATGATCCCCATGTCCTCCGCAATGACCGGGATCTGCGGAAAATATTTCAAAAGCGCTGTAAAAAAATCATCCCGCGGGCCGTCCACCCAGCGGCCGTTGACCGCTGTTTTCTCATCCGCCGGAATCTCCCAATACTGCAAAAATCCGCGGAAGTGATCGATCCGCACGTAATCGAACATTCCAATGTTATGCGCCAGGCGCTTCACCCACCAGGCATAGTCTGTTTCTTTTAAACGGTCCCACCGGTAAATAGGATTTCCCCAGCGCTGGCCGGTTTTACTGAAATAATCCGGCGGCACGCCCCCGACAAAAAGTAAGTTCCCGGCCGCATCGAGTTTAAATAAATCCCGATGGGTCCATGTATCCGAGCTGTCATAATTAACATAAATGGGGATATCGCCGATGATCTTGATCCCTTTTTGCTCAGCGGATTTCTTAAGGGCACCCCATTGCTTTGAAAAAAGATACTGATAAAATTTAACCTCATGGATCTTTTGAAAAAACTTTTTATTCGTTTCCTCGAGCGCAGCGGGGTCACGGTCCCGCATCTTTTGAGGCCACGCACTCCACACCCGTCCTTTGTAATGATCCTTCAGAACAACAAACAACGCAAAATCATTCAGCCAATAATCATTCGCTGCGCAAAACTGTTCATAATCCGCTTTGTCCTTGACCTTTTTAAACCGCCGGTAAGCCGCCGCGAGAATTTTCTTTTTAAAACTTATTACTTGGGAATAATCGACATGCTCTGCAGAAAATTCGGGAGTTCTTTGAATATCTTCCCTTGTCAAAAAACCCGCGTCAACCAGCTGCTCCGGACTGATCAAAAGCGGGTTCCCGGCAAAGGCCGAAATACAACTGTAGGGAGAATGATGATTAACTGAATCCGTCGGGTTCAAGGGCAAGATTTGCCAATATGTCTGCTTGGCTTGCTGCAGCAAGTCCACCCAGCGGTGGGCCTGCGGACCCAAGTCACCGATGCCGTACTCCGAGGGGAGTGACGTCACATGCAGCAATATACCGCTTCCACGTTGCATAAGGTATTCTGGGTGGGAATAGTTTTAGTTTATTTTGACCTGCAGGATTTGTCCCAAATCTTCAAACAGTGACACCCAACGCTGGGCCTGCTTATCAGAGGCGGCCTGCTCCTGTTTCTGGGCATAACTCTGTCGGCCGATCGAAAAATAAATATTTTGCGCTCTCCATAAATCCAGATTAAGGCTCAACGTGCTGAGATTCCGCAGGATCACGATAATCATTTCCATAATCGAATGATCGTCGGGATGACTTAAAAACCGCATCATCAGCTCATTGATCCGGCTGCTGGTGATATAACCTAAATTGACCCGGTCCCGCTCAAAGGCCCAGCGTTTCATCTCCGCCACTAATTTTTGCAGCCGTTCGATATTGATATGTTCGCTTTCCAGGGCTTCACACAGATCCCGGTTGAAAATATATTCCACCACGGTCGCCAGCGTCTTAGGAAGCTGCAACTGAATATCATCCTGAATCTGCATCAGCGAATAATTGTGCTCATAAATTTGCCTGAACGAAGATTCTATTTCCTGAGTCGCGGATTTTAAAACCTGGTTGAGGATTCTCTGCTGCTCATGCCGGAACAAATGCCACAAAGAATAATGATGCGAGCCAAAATACGTATTGATAAGATTAATCGCCTCCGGGATATTATTGCCCAAAAAGGCATTCAAAATTTTTTCGTACATATGAAAAAATTTTTCTTCTGACGCCAGGTATTCCACGCCGCCGATCAGGTTGTGATCCCCCAAGTGTAGAACCGCAAAGCCCATCGGCATCCGTTCCCAGGTAATGTCCGAGCGCACCCAGCCTTTTCCCACCGCCAGCTTATTCCGGCCAGCCTCTTTACGCTCATACTTTTCGATCTGGATCGTGTAACAATACAGCTTGATTTCTTGAGAGTATTCTTCGAAGAGCGAGGTCAGGGCATAATGGGCTCCGACCCGCGGTAGGTCCACCACCGACGGCTTGACGAACATTTTATAGATGGTCGCGCCGTGCTGCAGTTCTGACACATTGCTTTTGGCTTTCTCTAAGATCTTGATAAAACCGTATTCCAAATCCTCCCCGCTCACTTCCTGGGTCAGCTGCAAAGCCCGGGCCGCATATTTCAAAATTTGCGTGGCCTCGATCCCCGAGATCTCGTCAAAAAACCAACCGCAGCTCGTATACATCAAAAGAGCGTTGTGCTGCATTTCCAAAAGCCTTAGGACTTTTATTTTTTCTTCTTCGCTTAAATCCCGGGGAATATTTTTCTGCAAAAACTCTTTTACCTGATCGGGATGACGGTTCAAGATCACGGCAATGTAGGCCTCACGGATTTCCCATGGACGCTCGCAGAATTTGCGCATCTCCCGTTCATAGACAATGCTCATCTGGTCCCGCAGCCAGTCCAACGCTTCCCGCAACGGCGCCCGCCACTCCTGATTCCAGCCCGGATGACCGACATGACAGCCGCAATTGCTGCGCCACCGCTCAACGCCGTGCGCGCAACTCCACGAGCTGGATTCAATGATCTCGACCTCATAACTCGCCGGATTTTTTTCCAGATATTCTCCATAGATCGTAATCGTGGCTAGCCGAAAGGTCTCGATATGATTCAGACAGTACGCCAAGGCCATGTCCCCGAATTTATGATGATGCCCGTACGTCTCCCCATCGGTCGCGATATGCGCCAATTGATTTTCGGGAGAATGTTGATCAAAAATTCCGATCAAACGCCGGGCAAAACTCTCCCCACTACTGAGAAGCCCTTCAAAGGCAACCGCTTGGGCCGCCGGCCCGTCATAAAAAAATATCACCATCTCCCGGCCCGACGGCAAACGGCAGACATACGGCATTTTGGGATCAATCTTATGCTCAGTCAAATTTCGCCAGCGGGAATGGTCCCCCATTTTTTTGACGCGCTTGGCTTGATGCGGGGCGAGAATCGTAAATTTGATTCCCTGTTCTGCCATGATCTCTAACGTCTCTGAATCAACGGCGGTCTCGGCCAACCACATCCCCTCGGGCCGACGCTTAAACCGATGTTCAAAATCTTTAATCCCCCAAACCACTTGGGTGCGCTTATCCCGGCTATTAGCCAACGGCATAATCACATGGCTATAAACCTGCGCCAACGCCGAACCATGCCCAGAAAAATTTTTCTGGCTGATCCGATCCGCCTCCAAAATCGCCTGGTATGTCTCCGGTTCTTTTTTTTCTAACCATGACAGCAAGGTGGGGCCAAAATTAAAGCTGATGCGGGAATAATTATTGACAATATTGATGATACGTTTATTGGCATCGAGGATGCGGGAGGCGGCATTGCGGGCGTAGCATTCAGCGGTAATCCGCTGATTCCAATCGTGGTAAGGGTGCGCCGAATCTTGGGATTCGACTTCGTCTAACCAGGGATTTTCTCGGGGAGGCTGATAAAAATGTCCGTGAATACAAATATATTTATTACTCAAACGACACCTCTGAGTCGAAATTCACATTAACTAAACAACTGGATTTTATTATACCATTGAATCATGAAAAAAATTCATCTTTTCATGGATTCTGGCACAACAAAAAAGGCTCAGCCAAATTTTCTGGCTGAGCCAAAACAAAACCCGTAATTCGTTCAGAACGAAATTAAATACGGCTGGCAGAGCGAGCTTTAATTTTCTGCTTGGCTTCGGCTTGCGAGGCTTGGGCCTGAGCCTGGGCGTTCTGGATAATGCTGTTAAAAGCACCTAACTCTGATTCCGCGAGCGCGACAATATCCCTCTTGTTCTTATTCAAATAATTGATTTTGTCCTCACGGGCGAGCCAACCCAAAGCTTGCAAAACAATTTCGTCTTTTTCTTTAATAAACTTTGGCAAATCGCTGACCGCGGTTTCGCCGTTCTTACCCAAAAATTGCCACGTCTTTCCTGCTGCTTCAATAACTTTTTCTTTCATGTAAAGCCTCCTGTATTTTCAATTATGCCGAATTTATTTTCATTTAAATCTCTAAGGATGAATCATTCTAATACCCGCTCCATTCTTAGTCAAGCTTTTTAGAGACACGGCAAAAATCACTGCCGTTTTAAAAATAAAATACCCAAAGGCGGCAATTTAAGATCCACCGACTGGGCATGGCCATGAAAGGGAATCGGTTCTGCTTTCTTGCCGCCCAGATTTCCCTGACCGCTGCCGCCATAGGACTGGGCGTCGCTGTTGAGCAGCTCTTTCCAAAGGCCGGGCGCCGGCACACCCACGCGGTAATGGTCGTGGGTCGCCGGTGTAAAATTGCACACAACCACGATCTGTTCCGCCGAATTTTTTCCCTTACGGAGAAAACTTAAAACACTTTGCCGGTAATCGCTGGCTTCGATCCACTGAAATCCTCCGTGAGTAAAATCATCTTCAAATAAGGCCTTTTCTTGACGGTAAAGGCGATTGAGGTCTTTGACCCACTGGTGCACGCCCTGATGCGTTCCAAAATTGAGCGCGTGCCATTCAAGGCTCTGCTCGTGGCCCCATTCCGTCCACTGCCCGAATTCATCCCCCATAAAAAGCAATTTTTTCCCTGGATGAGCGAACATGTAACCAAACAAAAGCCTTAGATTGGCAAATTTTTGCCAGTCATCTCCCGGCATCCTTCCAAAAAGCGACCCCTTGCCGTGCACCACCTCATCATGCGAGAGCGACAAGACAAAATTTTCGGTAAAGGCATACAGCAAACTGAAGGTCAACTCATTGTGATGATACTTGCGATAAATCGGGTCCTTAGAAAAATAGACCAGCGTATCGTGCATCCATCCCATGTTCCATTTCAAGCCGAACCCCAACCCCCCGGCATAAACCGGACGGGAAACGCCGGTCCACGCGGTCGATTCTTCGGCGATCGTCTGCACATCCGGAAAGCACTCATAGACCTTTTGATTGAAACATTTCAAAAACTCGATCGATTCAAAATTTTCTTTGCCGCCGTAAAAATTGGGGATCCACTCCCCGTCTTTCCGCGAATAATCCAAGTACAGCATCGAGGCGACCGCATCCACCCGCAGCCCATCGACATGATATTTGTCCAGCCAAAAGAGCGCGCTCGAAATCAAAAATTCCTGCACTTCCCGGCGCCCGTGATTAAAAATATAACTTTTCCAGTCGGGATGATAACCTTTACGCGGATCATCATGCTCAAAAAGATGCGTGCCGTCAAAATAGGCCAACCCGTGTTCATCGGACGGGAAATGCGACGGCACCCAATCCAAAATCACCCCCACCCCGCTTTGATGCAGACAATCGATCAAATACATGAGATCCTGCGGGGTGCCGTAACGGCTCGTCGGGGCAAAGTAACCGACACTCTGATATCCCCAGGACCCATAAAAAGGATGTTCCATGACCGGCAAAAATTCCACATGGGTGAACCCCATCTCACGGACATACTTCACCAAATGCTCCGCCAACTCCCGATACGAAAAATATCGGTTGTTCTGCTCGACAATGCGCCGCCAAGATCCCAAATGGATCTCATAAATCGACATAGGGCTCGAGAGTGCATTGTTCTCGTGGCGGCCCTGCATCCATTTTTCATCACGCCACGAATAATCCAAATCCCAAACAATGGAAGCCGTCTTCGGCGGATTTTCCATATGAATCGCAAAGGGATCATTTTTTTCCACCCGAAAATGATTATTGCGCGAGACGATAAAATATTTATACAACGCCCCCTTTTCTAGCCCGGGAATAAATCCTTCCCAAATGCCGGAAGAATCCCAGCGTACGCCAAGTTTGTGCGTATCCCGATTCCAACCGTTGAAATCCCCAATCACCGCAACACTTTCGGCGTTCGGCGCCCAGACGGCAAAATGAACCCCCGGCTCGCCGTGCAGTACGGCCGGGTGAGCGCCCAGCTTATCATAAAGTTTGAAATGATTTCCTTCCTTAAAAAGATAGACATCATGGTCGGTGATCAGTCCGCTCCCATGAATGATACGGCGATCGTTGTTGTGCTGAATGTCTTTTGTCATAAGAACCTTTTATTTACATGCGTTGAACTTTTAAAATATGCACCGGAAAAACATGCGGATTCAACTCCACATAATTCCATTCGCCCTGCCACATGTATTCTTCGTTGGTGATCAAATCCAACATACGGTATGGCTGCTCAAAATTGATCCCTAATTTATTAAGCGGGACCTTCACCCACCCCGACTGCGGGTGAAAGGGGTCCAAGTTGACGACCATGAATAAAATATTCGCAAGGTCTTCTGTCGCCTTATAATAACTCAGCAAATTCACATTATCAACGTCGCAAAAGCGGACATTCCACGGCATCTGCAAAGCGGGGTTTTGCCGGCGGAGCAGATTAATATGGGCGATCAAATCTTTCAAATTACCGCTTTGGTTCCATTCCCAATGTTTGATTTCATATTTTTCGGAATTGTAATATTCTTCTTTGCCTTCAAAGGCGGCAGAAACACCCAGCTCAAACGGCGGGCCGTAAATACCGTAGTTCGAGGACAAGGTGGCCGCGAGCGCCAGACGGATAATAAAAGCCGGCCGTCCGCCGTGCTGCAGATGAAATGGCAGAACATCGTGCGTGTTCGGCCAAAAATTAGGACGGAAATATTCTTTCATCGGGGTCTGGGTCAATTCCGTCAAATATTGCGCTAGCTCCCATTTCGTGGTCCGCCAGTTGAAATGCGTATAGGATTGGCTGAAACCCAGCTTGGCCAATTGCTGCATGACCCGCGGCCGCGTGAACGTTGCGGCAAGAAAGATCGCGTCCGGATAATCGCGGCGGACTTCCGCGATCAGCCATTTCCAGAAAACAAACGGCATCGTATGCGGGCTGTCCACGCGGAAAATTTTGACCCCTTTTTTGATCCAAAAAACAACGATGTTCTTTAATTCACTCCATAACGCCGGCCACTTGTCGCTGGAAAAATTAAACGCAACAATATCCTTATATCTAAAAGGCGGATTTTCGGCATACTGAATAGTGCCGTTGCTGCGCCACTTGAACCACTCCGGATGTTCGCGCACATACGGATGGTCCAGCGAACACTGGAACGGCAGATCCATCGCGATCTCAATGCCGAAACTTTTTGCATTCTGGATGAATTGCACAAAATCATTGATGGTCCCTAGCTGCGGATGCACGGCGAGATGTCCGCCGCTTTCACTGCCGACGGCCCACGGACTTCCTGGATCTTCCTTCAGCGCGGTCTTGGAGTTGTTTTTTCCTTTGCGGTTGGTGTAACCGATGGGATGAATGGGCGGCAGATAAATAACATCAAAGCCCATCCGGGCAATCTCCGGCAAAAGTCCCACGCAATCCTTAAACGTCCCGTGCGTGCCGTTAAACCCGAAAGAGCGCGGAAAAAATTCATACCACGTGCTGAAAAGCGCCTTAGGCCGGTCGACTTGCACCGGCAGGACTCTGCGGTAATTGATCAAACTTTTCTCGTCGGGATATTGGCGGACCAGACTCAACAGTTCCTCATTGATCGCCCAGCGCACGGCTTCCGGATTCTTTTTTAGCTCCTTCAACTTTTTGATAAACTTCTGAATCTTCTGAGCGTTTTCATCTTTTTTACGGTAAATCAATTTTTCCAGATACTCAATGCCGGCGAGCATTTCCTGATCGATGTCTTCATCCGCCTCGAACTTCTTCAACAAAACCTTCTGCCATGTTTTAAAAAGGTCCACCCACCCTTCCAATGTGTAGCAATAATCTTCCTCTTTCTCGATCCAAAAGATCCCTTCCCAGCGGTCGTTCTCCAAATACCGCATCGAAACCCGACGCCAATCCTTTTCGCTTTTCCGGCGGAAAAGCAAATACGCCATGATATAGTCATTGCCGTCGGTAAAGATATCGGCCTGCACGACCACTTTTTCACCGATGACACGCTTAATGGGATAAAGTCCGCCATCGACCTGCGGAGTGACACTTTCGATGACAACCCGCTCCTGACCACTGACCAGCTTGAGGGTGGAAAGTGTATGAGTTTTAGAACGCTGCGGCATAGATTTTAAAATTCGGTTTGGACGAAAATACCGTTTATGAATTGCGCACTTTTTCCAGCAGGACCTTGGCGGCTTCTTCCGGGCCTTTTCGTTCCCAGCCGGCCAACCCTAAACGGGTACGCAACTGTCCGACGATAATGCCCTGCTCAAAAAATTTATGAAAGAACTTTTGCGCGAGTGGTTCGTGTAATTCTTTATATTGGGGAGGACCGAATACATTGCCATAATAAGTATGAACGATGCCCTGCGTCGTCGTCGTTCCTTTGCTCATGACGGTTCCTTCGCGAAAAATATTGATGGCCTCTTGGGGAGTGGAAAAACGCTCCAAGATAGGATGCTCTTCGTCGATCTCTTCATAATTATTGGCATAGAGGATATAATCGATCTTGTGTCCTTTGATCAATGTCTCGTAAGTGGTAACGGGAAGAATAATGCGCGCGTTGATCTGGTTCGCGCTCATGATAATGGCCCGGTCGATCTGGCCCAAGGCATAACCCGGTTGTAGATCGTCGAGCCGCAAAAAAGCGCCGATCTCTGTTCCATAACCGATGACCTCGCCTTTGCTGTTAATTTCAAATGACCCCATATCATCGGCGATAATAATAATATCCTGAATATATTCTTCGCCTAATCCGCGGAACGCCTCTAAGGTCTCGGATTTACCGGCTCCGGTGTCTCCGATAAAAAGAATGGTAGCGGAATGATTTCCTTTCAGAAGGATCCTCACCAGCGCGCCGTGGTAGGGCAAGCGGCCCCTTTTCATCATGATGATATTGTGCAGGGTCAAAACCATTTTCTTCAAATAGCCGAAGTAGCCGAAATCATCATGATTGGGAACGGCACCGATCAGAATATCGTTCTTTTCATCATCATAAAAAACGGTCGGGAAAGAAGAATATTTATCCAAACTGTTGCCGGGGACACCGAAAAGATAAACGGCATCGGGGGTTTTTTCCAATTCTTCATCCTCGGCCAGTTTAAAAAGATTGCACAAAGACAAACCCAATTCCGCGAACTTGATATGAAAATAAATTAAAATCAAAAGCGGTCCCACCTTCGCCGGATAACACAGCCATTCGTCCCGGCTGATAGTAATGTCCTTGAGCGGATTCTCTTTGATGCGTTCAAATTTTCCGGTACGTTTATTCATCGGCGGGTTCAAGATCAACGGCGGATAAAGTAAAATCTGGCGGATGAGCGGGATCTCATTGAGTTTTTTATAAAGCGGATCGGCAAAAGGAATTTCTTTCGGGATCGAAATAGTGGCAACTTCCGCGCCGGCAATAACCTGCCGGTAGATCCGCGGGTGGGAGTGAGTGATATTTTCCTGAATATCGCGGTACGTCCAGCGAATCAAATGCGACAGGTGCTCCACCGTGCCGTGAAAGGTCCGATAGGGCCTTTTATCCAAATCTTTTCCCGTTGAGTCGCAGATAACAAACCGTTCATAACTGCGCCAGTGATTGTAGAGATATTCGATAAATTCGCTGAGCAGGTGTTCATCGCGAAAGAATATCTCCGCGCCTTTAACCGTCCCGGGGACCACATGGCTCGACATTTTAATGAGCGCGTGCAGGGTTTGAATAAGAATGTTGATTTTTTCTTCGGTGGGGCCTTGCTCATCAAAAATTTTTAATAAAAGGGAATTCCGGCGCGAAAGTTCGGCAACCGCACGCCTGACAACCTCATGAAAGGGCTTGCTTAAGACCAATTCCTCCGATGTTTCGCAGACTCGGTCCTGGAGGCGAATGATAATCTTTTTTTCTAAAATTTCGAATGTTCCGGAATTCATAAAAACTCGCTCTCAAAAATTTTAATCACCGTAACCTCAATGAAGACAAGGCTATACATTCCAAAGACAGAGATTAGTTATACACTAACTTTACAAAAATATCCACTAGATTTGTTATTTTTGGTAAGATTCGAAGGGCGGGAAAAAAGACCTGTCGGAAAGGAAACTATTTCGCTAAAAGCTGCGTTGCGATCACTTGGGCGATGTTATTGGCCAGAAGCTGGTTCCCTTTTGCGGTGCAATGTCCAAAGTCACCGGCAAAACGGTCAGTAAAATACTCATCATAGCCCTCGCGGCTGACGGCATCTTGAAAAATCTGCTGATTATCCACAAAAAGCACCGCCGGATCCGCCTCCAGCATTTGCTTAAGATCCGCGCTAGGACGCAACGGGTATTGCACCGCCACGAGTTTAAGTCCTGCCTGCGAAACCATCGTCTTGACCTGGCGATAATTTTCCCGGAGCTGAAGAGTAAATCTTTCTTTCTGTGATAACGTGTTCTTTTTCAACTGCTCAGCCTGGGCAGTCTTGCCTTGTTTCTCATAACTGACCAGCAAATTCTGGGCGATCCCTTCGGGATTCTGCGGATTTAATTCCAGGGCTTTCTTTAAAACAACCTCTGCCTCGGCATATTTTTGATCCGCTAAGAGCGCATGCCCCAACTCAGCGTACAAAATAACCTCCTGGGGATTCAGCTGAACTCCCTGCCGCAACAACCGTTCTGCGGCGGCGGCTCTCCCCTGGCGGCGATAACAGTGGGCCAGCTGGCCATAAACAGGAACACTGCCGGAATTAACTTCCAATTGTCTTTTAAAAAACTTCTCTGCCTCTTCATACCGCCCTTGCTCAAGATAGATCTCGGCCAGGGCCGCGTAAGCGCCGGGATGTCGCGGAAAAAAAATGATCGCCTCTTTAAAAATGCGCTCGGCCTGATCAATTTTTCCCCACAGCTTATAAGATTCACCCAATTCCGCATAAACAGCGAGTCTTAATTTTTCATCCGATCCCATGGCCTGACGCATCTCTTCAAATAACTGAACGGCCTTGGCGTACTCTCCGATACGTTTGTAATAAAACCCCAACGTTCTTTTGGCCTCGCTATTGTTCGCATCAAGCTCAAGGGCTTTGGAAAGCAATCGAAATTCTTTATCCGGATGACCGGACGCCCGGGATAGATGCGCCAATTTCGTAAATCCCGCTGAGCTGGGTTTTGCATTTAACTCTTGTTCTAATTTTTCTAAATGTTGTTTAAACCGCGGGTCTTGCCTTGCTTTGCTATTGGCCGTCCAGTGCAAATTTAAGAAACGCAGCAATTTCAAAACTCTGAATTCCTCAAAGAATTGCATCCAGCGCGGCTGCGCGGCCGGAAACGATTTTAAATTTTCTAACGTATCATTCACGCCCATCATCGCAACGACCATATGCGGCTTATATTGGCTAAGATAATCTTCCAAGTGCAGAACAATGTGATGGCTCGTAATCGCCGGGATCCCTTTATTGACGACGGTAAATTTGATATTATCCTGGCCCGCATTCAAAATTTTCTCCAATTGCCGGGGATACGCGTCCTCTCCTCCTAAGGCGGTCGTTGATTCCCCCACGCACATAATACGGTATTCACCGTTTTTGACCAAGGAAGCCCGGTTGCGCTGTTCCTGGAGGGTCAAAAAAATAAAACCCCCGAGGCGCAGGACGATCTCAATTCCCACGAGGGTCAAAAACACTCCGAACAAAATAAGAAAAACTTTTTGTCTTAAGGTTGTTTTAGGCATAACGAAAGAATGTAGAATGGTCAATAACGGGAGGAATGAAGATTGTCTACGCTGGGACAGGCGCTAAGCGTGCCCCAGAAAAAAATTCCAAGTTTTGGTTCACATAATCGTCCAACTTGACCTTAAATTCGTCCAGTTCGCTGAGCATCTTCTGACGGAACTCGAGAGATTCATCCGCCAGGTTAGGAAACAAAGTGCGGTAATATTCAATGCCTTCCAGAAGGTTCTTTTTAAACTCACCGAAATATTGTTTTTGTTTTTCATTCGGTTGTTTTAACACCTTTTGGACCTCTCGCATAAAATACTCAACATACATTTTTAATTCTTTGATGAACATATGCGGCCGATACGTCGCGTTGAGCAGATTGGTTCGGCCGTAAATATGGTCGACCATTTCTTGCAGCGTCGAAATTTTCGAAAAATACGCCAGGTTCGGGCCCGGGCAGACAGCGGTAAAGCGCAGGGCGCCATTGCCCAAGTGATAACTGATCATCGCCCCTTCCGCGAGGTCGTTGCAAATGCAGGATTTTTGCACCACTTTGTTAAAACGTCTCTGATATTCTGTCGGATGTAAGCTCAGCCGTTCCAGTTCTTCTATTTTTAATTTCTGATACTGCCGAGAAGCCGTACAAATCGGCTGCGGGGTAAATTCGGTGTTGGACACCAGATAACCTTTCGGGCAAGCGCTTCCCGGACGGCCTTTCTGGACACGATCATCACGCGCTACATCGCTGTAAGACATTCTTAAATTATTAAACGGCACACCCAGCGGTGAGACCTCGCTCAAATACAGATCTTTTTCTTCAGCGGCGGCTAACTGCTGGCGCGTACCTTCATCAACGTTCGTGACTTCCGGAACCAACAAAAACGGCGTGGCCCAACCGGTCCCGTCCAGTTGATAATGGTCCTGCAAAAAGCGGTCTTCTTTTATCGTCCCGATGCCCCCCTGCGCCGTGATCTTCATCTCGTGCGGTTTGGCAAAGGGCAATTTATTTTTCAATTTCAGGGCCTCATTATAGATCGTATGCAAACTTTCAATGAGCTCCTGCCGCTTGATACGGAACTCTTCGAGGATCGGTCCCATGAGATATCCGTCGGTCGCAAAGGCATGACCACCGCAATTTAAACCTGATTCGATGCGGTATTCGGAGATCCATAACCCTTTTTTAGCAAAAAATTTTCCCTGAATGATGGACGAGCGGTAATCGCTGACTTTGAGAATGATCTTTTTCTTGATGGAGCCGGTGGCATCCGCATAAAAATCTTTAAATTCTTCAACGTAACTGTACAATCTCCGATTGATACCTGCGGAAAAAATAATGGCCGATGCTAACGAACTTTTGGCATAACCGCGTAAGGCGGCCAAGGCATCCGAATATTCCGAGGGAAGCTCTTTGCGGTCCGGAGAATAATTCGTCCGGTCCAGCTTGGTCATGATGTTCACATTGATATCCCCTGGCCGGATCGAATTGCGCAATGTCTCCTGCATATTCTTCTTTTCAGCCGGGTCTATGGTACACAGCATTTTCTCATAAAGTTTTTTCAAAGGAGAATCATCGGGAAGGAGTGTAAAATATTTGGTGATTTCGGTCCCCACTTCAAAGGCCGAGGCCTTGAGCTCGGCAAATTGCTTCTTAACGATCCGGTCAACCAGGTTAAGGTACTCCGTGATCCGCCGCGCCCGGAAATCCTCATCCTGTTTGGTGATGGCAACATAGGCTTCGCCGCTGACTTTGCAATAATAC
>Ga0155339_123_pt2 | contig 21188 bp, 14 predicted proteins | sample RifCSPhighO2_02_FD_106307 | JGI IMG/M metagenome (GOLD analysis project Ga0155339, IMG submission 106307) | Omnitrophica WOR_2 bacterium RIFCSPHIGHO2_02_FULL_48_11 | reverse complement strand
CCGGATTTAGTTTGAACCAAATGCTATCAGAAATCGAGAATATATTTAAATTTAAGGATTTTGCGCCTTTGCCACAGTCTACAGTAGATGAAACGGTAGGGTAAATATTCCCCAAAGGCATTAGAATCAAAAGACGAACAAATGGAATTAAATTATGTCACTCAAACAGGCACTTAGTTCCAACTAAAATATCCTTGGCAATTTCTAGCAGTTGATAATATGTAGCTGGATAGCCGTTGGCTATATGTACATTATGCAAATCTGTAATATATACATCAAATTTATTTTCTGTTGCTTCAGCTTCCTCTGTCCCGGCTGGATGACTCGCTCCTAAAATATTAGCAATTCGTTTGATAAGAATGAGGCGAGAAAGTTCTAGTCTGGGATGTTTCTCATCGCTTGAGGGCACCCCATATACCCCAGAACCAAGCCATTCAGAAAATGAAAGTTGAGTGGACCGTGCAGTAGGAGGGCCGGCTGCTGCTATTCTTTTGATTTCTTCAGAAGAAAGAGCGCGCTTAGTGATTCTTAGGGCACGCGTTTCAACCCCCGGACTCTGAACCCCGCTAGCAAGAAGAAGAAAAGTGTACCTACTACCTTTGAAAATTTCCTTTATCACAGAAGGTGTCACGGGATTTCCTAATTCCAAGGTGATCTTCTTATCCCGCGTTAGGTCATCCACAAAAGATTTCATATCGACCCATATTCGTAGAGTATGAGAAAGATCAAGAAAACTAATCGGATCTTTTTCTTTCAATGCGGCGGAATAGTGACGTTCTAAGCGGTCATACTGAATCTTGATTTGCGCAATATTCATCATTAACCTTTAAAAATTAGAACCGGTAGCCCCAGTAGCATTTACTTTGAACCAGATGCTGCAAGAAATTGAGAATATATTCAAATGCAAATAAAATTGACATAAATATTTACATAAACAAACGGCAGTACCTATTTATCTGATTTATCTTAATCAGCATGTGTTCCCGTGTAATATTCTAAGCAAAAAATTATTCTAGAACCCAATGACCAAACACGCTTGGATTTGCTGTTTCATTCCCCCTGGCTTTTGTTTCTCTAAAACTTCTTTCTGCAGACTTATCAATTAAAGATATTCTTAATTCTAAATCCGCCACTGGTGCTTTTCTTTCAGCTTTTATAAGCTGATCGGTCCACTCAGTGACAACATACTCGTCTTTAGACACATATAAAAATCTTTTGGGAAGAGAATTTTGTTTTTCGGGAACAAATAGTAGCGCCTTATTTTCGGTACAAATCATTATTTTTCTATCGCATGTTATTGAAACAGCGTTGATCTCTGGAAGTATGCCATAACGCGATGACTCACCCATCTTTTTCCAGTGACCCTCAATAAAAACAAAGTTTCCTTCAGTAGCAATTAATTTTTTTGGAAAATCGATTCCTCCATCTCCACATCCATTGAGAAATAGAATAAAAAACATTAATAAAGAAGCCTTTTTCATTTAAATCTCCTTATGAAGTATTGCTTCACTTTCCGGTTCTTAATCCCGCGAGTACACTAAAATTGTAAAACAATTTTGGTGTGGTTACGAGCGGGAGAACATATAGCCCCAACCGGATTTGAACCGGTGTTCCCTGCCTGAGAAGCAGGTGTCCTGACCAGGCTAGACGATGGGGCCGAAAAAGGTCAAAAGTGAAAAATCAAAAGGCAAAAATATAGTGTCGCTCCGCGACTCCTTACTTTTGACCTTTGACTTTTAACTTTTAACTTTCAGAATATATCACATTTCCCTCAATGATGAAATCAAAAAATTTACTCCGCTCCCGCCGGCCGTTCCCTATGTTAATTTTAAATTTTTAGTTTCTAATTTCTCCGCTGAAACGATATACTGATACTAGATTTTTTATAATACTTATACTAATAGCTGGAAGGTCTAACCATATGCCGACTCACGTAGGAGTTGGGTTCAGCCAACATATCGATCCTATTACGGCAGCCCTGGAAGCTGCCACCCAGGCCAAAACCCAAGCCCGCCATGAAGCGGATCTGGCGATTGTCTTCAGTACGATTCATTATAGTCCAAGCGAATTTCTTCCCCGGATCCAGCAGGTGCTGTATGGCGCCAAAATCATCGGCTGCTCAACGGCCGGGGTCATCACCTCCCAGCAGATCGGCATGCGCGGCATCGCAGTCTTGGCGATCAAGTCTGCTGACACAAAATTTGCCACGGCCTATGTGGATAATGTGCAGAGCCAGGATATGCGCCAAGTCGGGATGACCTTGGCGCGCCAGACCGTGAGCGACTTCGGGCAGCTGCACCGCAAGGCATTTATCTATTTTGTCGATGGACTACTCAGCGATAACGCGGCGATCGTCAAAGGGATGCAGGAAGTTTTCGGCAATGTCTTTCCGATCATCGGAGCCGGGAGCAGCGATGATTTTCATTTTCAACAAACCTTTCAATTCTGCGATGAAAAGATCATGACCAACGCGGTCACCGGGTTTCTGATCGGAGGAAAACTCAATATCGGCTTAGGGACCCGCCATGGCTGGAGACCTTTAGGAAAACCGCGCACCATCGATAAATCCAGTGGCAACATTATTCAAAAGATCGACGGCAAGGCCGCCGCCACGATTTATGACGAATATTTCGGCAAGGAAGCAACGAATTTGCGCAGCACCAAGCTCGGTCAGATGGCCATCCTCTATCCACTGGGAATATTTTTAGAAGGAGAACGCGAGTATTTGCTGCGTAACGCCATCAACATTCAAAGTGACGGGAGTATTGTCTGCCAAGGCGAGGTCCCGCAGGGGTCAGAGGTCCATATCATGCTCAGCAACAAAGAACATTGCATCCAGTCCGCGGCCGACGCGGCGCTGGAAGCCCAGCGCAACTTAGCCGGCAAACGGCCGCAATGCGTGATCATCCTCGAATCGCTGGCCCGGCTCAAGCTCCTCGGGCGGGCCGCTAAATCCGAGATTGAAACGGTCAAAGAAATTTTCGGCGAATCCACCCCGCTCATCGGCATGTACAGTTACGGCGAGATTTGCCCGTCGCAAACATTAAAAGAAAAAAGCATCATTCATCTGCAAAACGAAAGTGTTATAATCCTGGCGATCGGATAATATGGATCTCTTTTATTACATTAATCCCCAGACGTTATTCACTATCATCGGCGGATTGCTGCTCTTGATCAGCGGGCTGATGACCTTTTTCTTGATCGATAAAAATCTTGAATGCAAAAAATTGCAAAGCGACCTTAACAAGCTGGTCCGGTCTTTCCATGAGATCGACGAGCAGGCCAAGCTCATTGTCAAGACCGACCTCGAGCTTAACAAGGCCCAGGAAGAACTCGACAAGCGCCTCAACGGACTCGAAGCCCTGCAAAAAACCTCGCGCCTGATCAGCACAACCCTTGATGAAATCGAAATTTTCACCCGCATCGACAAGTCCCTCATGATGGATCTGGGTTTTGAAAAAAATCTCATCCTCGTTTACGACAGTGCACATAAATTCAAATGCCGCGTCGATTTGGGATTTTCCAAAGAGGAGATCGAGCACATCCTTATCTCTTTGCAGAACGATGAAGAATTGCAAAGCGCCCTCAAGGCAGGGAACATTTTCTCCTCGGCCACCCAGGCCACTTTAAAAAACGATAAAATCATAAAAATTTTTCGGGTTGCGCATTTTGTTTTAACCCCCATTCTTTGCAAAAACGGCATGCTGGGCGTTTTGTGCGTTGGCAACCGCTCGGACGCCTCCGCCGTGACCGCCGGCGATGAAGAGTTGATCTCGATCTTGGCCAACCAGATCGGCCAGTCCCTGGAGAACGCCCAGCTCTTCGAACAGGTCTACCGCTCCAGCCAGATCTTAGAGTCCAAAGTGCAGGACCGGACAAAACAGCTTGCCTCGGCGCTGGAAGAAGTGCAAAAAATCAGCAAGACAAAATCAGAATTCATCTCGGCCGTGTCGCATGAGTTGCGCACGCCTTTAACCTCCATCAAGGGGTATGCCTCCATCCTCATGACGGGCAAACTCGGCGAAATTCCGGAATCCGTCCACGAACGGCTTGACAAGATCAACAAACATTCGGATAATCTCGTCAAGATGATCAACGACCTTTTGGATATTTCACGCATCGAATCCGGCCGGGCGGAAATGCGCTTCGAAAAACACAAGCTCGCCGCGCTCATTGAGAACGTTCACGACATCCTGACCCCGCAGCTGCGCGAAAAGAATATCCACTGGACCATCCAGATCGATGCCGGTATAGACGAAATTCCCATGGACCGCAATCAGATCGAACGCGTATTCATCAACCTTGTCGGCAATGCTATTAAATTTACGCCGCCGGAAGGAACGATCACGGTCACGGCCCGGATCGACGAAAAAATGGTCCAGGTCGAAGTGACCGACACCGGCATCGGCATCAGCAGCGAAGACCTGCCGAAACTCTTTGATGAATTTTACCGCGTTGAAAACGATATCAATCAATACGTAAAAGGCACCGGCCTGGGTCTTTCGCTGGTTAAAAAGATCATCGAAGCTCACCAAGGAAAGATTTGGGCCACCAGCGAACCCAACAAAGGCACGACGTTTCATTTCACGCTGCCTTTAGAAAAAAACATTCCCGACCAAACACTACCCGAAGGATCATAACCTATGCGCAAAGAAAAAATCCTCACTATCGACGACGATCCGGATATCCTGGACGTTTTACAGCTCACCCTGGGAGAGCAATACGAAGTCTATCAGGCTCATAACGGCAAGGAAGGATTGGATCTGGTTCCCGTCAAAAGCCCGGACCTCATTATCTGTGATTACATGATGCCGGTCATGAACGGCCGGGACTTTTGCAAAACTTTAAAAAAGGACCTGCTCTTGCGGCATATCCCGGTCATTATGCTGACCGGCAAGGGCGAGGCCAAAGATGTGGTCAGCGGCATCGAGGCCGGGGCGGATGATTATTTGGTAAAGCCCTTTGATCCGGACACCTTATTGGCCCGGATCAAGATGATCCTGCGACGTACCGTGCGCAGTCTCGACGCCAATCCCCTGACGCATTTACCGGGCAACACCTCGATCATGGAAGAAATGAATCTCTGCATCACCTCCAACAAACCTTTTGCCGTCGGCTATGCCGATCTGGATAAATTCAAGATGTACAACGACAAGTACGGTTTCGAAAAAGGCGATGAGGTCATTCGCTGTCTCGCCAGGATCCTGGTGAATATCGTCCTGGAAAAAGGCGGGCAGGAGGCGTTCGTGGGGCACATCGGCGGGGATGATTTTGTTTTTATTACCGCCGATGCGCTCGTCGATGATATTTCTCAGGCCATCATTAAAGAATTCGATACCATCTCCCCTTCTCTCTATAATGAGGAAGACCGCAAGGCCGGCTACATCGTCGGGAAAGACCGTCAGGGAAATGAAATTAAGGCCGGATTGCTTTCGGTGTCTATCGGGATCGTCAGCAGCAGCACCCAAAAGATCACCCACGTCGCCCAGATCAGCGAGATCGGCGCTGAATTAAAAAAATACGCCAAGAGTTTCGGGAAAAGCAATTTTGTGCGGGATCAACGAAAAAGATGAAGCGGCAAAAGAACTGGTTTTAAGGACAATCTCCAGGATCTAATAATTTATTACACACCGGCGGGGCACCCAGGATGCCGATCGACATCATATTAAAAGATCGCTCGGTCTCATAACGGCTCCTCGGAATATAGTGCCGAAATCCCACCAGGACAATAGCCACCACGATCGCCAAAAGCAGCATATATTCAATGGCCGTCTGTCCGTTATGTCTTGATTGAAGTGTAGAAAGTTGCATAGCCGATACCTCAAATATAACATTCCACCGTACAATTTTCAATGACTCGGAAGACCCAAGCCTATCGGCTTAAATTTTTCAATTGCCGCACGGTCTCATGGGGATTTTTAGAACCAAAGAAATAACTCGCCGTGGCCAGAATATTGACCCCTGCCTTGACCGCCTCAGGCGCTGTCTCCCCGTTAACACCGCCATCGAGCGCGATATCTCCGGCGAATCTCTGACGCAATTCGCAGATCTTGGGAAGGACTTCCGGCATAAATTTTTGGCGGGCATAGCCGGGATTGACCGACATGATGAGAACACCGTCGATATCTTGTAAAATTTCATCGATACACAAAGGCGTGGCCGGATTGACGACCGCGTAAGCCTTTTTCCCTAAATTTCTGATCTTTTTGAGATCCTCTCTCATGCGGCCGGCATCGATCTTATTCACCGTCCAAGGGGAAAAATCATCGGGGGCGCGCTTGATCGCCGGCACACCATAACATTCGACATGGATCGAAATAATATCCGCCCCGGCCTTGGCAAAAGGCTCCACATAAACGCCGGGATTATCGATCATCAAGTGGGTATCAATGGGCAGCTTGGTAAGCGGACGGATAGCCTCCACGATCGGCAGGCCGATGGAAATATTCGGGACAAAATGACCATCCATCACATCGACGTGCAGTATATCCACGCCGGCATCTTCGCATTTCTTGATCTCTGCCCCGAGTTTTGTAAAATCAGCGCACAAGATACTGGCACTGACTTGGATGGATTTGTACATAGTTTTAATTGTATTAGTGCGCGGGGTGGGACTTGAACCCACACGGGTTACCCCACACGCCCCTCAAACGTGCGCGTATACCAATTCCGCCACCCGCGCTTAAAGATTAAAGTGTTACTGATCGCTAATACCAATAAACCAAAAAATTTTTATTGGTTGTCCTGCGCAGCAGGGCCGCCACCCGCGCGTAAATTCGCTTAGTGACTGTTTTCAAGTGCCGCTGCAATAAATTGCCGAAACAGAGGGTGAGCCCGTTCTGGTTTTGACTTAAATTCCGGATGGAATTGACAAGCCACAAACCAAGGATGGCCTTTTAACTCAATAATTTCCACCAAATGATTCTCGGTATTCATCCCCGCGAACAGCATGCCGTTTTGCTCAAAAAACTTTTTATACTTATTATTGAACTCGTACCGGTGGCGATGGCGTTCCAGAACATTTTCTTTCTTATAACTGCGAAAGCTCAACGAATTCTTTAAAAGATGGCAGGCATACGCCCCCAAGCGCATGCTGGCCCCCATATTTTTGACATTCTTTTGCTCTTCCAGCAGGCTGATCACCGGATATTTCGTATCCTGGTCAAATTCCGTCGAGTTGGCCCCCTTCAAACCGCACACGTTACGGGCGAATTCGATGCTGGCGACCTGCATCCCCAAACAAATCCCGAAGAAAGGAATATTCTTCTCGCGGGCATACTGCACCGCGCGAATCTTTCCTTCGATGCCGCGCGTTCCGAACCCGCCCGGAATAAGAATCCCCTTGGAGCCGTTCAGGGACCGCGCCAGGTCCTTGTCTCTCTCCAGATCTTCCGAATCGATCTTATTAATAAAGACGCGCGCGTTATTGGCAATGCCGCCGTGCACCAAGGCCTCATAAATCGACTTGTACGCATCCGGCAGCGAGATATATTTTCCCACGACGGAAATCTTGACTTCCCTTTCAGGATATTTCAGACGCTTGATGACCACATCCTGCCAGTCGCGCAGATCATTGTCCTGGCTCTTAATATGCAATTTCTTGAGAATGAGATCATCCAAGCCTTCTTTTTTAAAGACCATCGGGACTTCATAAATGTGCTTCACATCGCACGCATCAATGACCGCCTCTTTATCAACATTGCAGAAAAGCGCGATCTTTTCCCGCTGCTCTTGATCCATGGCTTTCTCGGTGCGACATAACAGGATATCCGGCATGATCCCGATCTCACGCAACCGCCCCACGCTGTGCTGGGTGGGCTTGGTCTTATGCTCGCCCGCCGAACGGATATAAGGAAGCAGCGTCACGTGAATATTGAGAGCGTAGCTCTCTCCCAGTTCCCAGCGCATCTGGCGGATCGCTTCCAAGAACGGCAAACTTTCAATATCTCCGACGGTGCCGCCAATCTCAACGATCGTAACGTCCACATCGCGGTCATGCGAAACTTTTCTGATCGAATCTTTGATCTCATCCGTGATATGCGGAATGATCTGCACGGTCTTGCCGAGATAATCACCGCGGCGCTCTTTCATGATAACGGAGTAATAGATCTTTCCGGTCGTGATGTTACTGTCTTTGCTGACATACGCGTTGGTAAACCGCTCATAATGCCCCAGATCCAAATCCGTCTCGGCGCCGTCTTCCGTCACATAAACTTCCCCGTGCTGATACGGATTCATCGTGCCCGGATCGACATTCAGATAAGGATCACACTTAATGATCGTGGTCCGGAGCCCGCGTGCCTCCAGCAGCTTGCCGATCGACGCCGCAGCAATGCCTTTCCCTAAGCTGGAAACAACACCACCGGTTATAAAGATGAATTTAGACATGGACTTACAAGTTCCAAGAAACAATAACCAAACAAATTACAAACCACAGAAAATAAATCGCGTTTTGTACGTTTGCTTGTCATTTGTATTTTGTTAATTGTAATTTTTCTGGTTATTGTACCTTGATGTTTGGTTATTTCTTAACTATTTTTCCTTCCAACAAATATTTGCTTGTATTCTTCGGGATCTCAACGGGATATTTCCCGGTAAAGCAGGCATGACAAAAATCTTTGGAATCCTTCATCACCGACAGCATGCCCTCCAAGCTTAAATATTCCAAAGAATCCACATTAATGAATTTTGAAATCTCTTTGATCGATTTATTCGAGGCGATGAGCTCCCCCTTACTCGGAAAATCAATGCCGTAAAAACACGGAGATTTGATCGGTGGGCAGCTGATCCGCATATGGATTTCCTTGGGACCGACCTCGCGCAGCGCCTCGATCCGGTTGCGGCTCGTTGTGCCGCGGACGATCGAATCTTCCACCACCACGATCTTTTTTCCCTTAATGACATCGCGGATAGGGTTCAATTTTACCCGTACGCGAAAATCCCGCATAAACTGAGACGGCTGAATGAACGTACGGCCGATATAATGATTACGAATCATTCCTATTTCCAGCGGGAGGTTTAATTCCTGAGCGTACCCTATGGCGGCGTAATTCCCGGAATCCGGGATCGCCATGACCAGATCCGCGTCCCTAAACGGATGCTCTTTGGCGAGCTGCCTCCCCAAGCGCTTCCTCACCTCATAAACATTGTCCCCGAAAATATTGCTGTCCGGACGGGCGAAATAAACATTTTCAAAGATACAATGACTGCAATTCCCCTTGGCCTTACGCGGCAGATAACAGGATTCCATGTTGTTCCCACGGATAATAATGATCTCACCCGGTTCGATCTCACGAACAAATTTGGCTTTGATCAAATCCAGCGCGCAGCTTTCGCTGGCCAGAACATAAGTGCCGTCCAATTTTCCTAAACATAGCGGCCTAAAACCGTTCGGATCGCGCGCGCCCACAAGCGTATCTCCGACGAGAAATATCAAGGAATAAGCCCCCTGCAGCTGCGACAAGACATTTCTGAACCAGGCCTGCATATCGCCATTTTTGGTTTTTACCAGAAGATGCACGATCACTTCCGTGTCCATCGATGTCTGGAAGATCGAGCCTTCCTCTTCCAATTTCGCGTAGAGAGTTTCGGTGTTGGTGAGATTTCCGTTGTGGGCTACGGCAATGGGACGATTTTTGTGGGTGACCAAAAAAGGTTGGATATTTTTGTAATTGCTGGACCCCGTCGTGGAATAGCGGCAATGGCCGATGGCGACTTTCCCCTTCAGCCCTTCCATGGATTTCTCATCCAAGGCGTCGGCCACCAGTCCGGGATTTTTAACGATATGGATATTTCCGTCATAAGAAGCAATGCCGGCTGCTTCTTCACCGCGGTGCTGCAGCGCATAAAGCCCTAAGAAGGCAATCTTCGCTGCGTCCTCATGATTCGCAACACCAATGATCCCGCACATAAGTACCTCTTAAAAATATTAAGGTCCCCAGAACACCTAGTCACCATGTCACCAGTTTCTAAGAAATTTTTACTGATGACGTTGTGACCTGGTGACTTTGTGACTTCATATAATATTCCTGCAAAGACTGAACCGTAAAATCTTTGCCGGCGCTTGCTTCTATCCCGTTGACCGCTGCCCACGCGCCCTGCAGGGTGGTGATACAAGGAACGTTATGCAAAATCGCGGCGGAGCGGATGGCACGCATATCGGACTGGCTCTTCTTTCCCGAAGGCGTATTAATAATTAAGTTTATCTCATTTTTTTTGATGAATGTCAACAGGTTGTTTTTACCCTCGTCGTGTTTGTCGACCATCTCGACATTGACGCCGTTCGAGCGCAGGACTTTTGCCGTCCCCACGGTCGAAATAATAGAAAATTTCATGTCGGTCATTTTTTTCGCCAGAAAAACGATGTTCCGTTTATCTTCATCCTTAACGCTGATAAAGATCTTCCCGATACGCGGCAGGGCGGAATTGGCGGCGATCTGGGACTTGGCAAAAGCCTCGCCGAAGGTCGCCGCGATCCCCATGACCTCGCCGGTCGATTTCATCTCCGGTCCTAAAACAATATCCACACCGGAAAAACGCGAAAACGGCAGCACCGATTCCTTCACCGAAATATGTTTAAGATGATCCGCCGGCACTAATTTAAATTCGCTCAGTTTTCTACCGACCATGATCTTGGCCGCAATTTTTGCCAGCGGAGTCCCCGTGGCCTTGCTGACAAAAGGAACGGTCCGGGACGCCCGCGGATTGACCTCCAAAATATAAACCTTGCTGCCTTTAATGGCAAACTGAATGTTCAAAAGCCCCACCACGTGCAAGGCGAGCGCCATATCCGAGGTGTATTTTTTGATCTGCTCCAGAACTTCTTCGCGCAGCGTATGCGCCGGCAGCACGCACGCCGAGTCCCCGGAATGAATGCCGGCATTCTCAATATGTTCCATGATCCCGGCGACAAATGTTTCTTTTCCGTCACAGATCGCATCCACATCCACTTCCATGGCATCTTCGATGAATTTGTCGATCAAGATCGGATGCCCGCTGAAGACTTCCTTGGCCTCTTCAATAAAAGTCAGCAATGATTCCTGATCATACACAATGCGCATCGCCCGGCCGCCCAAGACATACGACGGGCGGGCCAAGACTGGATAACCGATCTTCGCCGCGATCTTCATCGCTTCCTTGGCCGAGGTGGCCGACCCGTTGTCCGGCTGGACCAAACCTAATTTATTCACCAACTTGGCGAACCGTTCACGGTTTTCGGCGAGATCGATCGAATCCACGCTCGTCCCGATGATCGGCACGCCCGCCTTTTTTAACCGGCGCGCCAAATTGAGAGGCGTCTGCCCGCCGAATTGCACAATCACACCATCCGGCTTTTCCACATCCATGATGTTCATCACATCTTCAAAGGTCAACGGTTCAAAATACAAACGGTCCGAAGTATCATAATCCGTCGAGACGGTCTCCGGATTGGAATTGACCATAATGGTTTCGTAACCCAATTCTTTTAAAGCGAACGCTGCATGACAGCAGCAGTAATCGAATTCGATGCCCTGTCCGATCCGGTTCGGTCCGCCGCCCAAGATCATGATTCTTTTGCGTTTCGTTTTGGAAACTAGCGCGCGCTTTTTATTTTGGATCACGGCCTCGTCTTCGGTCTCGTACGTGGAATAATAATACGGCGTATACGCCTCAAACTCCGCCGCACACGTATCCACCAGCTTGAAGGTCGCCACGATCCCCATTTTTTTCCGCAGCGCCCGCACGTCGACTTCGGTCATATTCATAATCTGGGCAAGCTGCGCGTCGCTAAAACCGTATTCCTTGGCTTGACGCAATATTTTCGCATCGAGCGTTTTATCCTTTTCAAAAGCCGCCAGCAAGACACGTTCGAAATCCACGATCTGCGCCAGCTGCGCGATGAACCACAGATCGATCTTGGTCAATTCGGCGACCGCTTCGACCGTCATGCCTTTTTGCAAAGCGTATTTGAGATAAAAGATCCGTGAGGCATTGGGCTCTATCAGCCGGGTCCGGATCTTGTCATCCGGGATCTCTTGATAATTGAGCTTATTGTCAAAACCGATGTGGCCGATCTCCAAGCCGCGCAGGCCTTTTTGCAAAGCTTCCTTGAACGTGCGGCCGATGGCCATGGTTTCCCCGACGGATTTCATGGAAATCCCTAAAATATCTTTGGCTTCCGGAAATTTCTCAAAAGTAAAGCGCGGGATCTTGACCACACAATAATCGATCGTGGGTTCGAACGAAGCCGGTGTCTCGCGGGTGATATCGTTACGGATCTCATCGAGCGAATACCCCACCGCCAGTTTCGCCGCGAATTTAGCAATAGGAAATCCCGTGGCTTTACTGGCCAAGGCCGAGCTGCGGGACACGCGCGGGTTCATTTCGATGACCACCATACGGCCGGTTTGCGGATTCACCGCGAACTGAATATTGGAACCGCCGGTCTCGACGCCGATTTCGCGGACAATGGCCAAAGCGGCATTGCGCATGGTCTGATATTCGCGATCGGTCAAAGTTTGCGCCGGCGCTACGGTGATGCTGTCGCCGGTGTGCACCCCCATAGGATCCATATTTTCGATCGAGCAGACGATCACCACATTGTCTTTGCTGTCCCGCATCACTTCCAGCTCATACTCTTTCCAGCCGACGATGGACTCTTCAATCAAAACCTCATGGATCATGCTGCTCTCAATACCAAGGGAAGCAACCCGCTCCAATTCTTCCGCATCATGGGCAATCCCGCCGCCGGTTCCGCCGAGCGTGAAGCTGGGACGTACGATCACCGGAAACCCGAGCTCAACGGCGACTTTCCGGGCCTCATCGAGGTTATGCGCAAAGCCGCTGCGCGGGACATCCAACCCTATTTTCAAAATGGCTTTCTTGAAACACTCCCGGTCCTCGGCCTTCTTGATCACGTCATAATTCGCGCCGAGCATTTTGACGTTATATTTTTCCAACACACCCCGCTCGCATAATTTCATCGCGATATTTAAAGCCGTCTGTCCGCCCAAGGTCGGTAAGATCGCGCAGGGGCGTTCTTTTTCAATAATATATTCCACAAATTCCGGCGTGAGCGGCTCGATATAGGTCGCGTCGGAAAATTCCGGGTCCGTCATGATCGTGGCCGGATTGGAATTGACCAAAACAATTTCATAACCTTCTTCCCGCAAGGCCTTACAAGCCTGCGTTCCGGAATAATCGAATTCACAGGCCTGACCGATGACAATCGGGCCGGAACCTAATAATAAGATTTTTTTGATATCCGTGCGCTTGGGCATATTAACATGTCACACAGTCACAATGTCACACGTCACAGGTAAAAACTTGAAACTACTTGTGACCTGGTGACCCTGTGACCCTGTGACCTTCCTGTTCCATCATCTTTATAAAATGCTTAAACAAATACTGCGCATCGTGCGGACCAGGCGCGGCTTCCGGATGATGCTGCACCGATAACAACGGGAACTTTTTGTGGCGCAGCCCTTCCACGGTCTGGTCATTGAGGTTCACGTCAATGATCTCGACTTCCCCGCTTTTAAAACTTTTGACATCCACGCAAAATCCGTGATTCTGCGACGTGATGCCGATACGGTTATCTAAAAGATCTTTCACCGGATGATTCGCGCCGTGATGACCGAATTTCAATTTATACGTTTGCCCGCCTAAGGCCAGCCCTAAGATCTGATGCCCCAGGCAAATCCCAAAGATGGGAAGATTTCCCAATAATTTTCGCACAGTCTCGATGACATAGGAAACAGCGGCCGGATCGCCGGGGCCGTTCGACAAGAATACTCCGTCGGGATTGATGGCAAAAATTTCTTCGGCCGAAGCCGTGGCCGGGAACACATGCACTTCACAACCGAGGCTTGCCAAAATACGCAAAATATTCCATTTGATCCCGCAATCGATGGCCGCGACCTTAAACCGCGGCCGGCTGCCGGCCGGCGAGACCGGCCAGACATACTTGGAGGAAGCGGTCACTGTCTTCACCCAATCCGCGCCTTCCATCGACGGAATATTTTTTATTTTTTGTGCCAAACTTTTCGAATCAAAATCTTCGGTGGAGAGCAAGGCCTTCATGGCGCCGCAAACCCGCAGGTGCCGGGTCAAGGCGCGGGTATCAACCCCTTCAATGGCCAGAATCTTATGCTGATTGAGATATTCGATGAGACTTTGGGTGGCGCGGTAATTGGAATGATAGCGACAAAATTCTTTGACCACAAAACCTTTGACGTGAACACCGCTCGATTCCGCATCTTCTTCGTTGACGCCGTAGTTGCCGATCAACGGGTAGGTCATGACAACGATCTGGCCGGCGTAGGAGGGGTCCGTGAGAATTTCTTGGTAGCCAGTCATGGCCGTGTTGAAGACAACTTCTCCGTCAGTTTCCCCAGTGATAGCGAGAGAACGGCCCAAAAAGCTAGACCCGTCCTCCAAATATAAAATCGCGTCTTTCATTTAATCCAAACGTCAGAGAAGTTACCTGGGCAAGGAATCGTCTACCAAAGGAAGTGGTAGAGCCTGGAACAATATAGCATTAAACACTTTTTTGTCAATCTGAATTTCGGCATGAAATTCGCCCGCAGGGCCGTGTCGCAACAAAATTGTACCGACGCGGGGTTAACCCCTGAGGGGTCAATCTGAATTTCGGCACGAAATTCATGTACTTTTAAATTCTGCCAATATTTGCTGAATTCTTTCGCGGCATTGTTTCGTCGGACAGTCATTGTACCCGATCGACAATCGCCGCCAAATGATGTCCTCTTTTGTCTGAGCCATTTCCGATTCAATCGCATAAACAACTTGGGCTTCGATGGCCGGGGAGCAGGAACACAAACAATTTTTCCACTGCGGATTTTTTTCCACCAATTTTAAGATCTGTTGATACCGGATACCGTACGTATTTTTTAAAATATCAACGGTCGCCTCATCCAGAGAACAATGCTGCGCGATTTCTTGCGAAGGAGCGTTTATCGCGCCGCTGCCGTAAAGATGAAACTGGCTCAGCGCCAATGGGATACGATTTCTTCTTAAAAACTGCAGGCAATCTTCCGCGATCTTGCGGTACGTCGTATATTTCCCCCCCATCACGAAGATAAGGCCGGAATACGTTTCCTCAATCACGTGCTTGCGCGAGACTTTGGCCGGAGCTCCTTCGTCATGCACCAACGGACGCAGCCCCGCAAAGGTCGTGATGATATTGTCCTTGCTCAAAGGCTTGTCCGGAAAAATCCGCTGCGCTTCCCTCAGCAGATAGTCCACATCCTCTTCCTTGACGCTTACCTGATTGGGAGAATCAAAATAATCGGTATCGGTTGTCCCAATCAGCGAATTGCCTTTCCAGGGAATAATAAAAAATATTCTTTTATCCTGCTGGCTGGACAGCAGGATCGCCTGCGGCGCCATTTGCCCGCGATAAACAAGGTGCACGCCCTTGGTGGTGCGGACCCGGGCCCGGGCCCGCGGATTATCCAACCGCAAAAAATGATTCGTCCACGGTCCAATGGCGCAAACGACCTTCTTCGCTTTAATTTCAAAGGTGTGCTCCGTCAAAACGTCCCGCGCCCGCACGCCGGTGACCTTGCCGTTACGTTTCAAAAAATTTGTCACCTCGACATAATTCGCCAAATGCGCCCCGAGATGATCCGCCATGAGGGCATTTTCCAGGCATACCCGCGCGTCATCCATCTGCGCATCATAATACATAACCCCGCCGACCAAATCCTCCTGTTTGATCCCCGGGACCAATCCTGTGATCTGCCGTACCGTTAAATAACGGTGCTTTTCGATCACGTACGCTCCGCTTAAAAAATCATACAGCCAAACGCCGATCCGCATCATCCACAAAGGCCGTGCGTCTTTTTTATAAACAGGGACAACAAATCCCAGGGGCTTCACTAAATACGGAACGGTTTTAAGCTGGATAAAACGTTCGTGCAGGGCTTCGTAGACGAGGTCAAATTCAAAATTTTCCAAATACCGGATACCGCCGTGGATCAGCTTGGTGGTCTTGGTCGAGGTCCCGCTGGCAAAATCTCCTTTGTCCACCAGGGCGACCTTCATCCCCGCACCGCTGGCCAAGTTGGCGATCGCGCAGCCGTTAATGCCGCCGCCGATCACCAAGAGATCATATTCTTTTTGAGAAAAACGTTTGATGTCACGGATCATAATAGCGTTGCTCGGTAAAGGCAACGAAGCCCGTTTCGTTATTCGGCAACGGTTATGAATCTAACTGCTTTACGTAACCATAGAACGATACGAACTTCGTACCCATAACCTTTATAACGTTGCCTTTCGAACAGCCTTCTTCCATCCGGCATAAAGCTGACTTCGCTTGGCAGCCGGCATATGCGGTTTAAAAATACGCTCGACTTTATGCAATCTCGCCAGATCTTTTTTCCCTTGCCATATCCCGAGCGTGACCCCGGCTAAATGCGCCGCTCCTTGAGCGGTCGATTCGCTGATCTTCGGACGGATAATTTTACAATTGAGCAGGTCCGCCTGAAATTGCATGAGAAAATCATTGTGCGTTGCCCCGCCGTCCACCTTCAGTTCTTTTATCGAAGCGCCGAATTCTTTTTGCATAATGTCAAAGACATCTTTGGTCTGATACGCAATCGCTTCCAAGGCCGCCCGGACAATATGCCGCACATTGGCCCCGCGCGTCAATCCCGCGATCACGCCCCGCGCCGCGCTGTCCCAATACGGAGCTCCGAGCCCGGTGAAGGCCGGAACAAAATACACGCCGTGCGTATCTTTGAGGCCGTGGATCATTTTTTCTGAATCGCTGGATTTCTGAAGCACGCGCAATTCATCGCGCAGCCACTGGATCGCTGCCCCGGCAATAAATACCGATCCTTCCAAGGCGTAAATCGGTTTTCCCCGGTCGTCGGCCGCCACCGTCGAGAGCAATCCGTTCTTCGAATAGATCAATTTTTTTCCGGTATTGAGAACGATGAAACATCCGGTCCCATACGTATTCTTGACCGTTCCCGGGGCGTAACATCCTTGACCGTACAACGCCGATTGTTGATCTCCCATGACCGCCGCGATCGGGATTCCGCCGGCAAGACCGGCCGCGCCGCGTGCCGTATGGCCGAAGATGAATCCCGAAGGACACGGCCGCGGCAAGATCGATGCGGGAATATTAAAAATTTTTACAAGCTCTTCATCCCAGCGCAATTTTCGGATATCAAAGATCAGCGTGCGAGAGGCATTGGTCACATCCGTGACATGCGCTGCCCCGCCAGTCAGTTTCCAGATCAGCCAGCTATCGATGGTGCCGAAGCAAATGTTTCCCTGCTGGGCCCGACGGCGTACGCCGGGAACATGGTCCAGGATCCACTGGATCTTGGTCCCGGAAAAATATGGATCTAAGACGAGACCGGTTCTGGTACGAAAAATATTTTCGAGGCGGCGGACTTTTAATTTTTGGCAAATATCCGCTGTCCGTCGGCATTGCCAGACAATGGCGCGGTGGACCGGCTTGGATGTTTTACGGTCCCAGAGGATCGTTGTTTCGCGTTGATTGGTGATCCCGATAGCGGAGATCTGCTGAGGTTGGACTTTGGCGCGGGTGAGCGCTTCGCGGATGACCGTGACGCAAGAAGCCCAGATCTCTTCAGCGTCATGCTCGACCCAGCCGGCTTGAGGATAATATTGTTTAAATTCTCGGTAGGCGCTGGTAATAATATTCCCGTAATGATCAAAAAGAAAGGCACGCGACCCGGTTGTTCCTTGATCAATGGCGAGGATATATTTTTTCATCAATTACTTGTGGTTGGACCGCTTCCGCTTTTTAATCCCTGTAAAAGGACGATCGACTTCTTAAAATTTTCTTCATCCTTGGCCTGTCCAAAAAGTTTAATGCTGTTCTGGGCATAGGTGATCGCCTGCTCTTTTTCTCCCCGGAAATGATAATTGAGCGCCAGCAGATAATTGACTTGACCATTGTTCGGCGCAACCGCCAGAGCAGCGCTCAAGGTATCAACGGCCTTATCATAACGCTGCAGATGCGTATAAGTTTCAGCTAAGAGCAGATAAGAACGCATATCTTCCCGATCGCGCTGAATAGCCGCATCCAATGTCTTGATGGCTGCCATATAATCGCCTTTTTGCAGAGTGCGCTTCGCCTGCTCCAGAAGCCTGTCAGTATTGATCGCGGGCCGGCTCGCCGTCGGTTGCGTTTCTTGACGGGCATTCTCCGGCGCTTGAGAGACCGGTTGCGTTGGTCCTCCGCATCCTACTAAAAATACACTTACCAAAACCAAAAAACAAATGTTCTTCATACGTCCTCCTACTTTTTTGCCTCGGCCATAAGGTACCGATGCACTCCTTCAGCCGCCGTACGTCCTTCATGAATCGCCCAGACGACCAAAGATTGTCCCCGACGCATATCTCCCGCCGCAAAAACACCCGGGATACTCGTCATCCGATTATTATCTGTTTTGACATTACCCCGTTCATCCAGGGCAACACCGAATTCTTCGATCATGCCTTTTTTGATCGGACCTAAAAATCCTAAAGCCAGCAAGACCAAATCTACCTCAACGGTAAACTCTGACCCGGCGATTTCCTTCATCGCGCTGCGGCCGGTGGCGGGATCTTTCGGACCGAATTCAAGACGCACCGCATGCAATTTCTTAACTTCCCCGTTCTCACCGCTGAAACTTTTTGTCATGACCGCATAATCCCGCTGACATCCTTCTTCATGGGACGTTGACTTTCGTTCCACAAAGGCCCATCCCGGCCAAGGATTATCCAAAGAACGTGCCTGCGGCGGCTTCGGCAGCAATTCAAAATTCATGACGACAGTCGCTCCTTGACGATTGGCCGTGCCGACACAATCCGAACCCGTGTCACCGCCACCGAGGACGACGACCTTTTTTCCTTCCGCAGAAATACGTTTTTCTAAATCTACCAGCTGACCCTTATTGATACGATTTTGTTGGGTAAGATAATCCATGGCAAAATAAATGCCTTTTAACTCTCGTCCCGGCATCGGAATATCGCGCGGCTGTTCCGCACCGCCGGCCAGTATAACGGCGTCGTACTTCTCCAACAATTCTTTCGCAGAAACATCGACCCCGATGTGCGTCTTTGTTTTAAATTTGACTCCCTCTTGCTCCATGCGGTCCAAGCGACGTTCGACGACCCATTTTTCCAATTTAAAATCCGGAATTCCTAAAGTTAAAAGACCGCCCAAGGCTTCATTCTTTTCATAGACCGTGACCTGATGCCCTGCCTTGTTCAACTCATCCGCGCAGGACAATCCCGCCGGGCCGGAACCCACCACCGCCGCTTTTTTTCCGCTGCGGTGTTTCGGCGGCAATGGTTTGACCCAGCCTTCTTTATAAGCTTTTTCGATGATAGAAACTTCAATATTCTTGATCGTTACGGCGGGTTCATTGATCGCGAGCACGCAGGCATTTTCGCACGGCGCCGGACAAACCCGGCCGGTAAATTCCGGAAAATTATTCGTTTTGTGCAGCCGCTCGATGGCCTCCTGCCAATTGTTACGGTACACCAGATCATTCCAATCCGGAATAATATTGCCGATGGGACATCCGGACTGACAAAAAGGAACGCCGCAGTCCATGCAGCGAGCGCCCTGTTTCTGCAATTCATCTTCGGGCATCTCGAGATAGAATTCTTTCCAGTGCTTAACGCGCTCGTCCGCAGGCTGCTTGGAAAAATCCTTCCTGCCATATTTCATGAAACCTTTGACATCACCCATATTAATCCTCTTAAAAAATCACATGAACACAATGTCACAACGTCACAAGTCGTTTTTAAGCTTTTACATGTGACATGTGACCCGGTGACTTTGTGGCATTTGTTTCGCCTTCCAACACCCGCCGATAATCCTGCGGATAAACTTTCACGAACTGACGCAGCGTCGCGGCCCACTCTTGCAGAACTTTTTTCGCGACCGTACTGCCGGTATGGCACGCGTGATTCTCGATCAACCGCTTTAATTCCGCAATATCATTTTCGCGCTCAACCGGAAACAGATCCACCATGCCCATGTTGCACAATTTGGGAAACTGTCCCTGGGCGTCCCATACGTAAACGATTCCGCCGCTCATCCCGGCGGCAAAATTGCGTCCCGTCGGGCCCAAAATAACCACCCGCCCACCGGTCATATACTCGCAGCCATGATCGCCGACCCCTTCCACCACCGCATGAGCGCCGCTGTTGCGGACCGCAAAACGTTCTCCGGCTAATCCGCGGAAATACGCCTCCCCCGCGATCGCCCCATACAGTACCACGTTGCCGACCAAAATATTTTCTTCCGGAACAAAGGTAGCCTTCTTAGGCGGATAGATGATCACTTTTCCGCCGGATAAACCTTTTCCGACATAATCATTCGCATCGCCTTCCAGAATTAAAGTAATACCGTGCGCCAAGAACGCACCAAAACTCTGCCCGGCAGACCCGTAAAACTTGATCTGGATCGTGTCGTCCGGCAGGCCGGCCAGCCCATACCGTCGGGCAATTTCCGAACTTAACATGGTCCCGACCGTCCGGTTGATGTTGCGAATGGGGCAATCAAACTTGACCGGTGTTTTATTATCAATCGCTTCCCGGCAGCTTTCAATCAACCGATTATCCAAGGCCTTGTCCAGACCGTGGTCTTGCCGCGCCACATGATGGATCGCCACATGCGGCGGCACGTCGGGTTTATGCAAAATATTGGTCAGATCAAGCCCCTTGGCCTTCCAATGCTCAACGACCTCCTGCGTGTCCAGCGCATCAACGCGGCCGACCATGTCTTCGAATTTACGAAAACCCAATTCCGCCATGATCTCGCGGACTTCTTCAGCAATGAAAGTAAAAAAATTCACCACGTGCTCGGGTTTGCCGGCAAATCTTTTACGCAACTCCGGATCTTGCGTGGCAATCCCCACCGAGCAGGTGTTTAAATGACACTTGCGCAAAAGAATACACCCCAACGATATCAGCGCAGAGGTGGAAAAACCAAATTCATCGGCCCCCAGCATCGCCGCGATCGCCACGTCGCGTCCGGTCTTCAATTGCCCGTCGGTCTGCACGCGGATACGGCCGCGTAAATCATTCATGACCAAAACTTGCTGCGTTTCGGCAATCCCCAATTCCATAGGAAGACCCGCGTGCTTGATCGATGTCTGCGGCGACGCACCGGTCCCGCCCTCAAATCCGCTGATGAGAACATGATCCGCTTTTCC
>Ga0155339_166_pt1 | contig 21425 bp, 19 predicted proteins | sample RifCSPhighO2_02_FD_106307 | JGI IMG/M metagenome (GOLD analysis project Ga0155339, IMG submission 106307) | Omnitrophica WOR_2 bacterium RIFCSPHIGHO2_02_FULL_48_11 | reverse complement strand
CGGCAAAAGAGATTTGGTATCGATTTTTGATCGTGGAAATGGCTATTTGTCCATCGGCAAATTGCATCGCCAGGCGTCGGTAGCGGTCATAAGAGAAGGATATTTTAGGGACGGTCATTTCAATCTTTTCCAAAGGAAAATTGGCCTCTTTGGTTTTTTCAAAAAGAAAATTTAGTTTGCCTTGCGCTTGGACAGTCCCGTTGGCGATTGAGCCGGATAAATTGAGGTTGGCTTGTTTAAAATTTTTGATCCGGTTGGTTCCCGCCGGGGCATTGTCTAAAGAGGTTGTCATCTCCCAGCTCGGGGGAGAAGCCAGCAGGATGTCCGCTTTGGCCGTGACCGGAAAGCCGTTCAAGTTAAAGTTCAGGCGGTCAACCTGCAATTTGGGGAATCTCATTCGCCCCTTGGCATCAATGTCAATGATGTCGATAGAGGGTTCTGCTGCCGGGGAAGTTTTGGGATTTGCGGAGCGGAGGATAAGTTTTTCAAGAAAGGAGGCCGGTTGTTTCTGCGAACGGCTGTTTAAGAAGGCGTGTCCTTTGAGTTGAATATTTCCGCTGTTGAGGTCTCCCCAGAAATTGGCATACGTTTTTTGACTGGTGAGCGTGCATTGATTGAGGAGCAGGCCATGCGATGTCAGGGCGCCGTTAAAATTAAGCTGTAACGGTTCCGGATCAGCGGAGCTGTACACTGCGCCTTTGCCCAGGAAATTTTCTCCTCTCAGCAAAAAATCAAAATTGACGACCAGGGGCACGGTAGCGGGTTCGATGCCTTTTGCCGGATCCAGGTGCGCTTTTTTGATGACCAGGTGGACGTCCGCGCGGGGCAGTTCCTGCAAGAGGGCAATAAGATAATTGGCGTTATCGTTAAGAAATTTCTGCCAGGCATCACTGGTCCCTTGGGGTTTATCAAGGAGAATGGTTGAAATGGCCAAGCGGCGTTCCCAGAGGATGTCCCAGATGGACATTTGCAGGGTCACCAGCGATGTTGCTAATGTAGAACTTTGGGCAGAAGTATCTTTGGGGGTCAGTGTGATGTCGGAGAGGAGGAAGTTGTTGGGAAAAACAAAGAAAATATTTTTTATGCCTATATCATAAGTGATAAAGACCGATGCCTTGTAAGCGATCTTTGTTTTGATGACATTGAGATAGATATTGAAAGCCACGCTGGCCGCTAAAAGGAAAGAGAGAATTAATAGCAGCCAGGTGCGGAGGCTAATAAGAAATTTCGGCAAGGATTTCGCTTCCATTATAAATGGTAATTTGATTGATCCGAACGACGGCGCGGTATTGTTTGTGGGTGGGGGAGCGGTACTGATAGTCTTTGGAGTTGCGAAAGACAAAGCTGACTTGCTGCAAGGTCACGATGTCGGTTTTCAGTTTCTCAAGCTGCTCGGTGTCATTGGTTTCTTGCGCGATCTTGTAAAGGTAGCCTAAGACAAAAATTTTAGCCTTGGAATCGGGATATTCCTTGAGGAATTGCGTGAAAATGGTGATCGCCTCCGGAAAATTAGAGATGTCGGCAAAATATTCTCCGGTGGCAAAGAGAGATGCTTCGCGAAAAGGCGAGCCTACATTATGGATGACGATGTCGCGAAACTGCATGTAGGCAAATTCCATTTGATGGGTCTTGGCGAAGTTTTTACCCAAGGCAAAACGCTGTGCGTCCTCGCCGGCATGGGCGTGGGGAGATAAAAGAACAAACAACAGAAGACTTATGAGCGATTTATATTTCATGACTCTATTATACTCAGTTATAAAGGGGATTCAATAATATCTCTCATTAATTTCAAAGTTTACCTTCCCGGGGTCAAAAATAATACTTGACAAAAATGTAAAATGTTTTATATTTACTATGTTGATTCATTTAGTAATGATTGAAAGGAAAGCACATATATGAAAATTTCAGCCAAGACAGAATATGCTTGTCAGGCACTTCTCGAGTTAGCTCTGCACTGGCCTAAGGTAGAGCCGGTACAGATTAATACCATTGCCGATAAGCATAAAATTTCACTTAAATTTTTACCGCACATTCTTTTGCAGTTGAAGCAGTTTGGTTATGTCGAGAGTTCGCGGGGACAAAAGGGAGGCTATCTGTTAGCCAAGTCTCCAAAGGAAATCAGCTTGGTGGACGTCGTGACACATTTTAATGATCTCAAGATCAAGGGACCTGTTCAAAGGTCTAAAGGAAAGGTGGGGAATGTCTTGGCGGCTATTTGGGAGGAAACTGATCAGGTGCTTTTGAATCATCTAAAAAATATCAATTTTGAAGATATTGCGCAGCGAGAGCGAAAATTAACCAAAATACCAATGTACACGATCTGATATGGAAATTTTAATTTTTATTTTAGCGGCGTTCTTTGCAATTAATATGGGAGCTTCAAGCTTTGCCGCTTCCTTGTCAACCGCCGTGGGCAGCAAGGCAATCACGAGACGCAACGCGTGGTTTCTCTATATTGTCCTGATCGTTCTCGGTGCGGTGCTCCTGGGGCAAGAGGTGTCAGCAACGTTAAGCAAGGGGATCATCCCGACAAATTTTCTTAACGCCTACTCGGTGGCGATCATTATATTTTCGGCGACCTTAAGTTTATTTACCGCCAACCTCATGCATATTCCGCAATCAACATCATTGTCAACGATAGCGGCTATTTGCGGCGTGGGGATGTTTTATCATCATGTTAATTGGGGGAAGATTCAGTATCTCGCGATTTGTTGGATACTCTCAACGTTGGTAGCATTTGTTTTAATCTATGCTTTAACGCTGTATGTTTATCCCCCGCGGAAAATAAATTTTTGGATCTATGAAAAGGTCGTGCATCATCATAAACGCTTGAAATGGTTCGTCATTTTAACGAGCGGGTATAATGTTTTTTCGCAAGGAACGAATAACGTAGCGAATGTTGTCGGTCCTTTAGCAGGGGCGGGGATGCTGGATACAATGACAGGGCTGTGGGTTATGGGGATCATTTTCGGACTTGGCGGGCTTGCCTTTACCGGGCCGTTACAAACAACCAGTGAGAAGATCGTTCCCTTGGGACTGCTTACCGCCACGATCATCAATTTTGTGAGCGGATCGATTACCTTAGGGGCTTCCGCGTTAGGAATTCCGCAGCCGGCAGTGATCATTTATACGATGGCCGTATTTGCTATCGGGCTTATCAAGGACGGGAAAGAAACAACCATCAAGAACCCGGTAACAAAAAAAACTTTTTTTACTTGGTGTATTAATCCGGTCGTAACGGTGTGTATCAGTTATTTATTGTCCATGATTTTTTTAAAATAAAGTGAGGTTAACTTATGAGTTTTTCTAAGACAATTATCAATGATGTCACCGAACTTATCGGGCAGACACCGCTGATCCGTTTGCATCGCATTCCCCCTAAAGGAATTGAGATTTTAGGGAAATTGGAATCCTATAATCCCGGCGGAAGCGTCAAAGACCGTCCCTGCTTGGCCATGATTGAAGAGGCCGAGCGCAAAGGAGTTTTAAAGAAAGGGGCCACGATTATTGAGCCCACGAGCGGGAATACTGGCATCGGTCTTGCGATGATTTGCGCGGTGAAAGGGTATCGGTGCGTTCTTACAATGCCGGAGGCCATGAGCCTGGAACGGATTTACCTCTTGCGGCTTTACGGAGCCGAAGTTGTTTTGACCCCGGCCCGGGATGGGATTTTGGGAGCAATCAAAAAAAGCGAAGAGCTCGCTAAGAAAATTTCTAACAGCTTTATTCCGCATCAATTTGAAAATAAAGCAAACGTGGAAAGCCACCGCGGGACAACAGCCTTGGAGATTTTGGAGGCCTGCCATGGCAAGCTGGACGCTTTTGTTGCTGGCGTGGGGACCGGCGGAACGATCACCGGAACGGGAGAAGTGTTGAAAGAAAGAATCCCCCATGTTAAAATCGTCGCCGTTGAACCGCAGGCCAGTGCTGTCCTTTCCGGTCAGCCTGCCGGGCGGCATAATATTCAAGGGATCGGGGCCGGGTTTATCCCGAAAATTCTCAACCGCAAGATCATTGATGAGATTATTCCGGTTTCCGACAAAGATGCCTTTGCTATGTCCCGCCGCTTGGGTAAAGAAGAAGGTTTAAGCGTGGGGATTTCCAGCGGCGCGGCAGTTGTGGCAGCGTTAAAAATAGCTGAGCAATTAAAGGAAGGTGCGAGAATCGTCGTGATCCTTTGCGACACAGGGGAACGATATTTTTCTATGGAACAATATTTTGAGGCGTAGAAACAGATGAAAGAAAAAATTCAAAATTTGTTGGAGAAATTTAAAGGTAAATCGTCTGAAGAGATCATCCAGCTGAGTTTTGCGGAATTCGGCAGCCGGGTGAACTTTGCGACCAGCCTAGGGGAAGAAGACCAGGTGATCACCGACATGATCGCGAAAGCCGCACCGCAGATCGAAATTTTTACGCTGGATACCGGGCGGCTTTTTCCGGAAACCTATGAACTGATCGCTAAAACCCAAAAACGCTATCCGCTCAATTTTAAGATTTATTATCCTGACACAAAAGCGGTTGAGGCGATGGTCCAGGCGAAAGGGATCAATCTTTTCTATGAAAGTGTGGAAAATCGCAAACTCTGCTGCGGTGTGCGTAAGGTGGAACCGCTGCGCCGCGCCTTGGCCAATGTTGATGCCTGGATGACGGGGTTACGCCGTGAACAGGCGGTCACGCGCAGCAATTTGGAAACGGTCGAGTGGGATGAGGCCAATCAAAAAATTAAGATTAATCCGCTGGCGGATTGGACACTGCAACAAGTTCATGAATACATTAAAAAAAATAAAGTGGATATCAATCCGCTGCATGCTCAGGGCTTTATCAGCATCGGCTGCTCGCCGTGTACGCGGGCCGTTAATCCGGGAGAAGATATCCGCGCCGGGCGTTGGTGGTGGGAACAGCCCGACCAGAAAGAGTGCGGGCTTCACAATAATCCGAAATGGAAGAAAAAGAAGGATTAAAGGATTAGAGGATTAAAGGATTTTGGTGTTCACTTTAATCCTCAAGTTCCCAATTCCTTAACTCCTAATATCGAAATGAACAAACCATTTGATAAATTGGATTCTCTTGAGGCCCAGAGCGTTTTTATTTTGCGCGAGGCATACCGCGAATTTAAAAATTTGGCGATGCTGTGGTCCATCGGCAAAGACAGCACAGTCCTGCTGTGGCTGGCGCGCAAGGCCTTTTTCGGCCATGTGCCGTTTCCTCTGGTGCACATTGATACGCATTATAAAATTCCGGAAATGATCCAGTACCGGGATAAACTCGCACTCGAATGGAATTTGAACATGGTCTACGGCGAGAACGCCCAGGCGCTCAAGGAAAAACGGACCTATCCGGACGGCGCGATCGACCGGATCGCCTGCTGCAAATTATTAAAGACCGAGGCGCTCAAGCACACCCTGGCCGGGACTTGGCCGCGGTACCGGTTGAACCATTCTACAAAAAAATATGAAGTGGATGCCAACACCGAACCTTACACGGGTGTCATCGTCGGGGCGCGGGCAGACGAAGAGGGGAGCCGTTCCAAAGAACGGTATTTTTCACCGCGCGATCGCAACAGCGATTGGGATGTCGGCGATCAGCCGCCGGAGTTGTGGAATCAATTTAAAACCGATTTTGCTCCGGGAACGCATTTGCGCATCCATCCGCTCTTGGATTGGACCGAGCTGAATATCTGGGAATATATTGAACGGGAAAAAATTCCCGTGGTGAGTTTGTATTTTGACAAAGGCGACGGAAAAAGATACCGTTCACTCGGATGTTATCCTTGCACGTTCCCGGTGGAATCCACCGCCAAGAGCGTGCATGATATCGTTGAAGAATTGCGCACCGGGAAATTTAAAAATGTCGCCGAACGTTCCGGCCGCGCCCAGGATAAAGAAGACGGCGGCGGTTTGGAAACGTTGCGCAAAGAAGGGTACATGTGATGGAAAAGCAACGGGAACAAATGAACGTTGTGATCGTCGGCCACGTCGACCATGGCAAGAGCACTCTCGTGGGACGGCTTTTGGCTGATACCGGATCGCTGCCGGAAGGAAAACTGGAAGCGGTGAAGGCTAATTGCGCCCGGACGGCCCGGCCGTTTGAATATGCCTTTTTGCTCGATGCGCTCAAGGATGAACAGGCGCAAGGGATCACGATCGATACGGCCCGCAGTTTTTTTAAATCACAAAAACGCGATTACATCATCATCGATGCGCCGGGGCATATTGAATTTTTAAAAAATATGATCTCGGGGGCGGCGCGGGCTGAGGCAGCGCTCCTGGTCATTGACGCGCACGAAGGCATTAAGGAGAATTCGAAGCGTCACGGTTACATGATGTCATTTTTGGGGATCAAAAATGTCACGGTGTGCGTGAACAAGATGGATCTGGTGAAATACAGTAAAGATGTATTTGAGCAGATCAAAAGTGAATACACAAAATTCCTCAAGGAAGTAAATCTGGAGGCTGCCAATTTTATCCCGATCGCCGCGCGGGAAGGCGATAACATGGTTTCGTTATCGAAAAATATGCCGTGGTATAAAGGCGAGTCTGTTTTAGAAGCCTTGGACAGTTTTAAAAAAGCCCCGCCCAAATCCGAGCAGCCGTTCCGGATGCCGGTGCAGGATATTTATAAATTTACCGCGGAAGGCGATGACCGCCGGATCTTTGCCGGCCGCGTCGAATCCGGTACGATCTCGGTAGGCGAAGAGGTCGTTTTTTTGCCTTCCAACAAACGTTCCAGGGTTTCTAGCATAGAGGCCTTTAACCGGCCGAAGCAGACTGAAAGCTTTGCCGGGCAGAGTGCCGGGGTCTGTTTAGAAACGCAGATCTATGTGCGCCCGGGCGAGGTCATGTGCCGGGCCAGCGGCAATGACCCTTTGCCTCATGCCAGCACCAAATTCCGCGCCAATATTTTTTGGATGGGCAAGCAGCCCTTGGTCAAGGGGAAGACGTATAAGTTGAAAATCACCACGCAACAGGTTCCGGTGATCTTATCGGAAATCGTCAATGTTATGAACGCAGCCGAGCTGGCCAGTGTGGCCAAACCGCATGTGGACCGCCATGAAGTTGCGGAGTGCGTTTTTGAAACGATGAAACCGGTGGCCTTTGACACGGTTGACATCATTGCCGAAATGGGTCGGTTCGTGATCGTCGATAATTATGAAATTTCCGGCGGGGGAATTATCTCGGCGCCGATTTTTGATGAAGAGTCGTTCTTGCGCGAACATATCCGTAAGCGGGATGAGAATTGGGTGAGAAGCGGAATAACGCCGGAAAAGCGTGCCGTTAAATATGACCATAAGTCAGCCTGGATCATCATTGCCGGTCCGGTTGATACGGGAAAACAACGAATCGCCAAAGCCCTTGAAGAAAAACTCGTTGAGATGGGGAAATTTACTTACTTTTTGGGCGTTTCCAATGATCTTTTGGCGGCGGAAGATAATTTAAAAAATATGTTATTTAGAAAATATGAATCCATTATGCAGCTGGGCGAGCTGGCGCATGTCTTGACCGATGCTGGATTGATCCTCATAAGCAGCATTACCAACATCGATGACGAAGAATTGGATCGGCTTAAGGCGCTCAACCGTCCTAATAAGACCCTGGTGGTCAACGTTGGCGAGAACCGGTTCGCTGAGGGTAAGGTTGATCTTAATCTCATTGAAAATGAAGCCACGCCTGCCGCCATTGATAAAATCGTCAATCTTCTCATCAAATCCGTAGTCCTCGATGCAGAGTATTTCATTTAATTTTAAGAAAGTTTCTTAAATTCATCTTGACCCACGGTAAAGCTTACTCTATTCTAATTTCAATGATGCCAACAATGAAAAATAATTTTTCCATTTTAAAGATTATTCTGTTTCTGTTCTTCTTTATCTCCGGATTTTGCAGTCTGCTTTACCAAATCGTTTGGATCCGTCTGGCCTATGCCACTTTTGGCGTTATAACTCCTGTTTTATCGGTTGTCATTTCTGTCTTTATGTTAGGGCTCTCGTTGGGGTCATGGTTTGGCGGTAAATGGATTGATGCTGTCCAAAGAAAATCGAATTTCTCACCGCTTTTTTTATATGCGTTAACCGAGTTATTTATTGGTTTTAGCCCCCTTATTGTTCCACAACTTTTTTCCTTTGGAGAGCAAAATCTTCTCAGCATCGGGGAGATGAATTCTGCAACATATCTATTTTTTTCTGGCTTTATTTTGGCCATTTCAATACTGCCCTGGTGCATTTTTATGGGATTCACATTTCCGTTCATGATGGCCTTTATCCAAAGAATAAGTTTTAAAAATAAAGATAGCTTTAGCTATCTTTATTTCGCGAACGTTATCGGCGCGATGGCGGGAACTTTGCTCACGGCGCTGGTGTTAATTGAATCATTGGGTTTTTCACGTACCTTGTGGATTGGCGCTTGTCTGAATTTCACCGTTGCTATTATCAGTTTCATTTTAACCGTACGGTATCCAATTACACAATTGGCCGCACCTCAGCCACTTGCTCATGAACCAATAGATTCCCCAAGTATTCAGCGCAAAGAATCATTAGAGATTTATTCCATCCTTTTTATGACGGGATTTCTTTCCATGGCGATGGAGGTGGTTTGGACTAGGGCGTTCACCCCGGTCATGGGAACTTTAACGTATTCGTTTGCGTCCCTTTTAGCGGTTTATTTACTGGCGACCTGGATTGGATCGTTCGTTTACCGACGGCATTTAAAAATGAAAACCATTGTGCCGCTCTCCTGGCTTTTAGCCTATTTGTCTATTTTTTCTTTTTTACCCATTGTGTTGAATGACCCCAGAATAGGGATGGGGATCCCACGTAGTCTTATCAGTATTTTCCCATACTGTGCGGTCTTGGGATATTTAACACCCAACTTAATTGATCATTATTCATCAGGTCAGCCAATGCGAGCGGGCAAGGTTTATGCCTACAACATTGTAGGATGCATTTTAGGCCCCCTCATCGCATCTTACATCCTTTTACCCGTGCTGGGGGTCAGGTTATCCTTGCTGGTTTTGGCTATGCCGATTCTATTATTTTTTTTAACTCGGCTAAAGGAAGCCAATATTCAAAGCTCACCATTAATCGCTATGGCTTTTATTTCTTTACTGCTGCTTTTTTGTGCAAGCTTTGTCAATCTGAGTTATGAGGATATTTATGAACGATCCGAAGTCGGCGTTGTCCGACGGGATTACGCAGCCACAGTTATCTCGGCCGGTGAAGGAATGCGGAAACAACTTCTTATCAACGGAATTGGGATCACCAGTTTAACACCCATAACCAAAATAATGGCGCATCTGCCATTATCGCTATATCCCGGTAAACCCGCCTCCACACTCGTCATATGTTTTGGCATGGGGACAACTTACCGCTCTTTGTTAAGCTGGGATATTGAGACCAACGCCGTTGAACTTGTTCCCAGTGTACGGGATGCATTTGAATACTATTTTGATGACGCTCCATTTCTGCTTAATCACCCCAAAGGTAAAATTATCATTGATGATGGAAGGCGTTTTTTGAAGCGGACTAATAAACGCTTTGATGTAATTACTTTAGATCCGCCTCCCCCCGTAGAGGCAGCCGGATCAAGTTTGCTTTATTCAGAACAGTTCTATGCTATCGCCAAGTCACATTTAACACTGAATGGCGTTTTACAGCAATGGTTTCCAGGAGGAGAATTGAGCATTTTACAAGCGGTTTCCCGGTCTATTCATAATTCGTTCCCATATGTTAAAGTTTTTTATTCAATTGAAGGGTGGGGGTATCATTTTCTTGCCTCCCAACACCCGATTCAAATCCCAACCATTGAAGAATTCATAGCTAGAATGCCGGAAACAGCGCGTAAGGACCTACGCGAGTGGTACGGAGAAACACCTCTAGAAATCATCGTAAAAGAAATCCTCAATAAAGAAATTCCTATTTCTGCCATTTTAAACAACGATCCGCAAATCCGCATCACGGATGACATTCCCTATAATGAGTATTATTTATTAAGACGGCTTCGTTAAGATTTCACGCTCAATATCAGGTTAAGGAATTTGAAAGGCCCTGACTGGATGTCGCAGGGCCTTTTTAATTGGGAATTCTATTGCGGGAAACGGAATATAAGCTATGATATTCAGGAATTCAATAAGTTACAGAAAAGCGTCCTATGCACATCCTGCTCACCAATGATGATGGAATTTATGCGGAAGGGATTTATGCCCTGTACGCAGAATTGACGAAAATCGCAAAAGTGACGGTCGTTGCTCCGGAATCAGAAAAAAGTTCGGTCGGCCACGCCATCACCTTGGCGCATCCGATCTGGTTCAAGAAGGTGCGGCGCAAGGGCAAACCTTTCGGTTATGCGGTTGCCGGAACACCAGCGGATTGCGTTAAATTCGGGGTAAGCGTGCTTTTAAAGCAGAAACCGGATTTGGTGATTTCGGGCATTAATCTCGGCGCCAACGACGGCTGCAGCGTTTTTTATTCCGGAACAGTCGCCGGGGCGAGAGAAGGCGCAATTTTCGGCATTCCTTCCATGGCGATCTCGTTAGGGACCTTTACCGATCCTGATTTTTCTTATGCCGCGAAAATAGGCGCCAAGCTGGCCAAGTCTTTAGCAAAAAAAAGAGTGCCGGCCGGGACTTTCTTAAATGTGAATGTTCCTTCTTCCCCCGCATCCCGGATCAAAGGAATCAAAGCCACCCGGCAAGGGATGGAGCCTATCCACAGCACTTTCCATAAACGCATTGATCCGCATGACAGGCATTATTACTGGATGAGCGGCAAAACACCTCCCAGTGAAAAAGATCTAGGTATAGATACGTATGCCTTAAGCAAGCAATTTGTGACAGTGACACCTATCCATTGCGACTTCACGGATTACGCTTTTCTCACTGAACTCGCCGGATGGAAAATATAAATTTTTGATTACATTTTTACAAAATGGCTATAAAATAAGGTAAATCCAACTTCCCGAACAGGTTAGGCCATGATTCTCTCGGAGCAAATCTTAAAAGCTAAAATCCTTATCGTTGATGACCAAAAGCTGCACACTTTTTTTCTTGAAAAAATTCTTAAAAAAGAAGGGTATGAAAACATTGAATGCGTCACGGAGGCCAAAAGGGCTATCTCGGTCTGCCATGATTTCCAGCCGGACATTATTCTGCTGGATTTGATCATGCCGATTGTTGACGGATTCCAAGTTTTGGAGCAATTGAAAGACGATAGAAAAGATAATTATCTGCCGATATTGGCGCTTTCGGAGGAGAAAAGTTCGGAAATGCGTCACCGCGCCTTGGAGGCCGGGGTCACGGATTTTTTGAGCAAACCTTATGAGAGTGCCGAGGTCTTGATGCGTATCCGCAACATGATCGAGACCCGGATCCTGCACCAGGAGGTCAAAAATCAGAATAAATTGCTGGAAATCAAAGTTCAAGAGCGTACTCAGGAACTCAATGATTCCCGGCTGGATATTATCCGCCGTCTGGCGCAGGCCGCCGAGTGTCGCGACAATGACACAGGCCTGCACATTATCCGCATGAGCCATTATTGTGTGGTTTTAGGGGAGGCTTTGGGGCTGGGAACAAAACAGTGCGAGTTGATCCTTAACGCGAGCCCTTTGCATGATATCGGCAAGATCGGGATCCCCGACAGTATTTTATTAAAACCCGGCAAGCTGACCCCGGAAGAATTTGAAGTCATGAAAACCCACACCACGATCGGGGCACGGTTATTGGCCGGGAGCAATTCGGAGATCATGAAAATGGCGGAAATGATTGCTCTGACGCATCATGAGAAATGGGACGGCACAGGCTATCCACGCAAACTGGCCGGGGACCAAATCCCTTTGATAGGTCAGGTCTGCAGTGTTTGTGACGTGTTTGATGCCTTGACCTCCAAGCGGCCTTATAAAAAGGCTTGGTCGGTGGAGCATGCGGTTGAGGAAATCGTTTCGCTGAAGGGGAAGCATTTTAATGCCAGTTTAGTTGACGCGTTCGTCGAAATTTTAACGGAAATTAAGAAAATCAAAAGAGAATACACCGAAAAAGACGCAGAGGCATGAACAAAAATAAATTTGTCCCCACTATCCCTGTCCTAGACCTTGAACAGAACCGTGAGATGCTGACGGATTTCATCGCCGAGGCCCTCAAGCATCTGCTCAACGCCAAGAACTCCATTCTTGTCCTCGATACCGTTCCGGATGACCGTGAGTCGGTCGATAATATTTTTAAAACTTTTCACACCATCAAAGGGTTGGCAGACTTTTTGAATCTTGATGATATCCAGTCTTTGACGTATGAGGCCGAAACTTTGCTGGATATGATTCGCAAAAATGCCGTCAAAATGAATGAGCCGGTAGCACAGCTTACGTCCCAGACCATTGACGGTTTGCATAAGCTGATCGAGCTGCTTAATGAGCAGGTGATGCATAATGGCCAGCTGCAGAGTCCGTATTATGACGTGGGAAATCTTGTGCAGTCGCTCAAAGAAGTGACCGTGAAGGCCTCGGCCAAGCTTGCCGGACCGTCGGGAGAGTTTCAGCGGGATATCCCGACGATCAGCGCGGAAGGGGCACGCCCTGACCGGCCGGTCGGAAGTTCGCCAGGCGCGGCTACCCCAGGCACGGATCAGACGGCTTTGGAAAAAGTGTCGGTGGAGTTGGAAGAAACCCGGAGGGAGCTGGAACGCGCTCAAGGAAAATTGGCGGAACGCCAGCGCGAAATCATTAAAGAACGTGAATTGGCGATCAAATTGACCCAGCAAGCCCAGGCCACGGCCCGTGCTAAGAGTGAATATTTGGCAACCATGGCCCATGAGATTCGAACCCTGATCAACGCGATCTTGGGTTTTGCCAATTTGGTCAAGAACGGTTCTTTGGCGCCTAAGCAGCGGGATCATCTGGAAACAGTTATCTTAAGCGGTAATCTTCTTTTAGGTATCGTGAATGATATTTTAGATTTCTCCAAGGTGGAAGTTGGCAAGCTGCAATTAGAAAAAATTAATTTTTCGCTCGAACCGATCGTGGAAGAGACTTTTAAAATTATCCGTTCCCGTCTCAACGGAAAACCGATCAATCTTTTTTATGAAATTGAAGAAAATGTGCCGCGCAATTTGTTGGGGGACCCGACGCGCATGAAGCAGATTTTCCTCAACTTGCTCGATAACGCGATTAAATTTACCGAAAAAGGAGAGATCGGCCTGACGATCCAATGCCAGGAATCCACCGCGTCTCTCACCAAAGGGAAAAAGCTAAAAACGATCCAATTTATCATTGAAGACACGGGGATCGGTATTCCGCAGGACCGTAAGAATGCCATTTTTGAATCGTTTACGCAGGCCGACAGCTCAACGACACGCCTCTACGGGGGGTCTGGACTAGGGTTGGCCTTGTGCCGGAATTACGTTGAAGCCATGGGCGGGAAAATTGCCGTTGAGTCGGTCATCGGCAAGGGAAGCAGATTTGTTTTTACCATTGATTTTGAGGCGGGGGAGACGACTGCTTCTTCGGTCCGAGACATCAGTGCTAACTTACGCGGGAAGAAAGCCGTGATTGTCGAGAGTCATGAAAAATCACAAAAAAGCCTGCGGGCGTTATGCCGTAAATATGAGCTGAATGTTGTCCAGGCTGTCAAAACCCCGCAGGAAGTTTTAGAGCTGCTTTTGGTGCAGAAAACCAAAGTTTTGCCGGATATTATATTTATCGATATGATTTTGCCGGAGAACGGTGCTATGATGTTGGCTTCTAAGATACATCAGGACAATCATTATCAAGGCATTAAGCTGATAGCTATCTCGCCGGATGTCAGGATGAACATCGCGGACAAAGTCTATAAGCAAGGGTTTGACGATTTTCTTGCCAAGCCGTTTATCCCGGTTGAGTTCGTCAATGTTTTAGAAAGCGTCTTGGGCCATAAACCTCGAGGGCAACAGAGCATTTCCCGGGATGCTCTGGAAAAAATTTCCTGCGAAGGGCTTCGTGTTCTGGTGGTGGAAGACAGTCTCCCTAATCAGGAATTGTTAAAAGTGCATTTGGAATCGTTGGGGTGCGCCGCGGAGTTCGTGGGGAATGGGCAAGAGGCCGTCGAGAAAATCAAAAACAATAAATACGATATTTGTTTTATGGATCTGCAAATGCCGGTCATGGGAGGACTGGAGGCCGCACAAGTCATCCGGACGCAATTAAAACAGAATGTGCCCATTGTTGCCTTAACGGCGGCCGCTCAGGAGGAAGAACAGGAAAAATGTTTGAAGGCCGGGATGAATGATTATTTGCCGAAACCTTTTGATCTTTCCGAATTAAAGGCAAAGATCATCCGTTCTACAAAAATGTAAATCAAGAGGATCAGGGATATGGTTAATGAAAAATTAAAAATACTTATCGTTGATGATTCGGATTTGGAGCGAGAACTTCTCATGGAAGTGCTGCGGGGGACCGGTATAAAAAATGATTTTTTAGAAGCCCGTACCGGAGAAGAGGCGATTGAGGTGCTGGGCTCTCGTTACAAAGAGATCGGTCTTATCCTTTTGGATTGGCAGATGCCGAAAATGTCAGGCATGGAATTTATGACCGCGGTCGTTAAAGTTCCGCAAGTGGCCGGCAAACCGATCATTATGGTGACGGCTTCGGGCACGGAAGAAAACAAGAAGAAAGCCGCGACGACGAATCCGAATCTGGCCGGGTATATTGTCAAGCCTTATACGCCGGAGTCTTTGGTCAGTGCGATTAAGAAATATGTTTAACAACGAGCCGGCGTAAGAATTATGGGAAAACAAAATCCAGAACTGGAACAGTTTGCCAATCTGCTGGTCCAGGGAGTCAAAGGACTTTTTAAAGAAAGGGGAGAGATCAGTTTTTCTAAAGAACCCGTTTTGAAACGTCAGCAGATCACGGAATATGAAGGGCGTATGCGTGTGGACGGGATGATAAAATTTGACAATGAGCCCACTTATGTCGCCGCAGTCAATTATTACGCCAGCGCCGTTGAAATGCAGAAGAAAAAAGCCTTGGGGACCTTGGTGGTTTATGTGCAGCAGGAGTATGTGCCGAAACTGATCCGGTCATTGCAATATCCGGCCATTGACGATGAGGACGAAAAGGCGATGCTTGATTCTATCGGGACGTTAGGAAATATTATCGCGGGCCGTTTCAAATCCGAAGTGTCCGCGGCTGGATACATTGAATTGGAGATGTCTGCCTTTAATACTTTTCGCAATAGTGCCCCTACGGGTATAGAATTTTGTTTTAGTGAATATGAGCTATTTGAGGCGGCCTTTGATTTAGAAGGCAAAAAACGTTTGGTGATTGATTTGAGTATGGGAGTTGTCCCTAAGCGGCGTTAGTTTTCTAGAAATATAAAGGACAGGCATGGAAAATAAAAAATTATTGGTTGATCTTGCTCAAAACAGCAGCAGTCTGCATATTACGCCGCAAATTTATCTTCGCATCTTGCAGAAGGCCATCGATCAAACTTCGCAGGATATCAAAGACATGGAATCGGCGCTGCCGATCAGCGACTATCCAAAAGTGCAGACGATTACTCATAAACTAATAGGGGATTATGAGAATTTAAGAATTACGATGCTGTCATCACTTGCCAGACAGATGAATGTCATGGTGAAGGCGCAGCAGGATACTGAGAAAATTGTTTTACTGCTTAATGATTTTGTGACTTATTTTGAACAGCTCAGACAATTTGTGGCGAAATCAAAGACGACCTAAGGAGAAAATACGTGAGCGAAATCACTATTGATTACAATAATATCAGCCAGCAGCTGAAGATCAGGCCGGAAATTCTTAAGAAATTGATCAAAAGCTTTTCCCTGGCGCTGTTGGATAAAATGAAAATTTTAGAAACGGCCCTCGCCAGCAACGATGCCACCCAGATGCGGGCCGTCTTGCATGAAATCAAGGGGACCGCCGGCAATCTGCGGTTGTCGACGATCTGCACCGCCGAGAATGTGATGCATGAAGCCGTCAAGGGGGGAGAGAAGAAAGAAAAATTGGCTGAATACTTGAAAGTGTTACAAGAACGCGTAGCAGAACTTCAACAGTATACCGCTAAACAGGAGATATGATATGTATCGTATTCTCATTGTCGATGACAATTTTGAAAACCGCCAGCTATTAGCCGAAATTCTACGCGAGATCGCAGAATGCGATTTTGCCGCCAACGGTTTGGAAGCGGTGAATGCCTACAATTTGTCGATCAAAAAGAATCCGTATAACCTTATTCTTTTGGATATTGAAATGCCGGGGATCAATGGATTGGAAATTTTGAAAAAGATTCGCGAAAGCGAGAAAACAGCCGGGATCCGCTTGGGAGAAGGTGTTCCCATCATCATTGTCACGGCTTATGAAAAACGATTTTTGGAGGCCTTTAATTACGGATGTGATGATTATGTGCTCAAGCCCATTGATCCGGATATTTTGGTTAAGAAAATTGAACAAAAGATGCGCATTTAAAAAGCACACCTTCGGGCGAGTCGTTTCTTATTGCAAAGATTCGTGCCGTATAATATAATCGCAGTGTTTTTAAAAAAATAAAATTATACCGAGGAGTTCTCATGGACGAGAAAATCAAGCTCAGCATCGATGGAAAAACTTACGAATTCCCGGTTATTGTAGGTTCGGAGAACGAAAAAGCCATTGATATTTCCAAATTGCGTTCGGAAACATCTTTTATCACCCTCGACCCTGGTTTCGGTAATACCGGGGCCTGCAGTAGTGCCATCACTTACATTGATGGAGATAAAGGGATCTTGCGCTATCGCGGGATCCCGGTCGAACAGGTAGCGGAACATTCGACTTTTGTGGAAACAGCTTACCTTTTGGTCCATGGTAATCTTCCTGCCAAAGAGCAGCTCCGGGCCTATTCCGCCTCATTTACCAAACACGCGAAACTGCATAAAGATATGAAGAATTTTTTTGCCGGATATCCGACGACCGGGCATCCGATGGCGATTCTTTCGGCGATGGTCTGCTCGCTCTCTGCCTATTATCCGGAATTGGTTAAGCCCGAGCCGACCCCGGAAGAGATCGATGAGAGCGCGGTGCAGCTTTTGTCCAAAGTCCGCACCATCGCCGCGTATTCTTACAAGAAATCCATCGGAGAACATTTTGTGGAACCAAACGATGATTTGGCGTACATCCCTAATTTTCTCAACATGATGTTTTCCAAACCCGGCAAACCGTATAAGATCGATGACGACGTTGTGAAGGCCCTTATGGTGCTTTTGATTTTACACGCCGATCATGAACAAAATTGCAGCACCTCGACGGTGCGGCTGGTGGGAAGTTCTTGGGCGAACCTCTTTGCTTCTGTTTCTGCCGGCATTTGCGCACTGTGGGGCCCTTTGCACGGCGGGGCGAATCAGGAAGTGGTGGAGATGCTGGAAGAAATGAAAAAAGAAGGCGGGAACATTAAGAAATTCATCGATAAAGCCAAGGACCCCGACAGCAATTACCGCTTGATGGGATTCGGCCACCGGGTTTATAAAAATTATGATCCCCGGGCCAAAATCATCAAAGAGCAGGCCCACAAACTTTTGACAAAGTTAGGCATTCATGATCCTTTGCTGGACATCGCCGCCAAGCTTGAAGAGGCTGTTTTGAAGGATGATTACTTTGCGCAGCGCAAACTTTATCCCAATGTGGATTTTTATAGCGGCTTGATCTATAAAGCCATTGGGATCCCTACCAATATGTTCCCGGTGATGTTTGCCATCGGACGAATGCCCGGCTGGATCGCCCATTGGAAAGAAATGAAGGCGGATCCCAAGACCAAGATCGGGCGACCGCGGCAAATTTATATCGGTCCGACGATGCAGGATTATGTTCCCGTCGAAAAGCGAAAATAATTTTAATCGATAAGCTAAAAAAGGGGTACAACTGTGATCAGTTTTCGTTCTGAAGCCAAATTTGATAAAGCGGCCATTGTTTTGCTGGATGAACAAGGGCTCAAGGATAAAAGATTTACTTTTTCCAACAAACAATTAAAAGAACAGACCGTTGCTCTTTTGCAATCCGGTCAATTTACCGCCGAGAACGGCGAAATCTTTCCGTTGGTTTTAAATAAAAAAACGGTTTTATTGGTGGGTATCGGGAAGAAAGAAGCGACCTCGCTCGCCGCCTTACGGGTGACGGTGCGCCGGGCATTTTTATCAAGTTATTTGAAAAAGGCCCGCGAGATCGAGCTGGTCCCGCACGAGCAGGCCGAGTCAACGATCAAGGCGATTATCGAAGCCTTTGTGATCGGGACGTATTCATGGAAAAAATATCTTCCCAAGGGTAAGGATGATAAGGCGGGCAGCGCCGTCAATGTGGCAATTGTGTCGCCTAAAAAATCTTCCTACAACGACGCACTCAAAATTTGCGAAGGAGTCAATCTGACCCGCAATTTGATCAATGAAAATGCGGATACGGCGGTTTCGGCCTATATTGAGGGTGTCGTGCGGAATTTGATCAAAGGGAAGAAGCGTGTTTCCTTGGCTGTTTTGAATCGAAAAGAGCTGAAGGCCAAAGGATTGAATTTGCATTTGGCGGTCAATAAAGGCAGTAACAATGAGCCCAAGCTTATGATCGTAAAATATAACGGGGCCAGCCTGAAAGATGCTTACACGGCGGTGGTGGGGAAGGGGATCACCTTTGACACCGGCGGGGTGAATCTTAAGCCTACCGGCAGTATAGAAACGATGCGGGCGGATATGAGTGGAACAGCGGCGGTGGTGGGAATTTTGAAAAATACTCTGGCGCTCAATTTGAAGAAAAATATTTTGTTCGTTTTTGGGATCGCCGAGAATGTGATCGGTTCGCAGGCCTATAAGCCGGGCGATGTCTTTAGAAGTTACAGCGGCAAAACCGTTGAGATCGGCAATACCGATGCCGAAGGACGGCTGGTGTTGGCCGATGCGATCTCGTATGTGGCACGCAATTACAAGCCTAAGAAAATTATTGATATCGCGACCTTGACCGGGGCCTGCGTGATTGCGTTGGGTTATGATTATAGCGGGCTGGTGGCGAGCGATGATGACTTTGCCCGACAGCTCATCCGTTCTTCCAATGAAACGGATGACCGGGCGTGGCGTTTGCCGTCTTACGCGGAACTTGAAGACTATATCAAATCCCCGATCGCCGATTTAAAAAATGTGGGGCTTCCGAAAGGCGCCGGCGGGACCATCACCGCGGCGGAATTCTTACGGCAGTTCACCGAGGGAATTCCCTGGGCGCATTTGGATATCGCCGGGACAGCTTTTGTGGATAATGGAGCTGGCCGTATGTACTACAGTTATGGCGCGACCGGTGCAGGTGTGCGTTTGTTAACACATTATTTAAAAAATAGTTAGGCGTTTTATTAAACAGGAGGGAATTATGTTTTCAGGCGGAATTTTATTTATGCTTTTTGTAGCAACGGTTTTTATTTTTTTCATCGGGATCCGTATCGTGCGTCCCACGCACCGCGGCTTGATCGAAACCCTGGGAAAATATTCTGGCTTTGCCGAACCAGGTTTTCATTGGATCATCCCCATCATTCAAAACATGTATTACGTTAACGTGACCGAGCAGATGGTGGATGCCGAGCCGCAAGAAATTATTACCAATGATAATTTGAACGCCCGGGTAGACGCTCAAGTCTATTTCAAGGTAAGACCAGATGCGGTGAGCGTAAAGAATTGCCAATATAACGTAGGAAATTATCAGTGGCAAATTGTCAACCTGGCGAGGACAACCTTAAGAAATATTATCGGTACTATGACTTTGAAATCAGCGAACAGTGAGCGCGGTAAAATTAATACAGAATTGCATGAAGTCTTGATGCGTGAAACAAAGGAATGGGGTTTGGAAATTGTTCGTACTGAGTTAAAGGAGATCGATCCCCCCAAAGACGTTCAAGAAACGATGAATAAAGTTGTCAAAGCGGAGAATGAAAAAATTGCTGCCATCGATTTCGCCACGGCAACGGAAACGGTTGCCGATGGTCAAAAACGGGCTGAGATCAAAAAGGCCGAAGGTGTCAAGCAGGCGCGCATCTTGCAGGCGGAAGGTGAGGCCTTGGCGATCAAGTTGGTCAATGAAGCGGCGAATCAATATTTTGTCGGCAACGCTCAAGTTTTGCGCCGGTTGGAAACCGTTGAAAAATCTCTACAGAATAATACTAAAATTGTTGTTCCCGGCAACACTGAACTCGTCAATGTGATCGGAGAATTGGCGGGAGTTGCCCCGGTAAGAGTCGGCGGTAAAAATTAAGGAAAATTATGAAATTGCGTAAAGAATCCGACAGCTTAGGATCCATCAATGTCCCCGGCGATAAATACTACGGCGCGCAGACCGCCCGCTCACTGAAATATTTTAAGATTGGAACGGAGCGTATGCCGCGCGAATTGATCCGTGCCTTTGGAATTCTCAAAAAAGCGGCGGCATTGACCAATAAAGATTTAAAACTCATTTCTCCTCAAAAGGCGCAGTTGATTGTTCGGGCGGCTGACGAAGTGATCGCCGGTGAGTTAGACGAGCATTTTCCCCTGGTGGTCTGGCAAACCGGCAGCGGCACCCAAACGAACATGAATGTCAACGAGGTGATCGCCAACCGGGCGATCCGCTTGGCCGGCGGAAAGTTGGGCAGTAAAAGTCCTATTCATCCCAACGATGATGTGAACAAAGCCCAGTCTTCCAACGATACTTTCCCGACGGCGATGCATATCGCGGCGGTGGAGGAAATCCACGAGCGGTTGATCCCGGCGGTGCGGCAATTGCGCCACGCGTTTGATAAAAAAGCGAAGGGATTTAAAAAAATTATTAAAATCGGCCGGACGCATCTCATGGACGCGACTCCTTTGACCCTGGGGCAGGAATTCTCCGGTTATGTTAAGCAGCTTGAGAACGGTTTAGACCGCATCAACGGAGCCCTGCCGCGTTTGTATCAGCTGGCGTTGGGCGGAACAGCCGTGGGGACCGGACTCAACACCCATCCGCAGTTTGCCGTTAAGGCTGCTCAGAAAATCGCGCAGCTTACGGGAAAACCTTTCCGCAGCGCGCCGAATAAATTTGAATCTTTGGCAGCGCATGATGCGCTGGTCGAATGCAGCGGTGTTTTAAAAACACTCGCCGCGTCACTCATGAAAATTTCGAATGATATCCGCTGGCTGGCTTCCGGCCCGCGCGCGGGGTTGGCCGAAATTGCTTTACCGGAGAATGAACCGGGGAGTTCGATCATGCCGGGAAAAGTCAATCCGACGCAATGCGAAGCCATGACCATGGTTTGTGTGCAAGTTTTTGGCAACGACGTGACGATCAATTTTGCCGGTGCGAGCGGCAACTTCGAGCTGAATGTTTATAAACCCGTAATCATTTACAATCTTTTGCAATCCATTCGTCTCTTGAGCGACGCCTGCGAAAGTTTTACGGATCATTGTGTGACGGGTATTCAGCCGAATCGACATAATATTCAAAAACATT
>Ga0155339_114_pt2 | contig 21534 bp, 24 predicted proteins | sample RifCSPhighO2_02_FD_106307 | JGI IMG/M metagenome (GOLD analysis project Ga0155339, IMG submission 106307) | Omnitrophica WOR_2 bacterium RIFCSPHIGHO2_02_FULL_48_11 | reverse complement strand
AGAACATTCCCTGCTCTTTATAATACCGTTCGACCAGATCGACCTCAGCGGCGCTGCGGCCGGTCATTTTGTAATAACGTAATGTTTCATTATCGATCGGGAATAAACCGATCGTGGCGCCATATTCCGGAGCCATGTTGGAAATCGTCGCGCGGTCCGGCAAACTCAAATATTTCAACCCATCGCCAAAAAATTCCACAAATTTATCCACCACACCTTTTTTACGCAGGATTTGCGTGACGGTCAAAACCAGATCCGTCGCGGTGACACCTTCGCGCAGCCTTCCGGTCAATTTAAAACCGACCACTTCCGGCATCAGCATATACATCGGTTCGCCGAGCATGACCGCTTCCGCCTCAATTCCCCCCACGCCCCAGCCGACAATCCCCAGCCCATTGATCATCGTCGTATGGCTGTCGGTGCCCACCAAACTGTCTGGATAGGCGACCGTTTCCTTGCCTGCTTTTTGCGTTAAAACGCCTTTGGCAAGATATTCCAAATTGACCTGATGAACGATCCCAGTGGCCGGCGGGACCACTCGAAAATTTTTAAAGGCATTCTGCCCCCATTTCAAAAATTCATAGCGTTCTTGGTTGCGCTCGAATTCTTTGGCGACATTAATGCCGAAGGCTTTTCTCGAGCCGAACGCATCCACTTGAATAGAATGGTCAATGACCAGATCGCACTGCACTTGCGGGTTGATTTTTTTATAATCGCCTCCCAGGCGCTGCATGGCAGAGCGCATCGCCGCCAAATCCACCACGCACGGCACGCCGGTAAAATCCTGTAAAATCACCCGGCCCGGTTTAAAAGCGATCTCGGCCTTGGCGGTTGCTTTCGGTGACCACTCCGCAAGTTTTTTGACATCCTCCAGGGAGATCTGGTAACCGTCGCAGTTGCGCAACGCGCTTTCCAGAAGCACTTTGATAGAAAATGGAATTTTCGCCGGATCCTTAAGCCCTAATTGGGTAATTTTAGGCAGATGAAAAATCTTTACTTTACCCGACTTAATTTTTATGATTTTTTGCGCAGCGGAATTATCAAACTGGGGGCTCATGAACGGTTGACTCCTCTAAATCTAGGATTTATACTATTTACAAAAGTGAAATGTATTATATAGAAACTCTTGCAAGCCGTCAACCTTATCGGCATTTACTTAAGACGTGAATATCATTGAAAGTGCTTGCAATTTCAAGCCTTTAGCGTTAGTATAAATTTAATTATTTAATCCGAAAATTTTCTATGCGCGTTGCAATCTTAAATCCTTCTTTTGGCGAAGACTTTGTTCGCGTGGCACGTTGGTCGGCCAAATCCCGCGGCCGCGTTCAACGCCATCCCGAATATCTGCTCACGGCGGCCCAAATCCTTTTGGATGACCGGCATGATGTCACCTTCGTTGAAGCGGCCGCTCGCAATTTTACTCCGGAGCAATCATACGAAATTGTTGCAGCCTTCCGCCCCGACCTTTTGGTTATTCATGCCACAACACCTTCAATTTATAATGATATCGAACAAGCTAAAACGATCAAAGAATTGACCAAGTGCCGAGTCGCTTTTGTCGGTCAGCATGTCAGCGCTGAACCGGTCAACACCTTAGCCGAGATCGGCCGCGGTGTGGTGGATTATGTCTTGCACGGAGAATATGATTACACCGTGCGCGATCTCGCCCGCGGATTGGAACCGGCCAAAATCTTAGGCATGTCCTGGTGGAATGGACAGAAAGCCATTGAAAATCCCTGCCGTTCAGCTATTGATGTCAACGAACTTCCCTTTCCGGCCTGGCAATTGATCGAGCCCGAGTGGTATCCCGACGGCGGGAAAAAATTCCCTTTCTTAACTTTGATCACTGGACGCGGCTGCAATAACGCCTGCACCTTTTGCCGCGATCCCCAATTGATGTACGGTTACAACCTGCGCAATCGAACCGCCCTCAAAGTGGTCGATGAAATGGAATATGGCTTGAAAACCCATCCGCAGATCCGGGAAATCATGTTCGAAACAGATACCTTCGCGGCTGATCGAAAGCATGTTACGGAAGTTTGCAACGAAATTATGAAACGCGGTATCAATAAAAAAATTACCTGGTCCTGCAATATGCGGGTCAATACGGATCTGGAAGTGCTGCCGCTGATGCGCGAAGCCGGCTGCCGCATGCTCATGACCGGTTTTGAATTTGGCTACGATGAAGGATTGCGCGCCATCCGTAAAGGCGGCGTCAGTGTCGACATGGCCCGCCGGTATGCGGTTGAGGCGAACCGTTTGGGTTTCACCATCCACGGCTGTTTTATGATCGGCGCTCCCGGCGAAACTCGCGAGACCGCCCGCAAAACTATTAACTTTGCCAAATCCCTGCCCTTGGACACTGTTCAGATCACCGGTGTCGCGGCGTATCCCGGAACGTCCCTTTACAAATGGGCCAAAGAGAACAGCTATCTGCGGGCCAATGATTGGCGCGAATGGCTTAACGCACAGAAGGAACAGCGCACGCTTTTGAGTTACCCGCAGCTCTCCAGCGAAGAGATCGATGAATTTATTGACCGCGGCCTCAAAGAATTTTATTTACGACCAAAACAAATATGGGAAATGTTCATTTCCATTCACTCGCTCGGAGATTTTTTAAGAAAATTGCACGGCTTTAAGGCATTTGTGGATTATTTTACGAAAAAACTGACCGGATGTTTTAAGCAGCCTTCCGCACCCAAGACAAACTCGGCCGTGGTGACCCCAACGACTTCATAATTTTCTGCTTCGGCGTTGACAATTTTTTTTACGTATGGTAAATTTTTAACACGATATTAAGCAACCTAGAGGAGGATAAGATGGCACACATCGTTACTGAACCATGCATTAAATGTCGCTATACCGACTGCGTCACAGTTTGCCCGGTAGATTGCTTCCATGAAGATAAAGAAATGCTCGTCATTGATCCGGACGTTTGTATCGACTGCGGCGCTTGTATCCCGGAATGCCCTGTCCAGGCTATTTATGCCGAAGCCGATGTCCCGGAAAAATGGAAGAGCTTTACGCAGCTCAATAAAGAAAAATCCCCGACATTGCCCAGCATCACCGAGAAGAAAACGCCGTTGGCACCACCCAAATAGCTTTGTGTCTTGGTTCCCGCCGTTTGTTTATAAATTTTAAAAACAGACGGCGGGTTATCGCCTTTACTAATTATGGCATCCCCCTACGATCATTACAAAGCTGTTCCCAATCCCCCGGCCAAATTTTCTGAGAAGAAGAAAAAACCTAAACTCGTCGCCGTCGTTGACGAGGACAATTGCACGGGATGCCAGGCGTGCGTCCCTTTTTGTCCGGTGGATTGCATCGCCCCGGTGCCGAAAGATAAATACAACATCCCCATTCCCCCGGTACAGATCAAATTCAACGAATGCATCGGCTGTTCGGTGTGTGCGCGCGTTTGTACTAATTTGACCTGGGATGCTATTGATATGCTGACGATCAATGAATTTGAGGCCGTTCATCACATCGAATTAACGGACGATAAGTTCCCGCCTTACGGAATACCCAAAGCTCCCAAAGCAACCTGACCGAGGATCTTCGCATGTGGTTTTTCATGAATACCTGTTACGTATTTAGCCTCATCTCCTTTGTGATGCTGCTCGTTGCGTTCTTTCAAAGTTTTTTAAAGTTTTATGTCTTTGCGGCGAATCATTTGACATTCATGATTTTAACCAGTATCATTTATCTCTTTACCGAAACGCTGGTGATATTCTTCTTTGTGGGGACCGGCGTCAGTATCAAAGAATATGCCCAGGCGCACCATTTAGACGCACAATTCCAGAAAAAGTCATTCGCGGTAAAAATGAAAATTTATCCGCCTTTGTTGCTCAACATGCTTTTTTTGATCATTTTGTTTATCCTGGTGGGTGCGGTGGATACCGGACATATCGCCTCCTGGATTTATCAGTTTTATTTTGCCTTTTGCATCTGGCATTTTTTGTACTCCAAAAGGATACAAAATGACTGCTTCCGGACCAATACCGAGAATATTCTGGCCATGTCCGGTGTTGCAGGGAAATAATAAATGTACTACGTCGGAAAATTATTTCAGGCTGCCGGATTGACCATCGTTGGCTTTGATTTTGTACGGACGTTCCCGAACGTGATGAGTCGTCAGGTCTTAACGGTCGGGATCATTCTCTTCGCGGTCGGTTGGGGGATCAATCGGTTTCTTTTAAGGGCTAAATAGCTATGCGCACGATACTCAAATTTGATACTGGAGCGGACGGATTTTTAAAGATGATTTTTACCTTGGCCGTCTTTGCCATATTCGTCCTGGGGGCAGGGATTTATTTTCTTATCACAACTTTTGGAGCGCGTTAAGATGGGATTTTCGGAAAGAATAGAACATTTAAAGCAGAAATGGGAAGTACGAAGTAACCTTGATTTTTTTCTCATTATGGCCGTCTTCTCACTCGCCGGGATGAATGTCACGCTGATGCGAAAACCTATTTTCCACTTACTGGGATTGACCGCGCACACCGCCCTCTGGATCAAAACCGTGGCCTACATTTTGTTTATCTTCCCTACCTACCAGGTTTCCCTATTGTTGTACGGATTGCTCTTGGGACAATTCAATTTCTTCTGGGAAAAAGAAAAGAAGCTTTTCAAATTCCTCTCCCAAAAAATCCTTAAAATATATACAGCATCAAGTAAATAAGAACACCCGTCACGGAAACATACATCCACACCGGCAACAGCCACCGGGTAATGCGGGTATGTTTGACGAAGTTTTTTTTGACAGCATGCCGCACCGCAAGGATGCTGAAGGGCAGGATGATCATGGCTAAAGGCGTATGGGTGAGAAGAATAAAGAAATAAATGACCCGCAAAATTCCTTCGTGCTGGTATTTGGTAACACCCTGCACCAAGACATGATACGTGACATAAGAACAAAGGAACAACGCTGAAGCCGTGAGAGCTGCGACCATATATTTTTTATGCAGCCTCTGGTCCTTAGCCCGGATCGCTCTCCAGCCTAAAAAGAGAAAGATTGCTGCCAAACCGTTCAAGCTTGCATTGATCGTCGGGAAAATCGGCACCGGCATTTTTACTGCTCCTTTAAGACACGAAAAACATCTTTGAACAATTTCTGCACGGCATTTGTTTCAGTGCCGTCGTAATACCCGCGGATATTGGAATACCGGTCGACCAGAATGAAATAGCTGCTGTGAAAGATCGATTCTTCCGCGGAACCGACTTTAAAATTTTTGATCGCCAAATCTTCGATATCTTTCCGCGGTCCGGTCAAAAAATACCAACGGTTAGTATCCGCATCATATTTCTTGGCAAACTGCGCAAGGACCGAAGGCGTGTCGTATTCGGGATTTACTGAAATGGACACCATGGCGACATCGTTCAACAAACGGTAAGATCGATGCAGGGATGCCATATTCTTTGTCATCACCGGGCAAATGCTGCCGCACGTTGTAAAAACAAAATCCAGCACCCAGACCTTCCCCTTCAACTCTTTTGAATCAAAGGCTTTTCCTTGGCTGTCCACCAATTGAAAATCACCGACCTGACCCAAAATAGGGATCGCCGGCTTTTGGACGGCCTGCTGGAAAAAATATACGGAAAAAAATAAGAATAAACCGATGGCGCTGAGGATAACGGTAATGATAATGTTTTTGGATTTCACGGCAGGAAGAATTCTAAAATTTTACATCCAGGATGATTAAAAAAAGCAAGGCCGGCAAATACAAGACCGTTGCCTTGAGCAGTTTCCGCGCGTCGCCGTGGGATTTTGTTAAGGCCAGTATCCCTCCCAAGGCGAGCATAAAAATTCCCATTAATAAAGCACCCGAAAAATAAAGCTTTCCGGACATACCTAAGAGCGTCGGCATAACTGATACCGGGATCAAAAATACAGAAAACACAATAATCTGCAAGAAAGTCCCGCGCCCATCCGGCTGCACAACCGGAAGCATTTTAAACCCGCCGCGCTGATAATCTTCCTTAAACATCCAGGCAATGGCATAAAAATGGGGGTGCTGCCACAAGAATAAAATGGCAAACAAAACCCAGCCTCCCAGAGAAAGATCCCCCGTCGCTGCGGCCCAACCGCCCAGCGGCGGCAAAGCACCGGGGATCGCTCCGATCGAGGTGTTGAGCCAGCTGATACGTTTCATCGGCGTGTAGACAAGGACATACAAAAAAGCAGAAAGTAAACTTAAGAAAGCTGTCAACAGATTGGTTTTCCACCAGAGCGTAAAAACCCCGGCCAGAATAAGAACGATCCCAAAAATCAGGGCATCGGCGGGCTGGATGACCCCCATAGGGAGAGGCCGATTGCGGGTGCGCAGCATCTTAGCATCGATATCGCGCTCCAGATAATGGTTCAGCACCGCTGAGCCGGCGCACACCAAGGCAACACCCAGCAATAAAAAAAACAATTCTATAAAAGAATGGATCCCTCTACCCCCTAAGAAAAAACCCAGCGTTGTCGTGACCAAAACAAGCGTCAAGATCCGTGGTTTGGTCAAGTCGATGTAGGCAGCAATCATGGGTGACTTCTTAAACATGGTTATTGTTCAAAACTTTCTTGAATTTTTTAAAAGATACCGGTGAAACCCGCAGCGCCAAAAGCACCGCCGCGCCCAAAGTCGCCGCGCCCACCATCACATGCAGGGTCGTCACATGGGGCGACTTCTGTGTTACCACGGTTAGGACACCTAATATTATCTGTGATATGACTAAAAAATCAATAAGAAAGATGGTCCGCGTAACAATGATTTTATTTTTAAACTCTTTCCCGCCCTGCCACGTCAACACAATGACCGTAACGGCGATCACCAGGGCTCCCAGACGGTGTAAAAAATGGATGAGGATTTGGCCTTTTGTGACCGGATCCAAATCATGTTCAAACCGCCACAGATTGACCCAAGCGACCATATTTTCATCAAAAGTCGGCCAGAAGCTCCCTCCCATTGTCGGAAAATCCGGGATCGCCAGGCCAGAACCGGTGTGGCGCATAACGGCTCCGATCAAAAGCTGCAGATAAATGATACCGATCAAGAAAATGTTCAACTTCAAAAATCGGGAATTAAAGAAAATTTCTTTTTCATTTTCGCGTGTTTGTCGCTCTTGAGATTGGCTATAGGCCAAAAATATTGTCAGGAGAAAGAACGTCTGCGCCAGCATTCCATGCGCTACCGAAACCGGCGTTGGCAAAAAGAAAAGGACGGTGATGCCTCCTAAAATCCCCTGCACAATGACCGCTCCCAACGCTATAAAACCCAAAATCTTCACCCACAAACGTTTTTCCCATAACCCCAAACACCCGGCCAGACACAGCATCAAAAATCCTACGGTTGAAGCGATCATCCGGTGACCATGTTCATAAAAAACACCCCCCACCATCGGCGGAAAGAGTGTTCCGTAAGACAACGGCCAATCCGGGACAGCCAAGCCTGATCCGGTGCTCGTCACAAGCCCTCCGGCAAAAATCAGAAACAGCGTTGAGAAACACACTGTTTTGGAAAATTTTCTAAGAAAAATGTGTTTGGGAATCATGCAGGGAGGACAAATTGTAGTGTTGGGATGGAATAGTTACTTTAATTCCAGAAATCGTCCGAGCCTTCTTCATCCGACGGGTTTGCTGCCGTCTGTTCATCGAGCCAGGATTTAAAATCTGCCTCATTATGGATGGTCAAGAACCCTTTCATACGATAATGGCCGAGACCGCACAATTGGGCACAGGCAATTTCGAAATTACCGGTTTTCGTCGGAGTAAACCATAACGGGATACTCATCCCCGGGATAGCATCCTGCGTCACACGCATCACAGGCACCTTAAAACTGTGGATCACATCTTTAGTCGACAAACGGATAAGCGCCGGACGGCCGATCGGTAAATGCAATTGATTGATTGTCAAGATATCATCCTTCCCCGCCGCGTCACTGGAATCTAACCCGATGGGATTGGATTGTTGGTCCACAAATTCCGGACTTGTTCGGCCAAATTTTCGATCCGGGCCGGGGTAATGGATATTCCAGGCAAATTGTTCTGCGATCACTTTAACTTCCACGATATCGCTACGTTGCGGCAAGGCATTAACCTGCTTCACCCAAAACGGGATAGAAAACCCGATCAACAAAAACGCTTCAATAACCGCGACCCCTACTTCAATAGCGCTTGAGACATGGCTGTGCGTTCCATGATAATTAGCTTTAGGATGACTGCGGCGATTAAAACGAATCAGAACGTAAACAAAGAATATCCCCCATCCGATAAACAAAGCGAACATCAAGAAATGGACCAAATAGAGCATCAAATCGATTTCATGACCATGCGCCGAGGCACTGATCGGCAGAAAGAACATCTCACGCAACTCCATCCCAAACTCCTTTACACCATTAAGAAAATTTTTGCATTAACTTGGAACGTTTTCGAAAAGAAATAAAAAATTGAATGAACAACCCGATAACGACCGTCAGCACCACCAACAAGGTCAATATCCCCCCTACCACTCCCGTGGTCAGTTTAGAGTCAGCCGCTCCAAAACACGCCTTGCAGGCCAATGCCCCCGCAGGGCGGATAATGTCTAACATGGCAAACAGCGCTTGGGCAAAAAAAACGGTTCTTATTTTCATTTTAATAAGTTTTTGTTTTTTTAATAAACTGCACCAGATAAAATGAAAGCGCCAAGCCGGCAACGAACGAAAGGGCTGCCACCCCCAGATAAATACTCTGACCGCTGTTGTTGGAGAATTGAAAAGACCAGCCGGCAAAAAAGAAAGCCAGCAAAATCGAAACGCAAATAAAAAGTATGTGAAAGCCTCTCAAGGACATAGTTCTTTAATGGTGCTCTGTTATGGTATTTGTTGGCCCGCCAAGCATCTCAGTGCCCACCAAGCGGTCATGTGTGCCATAAAGGGTTAAGAACATCATAGCAATAAAAAAGACTACAGTAAAAACCAAAATAACATATATCATTTTCTTCTCAGAAATCAGATGCATAAAATAACACGCCACGAGCGACGCTTTAATTGTGGCAATAAATAAGGCCACCGCGATCGCCAGGATAAGCCGCATATGAAAATAGCTTACCAATACCGTAACAATCGTCAAGAACATCAACCCAATAAAAACAAAAACATAACCCTTTACTTCTTTTTTAACATCATGCGCATCGCTCGACATAGCTTCCCCTTTATAATAAGTACATGACCGGGAACAAAAAAATCCACACCAGATCAACAAAATGCCAATATAGGCCGGCAACTTCAATGCGATTGGTAAAACGGGCCGGATCTTCTTTCCACATCACGGCCCCGGGCCCCCATAGATAGGAATTAACGATAATCCCGCCAATAACGTGGATCGCATGCAGACCCGTCATAGTAAAATAGATCGCCATATAAGTGCTGGTCCTGGGAAAAAGATGATGCGAAAATTTTGCATTATACTCAAATCCTTTAACCACAAGAAAGGTCAAAGCAAGAAGGATGGTCAGGCCTAAGAATAATTTAAAACGGGCCAGATTTTCTTCCTTAAGCGACGCCCAGGCAAAGACCATCGTTACGCTGGACGTGATTAGGACAATTGTGTTAAATGTTCCGATCGGCACTGAAAGCAAGGTTGACCCATGCGGCCAATCCACGGCCCCGATACGCAACAGAATATAAGAAGAAAATAAGGCACCGAAAAGCATCACTTCGGAGGCAAGAAATAACCATATCCCCATTTTGGCGTTATAAAGTCCAGTATCCGGCCGTGGTTTTGAAATATACGGAACAATGGCAGACATAAACACTAACTCCCATAGTTAAACGACTGTTTTTTCATTCTGCGGAGTAAAATCCTTCGAGGCCCCAGGGACACTGTATTCATAAGGGTCACGGTATACGGTAGGAATAGTTGTAAAATTTCCATGTCCCGGCGGTGTCGGAGTCGCCCACTCCAGGGTCGTTGATTCCCAAGGATTGTCATTTTCCACTTTTTTACCGGTAAAAAGACTGCCGATTAAATTAATAACAAACGGGATCTGCGCTATAGCCAAAGCCCAAGCAGCAATTGACATGACAACATTCAAATGCAGTGTCCCTTGGGCATGCGCGTATTGCGCCCCGCCGTCATAAAGTCTTCGTGAAACTCCCGCTAACCCCTGGATCATCATCGGCATGAAAATGAAGTTCATACAAACTAAAGACGGCCAAAAATGTATTTGCCCTAAGACCTCATTCATCTTCCGGCCGGTCACTTTAGGGAACCAATAATAAATCCCGGCGAACATGGCGAATATGGTTCCCGGGGCAACCACATAGTGGAAGTGACCGATCACATAATATGTATCGTGCAAATGGATGTCCGGCGTGTTCAAGCCTAACGGCAGCCCGGTCAACCCACCGATACCAAACATCGGCAAGAAGGCCAAAGCAAAGAGCATGGGCGTGTTAAAGCGAATGGATCCTCCCCATAAGGAAATAAAGAGGCACGTTAAAATGATAACCGACGGGATCGAAATAATCATCGTCGTCGCCTGGAAGAAGGCACTGATCGCTGTTCCCATTCCGGTTAAATACATATGATGTGCCCATACGATAAAAGAAAGAAAGCCCAAGATCAATAACGCATACACCATGGATCTATATCCCCACAAAGGCTTCCGGCTATTATTCGCGATAACTTCAGCGACAATTCCCATAGCCGGCAAGATCAAAACGTAAACTTCCGGATGCGCCAAGAACCAAAACAAATGCTGCCACAAAAGTGAGTTCCCTCCCCCGCTGACTTCTAGAGGCTTACCACTCACCACTAAACCGCTCGGCAAAAAGAAACTTGTATGGGCTACCCGGTCCATAAGCTGCATGACACCGGCCGCTTCCAAGGGCGGGAATGCCAATAATAAAAGAAAAGCTGTTACCAACTGAGCCCAAACAAAAAACGGTAAGCGCATAAAGTTCAGACCAGGAGCGCGCAGCTGAAAAATCGTTGTAATAAAATTGACCGCGCCTAAAAGAGACGAGGTGATTAAAAAAACCATGCCGATAATCCACATGGTCTGTCCAAATGAAGCAATATCTGCCAACGGAGGATAAGAGGTCCACCCGGAATTGGCCGCCCCTCCCGGGACCATAAAGCTGATCAACATGACCCAACCGCCGACAAAAAAGCACCAATAGCTTGCCATGTTGAGTTTTGGAAACGCCATGTCCGCTGCCCCGATTTGTAACGGAACAATATAGTTGCCAAAGGCCCCAACGGCCAACGGCACGATTCCCATAAAGACCATGATAGTGCCGTGCATGGCACCCAACTGATTATAAAATTCCGGTAGCATCACTCCTCCGGGAAGAGTTTCTTCAGCAAAATTGCTTCCTGAAACATGGAAAATGTGCAAACGGATCCAATCCACTGCTTTGCCTAAAACTGGCCATATATCACCGACATGCGGAATGGCTTGGCCCGGATACGCTAATTGCCAACGCATCAGCATCATGAGCCAAAAGCCAAAAAAAAGAAAAAACAAAGCAGTAATGCCATATTGCAATCCGATCATTTTGTGGTCGGTGGCAAAAATATATTTTCGCCAGAAACTTAGTTCGTGGGAATCATGGGTGGGATGATTATCGTGGCTCATAATTCTTGAGTTATTTCTTTTCAGGTTTTGTGAAAGTAAAGTTGACCTCTTTGGTTTCGCCTTCCGCCAGGGTGACGGATTGAACCTGCGTTCCTAATTTTTCGTGCCAGGCTTCAACTTCATAAGTGCCGGCCGGAAGGTCCGCGATCGCGAATTTACCGTCATTTTGGGTCGTCGAGAAATACGGATGCTCCATAACGGTCAACCAGGCGGTCATCCACGGATGGACGTCACATTTGAAAGCAAACATCCCTTCTGCTTTGTCAAAAACCTTCGTTGTTTCGGTGCGGAATTTAGGCATGGCGAGATTAAATTCGGTGTTCACTTTGGATAGGGCGTGAACATTATGCAGTGTTCCATCGGGGTTCAAGATCTTAAGTGTTTGGCCGACCATAACTCCAGCCACGTGGGGGGTGTACCTGCAGCCTTCCTGATCAAGGACAACCGGTTCTTGCGGGACCGGATATTGTTTTTTGGCTAAACCGCTTTTTACCTGGACAAAAACATTCGCCATGGCATTCCCCTCTCCCACCACGAGCGTCTCCGGAAAAACTTTACCGCTGTGTTTGGTCAAGCAGATGGGATCGGCATCCATTTTGATTTCTTTGAAGCTGGGCACTTCCCCGTCATATTTGACTGTTCCATTGATCGTTCCTGCCTGGGCGGCAACGGCTCCCAGTCCTAAAATCATGAAAAAAACAACTGCTAACCTTTGTAAAATACGCATAAAAAAACCTCCTGTAGTCCGTTTTAAAATATCTTTCAGCGTACTACAGGAGATTTTTTTTGTCAAGCAGGTATTGAACTATTTAGCGCATCTTCCCTTGATTATCTGCCTCCTTTGAACAAAATCGGGTTCTGACTTCCCTGATAAAATGGGACTGGCTCCGGAGGAATGTAATAATTGTTGCCTGACAAGGAAGCTGCCCGGTCAACCAAGCGCAAAAATTCACCGCGGTAGCCCCAAGGGTCATTGCCGATGGCACCCTGTGCCCTTTGCGTGGCATTGTGATAATTAGCGCTTCCCCGGTGCGGAGAATTCTTGAGCAGCAAACCAAACTCGGCAACCGCCGAAGCGAATTTAAAATTATTAGAGACATAAGACCACCCCACCTGATTTGGAATAAGTGTACGGCTGAGCAAACGACTTACCGAACCGTTGGGGTCCTTATAGCGCAATTTTACTGTCATTAACTCGGCGTTGGACTTGACCTTTACCTCTTGATATTTCAACGGATCGACCTTCCGCGTATCATCGACAAAAGGCTGATACAAGCTCGCCGGAACGATTTCATAAAACGCCGTGACCGAATGCCCGGCCCCCAGTTCACCGGCATCTTTGGTGTCGTCATTGAAGTCCTCTTTCGCCAAAACCCGGTTTTCATAACCGACAAGTCGGTAAGATTTCACATGTGCCGGATTGAATTCCACTTGAATTTTGACATCCTTGGCGATCGGGAAAAGCATGGTTCCCAATTCCTGCACCATTACTTTATGGGCTTCCTGGTTGGTATCGATATAGGCATAATTACCGTTGCCTTTATCCGCCAATTTTTCCATCTTGGAATCTTTATAATTGCCCATGCCAAATCCGAGCACGGTCAAAAAGACCCCTTGATTTCTTTTTTCTTCGATCAGATTCACCAAATCATTGTCGCTGGATATCCCGACATTAAAGTCTCCATCCGTCGCTAAAATAACCCGGTTATTGCCGCCGCGGATAAAACTCCTTTGGGCGACTTGATACGCCAGCTGAATCCCCTGACCGCCGGCGGTAGAACCGCCCGCCTGCAACCGGTCGATCGCTGACAAAATAAGAGATTTTTGATCTCCGGAGGTGGAATCCAGCACCAACCCGGCTGATCCGGCATAGACGACAATCGAGACCCGGTCTTCGGACCGCAGGCTGTTGACCAACATGCGGAATGATTCCTGCACCAGCGGCAATTTGTTCGCTTGGGCCATCGAACCGGACACATCGATCAAAAACACCAGATTGCTTGCCGGCAGGCGGTCATGCTGTAAATTTTTTCCCTGCAGACCGATCAAAACCAAATTGTTTTGCGGATTCCAGGGGCAGGGTGCTGCTTCCATGGTGATGGAAAACGGCTGTCCCCACGATGGCTGCGGGTAATCATAAGTGAAATAATTGATCATTTCTTCGATACGGACCGCATCGCTCGGCGGCAGTTGCCCCTGAGTCAAAAAGCGGCGGACATTACTATAGGAAGCCGTGTCCACATCGATCGAAAAAGTAGAAAGCGGATCGGCCTTTGCATCAAAGAAATTGTTCTCTAAAGTGCGGCCGTATTCTTCGGTATTCAGCGGCTGCTCATAATAATACTGCGGGTAATTCACCGTTAGTTCATCGACACCGCCGCCTCCCCAGTATTCTCGGGCGTATTGTGTGGCTTGTTTCCCCATGACCATTTTCTGAGCAGCGAGCGGAGGTGCACCGGAAATAATACGTCGCTCCACATCACTATTTTTCCCTGCGACTTCAAAATTCATTTGGTCTTTTAAATCATAATTTGTCGAAAGATAATACGGCTCATATTGTATCGTGGCGCCCTTTCCCGCGACAATTGCCTGATTTCCTGGACTGAATTTATCACCGATAGAATCGGTAGCTGATTTGAGCGCCAGCTGATCTTTGCCTCTTTCGGCAGTTAACCCGCTCACGCTGGATTTTACTTTTGCTAATTCGCGGGCGATAACATCTTCTTTTTTATTTTGTGCTAGCTGTGAAACTTCCGTGCGAGACCCTTGCGCGGCCTTGATCCCGCTGTGGATGGATTCATTCAGTTTAGCTATTTGCTGATGCCCAGCGGGCTGCAGCATGTTATTGTGAAGCACTACCGCAAAAAGGATCAAGGCAACCCCGGTCGCCCCGATCGTTACCACAGAAATATTGCTTTTCATATGAGATTCCTCCTTCGATTTTAGGTCCAAAAACCGTTTGTTAATTTTTTGTTCCAAATCGAGAGAGAGGTTTTCTGCATTCCATTCTTTGAGAGAAGAGGATAATTTCTGCAATTCCTGCAGATACTTCTTACATTCGGCACATTCCTGAATGTGCTGTTCGACTATTTTACTTTCGGCGGCGGTCGCTTCCCCGTCATGATAAACCGAAATCAATTGGCGTAAATCGTTATGGTTTTCCATTAGAGTCCCCCCTGCATGAAAGATGCCAAACCTTTGCGCAATTGTTCGCGCGCCCGAAAAATCAGCACTTTCACATTTTCGACAGTGCAATCCAAGACCTCACTGATCTCTTGGTAACTGAGCTGTTCATATTCGCGTAAAATGATCGCTTCTTTTTGCTGCTGCGGCAATTGTTCAATGGCCTGTTTCACCTGGCCCGACATTTCCTTGATTTGGGCCGGCCTGTCCGTAACCGCGTTGTCATCCGGGATGGTCCATTCTGCAAAATCCCCTTGGTCCTTTTTCTGAAACCAGGAAGAAACAAACCTTTTCCGTTTGCGCAACCGGTCAAAACAGGCATTACGGATGACCACATACAGCCAGCTGGTGAATTTCACATCCGGCTGGAACGTGTATTTTTTAGTGAACAACGCAAAAAACACATCCGCCGTGACATCCTCGGCATCGGCCCGGTTGGCCAAAACCCGAAAGGCATAATTAAAGACTAATTTTTTATGGCGTGAAAACAGCATTTCTATAGCCTTTGTGTTTCCTGCAAAATATTCTTTAATAAGCTGTTCGTCGTTTTGCTCCATATCCTCTTCTCTTACCTTTGCTCTCTCTCACCCTATTAAACGCGGGCCGGGCCTAAAAGTTACATTATTTTTTAAAAAATAATTCTTAACGCAAATCATTAATTACTAAGCACTTATGAACTATTCTATCACCTGTATCTATCATATTTGAGCCCGATATGATGTAAAAAAGATTTCAAGCGCGCCGGGATCACGAAACCCCGGAATTCACTCGCACAGCGATAGCACACCGCATAATTCGGCAATCTCCGGTAAATCAGCCAATCCCAAAGAGCAAACACCGGCAGGCTCAGCCCATAAGTCAACGGTACCAGCACGATCCCGATCAGCATGATAAAACAACCCAGCGCCTGATTAAAATCCTTCTGCACCCAGAATTGTTTGCACTCGCACACCGGACACTTTTCAAAAACAGACTCAAGCGTTTCGACCCTTCCCCACCGGCTCGCGCAATTAGGACAGCTAATATTCTGGGGCAGTTGCACTTCGACGATTTGAAATCTTTGACACTGTGGGCACTGACGAGAAATAGTAAATATCACAGAATAAAACCAAATTTTATTAAATAATATTTATAAGTCAAATCGCCAATAAAAACAGCGCTCAAAATTGCGTAAAGAATCCCTGTGGTGGCTTGCGTATTTTTTGCATCCAACGTACCATTGACAAAATAGAGCCCGGCTAGAGGGAATATCGTCCCAAAAAATAACGCAATCCATAAGAAAAATCCATCCGTGGTCAGCATAAATTGATACAAAAAAATTTCATCACCAACATAAATCACACGGAGAGTCACCAATTGCAGTAAGTCAAAAGATAATCGAAGCAGAGCAAAAAAACCAAGAACCTGCGTTGCCCGTTTCAAATGGTGCAGTGATAAGCCGTGAACATTCAAATACCAATGGCCTAAATTCATAGCAAAGATTGCTGAAATTAATACAAATCCCCCAACCAGTGTGACCACGGCCGAATCAATGGCCAAGGAAATTGTAAACGAACCGCAAATCGGTTGGACATCTCCATTAATGATTTCGGGGAGGTGTGCCAATATCCCTGGGCGAACATAGTACGCTTGCCACCCAAACAAAAGATAAGCGCCCAGACAGCACGGCAACGTCAGCACAGCCGGATGAGGATAATCCCTGTGCCAATAAAAAAATGTGATAAGAAGAAGTGAGCTGACCCAGACAACGCCTAAAATACGAATCAAGGCAAGCTGGTTATTAATAAAAAGAGGACTGTTCGCAAAAAAAGAAAAAACAACAATGCCGGCGACACAACACGTCAATCCAAGATGAAAACGATGAAAATATTGCTTAAGCGGATTATCCACACTGATCCAAAAACAGAGTGGATAAAGGACGGCAAAGGTTAACGCACTTAAGGTCAAAATGGTCGTGAGCATAGAGAAACGAATCGGAATTACAGAAAACTATTCCGGCTGAGTAACCGACAGCGAAGGTTTAGTTGTCTGGGTTTCCGTTTGGGGCATTGCCTCAGCCTCTGCCGGCTTTAGCGGACCTGTCGATTTTGGGCTTTGGGGTCGGGCATCGACCGCTGGATGTTTAGCAGATAAAGTTAAAAAATAATTTCGTAAGACTTCGATTTGTTTATTTTCATCACCCTGGAGGACATCTTCCGGACCCGATTTATCAAAGCTCGCCGGATCAAAGAAAGTTGGCATCTTGGTCCCCGGAAGAAGCGCCTGGGGATCCTTGAGCCATTCGCTGATCCATTCTGGTTTCAGACGGGTCCGGGCCAAGGTAAAATTGGGCGCCCAACTTTCCTCTGAGCCAGCTGGCATCTTATCTCCGACTATGTGGCACTTGCCACAGTCGAAGTATTCCGCTGAGAACAACTTTTCGCCCGCGACGAATTCCTCGGGCGATAATTTAATATCAACTGTCTCCGTGTATGGAAATTCCTGCTTATCCAAGGCGTTAAAATATTTGACCAACGCATTCAAATGCGCGGCATTGAAACGGTACGTGGGCATGCGCACCTTCAGCCAGGGACGGATCGTGACCGGTTCATGCAAAAAGTTAAACAGCCATTCCGTCTGCACCTTCTTTCCTTCCCCGATCAAATTCGGCGGACTAAAACTGGTCGTCAAGGCCTGGGCATCGCCTTCACTGCGGTTATCAAAGGCCATGAGCCATTGCGTTACGCTGGATTGAATGGCGCCCCCTTCTCCTTCCATAATATGACACCCCTGACAATTGAACTGCCGGATAATTTTCTGGCCTTCTTCGATATAAATATTTTCCGGGGTCTGCGGTTTCATTTTGTCGGGGGCCGGTTTGTCTTTGACAAAACCCAACAGGGCCGTCGTAATGGCTCCTGCCTCTTCCTCGGTGAAATCAAAATTTGGCATGCGCAATTTGTCTTCGGGCGCTTTAACTTTCCCCTCATCAAAGATCCGCGGTTCCTGCAACTTTTGTTTGAACCAGGCTTGTTTAGTGTGGTCAATGTGAATAAATCCAAAATCCAAGCGTTCTGCCGACTTGCTGCCTTCTTCGGTCAGGTCCGTTCCGATAGGTTTATAATTCTCGAATCCTTTGATATTATGACAGGAAAAACAGCCGTAATGGCCGATCAATTTTTCTCCGGCATAAAATAATTTGTCATCCAAATTCATTTTGGCCATTTGGTCGGCGGTTTGTTGGGCCGTGTTCGCCTTGACCATAAATGATTTAACAATTTGATCGACCACGGCCTCATCCAGCGGTGGCACAGGCTTGTTCATCAACTCGACATCCTTATCTTCAGCCAAAAAGGCGGCGGCATCCGCGGCTTCTTCGTCGCTCAAACGTAAATTCGGCATGCGCGTTTCAGGATGATACCGGTTGGGATCTTTAAGCCAATTATAAATCCACACCTTGCTTGTTTTTGCCCCCAGCCCGGTCAAATTCGGCCCGTGCTCCCGCCGTAAAGAATCATTCGTACGCGGTGCGGCGGCCAGTTCGTGCTGCAGATTATGGCAGGCAAAACATCCTATTGAGGAAACGGTCTCTTCACCTTTTTTGGGATCGCCCCACGTCGGCATACTGGGAAGTTTGAATTCTTCACTGGCGGCAAATAAATAATGCACCATGGCCTGGATTTCCTGCTGCCCACGGCGCAGCGATTCAGGATCGCTGTTATTCGATTGATTATAAAATGAGGGCATCCAGGTGTTATGCCTAAACGATTTGGGGTCCTCGATCCAATGGTACGCCCATTCTTTCGAAACTTTTGTTGCCAGATGGGTTAAGTCCGGGCCGGGTTTCGGCCAATCTTTATATTTATCAATCGTGTGGCAGGAATAGCAGCCGGCTTTTTCGATTAAATTCAAACCCAAATTCAGCTTCTCCGCTCCCTTGATTGTTGTCTCACCCGAATGGCACTTAAAACATCCTGCTTCGACATACGGCAACGGATACATTGGTGTTTCCCAATGATGATAAGCTTCCCAACGATATTTTTTCTCCCACGCTTTCTTCTGTTCCTCTGAGGCGGGCGTATGCGCCGTATTGTTAAAATCCGTTCCCCGTCCCCGTCCGCCGTGACAGGTCGTACAGCCGAATTCCTCCAGAGGATGCGCGGAATTGGTCGACAAAAATAATTCTAAGTTCGGATGAGTCCGAAAAGGTTGCGGCGCATCTTTATAATCCGGATTGGTCGCGCCTAAGTGACAGGTCGTGCAGCGGTCCACTTTCGGGACGCGCATAAAATTGACATCATCGGTGATATCGTTGAGGACGATCTGCTCGATTTTCGATTTCGGGCTGGCCAGATCCAAGATAGGTAAATCACGGACCAGATCAGCGACATAATTGGCAAAGGTCATTTGGTCAGGGTCGATCCGGCGCAGCTTTCTTTCTAATACAGCGGCCTGCTTGGACAAATTATTTTCCTGACGCTTTAATTCTTTAGCCTTATTTTTACATTCGGCCTGACGACTGTGCTGTGCAGCGATCTTCTGATCGGATTCTTCGACTTTGAGCTTTAAATCTTGGACACTGCCCTGGAGTTTTTGAAATTGCGGCTCGCGGTGCGCCAAGTTTTCTTTTTTATGAATGGCGTCCTCATAGCGGTAACGGGCGGCATCTAATTCGGCGATCTTAATTTTATAATTGTGCTTCAATAAATCATTTTCGGCCTGCAGGCGTTCCAGCGATTTTTTAACGTCTGCCGAATTGGAACATCGTTCGGCGATCGTTTTTTGGGCGTCGGCGATCTCCTGTTGAAGCGCCTGATACTCCGGCAGGGCCTGGAGCTTGTTGGCTTCGCCGTCGTGCTTGACGCGAGTCTTTTCGATTTCCAGTTCGCGGAATGCCGCTTGATATTTTTTCCAAGAGCGGGAATAATCGTCCACAAAAAGCCAGACCAGGGAAAGGAACAATACGATGCTGGCGATCGCGAATAAACGATTGAGCTTGTTAATATTATAATGACGTTCGTCGGACATGTTTTATTGTGCAGCGATCTCAGATATTGAAAAAGAATTCCGGGATGGCAATAATATATTTAATATTGAACGCCCAGCGCAAAAGCATTTTGATAGGCAACCCGGCGGCCATTAACAACAGCACGGCAAAAATGCTGTACTGCACCGGCCCTAAACGCTCATAAACGCTTTTTAATAATGTTTTTGCTAAAATCAGCGGCATAATGCCGAAATAAAATATCATGACCAAGAATCCCCACAATTCTCGCAGCAGGATATTCGTCGGCAGGCTCATCTTAAGCAGAAGAATATACACCAATTCCGAAAGGTTGACGTTGGTGAGCGCCTCCAATTTGTGAATATCCCAATATTCGAACGGCCCAAAAAAGTTCCAATTCGGCCCGCGCAAGAAAGTCCCGACTAAAATTAAAAAGACCCATAAGACCAGCCAGAAGAAAAGAAATATCGAGATCGCCATTTTCCGGTCCTTAAAGGAATAATAGCCGCTGCCTTTGGGATTATTGTCTAGAAAAGGAATGGCCATGAGCCCGATGATGATCACCGTGGGAAACACCACGCCCGCCAGCCACGGATCAAAATACACGAGCATTTCCTGCAATCCCAAGAAGTACCAGGGCGCCTTGGACGGATTCGGCGAAACAGTGGGGTTCGCCGGTTCTTCCAGCGGAGCCTTTAAAAAGACCGACCACACAACGAGGAAGGCCGCACAGAAAAGCATGGCAATAAATTCAATGTAAACCAGATCCGGCCAAACCAGAACTTTTTCTTGCGCGTCATCGGCTTCATTGGTTTTTTTGCCCTGCTCTATGCGGGCATCGTTTTCCCAGGCCTGCTTCAAGCTCAGCCACAAAAAGAACACCGTCAAGAAAATCAAACCGACAATGGGAACATTATCCGGCTTTGTAACAATTTTTCGAAAATTTTCGTCCGACAGGCCGAATAAAAAAGCTATAAGCAGGGCCGCAAATAAAACAATCCCCCCCTGTTTTGTCCAAACTTTATCCAATCTTAACCACTGATTGATCTTAAATAACCGGTCCGTGGGAGGAAAAATAAAGAAGAAGATCGCGATAATGACCGGAAAAAGGATTTTCGGATCCGCGGCAATATTGATGAGATGTTTGAGAATTTCCATAATTGTTTCGTTTTATTTATTATGTTGGACCGGAGATGCCGCCGTCTTTACGAACCCGCCAAAAATGAACGATCATAAAAATCATAATAACAAAAGGCAGACCGATGCAATGCAGAACATAAAACCTTAATAGTGTCGCCTCTCCGACAAACCGTCCACCCAGCAAAGCAAAACGCGCGTCACTGGCCCCATGCACAAAATTGACGTCCCCTAAACTCAGCAACGCTGCCCCGGGGCCGGAACTTCCGAAAAACGGTGTTGCGCCGGCCATGTTTGAGCCGACCGTGATCGCCCAAATGGCTAATTGGTCACAAGGCAAAAGATAACCGGTAAAACTCAACAGCATCGTAAGCACCAACAATACCACTCCTACGGTCCAATTAAATTCCCGCGGTGGTTTATAGGAACCAGTCATGAATACTCTAAACATATGGAGCCACACGGTAATGACCATCAAATGCGCGCCCCAGCGGTGGATTTCACGCATGATCCCCAAAGGAACTTGCTCACGCAAGTCAATCATATCCCCGTAGGCATATTCGACCGTCGGGCGGTAATAAAACATCAAAAGGATCCCGGTGACCGTTAAGACCAAAAACACAA